>ERZ795048.763-NODE-763-length-32444-cov-28.253203_pt1 | contig 32444 bp, 31 predicted proteins | sample MGYA00375132_ERZ795048 | MGnify/ENA primary metagenome ERZ795048 (study PRJEB30177, sample SAMN05720225) | activated sludge metagenome | isolation source: Anaerobic digester | place: Hong Kong | collected 2014-12-17 ... | reverse complement strand
GGCGTTCAATGCTTTTTAAGATACCCCGCTGCTCTGCGGCGGGGTAGTTCATTATAACTCATGCATTTGATTCAGAAGTCAGGGCTTATATCTTCATTTTGTCTAAAAGATTTTCTGTGAAAAGCCTTTACATTTGATCTAATTACAGTTTATAAAGCCTTTAAACTGCCAGCCAATCACTTCTGGATAAACAGACTGTATTAATTAAAATTGGGCATATCTATCTTTTAGCCTGAACCTGAAAGGAGAAATCTTAATGCACAAAAACAGCAGGACTTTTTTTTCTTTAACCATTGTATTCACGCTATTAGCTTTTGCTTCACACTCCTTGTCGGCAGAAAAGCAGGACCCAGGAGATAAAGTGGCTGCGGTTAATGGCTCAATAATTACCGTTAATGATTTTAACAGAGAAATGAATCTTGTCAAAGAACGTCTTTTGCATATGGGAACGTCTGTAAGCGACTCTCAACTTTCTGAACTTAAAAATAAAGTTTTGGAAAACCTTATCGATCTTGAAATTCTTTATCAGGAAAGTCAAAAGACGGGGATAAAAGTTGACGAAAAAATAGCTGATAATAAATTCGAATCAATAAAGAAAGCTTTTACTAATGAAACCGAACTCAACGAATGGTTAAAAAAAATGAACACCTCGGAAGCCGACATAAAGAATCAAATAACACGCCAAATGGCTATTCATGAACTTATAAAAACACAGGTTGAGGCAAATATCATTATTACTGATGAAGAAAAAAAGGCCTATTATGACAGCCATCCGGAGATATCAAAACAACCTGAAAATGTTCGCGCAAGTCACATTTTGATCAAGGTTGATCAAAATGCAGATGAGGCACAAAAGGCTGAGGCCCGAAAAAAAATTGAAGAAATAGAGAAAAAGTTGAAAAAGGGTGAAAATTTTGCTGATGTCGCAAAAGAATTATCAGAGTGTCCCAGCGCTTCAAAGGGTGGAGATCTGGGCTATTTTACAAGAGGAAGGATGGTAAAACCATTTGAGGACGCCGCTTTCGCATTAAAACCCGGCGAAATCAGCAGTATTGTTGAAACCCAGTTTGGATACCACCTGATTAAGTCTATTGAAAAGAAAGCAGAGACTACAGCCCCCTATGAGGATACTAAAAAGAATGTTGAGGCTATTTTGAAGAGGGAAAAACTTAATAATGACGCCACACTCTTTATCGACAAGCTTAAGGAAAAAGCAAAAATAGAGGTGTTTCTGACTGCAGACAAATTATAAATGTAATCCAGCATACAGACAAAGGTAGAAAGGGATACCCCGGGGTCCATCATGAAGCACAGTCTGAAGTATCTCCTCCTAATTTTGAAATTGCATGGTTCAAAGCCGGCAATACTACGGAAAGATTGTCTTTTGCTCCCCCCGGGCTGCCCGGCAGATTAATAATAAGAGTTGCTTTTCTGACACCCGCCATGGCACGGGACATCATTGCATGAGGGGTTTTTTTCAGGCTGGCGGATCGCATTGCCTCCGCCATGCCTGGTACTTCATAATCGAGAACTTTTTTCATAGCCTGAGGAGTAACATCTGTAGGGCTGAGCCCTGTTCCTCCTGATGTAATAATAAGGGATAGTTGATCCTTATCCACCCATTCTTTAATGGTTCTTGATATATTTTCCACATTATCAGGGACAATCAGTTTTTTGATGACCTCATACCCCTGCCTTTCAAGCATGCCTGTAACAATTTCTCCGCTCTCATCCTTCCTCAGGCCCTGAGAACCCTTATCACTTATCGTTAAAACGCCTGCTCTTATTTTCATATTTAGGATCATCAAAATTATTCTTTTTCCTGTGCTTCAGCAATTACCTTTTCAGCCAATTGAGCAGGCAGTTCTTCGTAATGTGAATGCTCCATCTTAAATGTCCCGCGCCCTCCTGTCATAGAGTTGAGGTCAAGCGCGTACTTCATAACCTCGGACATTGGAACATTTGCCTTGATCACCTGGTATTTACCCTGGCTGTCCATTCCAAGAACCCTGCCCCTCCTGCTGTTGAGATCACCCATCACATCTCCCATAACATCCTCCGGAACAGTAATTTCCAACTTCATAATAGGTTCCAGCAGGGTGGGTCTTGCCTCCTGAATAGCCTTTTTCAGACACATGCTTGCTGCTATCTTAAAGGCCATTTCCGATGAGTCGACTTCATGTGATTTACCATCAAAGAACCGAACTTTCAGATCAACAATTGGGTAGCCTCCAAGTGTGCCGCTTTTGAGTGCCTCCTGAAGCCCTTTTTCAACAGCGGGAACAAAATTCCTCGGTACGTTCATCCCTGTCAGGTCTTCATGAAACTCGAAACCCGCGTCCTTTTCCAAAGGAAAGACATCAAAATGAACTTCTGCAAACTGGCCTCGTCCTCCGGATTGTTTTTTGTGACGATAGACCACTTTTTCAGCCTTCCTTGTTATGGTTTCTCTGTATGGCACCTTAACAGGATTTAAATTCACCTCTACTCCAAATTTTCGGTTTAACTTTTCGATGGTTGCCTCAAGGTGTATTTGACCTGTGCCTGAGAGAATAACCTCGGAAGTAGATTGATCTCTCTCGAGCTTAAGTGTTGGATCTTCTTCAAGAAGTTTGGTAATAGAGCTGAATAATTTATCTTCACTGCCTTTAGCCTTTGCCTCAACGGCATAGGATATTACCGGCGGAAGGGGTTTAGAAGCTTTGAATATAACAGGCTTTTTCTCCAGACACAGTGTATCGCCTGTTGATGTTTCTTTGAGCTTCGCAATAGCAACAATATCCCCGGGGCCAGCCACTTCCAGCGGCTGCTGCTTTTTACCTTCTATAAGAAAAAGTTGCCCGAACTTTTCTTTGACATCCTTATTGGCGTTATACAATGTCGAATCAGACTCAAGCATACCTGAAAAGATCCTGAACAAAGTAAGCTTTCCTGCAAACGGATCGGCAATGGTTTTAAAAACCAGGCCGGAAAATGGCATATCGGACTTTGGCTCCATTTCAATCACATCATCGCTGCCAGGCCTTATTCCCTGTTTCGGTCCTCTTTCAAGAGGTGAAGGCAGCCCCTGGATAATAAGATCCATCAACTGGGAAACTCCGATATTCAAGGTAGCAGAACCGCATAATACAGGAACAACCATGCCGGATTTAACACCTTTGATAAAGGTATCAAAAATTTCCTGTGAAGAAAGCTCTTCACCTTCAAGATATTTTTCCATCAATGCATCGTCTGCTTCAACAACATTTTCAATCATCTTTTCACGCCACTCACCAACTATTTCATCCATATCAGCAGGGATGTCGACAGTCTCAAATTTTCCGCTGCCGTCTTTGCTGAAGGTATAAGCCTTCATCTTTATCAAATCAACCATCCCGCTAAAAGCATCCTCAGCGCCAATTGGCAGTAATACCGGCGTTATTTTTATATCGAAGGTCTCGGAAACCTCTCCAATAACCTTATAAAAATCCGCTCTTTCCCTATCCATCTTATTAATGAATACTATTTTTGGAAGCTGCTGTTCATCTGCAAAGGCCCAGACTTTTTCCGTCCCGACCTTTACGCCTGAAGTAGCATCAATGACAACAACCACACCATCGGCCGCCTGAAGAGAAATTTTTGTATCGGAAAGAAAGTTATCATCACCAGGCGTATCAATTATATTAATTATTTGCTTCTTCCAGGTACAGTGGTTAAAAGCAGTGCTTATCGTAATGCCTCTCTTTACCTCCTCTGGTTCAAAGTCAAAATTGGAAGTTCCATCGTCAACCTTACCAAGTCTTGTGACATTTTTTCCAGTGAATAGCATGGCTTCTGCCAATGATGTTTTACCCGATCCCCCATGGGCAATCAGGGCTACATTTCTTAGATCTTCAGCTTTTCTTTGCATATTTAGGCCCTTTCCTGATAAATCAAAGTTTTAGACTCTTAATAAAAAAGTCTCGTAAAAAATATAAGCTCACGGCTATGTAAAAAAAGCAGGATTCAAATCGAGATTTGCGCATCCGGGAACCCTCCCGAAGAGTGGGGAAGCCAGACGAAGCGTGGATAAAACCTGTTCCCGGGAGCAGCTCCTCCAGGAATTCCCGGGATAAGCTCACCAGGGCATCGAAGTGTGCCTGTAACAGCTAACAGTGAAAAAGAGATTAAGCACACAATGCAGAACTTGGACTTTTTACGATGCCGTCGAATAAAAAAACTTTTAAATAAAACGCTACAAAATCATTTCAATTATTTCATTTTTAAGCTATATAATAAACAAATCACTTTTTAGTGAATTCCCTATTGAATTATGCATTGTATATTAACGGATATACCTCTTACATATTAAAATATATCCAATCTTGAAGTAGATACATCAACAGTCAAATTAAAGTCAAGCAAGAATGTATACGGGAGGTAGAATTGAAAATATTTTACTGAAACGCTGTATAATAATTATATTTTATATTGCTAATTTATTGAAAAATGATATATTAAATAGTTTGACAGTTTAAAATTGATTAACTCATGAAAAGTCATCAAACGAGATCTTCGCTTTTGCTTATACAAACTGTTGAGGATGCCGTCGCTGTGAATTTTCAATCACAAGAAATAACAGAGGATTACTTTGTTGCCTGAAGAGCCTGTAAAGGTATTTATTAAGTATTTGAAGGATCAAAAGGGATATTCTCAACATACTGTAAGGAGTTATTATGTTGACTTAAGCCAATTCTTCAAATTTGTTAAGGCTAAAATTTCATTCGCACAAGGTGAAAAAATCCTTTTAAATACTGATATTATTGACCGTTCCCTTATAAGGCAATATATAGGAACTTTATACGGACATTTGAAAAAAACCACAGTAGCTCGTAAGATTTCTGCAATTCGCTCGTTTTTTCTTTTTCTGGAAAAGAGCGGAGTAATTCGAGAAAATCCTGCATCTGATATCCTGACGCCCAGGTTAGGAAAGTATATTCCCAGCTACCTTTCTGTGGATGAGGTCTTCAGGCTTCTGAAAAGGCCCGAAAAGCAAAAACCGCTTGGATTAAGGGATCTGGCTGTTATGGAGGTGCTTTATTCATGCGGGTTAAGAGCAGGTGAACTTGAGTCTATGAATATTTCAAGCATTGATTTTGAAGAACGACTTATAAAAATTACAGGTAAAGGAAACAAGGAAAGAATTGTGCCAATCGGCAGGCAGGCACTGAATGCTGTCAATGCTTATATGGATGCAACGCAATATCTGAGAAAAGATGAAGGAGCTGAAATCCAGGATGCTCCGTTATTTCTTAATTTTCGAGGAGGACGGCTATCCTCAAGAAGTATCGCAAGGATAATTAAACTCTATGCAAAAGAAAGTGGCTTAACTTCTGAGATTAGCCCTCATTCTATAAGACATACATTCGCCACGCATCTGCTTGACGGTGGTGCCGATCTTAGATCGGTTCAGGAATTATTGGGACATGTGAGCCTTTCTACCACACAGAAATATACACATGTCAGCCTCGACAGGCTCATGGAGGTTTATGATAAAACACACCCTCGAAGTCATCAGGATTAAAGGAGAAAAATATGTCTCAAAACCCTTTAACAAAAACAAGATCAACCACGATCCTTGCAGTTAAAAAAGGAAACAAGGCAGTTATGGCAGGCGACGGGCAGGTCAGTCTTGGCGAAACTATTATGAAGCACCATGCATCCAAGGTTCGCTATATGTACAAAGATCAAATCCTGGTAGGATTTGCAGGGGCATCAGCGGATGCATTCAGCCTGTTTGACAGGTTGGAAGCCAAACTGGAGGCATATAGTGGAAAGCTTACCAGAGCTGCTGTTGAACTTGCCAAAGACTGGAGAACGGATAAAATACTCAGAAAACTTGAAGCCATGCTGCTTACTGTGGATAAGGATCATATATTTATCGTCTCAGGTACCGGGGATGTAATTGAACCTGATGAATCAGTTGCCGCAATAGGCTCGGGAGGGCCTTATGCACTTGCTGCGGCCAGGGCCCTTGTTGAACATTCCAATCTGGATGCAGGTGCCATCGCTCTTGAAGCTATGAAAATTGCATCTTCTATTTGTATTTATACAAATGACCATATAGAATCAATAGAACTTGATATTGATAAATAGTTAGAAATTTAACCGCTAATATGTTATATTGAATTTATTAAGGGAAATTTACTGGATTATATAATATGAAAAATGAAAAATCTGAAAGCCAGCAGTATATTAAAGTTTTAACGCCTAGAGAAATTGTTTTAGAACTGGATAAATATATAATCGGGCAGGATGATGCTAAAAGATCTGTAGCGATTGCACTGAGAAACAGATGGCGACGACAGCAGGTCCCGAAAGAGCTAAGGGATGAAATCGCACCAAAAAATATAATAATGATAGGCCCTACAGGAGTTGGTAAAACCGAAATCGCCAGACGTCTTGCCCGTCTTGCCAACTCGCCTTTTCTCAAGGTGGAGGCAACTAAATTCACCGAGGTTGGATATGTGGGTCGTGATGTGGAATCAATGATCAGGGATCTTACTGACCTGTCAGTAAGTATGTCCAAAAAAGAAGAACAGGAAAGAGTAAAGGTTAAGGCCCATGAACTGGCTGAAGAAAGACTTCTTGACATCCTTCTTCCCAAGAAAAAAGAAGAGCCTAATGATAAGGGAGAAAAAGAAAAGACGCTGGAAGTCGTAACCACGGAAAAGTCTGAGGCTTTTTCAACACGTGATAAATTGCGCCGCATGTTGAGGAGTGGAAAACTTGATGAACGTTATGTGGAATTAGAGGTTTCAGACTCCAATATGCCAATGGTCGAGGTCTTTTCTGCTGCCGGCTTAGAAGAAATGGAATTCAATGTCAAAGAGATTTTCGGCAGTATTTTCCCCTCCAAGAAAAAGAAAAGACGCGTAAAAATACCTGAAGCAAAAGAAATCATCTTTGAAGAAGAGTCCCAGCGTCTTATAGATATGGATAAAGTAATAGAACAGGCTATCCGCTCAACAGAACAAAATGGCATAATTTTCCTGGATGAACTGGACAAAATAGCGGATACCGAATCTTCTTATGGCCCTGATGTATCCCGCCAGGGTGTACAGAGGGACCTTCTGCCTATTGTTGAAGGCTCTACAGTTACAACTAAATATGGCCTGGTAAAATCCGATCACATACTTTTTATTGCAGCAGGGGCCTTCAATGCAAGTAAACCATCAGATCTGCTTCCTGAACTTCAGGGAAGATTTCCCATCAGGGTGGAGCTCAACTCACTCTCAATGGAAGACTTTGTTCGTATACTTACCGAGCCTAAAAATGCACTGATAACTCAATATAAGGCACTCCTTGACACAGAGGGAATTGAAATGCAATTCAAGGATTCTGCCATTAATCAGATAGCCAGAATGGCCTGTGACGTCAATGAAAGCATGGAGGATATCGGAGCCCGGCGTCTTCATACAATTATGGAAAAACTGCTTGATGAGGTATCTTTTAATGCCCCGGATATGAAAGAAAAAAAAGTAATTATCACAAAAAACTATGTTGAAAATAAACTGGAAGATATTTTAGAAGACGAAAACCTTAGCAGGTATATATTATAAGATGACATTTAATGATGAATACAGGGCACAGATTCTCATTGAAGCCCTCCCTTATATACAGAAGTTTAATGGCGCCAGAATTGTAATTAAATACGGCGGGCACGCAATGGTTGACGAGAAACTTAAAAATGACTTTGCCCTTGATGTTATTCTTATGAAATATATAGGGGTGAATCCCATTGTAGTACATGGAGGCGGCCCGCAGATAGGCAATTTACTGGAACAGCTTTCAATAAAGCCTGAATTTGTTGACGGTATGAGGGTTACCGATAAGCAAACAATGGATGTTGTCGAGATGGTACTGGTGGGAAAAGTCAATAAGGAAATAGTCACCCTGATTAATCGCAACGGTGGTTCTGCCGTAGGCCTGTCCGGAAAAGACGGTCACCTCATCACAGCCAAAAAGATGCAGTACCTGAAAAAGAAAAATGGTGATCAGCCTCCTGAAATTATTGATATGGGTATGGTAGGAGAAGTTACTTCAGTAGATACCAATATCCTGATGAGTTTGATTAAAAGTGAATTCATGCCGGTTATTGCACCTGTTGGAGCAGGAAAAGATGGAGAGACGTTTAATATTAATGCTGATCTGGTTGCCGGTCATGTTGCAGCATCTCTAAATGCAAGGAAATTGATTCTCCTTACAGATACGGAAGGCGTGCTTGACAGCGATGGCAGGCTTATCTCAACCCTAAGGGTGGAAGAAGCACTTCAATTGATAAATGACGGCACCATAAAAGGTGGCATGATACCAAAGATTAACTGCTGTATTGAAGCATTAAACAGTGGCGTTAAAAAGGCCCATATTATTGACGGCAGAAAAAACCATGCTATCCTGCTCGAAATCTTTACAAAAATCGGCGTTGGCACAGAGTTGGTTCCTTGAAAATCCTGTGCCTGGACAACATTGCCCATACCAGCATATATCAATATCTGAGTAAATATTTGGAGAAATAATATGACGGATAATTTACAGAATGAGACAACAAAGGCCCTGGCTGACAAATATATGTTCCAGACATACAGTCGTCTTCCCATAACACTGGTTCGTGGAGATGGATGTAAGGTCTGGGACGATGAAGGCAGGGAATATCTTGACTTTATCGGCGGCATAGCCGTATGTGCTTTAGGACACAGTTCTCCCCTTGTTACAAGGGCCCTCGAAGAACAATCAAAGACACTGGTTCACGTTTCCAATCTGTTCTACACAAGGCCTCAGGCAGAACTCTCACGCCTTCTGGTTGAGAATTCCTTTGCGGACAGGGTGTTTTTCTGCAACAGTGGGGCTGAAGCAAATGAAGCGGCTATTAAACTCGCACGTCGTTATGCAAATGATAAATTCAGCAGCAACAGATACACGATAATTTCCATGGATAATTCTTTCCATGGCAGAACCATGGCCACGCTTTCAGCTACCGGTCAAAAAAAAATACAGGAAGGTTATGATCCTCTGCTCCAGGGTTTCAAATTTGTACCCTTTAATGATATTAACCGGCTCAGTGAGGCCCTTGACGAATCGGTATGCGCAGTCATAATGGAACCAGTACAGGGTGAAGGCGGGATTATATGCCCTGATCCGGGTTTTCTGAAAGATGTCAGAAAATTATGTACGGAACGGGATGTCCTTTTAATATTTGATGAGGTTCAGGTCGGGATGGGCCGGACTGGTAAACTCTTCTGTCATGAACACTATGGAATTATTCCGGACATCATGACACTGGCAAAGGCCCTTGGAAACGGACTTCCTGTCGGTGCCATGCTGTCAACAGAGGATATAAGCCACTCTTTTGGCCCGGGGAGCCATGCCACAACCTTTGGTGGAACGCCGCTTGTTACAGCTGTTTCACTGGCTGTGCTGAAAAGCCTCATTGAAGACGGCTGGATAGAACACTGCAGAACTGCCGGCAATTATTTTAAGGACAAATTGAAGGCCCTGAGTCAAAATTACAATTTTATAAAGGATGTCAGAGGATTGGGGCTTATCCTCGGCATGGAGCTTGATAGGCCCGGAGCCCCGTTTGTTTCAGCACTTCTGGAAGAAGGTTTTCTCATCAACTGCGTGCAGGAAAAGGTGCTTCGATTTCTACCTCCACTGGTTGTAAGTAAAGAGGAAATTGATCTTCTCCTGGAAGCCCTTAAAAGGGTTATGAATAATCAGAATTAATTTAAGGAGAATTTAATTGAAAGAAAAAATAAAAAAAGTAGTTGTTGCCTATTCAGGAGGGCTTGACACCTCTGTTATCCTTACATGGCTGAAGGAGACCTACAATTGCCAGGTAATTGCATATGCAGGTGATGTCGGCCAGGGTGAAGAACTTGATGGAATAGAAGAAAAGGCAATGAAAACAGGTGCTGATGAAATAATCGTAGACGACTTGAAAGAGGAATTTGTCAGGGATTTTGTCTGGCCGGCACAAAGGGCGAATGCCATATATGAATCAACCTATCTCCTCGGCACCTCCCTTGCCAGGCCCCCCATTGCAAGAGGTCAGGTTAGAACCGCCGAAAAATTCGGTGCCGATGCCGTATGTCATGGTGCTACAGGAAAGGGCAATGATCAGGTAAGATTTGAGTTGACGTACATGCGCCTGAATCCCGAACTTAAAATCATCGCCCCATGGAGAATCTGGCCATTCAAGGGAAGAGAAGACCTGATGAATTATGCTGCTTCAAGAAAAATCCCTATTCCTGTCAGCAAGGACAAGCCATATTCCAGTGATCGCAATCTCCTTCATATCAGTTTTGAAGGAGGAATTCTTGAGGATACATGGAATGAACCGACTGAAGATATGTTTATTTTGTCAGTATCACCTGAAAAAGCACCTGACAAACCTACATATATTGAAATTGAATTCCGCAAAGGGGATCCGGTTTCGGTTGACGGAATATCCATGGCCCCGCATCAGCTTCTGGCGCATCTGAATGAGCTTGGAGGCAAAAACGGTATCGGGCGTGTCGATATGGTTGAAAACAGGTATGTGGGCATGAAGTCAAGGGGCGTCTACGAAACCCCTGGTGGAACCATCCTGAGAACGGCTCATATAGCAATGGAATCAATTACACTTGACAGGGAGGTTATGCATATCCGCGACAGCCTTGTCCCGAGATATACGGAAATGGCCTATTACGGTTACTGGTTTTCGCCTGAACGTGAGATGCTTCAGGCGATGATCGATGAAAGTCAAAAGAACGTTACCGGATTTGTAAGGCTGAAACTCTATAAAGGCAACTGCATTGTGGTTGGAAGAAAATCCGAACTGTCACTTTACGACCCGGAATTAGCTTCATTTGAAGGCGAAGACGTATATAATCAGAAGGATTCCGAAGGATTTATAAGGTTGAGCGGTCTCAGGCTTAAGATGGCGAGACTGCTGGAGAAAAGAAAATCCGGCCTTTAATTTTTATAAGGAATGACTTATGACGGAAAAGGTTTGGGGCGGTCGCTTCCGTGAGGAAACGGATTCCCTGGTAAACAAATTTAATGCCTCCATCGGCTTTGATCGCCGTCTTTATACACAGGACATTCAGGGAAGCATGGCCCATTGCAGGATGCTGGCCAGCCAGGGAATAATCAGTGATGATGAGGCATCGAAAATCCTTACTGCGCTTGGAGAAATAATCAGAGAACTTGATCACGGAGACCTGTCATTTGACGAAGACTACGAAGATATTCACGGCCTAGTAGAAAAGGTGCTTGTCAGTAAAATTGGTTCGCTGGGTGAAAAACTTCATACAGGAAGGAGCAGAAATGACCAGGTAGCGTTGGATGTCAGGCTTTATGTAAGGGATATCACTCATCACCTGATTGATTTAATTAAGGAAACTCAGATCGCCCTTATTAAACTTGCCGAAAAGAACTTCGATCTGATTATGCCCGGATACACTCATTTACAGCGCGCCCAGCCAGTACTGCTTGCTCACCATTTACTTGCCTATTATGCAATGTTAAAAAGGGACCGTGCACGTTTCAATGAATCTCTGAAGAGGGTAAATATTCTCCCGCTGGGAAGTGCAGCCCTTGCAGGCTCCACATTTAACCTGGACAGGAAAATGGTTGCTGAGGAGCTGGGTTTTGACGGAATTAGCGAAAACAGCATGGATGCGGTAAGTGACAGAGACTATGTTCTGGATTTTCTCTTTAACGCCTCCGTCCTGATGATGCACCTCAGCCGTTTGAGTGAAGAGCTTATCCTGTGGTCAAGTCAGGAATTTGGATTTATTTCGATATCTGATGCCTTTTGTACTGGAAGCAGTATAATGCCTCAGAAAAAAAATCCTGATATGCCGGAACTTATCAGAGGAAAAACGGGCCGCGTTTACGGCCATCTGATGTCTCTCTTTACTGTAATGAAGGCACTTCCCCTGACTTACAATAAGGATATGCAGGAAGACAAAGAGGCCCTGTTTGATACTGCTGATACCATCGAAATATGTCTCGAGGTGATGGCAAAGCTTCTGGGAGAAATTTCCTTTAACAATGAAAAAATGAAAAGCGCAGCTAAAAAAGGTTTTCTGGTCGCAACTGATATGGCCGATTATCTTGTAGTCAAAGGCATGACTTTTCGTGAGGCCCATGAAATAGTTGGTAAAATTGTCCTCCATGCCCTTGATAAAGGCAGGGAACTGAATGATATATCTCTTGATGAAATGAGGCAATTTTCAAGAAAGATTGAAGAGGATGTCTATGAATGGCTTGACCCGGAATCATCCATTAAAAGAAAAAGTCTTCCCGGCGGAACCGGACATGATACTGTCAGGGAAAGCATAAAAAAAGCAAAAGAGGAACTCAGGGTTTGAAACAGGCATACTGTATATTCTTCGCTGTCATTACTCTGATTTTTTTGTCGTCTTTCGGATGCGGCAAAAAGGCTCCTCCCTTTCTGCCGGAAAAGGAATTCCCATTCACGGTTATGGAGCTGAATGTTGAGGTAGAATCAGAATACATAGTCCTGAAAGGGCGTATTGCATCTACAAAGGATCGGAGGATAAACAAAGAGGAAGTCAAGGGTTGCCGCATTTATCATGCATGGTATGCGCCTGATGCCTGTCCGTGTGAAAGTTGCCCCATCAGTTACTCTGTTTACAGAGATATTGAACAGCAGGTTATTGATGAAAGCGGGTTTTTCTGCCGTGTTTCGATGGATGCAGAAAAAGGGCTCCATTTTTTCAAGGTCAGCCTTATCGGGCAAAACAGGGCAGTAGGCCCAACCTCTAACCAGGCTAAATTGGCTGTTAGCGATTAGTATTTAATCTTTATGAGTCCCCTGTTCAAACTGGATTAAGAACCCTCGATGAGTAAATCCACAAGCCATGCATCATTTCCATTACATAGAAAACGAGCTCTATTGTGAAGAAACTCCTGTTTCAGAAATTGCGAGGGCAGTTGGAACGCCTTTCTACCTGTATTCTTATGCAACACTTCACCGGCACTTCAGGGCCTTCGATGATGCATTCAGCCACCTGAAACACCTTACCTGTTTTTCCATGAAGTCAAATTCAAATCTGGCAATACTGAGGCTTTTTGCACTGGAAGGAGCAGGTGTCGATATTGTGTCCGGGGGCGAACTTTTCCGCGCCCTTAAAGCGGGTATTGATCCTGAAAAGATTGTTTTTTCGGGAGTGGGAAAAAAGGCAGAAGACATTGAATATGCACTTGTTTCAGGAATACTCATGTTCAACGCGGAGTCTCCGCAGGAAATCCTTAAATTGAACGAGATGGCTGGCAGGGTCGGGAAAAAGGCCAATGTGGCCATACGTGTCAATCCTGATGTTGACCCTTTTACTCACCCCTATATTTCAACCGGTTTAAAAAACAATAAATTCGGAATTGATATAAAGGAAGTCATTGAACAATACAGGATAGCGAATAATCTGGAAAACCTGCATGTCTGCGGGGTAGCATGTCATATTGGATCTCAGCTCACTCAGGTCAGTCCGTTTGTTGATACTATAATAAAATTAAAGGAATTGGTCTGCAGCCTGGAAGAGTCCGGCATGCGGATTGATTACCTGGATCTGGGCGGGGGTCTTGGTATAACCTATGATACGGAGGTTCCCCCTCTCCCGTATGAGTATGCAGAAGCCATTCGGGAAGTACTTGGAACAACAGATTTGACACTGATCTTTGAACCGGGCCGTGTAATCATGGGAAATGCAGGTATACTGGTTACAAAGGTTCTCTATACCAAAGATACAAAAGATAAAAATTTTCTTATTGTGGATGCCGGAATGAATGATCTGATACGCCCGAGCCTTTATAATTCCTTTCATGCTGTGCAGTCTGTCAGGATTACAGGCCGCAGTAAAATAAAGGCTGACATTGTGGGGCCTATTTGTGAATCAGGGGACTTTTTTGCAAAAGAAAGAGATGTGGACCCCTTCGAACCTGGTGATCTTCTGGCAATTATGAGCACCGGCGCCTATTGTTTCAGCATGTCATCCAATTACAATTCCAGGCCAAGGGCTTGCGAAGTGATGGCAAAAGGTGATCGTTTCTATATTATAAGGGCCAGGGAAACATTTGATGATCTTATCAGAGGGGAATCGATACCTGACTTTATGTCATAGACCGGGAGGTAAGCAATTAACGAAAAATATGGAAGAAATTGAATTCTGGAAGATGAGCGGAAGCGGTAATGATTTCATCATAATTGATAACAGAAACGGCCTCATAAAAGATGAAGGCGTGGGAAATTTTGTGAAAAGGGCCTGCAGGCGCAGGGAGTCCGTAGGGGCCGATGGGATTATTTTTGTTTCAAGATCAGAACACTGTGATTTTCGCTGGAGATACTTTAATGCTGACGGAGGAGAGGTGGAAATGTGCGGAAACGGAGCACGGTGTGTCTCCCGTTTTGCCTTTTTAAAGGGCATCGCCGGCAAAGAAATGATTTCTGAAACCCTGGCAGGGCCTATTAAAGCGGAAATCAAAGGCAGGAATGTAAAGATCCTCATGCCGCCGGCGAAGGGATTTTCCAGAGATATAAAAATCAGTCACAGGCAGGGCTGGCAGACCGTTGATTTTATAAATACAGGAGTTCCCCATGTGGTGGTTCAGGTTGAAGAGCTTTCTGATCATCCTGTAAATGAATACGGCAGTTATATCCGGCACCATGGTCTTTTCTCGCCTGAAGGAACCAATGCCAATTTCATGAAGGTAATCGGGCCTGATCATATTGAAATAAGGACTTATGAAAGAGGAGTTGAGGATGAAACTCTTGCATGTGGAACAGGGTCAATTGCCTGCGCCCTTGTATCTTCACTTCGCGGAATGGTAAATTCACCTGTAACGGTAAAGGCCAGGAGCGGAGAAATTTTAACCATTTATTTCAAAAAAAACAGGGAGTCCGGGGAAGGATTTGAAGAAGTCTGGCTCGAGGGAAATACTGCCCTTGTTTACAGGGCTCAGCTTAATCGAGAAGCCCTGTAAAATGAACTACCCCGCAGCAAGCTACGGGGTATAAACCGTCATTCCGGCGAAAGCCGGAATCCAGAAACATGCTTGACTGGATCCCGGATCAAGTCCGGGATGACAAGACGAAGGAAGCTTCGGGGAATTATACCCGTAGAGATTAAAATGCCCGGGTATAAGATGCCCGGCGACAATTTATAGTGGCTTCTGAGAACGCGTGCCGGGTTTGCACGAAACATTGATGTTTTTAGTAAAAAGTTTAAATGGAGGAAAAGGGGGTTTGTTATGTTTAAAGGTTCTATTGTTGCCATAGTTACTCCTTTTAAAGAGGGGGCATTTGATGAGGAATCATACCGCGATCTGATCGAGTTTCAGATTGAGAACGGCACAAGCGCCATTGTTCCGTGCGGGACAACCGGCGAATCTGCCACCCTTAATTTTGAAGAACACCATAAAGTTATAAAGGTTGCAATAGATGCAGTAAAAGGCAGGGTGCCTGTAATCGCGGGAACAGGAGGAAACAGCACCAGTGAAGCCATTGAACTGACCAGGCATGCAAAAGAGGCCGGAGCAGATGCCAGCCTCCAGGTCACTCCCTACTATAACAAGCCGACACAGGAAGGCCTTTTCCAGCATTATAAGGCAATTGCCAGTGCCGTTTCATTTCCCCAGGTGCTTTATAACGTTCCGGGCAGGACAGGTGTCAATATGCTGCCCGAAACTGTCGCAAGGCTGTCTGAACTACCGGAAATACAGGCAATTAAAGAGGCATCAGGCAATCTTGTTCAAATGGCGGAGATTATCAATCTCGCAGGAGATAAAATTGACCTGCTTTCTGGTGACGATAATATAACCCTGCCGGTTCTTTCTATCGGTGGAAAAGGGGTTGTGTCTGTTGTCGCCAATATTGTACCCGCAGATACGGCCGAAATGGTTAATGCATGGGGAAAAGGGGATGTCGAAAAGGCCAGCGGGCTTTACTATAAGCTCTTTCCCCTGTGCAGAGCCATGTTTTATGAAACCAACCCAATACCTGTAAAGACTTCTGTTGCCCTCATGGGTAAAATCAGACTTGAATTCAGGCTCCCGCTTGTCCCCATGTCCAGCTCCAATCTCGAGAAGTTGAAAGAAGCACTTAAGGACTATGGATTGATATAGTGTAAATTTTGAATTCGGACGGCTTTTTACGAAGCCGTCACAAACTTAGTGGAGAAATAACCATGATCAGGACAATTGTAGCAGGCGCAGCAGGACGAATGGGCAAACGCATTATTCAGATGATAAGAGATGATCATGATATAACGCTTGCCGGCGCCCTTGAAAGGCCTGACAGTCCGGATATTGGCAGGGATGCAGGGGAAGTGGCAGGTGCCGGAAATATGGGTGTCATGATGTCAGACTCCCTGACCGGGTTAATAGATATCGGGGATGTCCTGATCGATTTTACAAATCCTCAGACAACTCTGACTAACATGCGATCAGCCGTTTCCCGTGGTCTGGCAATGGTGATAGGCACAACCGGCATAACAGGAGAAATGCTTGAAGAGATCAAAGAACAGGCCTCAAAGATAAGATGCGTCATGGCTCCGAACATGAGTGTGGGTGTCAATGTAATGTTCAGGATAGCGAAGGAAATGGCCTTAATCCTTGGCAGCGATTATGATATGGAAATCATTGAAACCCACCACAGGCTTAAAAAAGATGCCCCAAGCGGAACAGCGATCCGCCTTGCCCGGATACTGGCTGAGGCCGTCGGCCGGGATATTGAAAAAGTGGGTGTCTACGAGCGAAAAGGAAACACCGGCGAAAGATCGAATGAAGAGATAGGTATACAGTCATTGCGTGCCGGTGATATTACAGGTGAGCATACTGTAATGTTTGGAGGAATTGGTGAAAGGCTTGAACTTATTCACCGCGCCCATAACCGTGACAATTTTGCCAGAGGCAGTTTAATGGCTGTAAAATGGCTGATGAAACAGCCGAATGGGCTATATGACATGCAGGATGTCCTTGGATTGAGAAAATAAAACACAGGTCACACAGACCTGTATTTTGCAGAACTAAAGAAAATGAATTCCAACTCCCGATGCCTGTTGAGATAAAAGGAACATTCAGCTCTGGACAGGGCTTCGGGATTATTCAATTTATGAGGTTAATATGACCCTGTTTGAAAAAGCTGATAGATTAGGCAAACTTCCTCCTTACCTTTTTAAGGAAATTGACAGAAAGAAGGGGGAAGTTTTGTCGCGTGGGGTAGATATTATTGATCTGGGTGTTGGCGATCCGGACCTTCCTACGCCTTCACATATTGTTGAGGCAATGAAAAAGGCCCTGGATGACCCGAGCAGCCACGGGTATCCTTCTTACAGCGGATCTCAAAAATTCAAGGAAGCCGTGGCGTCATGGTACAGGACAAGATTTGGTGTAGATCTTGATCCTGAGGAAGAAGTATGCTGCCTTATCGGGAGCAAAGAGGGTATTGCTCACTTCCCGTTAGCCTTTATTAATGCAGGGGATCTGGCCCTGATTCCATCACCGGCATACCCCGTATACAATATTGCAGCAATATTTGCTGGAGGCGAATCTTTCTTCATGCCTCTTATGAGTGAAAACAAATTTCTGCCTGATCTGGATGCCATTCCGCATGAAATTGCTCAAAAGGCCCGAATAATGTTTATTAATTATCCCAACAATCCCACTTCCGCGGCAGCTGATATTGAATTTTTCAACAGAGTAGTGGAATTTGCAGGGAAGCATCAAATAGCTGTATGTCACGATGCCGCCTACACGGAAATGGCATTTGACGGTTATCAGCCTCCGAGCTTTTTAGAGGCCCATGGGGCAAAGGATGTGGGCGTAGAGTTCCATTCCCTTTCCAAGACATACAGCATGACCGGCTGGCGAATTGGATTTGCTGTGGGCAACAGGGAGGCAATACAGGGCCTGGGCGCGATCAAAAGCAATATCGATTCCGGAGCATTTAAGGCTATTCAAAGCGCAGCAGCAACAGCGCTCAACGGAGATCAGACCTGTGTCAAGAACATGATGGACATATACGCCAAACGCCGGGATATAATGGTTAAAGGCCTGAAAGACGCTGGTTTTGATGCTGAATCTCCGAAGGCTACATTTTATCTCTGGGTCAAAGTTCCTGAAGGCTATACCTCTGCCGGATTTGCATCACGTCTGCTTGAGGAATCAGGTCTGGTGGTAACGCCTGGCAACGGTTTCGGCGAGCCAGGAGAGGGCTATTTTCGTATTGCACTTACACAGGGCATCGAAAGGCTTTCAGAGGCCATAAGGCGATTACGCGCCATGAAGTTTTAGGTTGCCGCAGGGGCCTGTGTAATGGTAAAAACAGCATACATCAGCATCGGCTCAAACATGGGGGACAAACTGGCTAACTGCATTAAAGCCGCTGAACTTATAGATAGAATTCCCCGTTGCGAAATTATGGAGCAATCAGATTATTTCAGTACAGAACCGGTAGCGATGGGAGATTGTGAATGGTTTATAAATGGAGTTATATCATTATCGGTGAGGATCTCTGCACATGACCTCTTAAAAACTCTCTTGAAAATTGAGACTGATTTGGGTAGACAAAGAGGAGATATTCAGGGGCCGCGCACTATTGATCTCGATATCCTGATATTTGGAAAGGATATAATCGAAGATAAGAAATTGAAGGTTCCTCACCCGCTTATGCACTTGAGAAGGTTTGTCCTTATACCAATCGTACAACTGGCTCCGGATTTGACCCATCCTGTTCTTGGCAAAAGCATGGCCAGTCTTCTTGAAAATGTACCGGAAAAAGGACAGACGGTAATTCCGCTGCAGGAGACATAAATATTGAAAGTCTTAATTCTACTATTGATCGCTTTTTTACTGTATCGAGTAATAAGAAAACTGTTTTATGCGAATAAAACTGTCAGCCAGGATAAAAGGAACGGTTCAATAAATGAAATGGTCCAGGATCCGTACTGCAAGGTCTATATCCCGCTTAGAGATGCTCATAAAAGGCTTATATACAATAAGGAATATTTTTTTTGCAGCGAGGAATGCGCAGATAAATTTGAGAGGGAAATATCACGATAGCATTATAATTTATTGAAGATATATTATTCTTTATTCCGAAACAGGAAGGCGGGGTTAATCCGGTTAATAAACTAACTTTGGAGGAATTATGAAATTCTTTATTGATACAGCAAATATTGACGAAATAAAAAAGGCTAATGAACTTGGAATGGTTGACGGGGTTACAACTAATCCCTCCCTGGTCTCCAGAGAGGGAAGGGAATTCAAAGGGCTTATAAAGGAAATATGTGATATCGTGGACGGGCCTGTAAGCGCCGAGGTTCTCAGCGTGGATTCTCAGGGAATGATTTCTGAAGCCAGGGAACTGGCCAAACTGGCAGATAATATTGTAGTAAAAATTCCCCTGATAGAGGAAGGCCTGAAGGCGGTAAGAACCCTGTCCAGGGAGGGTATAAAGGTAAATGTGACCCTCTGTTTTTCTCCTGTTCAGGCATTACTGGCAGCCAAAGCCGGTGCCACGTATATCAGCCCTTTTGTGGGAAGGCTGGATGACATAAGCCATACAGGCATGGATCTGGTAGAACAGATAATTGCAATCTATGATAATTATGATTTTGAAACAGAAGTGATTGTGGCAAGCATCCGTAATCCTCTTCATGTACTTGAGGCAGGACTTATGGGCGCTGACATAGCGACCATACCATTTAATGTTATCCGCCAGCTTATTAAGCATCCTTTGACCGACATAGGCCTTGAGAGATTCCTTGCAGACTGGAAAAAACTGGGATAAATATGCCTGAAAAAAAACTGACAGCCTGTTTCGGAGTAATATGTTTAGTTGTACTTATATTTTTCTCCAGGAATATATATGCGGACATTTACCGTTATACTGACGAAAAAGGAGTACGTCACTTTACCAATATCAAAACAGATGTGCGATACAGGCTTTTCATCCGATCAGATAAAAAAACACCTCTGGCTTATATTAAAGAATACGATTACCTCATAAGCCAGGCTTCCGAGTGTTTCGGGGTTGATCCGATGCTTATAAAGGCTGTCATCAAAGCCGAATCTGCATTTAATTATAATGCAGTATCACAGAAGGGTGCACAGGGACTCATGCAGCTGATGCCCGGAACTGCTGATGAGATGATGGTCGAGGACCCTTTTGATCCGGAAGAAAACATCTTTGGAGGCACACGCTACTTAAGCCGTCTGTTAAAACGGTTCAATAACGATACAAACCTGGCAGTTGCCGCGTATAATGCCGGCCCGGAAAATGTTGACCTGCACAAAGGTATCCCTCCTTTCCCGGAGACTGAGACATTCGTTAAAAGGGTTATGGAATATTATCAAAAATTTAATAATGGAAATAACTAACCCAAAATGAATAATTTACCGAACATAATGACATTCATAAGGCTGATCTGCATCCCCCTTGTGTTGATCTGCCTGATTTATGATGGAAAATGGGAAAGTTTTCTGGCAGCCCTGTTTTTCGGACTGGCCTCCATAACTGATATTCTTGATGGCTTCTTCGCAAGGAAATTTGAGGCTGTTACAGTCCTGGGAAAATTTCTTGATCCCCTGGCGGATAAGCTGCTGATCTCAATGACCATGATAATGCTTATTCCCCTTGGCCGTATTCCGATCTGGATGGTGATAGTGATAATTTCAAGGGAAATGGCCATTACAGGATTGAGGGGGATTGCCGTCAGCGAAGGTATCGTTATACAGGCAAATGCCCTTGGCAAATACAAGACCATCTTTCAATCAGTTGCCCTGGTGGGGCTCTGTCTCCATTATGAGTATCTGAATGTTAATTTTCATGTTGTTGGAATGACCTTTTTATGGGCGGCTCTGGTTCTGACTTTATGGTCCGGATGGAATTATTTCTGGCAGTTCAAAGGAGTTTTTTCAGTTCGCAAGGAAAAAGAAAGGCCGGAGAGAATCTGACATGTTTTAATGAATATATCTTAAGGTTATGAAATTTATTAAATTGCCAGGCTCTTAATTATCAGCTTTTAGCCCTTAAATAGTCAGGCCAGTGTAAATCTTAATGTTTATCGGGTACTGTTATTTTTTATTGACAAAAAAATATCTCATATTGTAGATTAATAATTTGTTCAGCGGGAATAGCTCAGCTGGTAGAGCCTCACGTTGCCAACGTGATTGTCGCGGGTTCAAGTCCCGTTTCCCGCTCCATTTAAAATAAACAATGTCCATACATAAGCTTCAGGATGTAATTACATATATGGATGGACATGTGATAGACCTTTGAAAAGCGCTAAACTTGTCCCCGGTAAAGTTGAACAGCCCGTAATCTTAGCGGGAAAGCCCACCGGTTATTCTATGGAAAATAATTTTTCAGATATTTAACCAGAAAAAAAGGGGGCTTTTCAAAAATCTCATAGTATAAGGCGGCATAGCCAAGTGGCTAAGGCAGCGGTCTGCAAAACCGTTATTCACCGGTTCAAATCCGGTTGCCGCCTCCAATAATATCAAGGGGGTCAGCTGCTAAGTCTGACCCCTTTATTTTTATTTGTTACTTCATGCACTACCAGCAGGAACATATATGCCAGGAAAATACCCTTCCTTAGACAGCGTGACCGACGCCCAGCGTGTCGGTATGGTCAAAGATATCTTTTCCACGGTCACTGCAAAATATGATTTTTTAAACAGGCTTTTCAGCCTCAGAAGAGATCTGTTCTGGCGGCGTTCGGCTGTACGTAAAATGAAATTTTTTAGAACATGGCGTTTTATCGATGTTGCGACCGGCACCTCCGACCTCGCTATTGAGGCGGCCTTGAGATATAAGGATATAGATATTGCTGGATTAGACTTCGTGCAGAATATGCTGGATTTCGCGAAAAAAAAGATTTATGCAAAAGCCCTGTCCTCAAGAATAAGTCTGCTGAGGGCAGATGCCCTCAGCATGCCCTTCCCTTCTGAATATTTTGACGTTGCCGGAATTGCATTCGGCATCCGCAATATCCCTGAGAAAGTCAGCATGCTTAAGGAAATGACAAGAGTTGTTGTTCCGGGGGGGCAGGTAATGATCCTGGAAATGAATTTCCCGCAGAACATACTTGTCAGAGGGGTATATAATATCTACCTTAATATTATACTGCCCTTTATTGCACGCGCATTTTCCCCGAATCCTCAGGCCTATAATTATCTTGGAGAATCGATCCTGAACTTCCCTTCTCCTTATGAATTTGCAGAAATTATGGAAAGGAGCGGCCTGACGGGGATTAAGATATACCCCCTTACCTTCGGAATAACCCATCTCTTTACAGGATATAAGCCAGGGGCATAACAGGAGATCTGAAAATGGAAATGCAGCCTCCTGACAAGTCTTCTCCTGCCTTCAGGCAGAAATATCTGGGAGAAAAAGGCCTGATTGCTCTCATAATTCTGCTGAGCGCCTTTATTCCGCTTTCAACTGACCTTTATCTGCCCTCACTTCCGGGTATGGCCAGGTATTTCAATTCACCTGCCTATCTGGTAAACCTTACTCTGATTCTATTCTTTTTATTTTTCAGTGCCGGTGCACTTTTATGGGGACCACTAAGCGATAAATATGGCCGTAAACCTGTTCTGCTGATCGGGCTGTCAGTGTATTGTGCAGCAAGTATTGCCTGTGCAGTCTCCTGGGGTATTTATCCCCTGATAATATTTCGTGTTCTGCAGGCCATCGGAGGCAGCAGTGCCTTTGGCGTGGCTACTGCTATGATAAAGGATGTTTATGACATCAGGAGAAGGGAGACGATTCTGGCCATGGTTCAATCCATGGTCCTGATATCTCCGGCAGTCGCCCCTGTTTTTGGGGCTGTCCTTCTGAAGTTCATGTCCTGGAGAGGTGCCTTCTGGGCCTTAACCCTTATCGGCATGCTGGCCCTGTCAGGAAGCATAGCCCTCCAGGAGACAATAGAAAAACGCCACACAGGATCAATGCTGCAGGTGCTTGGAAGGCTGTACACTGTTGGCAGGAATCCGAACTTTTCGTCCCTGCTTGGCCTGTTTTCTCTGCCGGCATTATCCTCAATGGCTTTTATAGCCTCATCATCCTACATCTTTATAAACAGCTTCGGGCTCACTCCCCAGTCCTACAGCTTCTATTTTTCCATAAATGCAATCGGGCTTATATCCGGCCCAATGCTTTACCTGCGTGTATCCAGAAAATTCAGGCGCAGATCGATTATCATCACCTGCTTTACAGTGGTTTCGACCAGCGGTCTGCTGATATTCTTTTTTGGCGGCCTTCAGCCCTGGATACTGTCCATGGTGGTATTGCCGGCAACCATCTGCGGAAGCTGTTTGCGTACTCCGGGCGTAAATCTGATGCTGGAGCAGCAGAAGGAAGATACAGGATCTGCTTCAGCCCTGATTAACTGTTTTGGCATACTGATGGGAAGCATTGGCATGACTGTCATATCCCTTGACTGGGGCAGTATAATCCTTGCACTGGGCATTATGAATCTCATTATCGGAATGGTATGCGGGGCGTTGTGGCTGAATATTTCCAGAAAATCCTATGTAGTTAGTGTTCCGGAAAGGTATATCGCTTAAAAATCTGTTATTGACAGTTTCATAAGTAAGGATCTGTCTGTGATAGGAGTAAACTCGCTGAAAAGAAAGCATGGGCGACATCTTATGTAGCAAAGAAAATGCAGGCGCAGTTTGTTTGTATGGCTCATATTATGTGGTACAACTGCGGACATATTACTGGTTTCTAACACCCCGCTGCGCAATACCTTGACATCATTTGAAGTGAGAGGTATGTTTTACAGATCTGGCATAAGCGGAGGAGTATAGATGACGCCGAAACGTACAATCAATGAACAATCCAAATCGGACCAGAAGATCCTGTCAATCGCAACGGCTGCGGCAAAGCTTTTCAGCTCTAAGGGATATGTCGAAACCAGCGGGGAAGACATAGCGGCAGCTGCAAAGATGAGTAAGAGCGCAATATATTACTACTTCAGCAATAAGAGCGAAATCCTGTATTTCGTAATATCTACTTTTCTTGATACCGTGCTGGAAAACGTTCAGCAAGGTTTGGAAGAAACGAAGGACCCTGCGGAGAGACTGAGACTCATCGTCTTTCGACATATCAAAACATATATCGAGAATATGTATCTGGCTAAAACGCTCCTTAACGAAGCTCATAACCTGCCCCCGGCGAAACTTAGAAAGGTTCAGTATAAGGAAAGACAATATTTCGATGCCATTTCAAAAACGATCCTATCTTACGCCGGACACGACATGGACAGGAACAAATTAACAGTCCTGACGTTTAACCTGCTCGGAATGTGTAATTGGAATTACGCATGGTATAACCCGAAAGGACCAGTAACCGGCGAAGAACTTTCGCAGATGATTTTTGATATCTTCACAGGGGCATTCTGGAAAATATAAGCGGTCAAATAGAAGTAAATTATATGAACCAGCAGGCTCCTATCTGCGCCTTGATCGAAGCCCTTCAACAGGTTATAAACCTGTCTATTCGGTGGCTGTAGCCTACCATAGCCACCTCTGCTGTTATCTTACCAATCAAGTTATCGTAACATGCTGTTTTGTCGGTTTAGTCAAACAATATACATTTTTTTGTTGACAGCAAAAGATTAAATGGGTTAAAAATAGACTGACCAGTCAGTTTAATCTGACGGGTCAGTCTATATATTCGGTGTGCGATATATTTTGTTGATAAAGCGATCAACAACGAGCACAAAAGCAGGTGATTAAGCAGATGAGATTAATTATCACAAAGATTAACGGAGGTCTTTGAGCCATGGAGGCAAGAATGAAAAGACAGACGGATTACGGATATGAAATTAAACCGGTATACACTCCCGAAGACATTGCAGATATTGATTACGCAAAGGATATCGGGGACCCTGGTTTATATCCCTATGTTCGCGGTTACTATCCAAATGGGTACCGCAACAGGGTATGGACACGGCGAATGACCGCAGGGCTTGGATCTTCCAAAAGGACTAATGAAATACTTAAACAATACCGGGAAATGGGTCAAACACAAGGAATCTTAGTTATTTGCGACAGGCCCAATGCAATGCCGATAGATGCTGATCATCCAATAGGCAGGAGGGAGGCCGGCGTTCTGGGATGGCATGGAGCGTCTTTGCTTGAATTTGAGGAGCTGATGGACGGTATACCTCTAACCGGTCAGTCTATTACATTGCTGGGATCATCTGCTATGTCCTGCATGAGATTGGCCTATGTAGTTGCTCTTGCAGAAAAGCGCGGGATTGATTTCACGGAAGTACATGGCAGCGTGACGGAGTATCCATTTTGCAGCACATTCGGGCAGACGGACCACATGCCTCTCGACCTCCTTATTAAGCTTTGGATGGACTCTTCAGAATTCATCGTGAGAAATAAGATTCACATGCGTTGCGGTATTCTCAGCCAGCATTTTCAAGAGTCAGGTGGCAACAATGCGCAGGCCCTTGCGGTCGAGATTGCGCAGCTCAAAGAGTTGCTCGGGTTGCTAGTTAATGAGCGTGGTCTCCATTTCGATGATCTTGCCCTTCTTCCCTATGAACTTGTGAGCATTGGTTCCCGGTTCTTCGAAGAAATAGCCAAAGTAAGGGCGCTTCGAAGGATGTATGCGAAAATGGCCAAAGAGACATTTAAAGCTAAAAACGAAAAGGCTTGCCAGCTTCTTATATCCATACATACATCGGGACGCACAATGACGTATCAGCAGCCTCTCAACAACATTGCGCGGTGTGCCATACAAACCCTTGCCGGAGCCATTGCGGGCTGCACTGCGATCGACAATGCTTGCCTCGACAATGCTCACGCAGAGCCATCCGCCTTTGCAGCCAGAATGTCCTTAAATACACAACATATTGTGTCTGATGAAACAGGGGTGACGGATGTGACGGACCCTCTCGCCGGTTCTTATTTTGTTGAGTACCTCACCAACAGAATTGAATCCGAGGCGTACAAGATCCTGCAGGAAATAGAAAACCAGGGCGGTATGACAGCAGCCGTAAAAAAAGGTTATATCCACAATATGATGGAGGAATCGGCACGGAAAAGGCAAAAGGAAATAGAATCAGGCGAGCGCTTGGTCGTAGGAGTAAATGAGCTGGTCATACCTCCTGAAGAAGATGACGATATTCCCATACAGTCTGTAGAAGCATCCGATTCTGAAAAAATAGCAAAACGGATGGAGCAATGGAGAAAAACAAGGAATATACCCCTACTGAAAGAGAAAATTGAACAGGTTCATGCGGATGCAAAAAAAGGTCGTAATTTCAACTTGATGCCTTCGATTATCGAAGCGGTTAAGGCGTATGGCACTGCAGGGGAAATAATGGGAGTTATTAGGATGGCAAACGGTTTTCATTATGATCCGTTGGAAATGATCGAATGTCCTTTTGATCTATAAGGAGAGAAAGGTGTGTTCGAACTTTTGAATTAGGAGGGTATCTACATGAATACAGGGAAAAAAATTAAAGTTCTTATCTCCGTCGTCGGGCTTGACGGCCATTTTACAGGCGCAGAAATCGTTTCCAGCTTTTTGATGGATGTCGGAATGGAGGTGGTTTATCTCGGCATTTATCAAACCCCTGAAATGATTGTAAACGCAGCTATCGAAGAAAGTGTGGATGTGATCGGTATAAGCAGCCATGCTTCAAACTACGAACAGATAGGTCTCATTTTAGACCTGATGAAGAAGAATGATTTGACCGATATTCCCTTGATCTGCGGGGGTACTATCCCCAAACGGGATGCCGAAGCGCTTCTGAAAAGAGGGGTGTCGAAAATATTTCCTCCTCAAAGCAGTTCGGAATCGATTGTGGACTACATCATTTCGTGCGTAAAGAGATAAGATATGGTTAACAGCGTTATCAAAAGAATTGTTGGTGGGGATGTGAGGGCTGCCGCAAAGCTGATACGAGATATAGAGGACGGGGTTACAGGCACGCGAGAAACATTGAAAGCCTTACACAGACATACAGGAAAGGCCTATGTAATAGGAATAACCGGCGCTCCCGGGGTCGGCAAAAGCACATTGGTAGATCAAATGATCTACGGGCTGAGAGTGCGCGGGAAGACAGTTGGTGTTCTTGCTGTAGACCCGACCAGCCCGTTCAGCGGAGGCGCTATATTGGGGGACCGTATTCGCATGCAACGGCATAGTCTGGACGAGGGGGTCTTTGTTCGCTCTCTCGCGACCAGAGGACAATTTGGAGGACTTACGCAATCCACGCGATCTGCGATCGATGTAATGGACGCCATGGGTAAGGATTACATTATTGTTGAGACAGTGGGAGTTGGCCAGGATGAGGTCGATATTGCCAAGAGCTCGGATATTACGGTGATCGTGGTGGTGCCGGGGATGGGCGATCATATTCAGGCTATCAAGGCGGGGATTTTTGAGGTGGGCGATATATTTGTCATCAACAAGGCAGATCGGCCCGATGCTGGAAAAACCTTCAACGATCTAAAAACGATGTTTGATATTGCAAAAAAGAGATCCAAAAGGCAGGATTGGGAGCCGCCCATACTTATGGCCGAAGCAGCCAATAACAAGGGGATAGCAGAGCTGTTGAATGAAGTTGAGAAATATCGAAAAAACCGGAAAATGTTGTCACATGAAGCAGTCATTCGTCATGAACAATCTGCAATCCATAATGAGCTGCTCGATATGATTAAAAACAGACTCATTGAAGATGTATTGAACCACATAACAAACAGCCCTGATTTTAAGACTTACCTGGATTGCATTATGGATGGTACGAAAGATCCCTATTCGGTATGCGATGAATTGCTATCGGCAAAGCTGAGCCTTATTGACGATGAGTATACTGAGGAGTTGAAGTCCATGAATGCCCGTGGGGCACAGGAATAATCGGAGGTGTAATGATGAATATGTTGAATATACTGGCCAAATGGGCCAGGACTCAGCCCAATACCACAGCTTTTGTAGAGCTAAGGCCGGTCTCGCGAACAAGGGATCAGGTCTCCTGGTCTCAATTCGAAGAGAGAACAAACAGGCTTGCCAACAGCCTTCGGAGCCAGGGTATCCAAAAAGGTCAGAAGGTTTTTCTTATGGGCAAGAACTCAATTCAGTGGCTCGAGGCCTTCTTCGGAATACTAAAAACAGGGGCATGGGCTGTCCCTCTTAATTTCAGGTTCAATGACGATGATATCAGGTACTGTGCCAGGGTAGCTGAACCGTCAGCATTCATCTTTGACGGGGAATACCTGGAAAGGATTACAGGCCTCCGGAAGGACCTTGCTATGGTGGATTTCTACAGTGTTATTGCACAAGAGAATATGAGTAACGTCGAGTCCCTGGAGAACTTCATAAGGCGAGGGTCTTCTCTTTCGGTAAATGTGAAGTTGGAGGACGAAGACGAATGTGCACTTTATTTTACTTCCGGCACTACGGGAGCACCAAAGCCAGTTCTGCTCAGGGTAAAAAACCAAATGTGCATAGCTGTTACAGAAGCGACGAATCACAGTTATAGCGCTAACGACCGCTTTCTCATGATGCCTCCCCTCTATCACCTGGCAATAGGACACCTCCTGGGAGCTATAGTGGGGGGTGCATCGTCTGTGCTCCTGACTGAACAAATAAGCCCAAGGTCTATAATTGAGACGATAGCGCGAGAGCAGGTATCAGTGGTGTTCTTATTAGTACCTTGGGCGAGTGACCTTCTCCAGGCACTGGATAAAAAGGAGATCAATATAAATGACTATGATTTTCAAACCCTGAGAAAGATCTTTATTGGGGCACAAGCTGTCCCTCCGAGCCTTGTCCAGAGGCTGAAGGTGTATTTCCCGCATGCAGGGTATGATACTATGTATGGACTCAGCGAGACTGCGGGTCCCGGCGTCGTACACCTCGGAGTTGAAAATGAGAGAAAAATAGGCGCTATCGGAAAGCCCAGCATTTTATGGGACGTGAGAATAGTAGATGAAAATGGACACGACGTAAATCAGGGAGAGGTGGGTGAAGTCATCCTGAAAGGGGCTGGAGTCATGAAGGAATACTACAAGAATCCTGAACTGACGGCCCGGGTGATACAGGACGACTGGCTTTACACGGGCGACCTTGGCAGGATTGATGAAGAAGGATTCATCTACCTCGTAGACCGGAAGAAGGACTTGGTCATCACCGGCGGCGAAAATGTTTACCCCGTTGAGGTCGAGAATGTCATAAGAAAGCATCCCAAGGTTTTCGATGTTGCCGTGATCAGCACTCCCGATGATCGACTGGGCGAACTGGTAACGGCTGTAATTCAGGCAGGACGGGGAGAGGCATTGGGCGAAGAGGAAATGAAGGCTTTCTGCGAACAAGAGCTGCCTCGTTACAAACGTCCAAGACGGCTGATCTTTGCAGAAATTCCGCGGAACCCTGCAGGAAAGATAGAGAAGCCAGAGCTGAGAAAGCTTTACAGTGCTGCTTCATGATCAAAAACTGAAAAATTGCCTTTGAGGTGAAAAGATGGAAACAGAAAGCAGGATAGTCGAATACATTTGCAACACAGCCTTTACCGACTTGCCGTATTCAGCACTAAGAGTGGTCAAGAATCAGTTGCTTTCGGTTATTGGTACGACAATTGCGGGGGCTTCGGCAGAGGGTTGTGAATCTATTGTTTCGCTGGGAAAGGAAATCGGGGGCAAGGCTGAGGCTTCGATTCTCATCCATGGAGGCAGGGTACCGGCTGCGCAGGCGGCTTTTGCGAATGGAGTGATGGCAAGGGCTCTCGATTTCTGTGATGCTCTTGCCCCTGGTGCCCACATAGGTTCGGCCGTCATACCCGCTGCACTCGCTTCGGCAGAACTTGCAGGAGGTTGTACAGGTAAGGATTTTCTGAATGCCGTCACAATAGGAACAGAAATAGGTATAAGGTTGAATTTAGGAGAATACCAATATGATGGATTTGATCCCACGGGCGTATGTGTTCCCTTTGCCTCTACAGCGGCATCTGCAAAAATACTGGGTCTTCTGGAAAAGGAGACCTGGAATGCCCTGGCTCTTGCTTTTAACAAGTGTGGCGGAAGCTTTCAGGCTAACGTGGACGGAGCCCTGGCGGTACGGGTGATTGAAGGCTGGAGTTCCGAGGCCGGTGTGACATGCGCCAGGCTTGCCCAGCGGGGCATTACTGGACCGGCAAACTTCCTTGAAGGCATCTATGGTTACTTCCATCTTTTTGGCCGTGATCGTGTGGCGGTTAAGGAAGTTATATCGAATTTAGGCTCCGAGTACCGGCTTGAAAGCCTTATGTTTAAGAAATATCCCAGTTGCGATCTTACCCAGGGAAGTACCGATGCCATCCTTAGTCTAATGGAGGAGCACGCGATCGATGCCAGGATCTTGGAGCGAATAGAGATCACGGTGCCGCCTTACACCTATAAACTGGTAGGACACCCTTTCCAGATAGGAACTAACCCCAAAGTTAACGCCCAGTTCAGCATTCGTTACTGCGTAGCCAATGCGTTACTGAGGAAAAGCTCGAAGCTGGAACATTTCGAAGAATTATCCATAAAGGATCCAGGAGTTCTGGAGCTCGCGAAGAAGATCGAAGTGATCTCAGATCCGGCTATGGAAGTACGGGGACACACGCCTCTCGACATGCGTGTCTTGACAAGGGACGGAAAAGAATTCCTAAAGCGAATAGATGTGGCTCCCGGATTTCCAGGCAATCCACTTACACAGAAGGAGCATTTGCAGCGATTCAGGGATTGCATCGACTTCGCTTCAAAGCGACCGCCGGAATCAAACATAGACCGGATCAGGGATACCGTGGAGCACCTCGAAACAATGAGAGATGTACGTGATCTCGTACCTTTGCTTATACTGGACCAAGTCAGCAGGTAACATTGCGGCATGGTCAAATTCGCCACATTTTACCTTCATCTGCAAACATGGGGTTAATGCTGCTGGCAATTTGAACATATAAGGGAGACCATAAATGGCAAACATTTTCAACACAATACAGCTCGATATAAACAGAACTATAGCGGTGCTGACCTTGAATAGACCCAGGAAGCTTAATACCGTAACGTCCGAGATGGAAAAGGAACTTGAAGAGGCGTTGAATCTTTTGAAAAAAGAGGAAAATGTGCGTGTGGTCATTTTAACGGGTAGGGGTCAAGCCTTTTGTGCCGGTCAGGACGTAAGCATTTTTGGGGTTGATCTTACACAGGCGAAGAAGGATCTGGAGAAGCTGAAGAGACCACCTCTCGTCTTTTTTGAGAAGCCTGTCATCGCTGCGGTGAACGGTGTTGCCGCAGGTGCAGGGGCTGATTTTGCGCTTATGTGTGACATTATTGTGGCGTCCGATACTGCCAGATTCTCTTTTCCTGGAGCTAGAATGGGTATTGCATGTCCGTATGCCCTTATTCAGCTCGCTGAGGATGTAGGTCGAAGGAAAGCAAAAGAGCTGCTTATGACGGGAGATTGGATCTCAGCTGGCGAAGCTCTGCAGCTGAGATTGGTAAACAGCGTTGTTCCCGCAGATCAGATCATGGACAAGGCTTTCGAGATAGCCCTCAAGATCACGAAATCGGCTCCCCTTTCTGTGAAATCCGTAAAGGAAAGCATTAACAGTACCATAAGTGGTTTCGAACACAGCTATGAAGTGATGGCTGATCTGATCAATACAGAAGACCGCATTGAGGGAATGGGAGCGTTTCTCGAGAAGAGGAGCCCTGTCTTCAAAGGGAGGTAATCAAAGGCTTTATTCAGTATCAAATAATCTTAATTAAGGAGAGATTATGAAAAGCAAAGTGGTTACATTGGTCTGTCAATTTTGGCCTTCGCGGGCTGTCTTATGCTGCCTGACACCGTATCATCATCTGAGCAGGTAATCGGTCTCAACTACTCAAACTTCCTTCCGGCAACACACAAAAACAGCATTCTCGTCGAAATGGTGTAAGGTGGCAGCAAAACGAAGCAATGGCGCCTTTTGAAGCCCTCCAGGGGCTCAAGTGGGGAGAGGTGATCAATTACAGTACTGTCAATTACAGTGCAGCATATTCATCAGTTTTTTCTGTTGTGATGAATAAGGCCAAGTGGAATTCATCTCTCAGGACGTGAAGAATATTATCGATGAAGTCAGCCCGGTGCGGATTACAAGGCAGGGGCAGTTATGGAATGAGATCGAAAAGGAGGATCTCGAGTTCATAAAGATGAGAGACAATAAGATTGTCTCCCTGTCAAAAGAAGAAGACGATCACTATGTGGCAGCGGTGAAACCTCTTATCGACGACTATGTCAAAAATATGAAGGCAAAGAATCTCCCTGGAGAAGGGGCTTTGAAGTTCTGCCAGAAATATCGGAAGGCAAATCAGAAATAACAAGTCGTCCTAACCGGAAGGGGCCTTATCTTCTGCCCTCTTCCGAGGGCGTCGCATAATAAAAGGAGGTG
>ERZ795048.761-NODE-761-length-32494-cov-798.397330_pt1 | contig 32494 bp, 26 predicted proteins | sample MGYA00375132_ERZ795048 | MGnify/ENA primary metagenome ERZ795048 (study PRJEB30177, sample SAMN05720225) | activated sludge metagenome | isolation source: Anaerobic digester | place: Hong Kong | collected 2014-12-17 ... | reverse complement strand
AAAAAGGTTGTCCTCCAATCAGGTTGGTTGAGGCTTCCATACGAATGAACGGAATATTTTCAACGCCTTCCTCCTGTATGCATCTTTCCAGTTTTTCAATATCTATATTGCCTTTGAAAGGATTATCCGATTGGAGCTTTAAGGCGTCATCATGAAGCAATTCGGCTATCCTTCCGCCAACGGCCATGATATGTGCCAGGGCAGTGGTAAAATGGTAATTCATGGGTATGACATTGCCCGGCTTGATAAAAGTGCGGCAAATAACATTTTCGGCACCGCGGCCCTGGTGTGTGGGCAGGATAAATTTCTTGCCGAGTACATCCTGTATGGCTTTTTGCAATTTGTCAAAGCTTTGCGATCCGGCATAAGCGTCGTCTGCCTGCATCATAGCCGCCAGCTGGTTGTCGCTCATGGCGTTTGTTCCGCTGTCTGTAAGCATATCCAGAAAAACGTCCCGGGTAGACAACTTAAAGGTATTGAACCCGGCGTCTTTTATGGCAAGCAATCGCCTGTCAAGCGGTACCAGGTTGAGTTTTTGTACAATGCGGACTTTATGCAGTTCCAGTGGAATGGGTTGGGATTGGTAAAATTTTATGGGGTTCATAACGGTTCTGATATGTGTTTTAGAAATTATTTTAAAAAAGATACACGTCAGATGTAACCATAGTGCTGCCTGTCACGTCTTATGTGTACAACAAAACCGGGAAGCTCCTGAGCGGGAAAAAGCACCTTTGTATCCCCGTCAGGAGCGGCAATACGAATAATAATAACAGGAAGCATAGCCCAGATACTCCAGAATATATGACAGACAGCTATGCATAAAAATCGATTGAATTGAGATCAAATATAAGAAATATTAATGAAATCAAACATTTTTGTAAAATTTTAGTACCTTGTGATGCAAGGTATCAAAAAATGTATATATATTTGTCGCACAAAATTCTTGTAAATAATTAGTACTATAATTAAAAAACAATGATCCATCTCAGGGATATCAACAAAACCTATTACAACGGAGCCGCGTTACATGTTCTGAAAGGGTTGAACCTGCAAATTGACAAAGGAGAGTTTGTTGCCATCATGGGATCCTCCGGGTCCGGTAAATCCACATTATTAAACATTGTCGGGATACTGGATGATTACGATTCGGGATCTTATCACTTGAACGGAAAACTGATAAAGGATTTGTCCGAAAAAAATTCTGCCGTATACAGGAACAACATGATAGGGTTCGTTTTTCAGTCTTTCAATTTGATAACGTTCAAGACCGCATTGGAGAATGTGGCTCTTCCCTTGTACTACCAAGGGGTACGCAGAAACAAACGGAACAAGATTGCCATGGAATATCTGGATCGTATGGGCTTGACCGAATGGGCGGATCACCTGCCTTCCGAATTATCAGGCGGACAAAAACAGCGCATAGCCATAGCACGTGCGTTGGTAACCAATCCGCAGGTCATCCTGGCCGATGAACCCACAGGAGCGCTGGACTCACAAACGTCTATTGAAGTGATGGAAATTTTGCAACAGGTCAACCGGGAAGGGATGACCATCGTAATGGTTACACACGACCCGGAAATGGCCGCCATGAGTCATAAGATCATAAAGATCCGCGACGGGGTAATAGGATCTATAGAACATCAATAAAGCAGGCAGTTATGTTTGATGATTTCCAGGAAATATTCAGCACGTTAAGAAAAAATAAATTACGGACATTCCTGACGGGATTTTCCATGGCCTGGGGAATTTTCATGCTTATAGTATTGTTGGGAGCGGGGAATGGTCTGAGGAACGGTATTTTGTTCAATTTTGCCGATATGGCTACCAACTTTGTCAAATTGTGGCCCGGAAGAACGTCAGAGGCTTACCAGGGTTTGCAGGCGGGCCGACGTATCAAGCTGGACAGTACCGAAGGGCCTTATCTTGAAAATGAATTTAAACAGGTTTCAAATATTTCTCCCCTGATCACCCGATCCAATCAGAATTTCTTCTACAAGGGAGATTATGCGCCCGGTGTATTGCAAGGTGTCATGCCGGACTACCGTAGTATTGAAACCGTAAAGATACGACAGGGTAACGGACGGTTTATAAACACTGCAGACATTCGACAGGCAAGAAAAGTGATTGTACTGCATTCCCGGACTGCTGAATTGCTTTTCAAAGAAGAAAAGCCGCTGGGCAAATTCATTACATATGACAACGTCATGTACCAGGTGATTGGTATTTACCACGACAACAATATGTCCCAGAATCCCAACAGCTGCATTCCTCTTACAACGGCCCAGCTGATTTACAACCCCGAAAACGGGTATTCACAGGTAGCCATGTTGCTCAACGGACTGGAAACGACGGAAGAAAATGAAGTCTTTGAAGATAACCTTAGAGGAGCACTGGGACGTAAACACCGGTTTGACCGCGAAGACCGTTCAGCAATATATCTTTATAACATTACCAGGGAATACATACAGTTTAAAGGAATTTTCAACGGGATAACGTTATTTGTGTGGATTATAGGGTTAGGAACCTTGATAGCCGGGGTGGTTGGCATCAGCAACATCATGTTGATTACAGTTAAAGAGCGCACTAAAGAGTTTGGAATACGAAAAGCAATTGGTGCCACCCCCGGGACTATCTTACGTTTGGTCATGACAGAATGTTTAATGATAACGGCTTTTTTCGGATACCTAGGCATGTTGGGCGGAATCGCGGTTACCGAGTTGTTAAACAATTTTATGGGGACTCCGAATGCACCTACTTCCCAGGAAGACATGGTGATGTTTACCAATCCCACAGTAGAACCATCAATAATCATAGCTGCTACGATCGTTTTAATCATAGCCGGTCTTTTGGCCGGATACCTGCCGGCACGGCGGGCAGTTCAGGTAAAACCGATTGAAGCTTTAAGATACGAATAAATATGTTTGATCTGGACAGCTGGCAGGAAATTTGGGTGACCATCACCCGCAACAAAAGAAGAAGTCTGCTTACCGCTTTCGGCATTTTCTGGGGAATCTTCATGCTTGTGATCATGCTTGGAGCAGGGAACGGGCTATCCGAAGGCGTGGCATCGGACATTCAGGGTTTTTCTGAAAATTCCGCACTGTTTTTTACCAACAACACCTCGGAACCTTACAAAGGCTTCAGGAAGGGACGTTATTGGAATATGCAGGAGGAAGACCTGGATATTCTGGAAGCTCAGATAAAAGATATAAAATACACGGTCCCGTTTTTAATGGGACAGAATGTGACGGTAGTGTATCGGGACAAAAGTACAAGTTGTAACACCAAAGGGAATTCCCCCTTGTACAATCAAATGATGCCTCAACATATGATCTACGGACGTTATATCAATCATATGGATGTTCAGGATCGCAGGAAGGTATGTGTTGTGGGAAGACGTGTCTATGAGGAACTTTTCAGGGCAGGAGAGGATCCCATCGGTACATACCTGAAACTTTACAACATCAATTTTCAGATTATAGGGGTTTCCGAGCCTTCAGTCAGGGGGGTAAACATAAACGGACGTGATGACGAAGTCATTAGCATTCCCTATTCTGTTATGCAGCAGATACAGAATTCGGGAACCATCATACACCTGATTGGCGTTGTGGCGAATGAAAATGTAAGTATGAGTGTCCTGGAACCACAGGTAGAAGCATTGCTGAAGGCACGGCACAATATTGCTCCCACAGATGATTTTGCACTTGAAAGTATCAATGTGGAACGGATATTCAAGCAATTTGAAATGTTGTTCACAGGTATATCCGTGCTAATCTGGATCGTGGGGTTGGGAACTTTACTGGCCGGAGTGGTGGGTGTGAGCAATATTATTATGGTAACGGTACGTGAACGCACCAAAGAGATTGGTGTAAGAAGAGCCATAGGCGCAAAACCGGCTTCCATAATTTTTCAGATCATTAAGGAAAGTACGGTATTGACCGTTGCGGCAGGTTTTCTGGGCCTTGCCTTCGGGGTTTTGGTCCTTGATCTGGCAGATAAATTCCTGCTTCAGAACATGACCGGTGAAGTGTTTTTCAAAAATCCGCAAATCAATTTTACCGTAGCTCTGTCAGCAGCAGCCATAATCCTTTTGTGTGGTGTGCTTGCAGGTATTTTGCCCGCATACAGGGCATTACAGATAAAAGCAATTGATGCGATCCGGGAAGAAAACTAAAAAGATTAAAATAACGTTTGCAATGAAGAAAATTTTACGCTATGTGTTGATCATCGCCCTGGTGGCAGGGGTTGTATTCACGTTTGTTTACCTGTGGAAAAAATCCAGGCCAAAGAAAGAGGTATACGAACTGGTGGTTCCCGAAAAGGGAAATATTGAACAAAAAACCGTGGCAACGGGAAAAGTGGAACCCAGGGACGAGGTGGCCATTGTGCCGCAAATATCCGGAATTGTGTCTGAGCTGTACAAAGAAGCAGGCCAGATGGTGCAGGTGGGAGAGATCATTGCCAGGATCAAGGTTATTCCGGAAATGGGAACGTTAAATGCGGCAGAATCCAGGGTTACACAGGCCAACCTGAATTTAACCCAGGCGCGTCGTGTTTTCGACAGGACAAAAGAATTGTACGAATCCAAAGTCGTTGTTCGTGAAGAATACGAGAATGTGGAAACCCAGTTGAAACTGGCACAGGAAGAGCTGCGCAATGCCCAGGATAACCTGGAGATTGTCAGGGACGGGATCGCAAAACGGTCTTCAGAGGCCAGCAATACGCAGATCCGTTCCACCATCTCGGGAATGATCCTGGATGTTCCCGTTAAAGTGGGGAATTCAGTGATACAGGCAAACACCTTCAATGCCGGAACAACCATAGCTACTGTGGCAGATATGAACGATATGATCTTTCGCGGAAACATTGACGAAACGGAAGTCGGCCGGATACGTGAGGGAATGCCCCTGGATATTACCATAGGTGCTTTACAGGAACAACATTTCAAAGCTGTTTTGGAATACATTTCTCCAAAAAGTACGGAAAACAACGGAGCCATACTTTTTGAAATAAAAGCGGCCGTAAGTGTTCCCGAAGACGTTTTTGTCCGTGCCGGATACAGTGCCAATGCACAGATTATCCTGGACAGCCGTTACGATGTTTTGGTCATTCCTGAAAGCGCTGTTGTGTTCAAAGAAGATAAAACATTCGTGAATGTCTTTAAAGGCATGGACGGAGACGAACAGCTCTTTGAAGAAAAAGAAGTGGTCCTGGGGCTGAGTGACGGAATAAGTGTTGAGATTAAAGAAGGTCTGAATACGGAAGAACAGATCCGCGGAACGTTAATAACCGAATAAATGAAAAGGTATATGAAAAAAATAGTACTCCTAAGTGCCATACTGTTCTTTTCCGGGAGTCTGCTTACAGCTCAAAGCCAGAAGAAAGCCTGGACCCTGGAAGATTGTATTGAATATGCCATGGAAAACAACATTGGTGTAAAACGTTATGAACTGGCAAAAGAAAACCAGGAAATAACGGTAGAAACCACGAGGTTTTCACGGTTGCCTGATCTTTCGGCCAACGTAGGTCAGACATTCTATTTTGGACGTACTCCGGACAGGGATGGTGTATACCAGGATCAGACCGGCTCCAATTCATCACTGGGGATTAATACCAGTGTCAACCTTTTCAGCGGGTTCCAGGTAACCAATCAGATTAAAGCTGACAAACTGGAATTACAGGCAGCCGTAGAAGATCTCAATCGGGCCAGGGAGGACTTGTCTTTGGCCGTTACCGGCTATTACCTTCAGGTACTGCTTAGCAGGGAGTTGTATGAAATCGCTCTGGATCAGCTTGAACTCAATAAAAAACAGGTGGAGCAGACAAGACTCCTGGTAGAAGCCGGAAAAAGTTCTGAAAGTGATCTTTACGATGCCAAATCGTCACTGGCTCAACAGGAAATGCAGGTTACCGAATCGGCTAATAACTTCCAGTTGGCTTTGCTTGATCTGACACAGACCATGAACCTGCCGGATGTGGAAAATTTTGATGTGGCCCTCCCTGATGTGTCTGATATGATCAGCCGGGAAGCAGCCGGATTGGTAATGCCTGCACAGGCTTACCATGTTTCTTTACTGCAAAGACCGGCCATAAAAGCGGCAGAATACAGACTTGAAGGGAGTGAGATGTCCTTAAAAGCAGCCAAAGGAGCCTATTATCCCAGTTTGCGTCTGGGTGCCGGATACAGCAATTCCTACTATTATAATTACAGCCTGGCAGCCGGAATGAGCAATGCCTCACTGGCCGATCAGCTGGCTCAGAACAGTGCACAGTCCATTGGACTAAGCCTGAGCGTTCCCTTGTTTAACAAGATGGCTACCCGTAACCGGGTGAGGTCGGCACGACTGAACATTGAGAATCAGGAGCTGTTGCTGAGCCAGGCAAAACAGGATTTATACAAAGAAGTGCAGCAGGCGTATTATAATGCAGTAGCTGCGCATGAAAAATACAAATCATCAGAAACGGCCGTGGAAGCTGCCTCCCTGGCCTATGAGTTCGAAGAGCAAAAATACGAAGCAGGCCGCTCCAACATCTATACTTTTGACCAGGTCCGGTTACGTCTTTCTGCTGCCCGTTCTGAAACGGCACAGGCAAAATACAATTTCCTGTTCCGTTCCAGAATCCTGGCTTTCTACAACGGGGTCAGCTTGTTTTAACGTTTTTAGACCGTCCTTTCTTCCGCCTCCAGTACAAAGGCCCGTAAGCCTTGTTTGGGGGCGGATTCGTCTGCTTTCCTCAAATCCTCCAGCAACTTGTCCACGAGCTGATCCGGCACAAAAGTGAGTAATGCCGAGTTTAAAGTCGGCCAGGCATGGGAGCCCAGATGAGGTTCTCCGCCACGGGATCCGCGACCGCGAACTTCTTCCCAGAAAGTAAAACCTGTTATTTGGTTTTTTTCCAGTGCTTCCATGACCTCGTCATAAAATGCCTGGTAAAATGATATGAATACAGCTTTCATGGAATTTCAATTTTTATTCATGCACTAATTCCTGTTTTGCACGGTGTTCCGCTTTGCGTTGTTTGCGCTTTTCTCTTCTTTCCGCGATCAGACTATATATTGCCGGGACAAGGAAAAGAGTCACAAAAGTTGATACGGTAAGACCGCTGGCAACAGTAATACCCAGTCCGTTCCACATTTCGGCACCAACGCCTCTGCCTACGGCCAGGGGAACCATTCCGAATATGGTTGTAAAGGCTGTCATTAAAATGGGACGCAACCTGGACCGTCCCGATGTCACTACGGCATCCATAATGGACATTCCCCGTTCCCTGCACAATACTATATAATCTATCAGCACAATCCCGTTTTTCACAACAATCCCGAACAACATCATCAATCCCACCATACTCATTATACCCAATGCTGTTCCGGATACGGCAAGTCCCGCCAATACCCCGGTAAGGGCAAAAGGAACGGAGAACATGATTATGAATGGACTGATGAATGATTCAAACTGGGCGGCCATCACAATGTAAACCAGGATCAGTATCAGCATCATCAGCATGGTTAGATCCTGGAACGATTCCTGCTGGTCTTCGTAGCTGCCGGCTATACCTATCATCACATCGGAAGGAATATCGACCTTTTCTATCTGCTGTCCGGCTGCCTCTACCAAATCACTCAAAACGGCTCCTTTGGCTGCCACACAGGTTACAGTCACGATACGTTCCCTGTCTTTCCTTTCAATGGTAGGAGGTTGCATGGTTTCACCAATAGTAGCAATATCCCGCACCCTGACGGCTTGTCCCTGGTTGTTGTAAATAAGGATGTTTCTGATGTCATCCAGGGATTCCCTGTATTCAGGGGCATACCTGACCTTGATATTGTATTCGTCACCTTCCTCCCGATAATAGGAAGCGGTAGCCCCGTTTATCCTGTTTCTAACAAATTGCGATGCCGTGGACAGATTCAATTCGTGTTCAGCCAGTTTTTCACGATCAAAATCTACCAGGTATTCGGGAGAATATTCATCCCTGGAAACGGTTACCTGGGATGTTCCCGGAACTTTTTCCATAAGGTCTGCCAATTGAAAGGCTATATCATCCGTGGCAGCAAAATCGTTGCCGTAAATCTCAAGGTCCACGGTTGTTTGACCACCGGCGATATCTCCCATACTTGCACCTCCCATACCTGCACCCACGTCAAAAGTACGGATCTCCGGATAATATTTTCTAAGGTCTTCACGCATGGCATCTGACAATTCCTGGATGGAACGTTCCCGTTCCGTTTTAAGGGAAAGACGGATATTGGCAGTCATAATATGCGACCCGTTATCTCTCAGCTGTCCGTATAAATTGTCCTCGCTGGCCTGTCCGACAGTAAACGTCATGGCTTCGATTTCCGGATAATCCCTGCGGAATTGTTCATGAATGCGGAAAGACAACTCTTTTGTAATCTCTGATCGCGTATTGATAGGCAACTTTACGGTCAGTTGTAACCGGGCGTTGTCCTGTTGAGGAAAAAATTCCGTGGGAACAACCGAAAAGAGAAAGAGCGAAGCAACAAAAACAGCCGCTGAAGCCAGAATAACCGTAATCCGGTGACGAACGGTCCAATTCAAAGCCTTGGCATATACTAAATCAAGAGCGCCCAGTGCTTTTTCAACATGACCGTAAAATTTGTCAAACCCTTTTGTCTTTCTTGTTTTTAGCTTCAGAAGTTGTGAAGACATCATGGGGGTCAGGGTGAGTGCGGCAATGGTTGAGACGGAACTGATGATAGCCACGATCCAGCCCAGCTGGCTGAAGATTTCACCGGACATGCCTCCTACCATAGTCAGGGGAATAAAGACCGCCAGCAACGTCAGGGTAGAAGCAATGATAGATATGGACACCTCGTTAGTAGCATAAATTGCCGCTGATTTGGGTTTCGTACCTCTTTCTATATGACGGGTTATATTTTCCAATGCCACTATGGCATCGTCCACTACCATACCAATGGCAATACTCAGGGATGAAAGTGAAATGATATTCAACGTATTCCCTGAAATAAGCAAGTATATAAATGCTGCTACCAATGACACAGGGATCACAATAGCGACAATGAGCGTGGCACGCCAACGGCCCAGGAAGAACAACACAATGAACACAACCAGGATCAGCGTAACCATGATAGTCTGGATCAGGCTGTCAATTACACGGTTAATATTATCGGAAGAGTCCATTACCACTCCAATGCTGATATCGGAAGGCAGGGTTTTTTCAAGTTCAGGTAATTTTTCCGTTATTTTTTTACAGATCTGTACCGTGTTAGATCCGGCCTGTTTCTGGATCATAACTGTTCCTCCCTGGACTGCGTCAATATAAGTTTCCTGGGCCCGTTCCTGTATAGTATCTTTAACCCGTGCCACATCGCTCAGGAAAATATTTCTTCCCTGGAAATGACCAACAATAATGTTTTCCATCTCCCTGGGATCCTCAAACTCTCCCTCCATTCTGATGGTCAGCGTTTCAGAACCTATGTCCAGATTTCCCCCGGGTGTGTTCCTGTTTTCATAAGCTATCGTGGAAGCGATGCCTTCAACGGTAAGATTATATGCTTCCAGCTTAAAGGGATCGCAATATACCTGGATTTCCCTGACAGGTGCTCCTGAAATGGACACCGTCCCTACACCATTGATACGGCTCAGCGGGGTAGCAAGCCTGTCGTCCAGGATCTTGTACAGGCCGTTCATGCTTTCTTTTGCCTGTACCGAAAGGATCATTACGGGAATGTCATCGGTCCCGAACTTGAATATCACGGGAGTATTGGCATCCTCGGGAAGGTAATCTGCTATCAGGTTCACTTTGTCCCTCACATCGTTGGTCGCTTCGGCAAGATCTATTCCGTATTCGAATTCCAAAACGACAAGCGAAGAATTTTCCCTGGTCTGAGTCGTAATATGTTTCAGGTTACTTACACTACTCAAAGTGCCTTCCAGTACCTTGGTGACATTGTTCTCGATATCCGCAGCACTTGCCCCTGAGTAAGTAGTCATAACCAGGATGGTATTAGCACTTATATTGGGTAGAAAGTCCACGGCCAGTCTGGATAGTGAAAAAACACCTATTACTGCTAGGGCCACGTAGAGAAGAGCGGTCGTAACCGGTTTTCTAACGGCTGATTGATAAATGCTCATAATTTTTTACTCATTAACCAGTTCAACCTCAATGCCGTTGGTCAGTCTGTTCAGGCTTGTGGTAATAACACATTCTCCTTCTTCCAGTCCGGAAAGACATTCATAGTAGGCATCAACTCTTTTACCCTGCTCAATGATCCTGAATTCGGCCTTTCCGTCTTTGTATACATATACATATCGTTCTCCGGATCCTTGTTGTTTAATAACACTTCTGTCAGGAACCAGCAAACGAGGTTCTGATCCAAAGTCAATGGATACCCGGGCAAACATGCCGGGCCTCACTTTTCTGTTGGTGTTGGGAATAAGTATTTCTACCGGAAATGTACGGGTTGCCGCTGTAATAGTCGGATATACCAGTGAAACTTTTCCTTTGAATACTTCTTGCGGGTACACATCCAGATTCACATTCACATCCATGCCTTTGTGAATTTTTGTAAAAAAGGATTCGGAAACATGGATTATGAGTTTAACCGGTGTTATCTGTTCCACTACCATTAAAGGCAATCCCATTCCGTAAAGATCTCCGCTGTCGTAATTGCGTGCGGTTATAACACCGGCAATAGGACTGACCAGCTGCGTGTTTTCCACCAGATTGTTATACTGTGTGCGCATCACTTCAAGGTTTGTTTTCTGGGCATCCCATTCGGCAAGCGACACACCTCCGACTTTATACAACTCATCAATACGTTGAAATGACACTTCCATATTGTCCAACTGGGTACGTATCTGTTCCAGGTTGTTGTCGTCCATTTGGACAAGTTTCTGACCTTTTGAAACAAAATCACCTACTTCTACGAAAATCTTCTGGATCCTGACTGACATCTGTGGGGCAATATTGTTTATGACATTTGCTTCTACGGTTGCCGAAAATTCGTATGTCTGGGGAACTTCTTCCACAATTACGGGCGTTGTCCGCACAGGAACTTTTTCCTCAGTAATTTCCTGTTGTTTTGAACCTGCAAACTGACATCCGGCAAGAAGTACAGCAGCGGCGAACAGAGGGATCAAACTACACTTGTTCATTTGTTAATTGTTTTGATAATTATTTATACCTAATATTCTTTCCAATTCAGCCATGTTGAATAAATAATTGTAAATGGACTGATGGTATGCCAGGCGGGCCTGTGTCAGAGCCAGTTCGGATGCACTCAGATCCAGCCAGGTGCCCATCCCCACTTCAAATTGTTTTCGGCTGATGGAGTAGGCTTTCTCGGCCATACTCACATTTTCTTTGTTGGAAGCCAGTTCTTCCACAGCGTTACTCATTTGGTTCAGGCAGTTTTTAACACTCAATTGCAGGTTTCTTTCCGAGTTGATCCTGCTGTCTTCCAGGCTTTGCATATTCAGCTTGCTTTGCCTGACTTGTTGTTGTCTTTTGAATCCGCTGAAAATGGGAATACTCAGAGCCAGAGATGCCGTAGAATAAGGAAACCAATTGTATGTTGAAAAATTAAAATTATTATTCATGGACGAATACTGGAAATTGGAACTCAGACTCAAAGTAGGTAAAAAAGATGCCTTGGTCATTTTGAGTGCCAGTTCCAGCTGTTCTTTTTGAATGGACATTTGAACCAGATCCGAGTTACGTTCCAGGGAGTATGCCCGGGCCGGTAACATCCCTTCAGGGGTTACTTCTTCCTCAAATTGTGTGAGTGTCCCTTCAAATATGACGGGATATTCTATGTCAAGGCCCATAAGCGCCTTAAGTTGCATTGACGCCAATTCAATAGCAGTTTCCGATGCAATCAGGTTAGGCCGCTGGTTTTTTAATTCCACTTCTGCTCGCAATTTATCAAACTCACTGGCCATTCCCTGCTGGAATTTATCGGTAACCGTTTTGGTGTTCAAAGCAACGTTGTCGTAATTCCTTTTGAGTACTGCATAAGAATCTTTGGCCAGCAGGTAGGAGAAAAAGGCCTGTTTGACCGCACTGATCATGGAGAGCCTGCTTGAGCGGGCTTTTTCCACGGCCATATCAATGTCCAAAGCAGACAGTTGCACGGTTTTCCATAAAGCGGGAGCGACAAGCGGTAAAGACAGCGAAACGCCTCCCATCCAGTTGTTGTCTGTACCCACGGATATTTCCAGCTGTTCGCCTCCAAAATCCATAACCATAACCTGTTTCTTTAAAGTCCTGTTATAGACACCACTGGCAGAAATACCCGGCCATAATCCGGCCTGAGACTCTTTCCGTGCATACATGGCACGTTCAATATCCCGGTCCGCGATACGGATTACCGGGCTTTCGGACAGGGCAATTTCAAGTGCGGTTTCCAGATTCACACGGAGTGAATCCTGTCCCCATGACGGGGTCCATGCGGTACAACATAAAACGAATAAAAAAATAAAACTGAATTTCTTCATTTCCGACTATTCTATATAAAAAGCAGACAAAGTAAAGCAGATTTTGTGCCAACTTCAAAAAAATTCACGCAACGACGTGTTTTTTTCAATCAACGAATATGTTTATCTTTGAACATGCCGTCAAAATCCCGCCGTTATCAGTACTTCCTGATCTTTTTGACAGTTTTTCTGCTGTTGTTCCTGGGGGCCATGCGTGTTGATCCGTGGCTGTCCCTGGTAATGGCTTTTCTGGATACTTTGTGGATCATTTTGATGATGTTTGGGATTGAGCGTTATTTGGAATATTCCCATAAAAAAGGAATTCCCAAGATATTGACCATGTTATCTACGGTGTTTATACTTGCCGTGTGTGTTTTTGTTTTGATGTTTACCCAAAATCTGGTTACGGGACTGATGTTCCAGGAGAATTATGTACGTATGCCTTTCATTTATCCGTTATTCAGAAACACAATGCTTGGAATGGGTGCTTTTTTGGGGGCGACAGGCATTCGTTCGCGAAAGATCAGGGTCCAGTCAGAAAAACTTATGCAGGAAAAACAGGAAATGGAGCTGGCTTTACTTAAAAGCCAAATGAATCCCCATTTCGTTTTCAATGCTTTAAGTGTTTTGTATTCACTAAGTTATACGGGAGACGAGAAGGCTCCGGATATGATCATGAAGCTGGCCGACATGCTGCGTTACATAACGGATGAATGCCAGGCAGACAAAGTCCCCCTGACTCAGGAGATAAAATATATTGAAAATTACCTTGATTTTCAACGTATACGTTTTGGGGAAATCAACAATTTATCTTTTACTTATTCTCCGGATGAAACCTCCGGCGAGATTCCTCCCATGATCCTTCAGCCTTTTGTGGAAAATGCCTTTAAACACGGAAACATCACAAATGATTCGGACAGTTTTGTCCGTATTTGGTTATCCACAGCTAAGGATCGGCTTTCATTTTCCGTTGAAAATTCAACAAATGGTAAACCGGAAACAGTTTCTGAAAGGGATGGGGTGGGAATATCAAATGTGGAACAGCGTTTGCAATTGTATTATCCGGGGAAGCACAGACTGGTGATCAGGGAAGAGGAAACTATTTACAAGGTAAACATAGAAATTGACTTATGATTGATATGCTCTACCGGGTGTTGATTATCGATGATGAAAAACCTGCGCGTGTGCTTTTGGAAGAATATGTATCTCAAATGCCGGCATTAACTGTTGCCGCAAGTTTTTCCAATGCATTGCAGGCAAAAGAATACATGGTATCCAATGAGGCAGATATCATTCTTTGTGATATCCAAATGCCCGGCCTGAGCGGATTGGATTTTATCCGGACAATGGACCGGGATTCTTGTGTGATTTTTACAACGGCACATTCAAAATTTGCCGTTAAAGGATTTGATCTTAATGCCGTTGATTACCTCTTGAAACCGATTGCGTTGGAACGGTTCCGTATAGCAATAGATAAATGTCTTGAAATATTGAGAAGGAAAAATCCGGTTCCCGAATCCATCTTTGTCAGGGCTGATTACAAAATACACAAAATTGACCTGGAAGACCTGATTTATATTGAGTCCCAGCATGAATACGTGACTTATTATACATCAAATCAACGAATAACGGCTTTCGGATCGCTTAAAGCTCTGGAAGCCGGACTTCCGGGAGACAGGTTTTTCCGTATACACAAATCATATATAGTAGCCGGGAAAAAAATCCTGAACGTGTCTCGCAACACGATCAGGATCAAATATAACGGAGAGGTTAATCTGCCTGTCGGCAGGGTTTACCGTGAAAAGCTTACTGCTTTATATGGACATCCATTTGCGGGAAGGGAATACTAAGACCTTTTTCCTCGAAGGTTTTATAAACCGTTTCGTTCATCAAAAAATAAACATCCCAGTAATCAGCTGTTTTTACCCAGGCCCTTACTACAATATCAATAGAACTGTCTGCCATTTTATTAAGAGCTATAAAAGGAGCAGCCGGTTCGTTCAAAATACGTCCTTCTTTTGTGATCAAATCTTCAAGAACTGATCGGGCTTTTTGATAATCATCCCCGTATGCGATTGAGAAAGTCCAATCCACCCGCCGAAAATCTTGTGCCGAATAATTGGTTATGATTCCTGTGGACAAACTGCCGTTTGGTATATAGATGGTCTGGTTGTCGGGTGTCAGTATGACAGTATTGGTTATCAATATTGCCTTGACGGTTCCGGCTTCGCCCTGAGCTTCAATAAAATCGCCGATTTGAAATGGTTTAAAGATCAAAATCATCACACCTCCGGCAAAGTTTTGCAACGTTCCGCTCAAAGCCATACCTATAGCAATTCCAGCCGATGCAAAAAGAGCAATAAATGAGCTCGTCTCTATGCCCAGAATCCAGATGATTACAAAGATCATTAGGATATTGAGCGAAATAGAAACCAGATTAATGGTAAAAGGAATAAGGGCCGAGTTTTCTTTCTTTTCCATTCTTGTTTTGAGTCGTCTTCGGAACCTTTTAATAATCCAGCGGAAGACAATAAAAACGACTATGGCAGCCAACAACCTTCCACCAAAAGATACAGCCCATGATAATACTTTTTCACCCAGATCCGTCAATGATAACGTTTTTATCTGTTCAAAAAGTTTTTCGGGTGTAACTGTCTCGGCTGCCTGTGCGGTAGTATTGGCAATTTCTTGCATTGATAATAACATAGTATTTTGTTTTATAATTTATTAACTAAATCTCCAGAAGGCCATTCGTTTCAATATCAGGTGGATACCCATCCTCAGGAAATACCACTTTCCGAATTCGTAATGTCCTCCTTTTCCGTAACGTATACGTACTTTTGCCCCTCTTTTTTTGAATTGATCGTATGTGTATTGAGCTACACGTGTTGGCACTGACTGATCATCAGAGGCATGGGAAAACAATATTAGCGTTTTTGGGGTCCATCCGTCTACCAATGAATTTTCACTGAATTTATTCCACAGCTTAGTGATTTCTGTGTTTCTTTCAGTAGTAAAAAAATCGGGATGCATATACTTGTGAAGATCCTGGCCTATCCACTCTGTAAGCTGGTCCCGGAAATGGGTTCTGTCCAGCCAGCTGTCCATGTTTTCCAGCAGGGAACCAATAAAAACCCTGGAATAATCCAGATTCAGATCATACCATTTATCGTAAGCCTTAAATATGCCCGGGGCTGCAGGATATTGGGCAAACCCTGTTTTTACAAATTCTTCAAAAGCCACATTCAAATCGTATATGCCACCTCCAATAATTGCCCTGTCTATGATTATGTCACGGGGATTCTCTTTTTCAATATGACGTACCAGGGCCAGGGCTCCCGATCCGCCCATGGAATACCCGCCAACGGAGATGTGTTTGTGAAGAGGCCTTCCCAATATTTCCGTAAAATACTCAATAGCTGCACGATGCATATCGTATGCTACCCGTCCCGTGTTTTCGCTCATAAGAAAAGGGTATTCCACGCTGTCTTTAGTAACACCGTTGCCCAGCAGATCGGGAATGATCACGATATATCCAAAGAATGCCAATACACCTTCAAAAATGAGAAGGGCATCACTGCCGGACCCGAATTTGTCAATATTGGCTGATGGTAAAAAATGCAACACCCCCCGTGGCTTTCTGTTAAATGGCCGCATAACGATCCCGGAAGATACCACGGGATTTCCTTTGGGATCAATTGTATTGTAGGATATCGCTGTAATGCGGACTTTCATTTTGATGAGGGACGTAAGTGTCGGCTCTATCTTAGAAAGATCCAGCGCAGGAAAATCCTTTTTGACCTCTATAAAAACATCCTTGATGGAAAAATCACCTTCTTTAAGAACTTCAATAAAATAGCGGGACATAATCAGTTAGCAGTTAAGTACAGACAGGCTGCAATAAAAAATTCTATTCCATAATTGTAATGACCTCCGTTACCTGTGATCAATGTCACGTTGTTTTTCGTTTTCAGGTTGTTGTATAATTCTTGTGTTGCGGAAAACGGTACGGACAGATCGTCTGTGGCATGGCCCAGGTAAAGACGTGTTTTGGTATGCCATCCTTCTGCCATGGAGTGCAAAGATAGCACATTTTCAATTTTTTGAATTTCTGCATTTTTCCCGGCCGTGAAAAAATCGGGATGCATATACGTATGCAGTTGAGGATCAATGAGAGCACGCATTTGCTCGGCATTTCTGGTTCTGTCCAGCCATGTTTCCCGATTGATCAGTAGATTTCCGGTAAAGACCCTGGAATAATCCAGGTTGAGGTTATACCAGTAATCCATTGAAGCTATCAACAAAGGGATCAGCGGGTATTCTGCGTATCCGCGATCTTTAAGCTCGCTATACGTTTGATGCATGTTGTAGAGACCTCCGCCGGCAAACAGCCTTTTAACCCTGATAGGTGAGTGGGGCAACCGGTCTATGTGACGGAGCAATGCAACAGCACAAGTAGCACCTCCGGAATAACCAAAAACATCTATCTCTGCGGGAAGCGGTTTTGGTGAATACCTATTGCAGTATTCCATGGCGGCCAAGTGCATATCATAACAAACTTGTCCGGAGTGATCCATAAAAAGAAAAGGCTGGGGAAGGTGTTTGCTTACACCGCTTCCTATCAAATCAGGAATAATAACAGTGAATCCAATGAAAGCAAAAACGCCTTCGGTAATTATCAGCAGATCACTTCCTCCTTCCAGGCAAGACAGGGGAGTTGTAGGAGGAACATGAATTACACCTCTTGAAGGAATGCCAACAGGTTGTACAATAATTCCGGAAGCTATAACCGGATTGCCTCCCGGGTCCGTAGTGTTGTAGGATATGGCAGTTACGCTTACTTTTAATTCAAGGTTGAACAAGTCTGTTACAGATTCCAGCATGGAAAAATCCAGTTCAGGGAAATCCTGCAGGGTCAGGCCGATCATTTCCTGAATCCCGAATTCCTGAGTACGCAAGACAGATACAAGGTGACCCTCTTTTACAGTAATTACCTGATCTGTTTTATTACAGGAGAAACAGACTAACAGAAGTGCATAACAGATCAACTTCCGGAAAAATCCCGGAAGCCATTGTGAAAACAAGGGTGCCATTAGTATGATCCCAGCACAAAAAAAGCCAGAATGGACATGATGGAGCCCAGGATGATCAGTATTTTTGAAATAAGGTCCATTGCAGTATAATATTTTATCCCCAGGCCAGAATGATCAGGCAGATCATCATGATGATCGGTCCGGCAATGCCTGCAATTTTGAGGATTAAGTTCCAGTCAAATGTCATAACAGGTCCAAATTATTACATAATGCTAAAAAAGAAAAAAGCCAGGATCGTTAGAAATAATCCCAGGATTCCCGAAATTTTTAAAAAATCTTCCATAACGATTTCTGTTTTCTGGTTAAAGAATCAGTCCGACAAGATAGGAAATAATTTCGAATCCCCATCCCAGCCATAAATTGCCTATAAGACACATGAGGGGGCCGGCGATGGCGAATACTTTCCAGATCCAATGAGGTTCAGCAGTTAAAATTGTCATATGTTTATTATTTTACTAAAAGATAAAGCACAGCAGTAGCAATGAATTTAAATCCCGCCTGAAAATGATCTCCGGTAGTACGGTCATAAGTAATGGAACAACCCCTGTTTTTATATTCCCTGTACAAGAGATCGGAACATTCAACAGGAATCAGGTTATCTTCCATGGAATGAATAACGTGTACATCCAGAAAAGGGCCCGGGGTCCAGTTATATACTACAGAATTGATCTCAAGCGGTTCTTTGAGTTTTTGAAATTCTCCGTTAAGCTCGGGGGTAAAAAAATCTTCGTGCATGTAATTGCGCAAGTTGCTTCCCCAACGGCGGACAATGCTTGAAAGGCTTCGTTTACCACTGAACCAGTAGACATATCCGTCTCCTCCTGCTTCCGGGTCCGGTGAGTTGACGGAGTTTTCCATGCCGTTGGTAAAGATCTTGTTGTAATCAAGGTTCAGGCTGTAATATTTATCAAGCCCCATAATAACCATGGGGATTGACTGATAGTCGTTTTTTTCCGTCCGCACATAAGCTCTGAATGCCTCAATACCGTCGTACACACCTCCCCCGGTTATCACCTTATCAACAGTTACCCCGGTAGGGTTTTCCTGGTGGTACCAGGCCATGGCCATTGAAGTACTCCCGCCCAGTGAATACCCCAATATGGTACTGTGTTTCTCCAACCGGTAGTCTTCTGTCAGCAGGAGGTATTCTTCTACGGCTTTTCGCATATGGTATGCCACGATGCCCGCATTTTCGGCTATCAGGTAAGGACGGGGCCAGTCCTGGGTGTCACGCACTCCAACGAAATCCGGATTAATGGTTATATAACCCAGCATACAGGGAACACTCTCAAAAGAAAACTCTTTGCGCTCCAGATAAAGCGATGGCGCTTCATTATCATTCATTAATGCAATAGGCGGAATTTCCACAACTCCTCCCGGTTTCAGGTCTCTGGGGTAGAAAAATGCCCCTGTAGCTACGAGCGGGTTGCCAAAAGGATCTATGGTGTTATAAGAGAGTGCAACACCACGTATTTCACGTTGCAGTCCCTTAGAAAACAAAGAGTTCAAAACGTTTTCTGTTTCCGGGGGAATTTCAAAGTTGAGATTATCTATCAGCCCCAAAATAGATTCCAGAGCATAATGAGCCGTAAAATCCCAAACAGCCATTTCCTCAACAAAATATTGAGGGGTTAAATCTTCCACGTTGTCGTGCGGCGTACAGGACCAACACGAACCGCAAAGCAGTATAACGGCAAACTTCAGAATTTGTTTTTTACCCATATGGTCTTCTTAAGTGTTACATATCATTATTTTGCCAGAAGGTAAAGCATGGCGGTAAGCATAAACTCCGTACCTGCTTCGTAATGGTCTCCGGTGGTCCGGTTATATTGGATGGAACAACCTTTTTCTTTATAAACCTTGTATAAAAGATCGGCACAGTCAACCGGTATGAGGTTGTCTTCCCCGCTGTGGATGACATTGATATCCAGAAACGGGCCCGGTGTCCAGTTGTATACCAGAGAATTGATCTGCATACATTCCTGCAATTTTAAAAATTCTCCCTGGGGCTGATCGTGAAAAAAATCTTCATGCATGTAATTTCGCAAATCACTGCCCCAGCGTCTATGTATACTGCCGGAGCTATGGGTCCCGTCAAACCAGTAGGCATAACCGTCTCCTCCGGCGGCGGGATCCGGAGAATTTACGGGATTTTCCATACCGTTGGTGAATATCTTGCTGTAATTCAGTTCAAGATTGTAAAAAGTGTCCATGGCAATTATTACCGTGGGAATGGCCAGATAATCGCTTTTTTCTGTCCGCGCATAGGCCCTGAAGGCCTCCAGTCCGTCGTAAACGCCTCCTCCTGTAAATACCTGATCCACTTTTATTCCGGTTGGATTGGTGGTGTAATATTTGGCTATGGACATGGCAGAAGCCCCTCCCAGTGAATACCCCATTACGGAACTATGGTTGTCCAGCCTGTAATTTTCTGTCAACATCAGGTATTCTTCAACAGCTTTACGCATGTGGTAGGCAACGATTCCTGTATTGGCATCGTGCAGGAAAGGTCTGGGAATGTCTTCGGTATACAAGACACCCAGAAGGTCTGTATTGATGGTAATGTAATTGAGCATAGAAGGGAAAGCCTCCTCGAAAAATCGTTTTCTGCCGACATATATAGCGGCACTGGCGCCCCTGTCAAGATGTGCGATGGGGGGAACTTCCACAACGCCTCTTGGATTCAGATCTTTTGGATAGAAAAAAGATCCTGTTCCCAGTACCGGTTCTCCAAAGGGGTCTACGGTTCTATACGAGATGGCCACCCCACGAATCTCTTTGCTGGTATAACCTTTCAGAAAATTCATGATGGTGCTTACAGTGGGATCCTCCTGGTCAATGTCCAATTCATTAAGTAAGGCAGACACGGCATCTCCAATAGTAAAATCCCAGATGCTGAGTTCTTCAACAAAATATTCCGGTACAAAATCGTCAATACTGTCATGTGGTGTGCAACTTGTCCATAACAAGGATAAGACTAGTGCGGTAAGAAGATAAAAGCGTTTCATGTAACTATAAAATTTTCAATAAACATATCAAACCATAAGCCATCAAGAATCATCTTAACAGCAGGTAAAGCATGGCGTTCATCATGAACTCGGTTCCTGCCTGGTAATGATCTCCGTTAGTACGAACATATTGAATGGCACAGTTATTTTCTTTGTATACCTGATATAAAAGATCGGAGCATTCTACAGGGATCAGGTTATCTTCGCTGCTGTGGATCAGGCGGATGTTAAGCAACGGATCCGGTGTCCAGTTGTACACAAGCGAATTTTCCACCATACAGTCCTTTAGTTTCAAAAATTCGCCCGTTGGTTCCTGGTGGAAGAAATCTTCGTGCATATAATTGCGAAGATCACTTCCCCAGCGATTGAATATGCTTTTGGACATGTGAGAACCGTCAAACCAATAGGCGTACCCGTCACCCCCGGCAGCGGGATCGGGTGAATTGACCGGGTTTTCCATGCCGTTTGCAAAGATCTTGCTGTAGTCCAGGTTCAGGTTATAGAAGGTATCCATGGCTATGATCACCCCGGGAATAGCCAAATAGTCGCTTTTTTCTGTCCGCGCATAGGCCCTGAAAGCTTCCAGCCCATCGTACACACCTCCTCCGGTGACAACTTGGTCAATTTTGATTCCGGTGGGGTGGGTGCTGTAATATTTTGCAATAGACAAGGCAGAAGCTCCTCCAAGGGAATAGCCGCCTATGAAACTGCGATTCCCAAGACGGTAGTTTTCAGTGATCAGTAAGTATTCCTCTACGGCTTTTCGCATGTTGTATGCTACGATCCCGGTGTTGGCATCGTTCAGGAAGGGCCTGGGCATGTCAGAAGTGTAAAAAACGCCGAGCAGATCGGGATTGATGGTTATGTAGTTGAGCATACAGGGGAAAGCTTCTTTATAGAATTTTTTTCTTCCCAGATAAAGTGCTGCACTTTCCCCTTTTTCAAGGTAGGCTATGGGAGGGATCTCGACAATACCCCTCACCTCAAGGTTACGTGGATAGAAAAAAGCGCCTGTACCAAGCACCGGATCCCCGAAGGGATCAAAAGTCCTGTATGAAAGGGCAACGCCACGGATTTCCCTGTTCAGATGACCTTCAAGCAAATCCAGCACTTTACTGACCGTGGGATCTGACTGATCAATTTCCAGTTCTTTCAACAGGGCGTTCACCGCATCCCTGACAGTAAAATCCCAGGTATTCAGTTCTTCAACAAAATATTCCGTTACAAAATCATCTATACTGTCATGAGGCGTGCAACTTGTACAGAACAAGGAAAAAGCCAATGCGGTAAGAAAGTAAAACCGTTTCATTACAGTAAAAAATATAACAATATATCAATCCCAAATCCAATCGCCGGAAACCACCAATGATTCCTGAAGATCGTTGTCAATGAGGTATTGTCTGGTTTGCTCCCCGGTGAACAAAGTGGCCGGAAGCTCCTGCGCATTGGCCAGGGCGTATAATATCATGGCAGAAACTTTCACGTTTTTTTCCAACATCAGGGGTGTTATTAAATCAGGGGTATCTGCTGTTGTGTGGTAAGAATGAAAATCCAGGTATTGACACAATGGTGTAAAAGTGGATATTCCTTCAAATATAAAAGGAGCATGATCGCTTCCAAGATGAGTGAAATGAGCAATGGTGTTTGAAAAAGAGGTATCCGTCAATTGAATCAATTCTCCAATTTCTCTGAAAAAATCTTCAGATTCATACCGTCCCATAAGGTTAAAACCGTATGTGTTAATGGTCATGTCGTGGTTGAACATGTAGCGGATCCCCTGTAAACGGTTCCGGTGACGGGCTTCCCTGACATACAATTCGGAACCGTAATGGCCTTCTTCTTCCGCCATAAAAAGTACAAAATCAATGGTACGTCTTGTTTTAAGACCCAATGCCCGGAAAGTTCTTGCAATGTCCAGTACGGAAACGGCCCCGGAAGTATTGTCAAGGGCCCCGGGCGAAATATCCCAGGTGTCCAGATGCGCTCCAATCACTATGGTTTCTTCGGGAATATCATAGCCTTCCATCCGGGCAACAACATTGCGTGCTGTTGCCGGCCTGCAGGTATTGTCGGTTTGGATCCGGGCGTAACAATTTCTTTGAGCGAGGCGTTTTCTAAGTTGGGTGCCTTTTTCCATGGAAATGCTTACGGCCGGTATCTTTATCATGCCTCCGTCAAGTGTTGCTGTTCCCGTAACGGGAAGATCTCCGGGAGAAGCATTGACCGCAATGCAGCCGGCTGCTCCCTGGGCTACAGCCAAGGCCAATTTTTGTGCCCGGTGTGTGTTTTTCACGTTATCAGGGGTTTCCGGTAAAAGCCCCAGATGAATAAGTACGATCTTGCCCGTAACATTTTTTCCGTTGTAATCATCAATCAAACCATTTCCTGCATCCACTATTTCAGCACTGATGTTTGCAGAGGGTGTGTAAGCCAGTGCCAGTGAGGGAAATTCCACAAAGCTTCCGGCTGTGTCAATATGCAGGAATGCTGCTCCTCTCTGCCATTGATTGTATGTAAAGGGCTGGAAAAAAACGTTACGGTATCCGTAAGAACGAAAAAGAATAGCTGTCAGTTCTTCTGCCCTTGCGGCGGATTCCGTCCCTGCCAACCGTGGTCCGTAACGATCGCAAATATCTGTTAATAATGGATATGCTACGGAATTTTGACTGACCTCTACTTCAATACTTTTGAATACATTTAAAAGATGAAGTCTCGGATTTTCGCAACCCATAAGCAAAAACAAACAGAAGATTCCCAAAAATCCTTTTCGGTTCATGCGAACAAATATAGCAAATATTCGTAATTTTGAACGGTATGCCTGGTGCGTTGGGAAATATGTGCTTTCCGTGTTTCTGTGCGGTATGCGGGAAAGAATTGATACCCCGGGAAAGATTCCTTTGCCTGTCTTGTCTGTGCGATCTTCCAAAGACTTTTTTTTGGTTGGACAAAAACAACATCATGGCAAATATGTTTTCGGGAGAGTTGCCGTTTGTTTTTGCCTCGGCTTTTCTTTTTTTCAGGGATGACAGTCCTTACCGCAAATTGTTGCACCGTTTCAAGTACGGAGGAGAAAGGGAAATAGGCTTCTACATGGGTGCGTTATTCGGTAAAGAATTGGCGATTTCTCCTTTAAGCCAGATGGTTCCTGTCATTATTCCCGTGCCTATGACGGTCCGGAAACGCAGAAAAAGGGGATATAACCAGGCCGAGTGGTTTGCCGCCGGCATTGCCGCGGCATCCGGGTGGAAAATGAATACTGCATCTGTCAGGCGTGTCAGGGAAAAAACAAGTCAGACCGTGTACGGTCGTGAAGAACGAAAAAAAAACATGGAACATGCCTTTACAGCAGAAAAAATATCCTGCAAAGATGTTTTGATCGTAGATGATGTAATTACTACAGGAGCAACAATGGAAAGTTGTGCCCTTGCCATTTTAGATAAAAATCCGGGAATACGCGTGCATTTTGCGGCGCTCGCTTATGTAGAATAAAAACGTATATTTGCACACTATGCCTGACTTTCTGCAACTGGATATAGTTGATGTTGTTGATATCATTCTGGTGGGTCTGTTGATCTTCCAGGTTTATAAGATTATCCGGGGAACTGCCGCCGTAAGTATTTTTGTAGGAATCCTTTTTGTTTATTTCATATGGCTTATTGTAAAAGCCATTCATATGGAATTGCTGACAACCATCCTGGACAAGGTTATCAGTGTGGGGGTTCTGGCTTTGATCGTGGTGTTTCAGCAGGAAATAAGGCGTTTTCTGTTGCGCCTGGGATCAAGATACACCGGTGAAGGAAGGCGCCGGGGATTGTTGGAAACATGGTTTCGGCAGGGGCCTGAACCCATTTCCAAAACCGTTCTGGAAGAAATCATTCAGGCCTGCAGCCGTATGTCTGAAAGAAAAACCGGGGCACTTATGGCCATAGAACGTTCTGCCTCGTTGGGCTTTATTGCCGAAACCGGAGACCGTATAGATGCCCGGGTCCAAAGCCGGCTTATAGAAAATATTTTCTTCAGAAACAGCCCGCTGCATGATGGCGGGATCATCATATCCAACAGCCGTATTCAGGCAGTCAGATGTACTTTTCCCATGTCCGAAAGCCAGGGCATACCTCCCTACTTTGGCATGAGACACAGGGCAGGGGCCGGACTGAGTGAACAGACAGATGCTTTTGTAATTGTAATATCGGAAGAGACGGGAAATATATCCACCATGCAGGACGGGGTAATCAAAACTTTGAGCGGCATGGCTGAACTGCGCCTGGATTTGGAAAATGCCTTTCATAAATAATTAGCGATGATCTATCCGGCCGGATTTGAACAAAAAATTGGATTTGACAGGATACGTGAAATGCTTGCTCATTTGTGCATGAGCACTTCAGGGCGTGATTTAGTAGATAAAATTCATTTTTTGACGGATCCTTCCGTTTTGGTGCCGGAATTGGACCGGACTGCCGAGATGCGGGAAATATGCCTGTTTGAACAGAAATTTCCCGAGAGCGGTTATGAGGATACACTTTCTTTCCTCAGGCAAATGGAAGTTCAATCCTCTTTTTATCCCGATGTACCCTCAATGGTCAGGTTACAGACAGCCCTGACGACAGTCCGGTCCGTATTGCATTTTTTTGCCGAGACGAAAGAAGGAGCCTATCCGGCGCTAAAAGCATTGTGCGCACCCGTTTCTTTTTTCCCCGCCATTTTGCAAAGACTGGACAAATTACTGGACCGCTATGGAAACATTCGTGACAACGCCTCTGCGCAACTGGCAGAGATCAGAAGTTCCCTGAAAAGCAAAGAACAGCAGGTCCAGAGGAAAATCCACGCAATTTTAAAACAAGCTCAGGAACAGGGCGTTACAGATCCGGAAGCCTCGGTCTCGGTGAGGGAAGGCCGGATGTTGATTCCGGTTCCGGCCGCAAACAAGAAAAAGATCGAAGGCTACATATGCGACGAATCGGCAAGCGGAAAAACTGTCTTTATTGAGCCGGCAGAGGTCGTTAATCTGAACAACCAGATAAGAGAACTCGGCTTTGCAGAACAACGTGAAATCCTTGTCATACTGCGTGACTTTGCCGGATTTTTGCAACCTTATATTCCGGATCTCATAATACAGGCAGAACTTTTGGCGAAGGTCGATTTCCTGAGGGCAAAGGCACGTGCCGCACTGAGAATGGAAGCCGGGAAGCCCGTCGTGGCACAAGAAACGGGACTTTTTTTGTTAAAGGCACGTCATCCGTTGCTGGAACCGGCTTTGAAGAAAGAAGGGAAATCCATCGTTCCGCTCACTTTAAAAATAGATACGGCAAAGCGAATATTGCTTATTTCGGGCCCCAATGCGGGCGGCAAATCGGTTTGTCTGAAAACGGTAGGGTTACTGCAATACATGTTCCAGTGCGGGTTGCTGATTCCCGCCTCTGAGACCTCCGAATTCAGCATCTTTGAATCGCTTTTCCTGGACATCGGCGATGAACAGTCTTTGGAAAACGATTTGAGCACTTACAGTTCACATTTGTTGAACATGAGGGAAATACTCAACCACGCCGACGACAGGTCTCTGATCCTGATTGACGAGTTTGGGGCAGGGACCGAACCGGCTGCCGGTGGCGCCATTGCGGAAGCGCTGCTGGAACAGTGGGAGCAGCGCGGAGCGTACGGAGTAATCACGACGCATTACACCAACCTGAAATTTTTTGCCACAACCAGCAAAGGCGTTCTGAACGGGGCCATGCAGTTTGACGTGCAGCATATCCGTCCGCTTTTCAAATTGGAGACAGGCGTACCGGGAAATTCGTTCGCTTTCGAACTGGCGCGCAAAATGGGATTGCCCCAAGAGCTTATCCGCAAAGCACAGGAAAAAGCCGGGGCAGGTTTTGTGGAAACCGAAAGATACATCCGCAACATTGCCCGGAATCGCCGTAAATGGGAAGAAAAAGTGGCCCGGATCAAACAGACGGACAAGACACTCGAAAACATAACGGATAAATACCAGGCCGAGTTGACCGAGATCCGCTCTTTGCGGAAAAAAATGCTGGAACAGGCCCGCACGGATGCCCTGAAGATCGTGGACTCGGCAAACAAAAAAGTGGAAAACACCATCAAAGAGATCCGTGAATCACAAGCAGAGAAAGAAAAAACCAAACTTGCCCGGGAAGACCTCCATCACTTTAAAGAGTCTTTGACAAAAGACAATGCCGATCCGCAGGAGGATAAGATAACCCGTAAGATGGAGCAGCTCAGAAAGCGAAAAGAGGCGAGTGAAAAAAGAAAACAAAAAAGAGAAAACGACGGAGGTCAGGAACGTAAAATCAAGAAAGATTCTGCCCGGGATGAACTGCAAAAACCTCCTGTGGCGGGAGATAAGGTCAAAACCGTTGACGGAACGATCGTTGGGGAAATACTCAAAATAAAAGGACCCAAAGCTGGCGTGGGAACGGGACAAATCATCACATGGGTGGATATGACCCGTTTGCTGAAAATTTCCCAAAATGAATACCGGTCACACACAAAAATGGTAAAAAGCCTTCACGGAAGCGTCCCCGACAGTGTTGCCACACGCCGCCTGAATTTTTCCTCCCGACTGGACGTAAGGGGCATGAGGGCTGAGGAGGCTTTACAGGAAGTGTCCCGTTTTCTGGATGATGCATTCATGACGGGAGCCGGACGCCTGGAAATATTGCACGGAACCGGGACAGGAGTTCTGAAGACAGAAATTAGAAAGTTCCTGAAAAACGTACCCGGAGTTGTTTCTTTTCAGGACGAACACATAGAACGCGGAGGTGCGGGTATTACCATTGTATTGCTTGAGTAACATTAAAAATTCGATATATGAAAAAGGTACTGATCGTTTTTATGGGAGCATTGTTTCTGGCGGGTTGTAATCGCGTGGAAGCACCGGGCAAGGTGGCAGAGGATTTTCTGCAACATTTCTTCGCATCCGATTTCAACGCAGCCAGGGAATACGCGGCTCCCGAGCTGTATGAAATCCTTGATCAATCCGCTGCCATACTGGACTCTTTGACCGAAGAAGAAGCCTTGGAAGTTAAAAATTATCTTTCCACTGTTGGTATTGAAGTGGAGACCCCTGAAAAAATTGAAGGAGATACTGTCAGGATCCGTTACCGGGTAAATTTTGAAAAATTACCCGAACCCGGTGAGTCGGTCATTGCGTTACGTAAAGAAGGCCGGTCGTGGAAAGTGTTTTCCTTAGAGTAATCTGGATTTAAGCACGTTTACATAATCGAGTTTTTCCCATGCAAAGTACTCGATTCCGTTTTTTCTGAACGGATCCCTCCCAAAATGACCGTAATTGGAGGTTGCCCTGTAAATGGGATTCTTCAGGCGCAATTCTTCTATGATTCTTGCCGGTCTCAGGTCAAACACCTGGGATATGACCCGGGATATTTCTGCATCAGGCATGGCCGTCTTTGAGGTTCCAAAGGTGTTTATATTAACGCTGACCGGTTGGGCTACACCAATGGCATAAGCCAATTGGACCAGAACCTCTTCGGCCACGCCCGCGGCAACCAGATTTTTGGCAATATGTCGGGCTGCATAACAGGCCGAGCGGTCCACTTTACTGGGATCTTTTCCGGAAAAAGCGCCACCACCGTGTGCCCCGCGACCGCCGTATGTGTCTACTATAATCTTTCTTCCCGTCAGGCCGGTGTCTCCGTGGGGACCTCCCGTGACAAACTTTCCGGTGGGATTGACCAAAAGTTTCATGTCATGATCAAAAAGGTGTTTCCTTGAAGGATGTACCTTTTCTATGAGGCGGGGCAATAAAACGGCTTGGACATCGCGCGTAATCTGCTGTTGCATTTCCTGATCCCCGGCAAAAGGATCGTGTTGTGTAGACAGAACCAGGGTGTCTATCCGCTGTGCTTTTTTGTTTTCATCGTACTCAACGGTAAACTGGCATTTGGAATCGGGACGAAGGTATGTCATCTGTTTTCCTTCTTTGCGAATGGCGGCCAGTTCCATTAAGGTAATATGCGATAAAACTATAGGCAGCGGCATAAGTTCTTCTGTTTCTGTACAGGCATAACCGAACATCATGCCCTGGTCGCCGGCTCCCTGATCTTCCGGATTTTCCCTGACCACACCCCTTATGATGTCGGAAGATTGTTCATGGATGGTGGAAACAATTCCGCAGGATTCGGCTTCGAACTTATACTCGGCTTTTGTATAACCAATATCGGCAATGACCTGGCGGGCTATCTGCTGAATATCTACCCAGGCATTGGAACGGACTTCTCCGCCTATTACCACCAGGCCGGTAGTTACAAAGACTTCACAAGCGACTTTGGACTCGGGGTCTTGTTTTAAGAATTCATCCAGGATGGCATCGGAAATTTGATCGGCTACTTTGTCCGGGTGTCCTTCAGACACAGATTCAGAAGTGAAAAGTGTTCTCATTTTAGCATTTTTAAGTGGTTGCAAGCAGGCAAATCTGTCCACAAGTATGTTAATTGGCAGGCAAAGGTAAGAAATCTTTCGACAGATTTATTTGCAATCATTGTTGTTTATAAAAAACGCCTCTTTGTTGATAATTTATTCGTCTTATAAACAGTGCATTATGGTTCTTCTGCCTGTTTGTGTCCGGGTTCTCATTTTTCGCGGCATATAATTTTTTATTTTTGCCTTTTGACGGACGGAATTCCTAATAACATTATCCTGCAAAACCAAACAGCTTATGAAGCTTAGACAAATCAACGGAGTGCTAATGATCCTGGCGTTCTTTCTTGCCTCCTGTGGTGAAGAACCGGTTCCGGAGCCACAATCTCTTTCAGCAAACAAAACACAGGTTACTTTTGACGCGTCGGCAAGTGAGCAGGTTGTTCAGATTTCGGCCAATTGCAACTGGGTCATTGCAGAATCCTGGGATACAAATGATGGCAAATGGTTTACCGTTACGCCCCAGATGGGACAGGGGAACGGCACATTGACCATTTCCGTACAAGCCAATACAGGGGCCGACCGTACGGCAGATATCACGGTATCTTCAGCAGAGAAAAACGTGCGCATTACAATTGTCCAGAAAGAGCAGGAGGTCCTCGCCCGGAGTGTTTCCCAGATACGTGATCTTTACAACGGGGCGGATGTTACCATTACAGAAAAAATTGTGGTTACGGCTACGGTGATCAGCAATTATATGCATACGGACAACGGGGGGCTGAACAACTATACTTCTATGAAAGCCATTGTGGTAAGCGACGGAGAAGCAGGTATACAACTCTATTGTGCAGAAAACAACACTGCTTTCAATCAGGGGGATAAAGTGGAGATCGAACTCATGGGCCAAACGTTATCTGTATACAACAACGGGCCTCTCCAGGTAAACGGTATTCCTTTGGCTAACATAACCAAAGTAGGCACGGAAACGATCACGGCAAAAGAAATTTCGGCAGCGCAACTGGTCACTGGGGAGTATGAATCCATGTATGTGGCCATCCCTTCCGTGCAAGTTGTAGATGAAGATCTGAACAAAACGTTTGTTGTAGGTTCTGCTCATACTTCCATTGGTATGATTGCACAGACGGAAGAAACCTTTGATGTTTTCTCTTCCAGGTATTCTTCTTTTAAAGACGTTACCGTACCCTCGGGCAGCGGTGTGCTGAAAGGGATTGCAAGTGTCTATGACGGACGTTATCAGATTTCATTTGCCAAGGTTTCGGATTGGGAAGGGTTGACCGGAGATCGTTTTTACACATCTCCCACTTTCGCGTTGTACACAACAGAAAAAGAAATCTCCGGGGAAGAGGGGCAGTTTACGGTATCCATAGCCGGTAATGTGGATTGGACAGTCACTTCTTCCGATCCTGTGGGTTTTGCCGTCTCACCCTCTTCCGGGAGCGGTTCTTCCCCGGTAACGGTTGCTTATACCCAAAACCCCTCTGTTACCGAGTCTCGTACTGCAGAAATTGTCTTTTCAACGACCGATCCGGCAATTGAGACGCAAACACTGACCCTCCATGTCACGCAAAGTCCTTATGAAGCCCTGGTGTCCGATCAGGTACGACCCTGGATGGAATTGCCAAAGGTACAGGCAGAAGACGATTTTGCTTATATTTCTCACATGACCGGTCTGAAGGGAAAAAGTGTCCGCAACTACTCTTTCTGGTACGACACCCGGAATCGCCTGGCCTCATGGGTGGCTTATCCGCTTTATACAGAAATTATGGGCAGCGGGAGTCGTACAGATGCATGGGATTATAACCCCAAAGTACCCAAACGCTACCAGCCTTCATTATATTACTCATTTGGCGGGTCCACTTACGACAGGGGGCATCAATTGCCATCGGCCGACCGTCTTTATTCACAGGATGTCAATGCCAGTACGTTTTATTTTACCAATCTGACGGCGCAAAACCCATCGTTCAATCAGAATTTGTGGGCCAGACTGGAAATAAACGTCAGAGACTGGGCAAGGGAATGCGATACTCTATATGTAGTTACGGGAGCCATGATCCGGACTCCGGAAGATCAAACTGTTGAATATGTAAGCGATAACGACGGCAACCAGGTAGCTGTTCCCCGGATCTATTATAAGGTGCTGTTAAAATACCAGGCAGATCAGACAGAGAACGGGGGATACTCCTCTATTGGTTTTTATTACGAGAATCGTTCTTACACAGCAGAATATCCTGTAGCGGCAGATGCAAAAAGTGTAAAAGAACTTGAGACTTTAACCGGCTTTGATTTCTTCCATAATTTGCCTGATAACATTGAAGAAATTGTTGAGGCGTCCTGCACGCCTGAAGAGTGGGGTTTGAATTGAAAAATTGTAATGAAAATTTAATTTACACTCTTTATTAAATGTAATATATTTGCACCGAATTTTGAAAAACCTATAATTGTCACTTATAACAACCTAAATAAACATCTATGAAAAAAACAATTCAATGTTTTCTCGCTCTTGTGGCGATCATGTTTCTGAGTGTGGGTGCTTATGCACAGGTAACCACCTCGTCTCTTGGAGGTAGGATTACTGACGAGACGGGGGCTCCTGCAGTTGGCGTTACTGTAGTAGCTACCCACGTGCCTTCCGGAACCATGTATGCCGCCGTAACCAACATCGATGGTCGTTATACCGTTCAGGGTATGCGTACCGGAGGCCCTTACACAGTCGAAATTTCTTATGTTGGGTACAAGACTATGAATTTTACGGACATTACCCTTCAACTTGGAGATCTTTACAACTTGAGTACTGACCTTCAGGAAGAAGCGGTTCAACTGGAAGATATTGTGATAGTGGCTTCTGCTTCTTCTGCCTTTGCCGGAGAAAAGTTTGGCTCTTCCACAAATATTTCCAACCGGAATATCCAGGAACTGCCTACAATCAGCAGGAGTATTACAGACGTAGCCAAACTTTCTCCTTACGGAGGTAACGGCATGAGTTTTGCCGGAGGCGACGGCCGTTCATCCAACTTTACCGTTGACGGAGCCAACTTCAACAACAACTTTGGTTTGAGCTCCAGTTTGCCCGGTGGCGGAACCCCGATTTCCATTGATGCCATTGAAGAAGTACAGGTGGTTATAGCTCCTTTTGATGTTCGCCAGACCAATTTCATAGGCGGTGGTGTAAATGCAATTACAAAATCAGGTACCAACACTTTAAGAGGAAGTGCCTATGCCTATCATCGTAATGAAAATATGCGAGGCAACAATATTGACGGAGTGGAACTCGGTGACAGAGGTATTGACCGTAATACTACTTACGGACTTACATTGGGTGGTCCCATTGTCAAGAACAAACTTTTCTTCTTTGTCAACTTTGAATACACCCAAACACCTACTATCGTAAACCGCTGGAGGCCTTCAGAAGACGGTGTTGCCAATACAGACCTTTATATTTCCCGTACCACCATGGCCGATATGAAACGCGTTTCCGACTTTTTGAGCAGCAAATACGGATATGATACGGGTTCTT
>ERZ795048.758-NODE-758-length-32594-cov-30.613018_pt1 | contig 32594 bp, 25 predicted proteins | sample MGYA00375132_ERZ795048 | MGnify/ENA primary metagenome ERZ795048 (study PRJEB30177, sample SAMN05720225) | activated sludge metagenome | isolation source: Anaerobic digester | place: Hong Kong | collected 2014-12-17 ... | reverse complement strand
TTTCAACTAAGGAGCCAACCTTTCAATTTGCCACTCATCGTTAAGGAGCGTGTACTGAATTCTGTCGTGCAGCCTGTTTGGTCTGCCCTGCCAAAATTCGAAAAGGTTTGGTTGTAGTGCGTATCCGCCCCAGTTGGGCGGGCGTTGAATGGTTTTTCCTGAAAATTCCTCCTTGAAGTCGGATTGTAAGCTTTCCAGGTACTTACGGTTTGGAATGGGCTGACTTTGGGGCGAAGCCCAGGCACCAATTTTACTGCCTTCGGGGCGAGTTTTAAAGTACCGGTTCGATTCCTCATCGTTTGCCCTTGCTATTTTTCCCTCAATGCGAACCTGCCGTTCCAGCTCTGCCCACCAGAAAACAATTGCTCCGTAGGGGTTTTGAAGTATTTGTTTCCCTTTTTTGCTCTCGTAGTTGGTGAAGAACGAGAAGCCATTTTCCCCAAAATCTTTTAGAAGCAGTAATCTTGCGGATGGTTTGCCTTCGAAAGTGCTTGTTGCCAGCGTCATGGCGTTGGGTTCGCAGCACTCAGCAGCAACTGCATCGTTGAACCACTCCTCGAACTGAAGTAAGGGATTGGGGTTTACTTCCGATTCGTTTAGCTGCTTTAGGTTATACTCCTTGCGGAGGTTCTGGATTTTCGTGCTCATACTCAAAATTATTATTGGCCTCAATAATATCAATACGAGCTCTGTATATACTTGCATTCAGGTCGAACCCTACTATCAGTCCTATGGCATTAAAGTAAATCCATATCATTAAAGCCAGCAGGCTTCCAATGGAGCCGTAAAGGGTGTTGTACTGCCCAAAGTTGTTTACAAAGTACGAAAACCCCAACGACGAAACCAGCATGAATACCGTTGCCATAATTGCTCCGGTGGAAATGAAACGGAACTTGGTTCGCTTGGCCGGAGCCAAATAGTAAAGGAACGATATTGAAAAAAAGAACAGAGCTACAATAACTATCCACTGACTAACAACAATTATGTAGTACGTAAAGTTCATTTTTATCAATTCATAATCAACCAGAAGCGATAGTGCCATTTTTCCAAAGAAAAGTAGAATTATGGCAATTGTTACCAGTAACGGCAATAGAATTGTAAGCAGAAAAGCAACTAAATGCTGGGCAAAAAAACTTCGTGTTTCGAAGGTATGATAGCTAGCGTTGAACGCATCGATAAGCGAGTTTATTCCGTTGTGCGAAAAGAAGAGCGCCGCAAAAAAACCGAAGGAGAGCAATCCTCCGCTTTTGCGTGTAACTACATCAACCAGCGTTGTTTCAATCATGTCGAAGGCGTTTCCTGGGATAAGACCCTTCACCAAGTTGAGCAGCTGCTCCTGAAAGTTCTCAATGGGAATGAATGGTAAAAGTGTGAAAAGAAAAATGATGGTTGGGAATAGCGCAACAAAGAAGCTGAACGCTACTGCTGAAGCACGGGTTGTAACGCTTCCCCTTATCATTCCCTTCACAAAGAATGAAACCACGTAGTAAATTGGAACTCCATCGAACCCGGGAATGGCAATACGTTTTGCTTTTCGCCTAAGGGCGATGAAAACAACGGTGCACTTATGGATAAGGTTTTTGAGGCTCATCCCATTTTTGGAGTATTGGAATTATATTTTCTTCAGGTTCATATCTAGGCTCTTAATCTGGTGCGTAAGCGCACCAACCGAAATGAAGTCGACACCTGTTTCGGCGTAACCCCTTATGGTTTCGAGGGTAATTCCGCCCGATGATTCGGTTTCAAACCTTCCATTCACCAAATCAACCGCTTTGCGGGTTTGCTCCACAGAAAAATTATCGAACATAATTCGGGTAACCCCGCCAACGGAAAGGACTTTCTTTATATCGTCTAAACTTCGGGTTTCAACCTCAATGGGTAAACTTCTACCCGTAGCCTGCAGGTAATCATTCGCTTTCCTAATTGCCTGCTCAATTCCTCCTGCAAAATCAATGTGGTTATCCTTCAGCATTATCATATCGAAAAGTCCCATGCGATGGTTGTGCCCGCCACCAATTTTTACGGCCAACTTGTCGAGAATTCGCATTCCGGGCGTTGTTTTTCGTGTGTCGAGAATTTTTGCATTGGTTCCCTCAACTACCTTAACATACTTTCGGGTTTGGGTGGCAATACCGCTCATGCGCTGCATTACGTTTAGCACAATGCGCTCGGCTTGCAGCAAGCCGTGAACGCTACCCTTTGCCAAAAATCCGAAATCGCCTGGGGAAACTTCATCTCCATCGGAGAGGAGCGGAGTGAATTCTGTTCCGGGTTCAATTCGTTGGTAAATTTTTGAGGCAACTTCAATTCCAGCCACAACTCCCTGCTGCTTGAACATTAGCTTTACGCTTCCGGTAGCATTTTTTGGTATGCACGATAGCGAGGAGTGGTCGCCATCGCCAATGTCTTCAGCTATGGCAAGTTCAATAAGTTTTTCGATATAATCGTTGCTGTTCACTTTGCAGCGTTATTTAGTTTGCAAAATCACCATTCCTGAGAAAACTGATGGTTTTTTCAATCTCCTTGTACATCACCACGTCAACCTCTATGAACGGAACCTCCTTGCGGTAGCTGGCAAGCAGCTCCTCGAGGTAGGGCGAAGTTTTTGCGGGACGGCGGAATTCGATGGCCTGGGCTGCGTTAAACAGCTCAACGGCAAGAATTCGCTCCACGTTATCAACCACTTTCAGCAGCTTGGTAGCTGCGTTTGCGCCCATGCTTACATGGTCTTCCTGTCCGTTCGACGATACGATGCTGTCAACCGATGCTGGCGAACATAGCTGCTTGTTCTGGCTAACCATAGCTGCTGCAGCATACTGAGGAATCATAAAACCTGAGTTTAGGCCGGGGTTGGCAACCAGAAATTCGGGAAGTCCTCTCAAACCAAAAATTAGCTGAGCAACCCTGCGCTCAGAAATATTGCCGAGTTCGGCAAGTGCGATGGCCAAAAAATCGTAAGTGAGGGCCAGCGGTTGGCCATGGAAATTCCCGCCGGAAAGAATCAGATCCTCATCGGGCCAAATGGTTGGGTTATCGGTTACCGAGTTTATTTCGGTAAGCAGTACGTGCGAAACGTAGTTAATGGCATCCTTCGATGCGCCATGAACCTGCGGCATGCAGCGGAAGGAGTAGGGATCCTGCACATGTTTTTTTGGTCGGGAAATTAGCTCGCTACCTTCCAGTACCTTGCGAATATTTCGTGCGGTTTCGGCTTGCCCCGGATGCGGACGAACATCGTGAAGATTCGGATGGAACGGATCGATTCGGCCATCGAACGCCTCAAGCGAAAGTGCCCCGATAACATCGGCCAGTTTCTGGATTTTGAAGGTTCTGAGCATCGCGTAAACTCCATGTGCGCTCATAAACTGTGTTCCATTCAGCAGCGCCAAGCCTTCCTTCGATTTTAGCTTTATTGGTTCCCAACCAAACTTTTTTAAAACTTCTGCTGCATCGCGCTTTTCTCCTTTGTACCGAACTTCGCCCATCCCAATTAGCGGAAGGAAAAGGTTTGAAAGGGGAGCCAAATCACCGGATGCTCCCAACGATCCACGATCGTAAACGATAGGTAGAACATCGTTGTTGAAGAAGTCGAGAATTCGCTGAACGGTTTCTACTTGTACACCCGAATTCCCCAATGATAGCGCGTGTGCCTTAAGAAGCAGCATCAATCTTACAACTGTTGGCTCAACCTCGTCGCCTGTGCTGCAGGCGTGCGACATAACTAAATTATTCTGAAGTTGCGAAAGTTCATCCCTCGAAATGGTTTTGTTGCAGAGCGAACCGAAACCGGTAGTAATCCCGTAGATTGGCTTCTCCTCGTTCTCCATTTTCTGGTCGAGGTAGCTACGGCATTTCGAAATCAGATTGATGGATTCCTGCGAAAGTTTTAGCTCAGCATTCTCTTCAAGAATAGTCTCAATTGCTTGGTATGATAATGGTTGGGGTGAAATTTGGTGTATGGTTGACATTGTTAACTATGTTTTATTATTGTTTAATTTTACTAAGGTTTACAACTGAAATAAGGTTTTGAAAATCTTTTAAAAATCAAAATCTTAAAGTGAATTTGATAGAAAAGATACAAGATTTTCAATATTAATCGTTTCCTGATTTCCCGAATGCATATTTTTTACCGAAACATTCCCGCTTTGCATTTCCGATTCGCCGATAATAACTACATACGCAATATTCTTCTTGTTGGCGTAGTCGAACTGTTTTTTCATTTTTGCAGAATCGGGGTAAAGTTCCGCTGAAATTCCATTAACACGCAATTCTTGAATAATTGGAAGAGAAAAAGCTGATTCTTTTGAACCAAAATTTGCAAACATCACCCTGCTCGATGCGAGCAAACTCTCGGGGAAAAGGTTTAGGTGAAGCATCACATCGTAAATTCGGTCGGCTCCGAACGAAACCCCAACACCCGATACGTTTTTCAATCCAAAAATTCCAGTTAAATCGTCGTAACGTCCACCGCCGCAGATGCTTCCCATTTCCATATCGTTGGCCTTCACTTCGAAAATTGCTCCGGTGTAGTAGTTCAATCCACGTGCCAGCGACAGGTCAATCTCAACGATTGAAGTAATGTTTTTTGCATTGTTGAGATATTCAAAAATCTCCTCCATCTCAGCAACTCCTTTTAATCCAACCTCTGAGGTTGAAAGTACCTCCTTCAGCTGGTTCAACTTTTCAGCGTTTTCACCCTTTAGGTTGATAATTGGTTGCAGCATTTGAATTGCGTCAGCAGAAACGCCTTTATCTGCAAGTTCGCGATTAACACCTTCAATCCCAATTTTATCAATCTTATCGATGGCAACCGTAATATCAACTATTCGCTCCAACTCGCCAATAACCTCGGCAATTCCGCTTAAAATTTTTCGGTTATTGAGTTTGATGGTTGTGCTAACTCCCAGCTTGCTGAAAACTTCGTTGATGATGAGAACCAGCTCAACTTCGTTTAGCAATGAATTCGAACCGATTACATCCACATCGCACTGGTAAAATTCGCGGTAGCGACCCTTCTGCGGCCTGTCGGCACGCCAAACTGGTTGAATCTGGTAGCGTTTAAATGGGAAAGTAATATCGTTTTGGTACTGAACAACGTAGCGTGCAAACGGAACGGTTAAATCGTACTTCAGTCCCTTTTCGCAGATTTTTACCGAAAGCGGATTCAGATTTTCGCTGTTAATATCATCAGGATTAACTCCTTTCAAAAAATCGCCCGAGTTGAGGATTTTGAATAGCAGCTTATCGCCTTCCTCACCATACTTTCCCAGCAAAGTGCTAAGGTTCTCCATGGCGGGCGTTTCGATGGGTTGGTAGCCGTAGGTTTTAAAAACCGATTTTATGGTATCGAAAATGTAGTTTCGGCGCGACATTTCGATAGGCGAAAAATCGCGCGTTCCTTTAGGTATGCTTGGTTTTGATGAAGACATTTGTAGCCAGATTTAAATTGGCTACAAATATAGAAATTATTTAGGGAAGAAGTTAATTACAAATATGTTCCTTAGCTTTTAAAGAACGAAACCAGCTTGTGCATTTTATCAACCTGTTCCGAGAGCTGAATGGTGTTTGATGCCATGGCTTCAGAGGTTGCTGCATTCTCCTGCACCACATCGTTTAGCTGGCGGAGGGCATTGTTCACCTGCGTTGCAACTCCGGACTGCTCGTTGCCGGCGGCGGCAATTTCCTGAATTAAACTAACCGTTTTGTTAATATCGGGGAGAACGGAAGCCAGCTTCTCGTTGGCCATCTCAACCACTTCGTTTCCTTCGCGCGAGAGGTGAATGATTTCGTCGGCAGCCTGCCGGCTCTTTTCCGCCAGCTTTCGTACCTCAGAGGCTACAACGGCAAAACCTTTCCCATGCTCACCGGCACGGGCGGCTTCTACCGCTGCGTTAAGTGCTAAAATGTTGGTTTGGAATGCAATATCGGTAACCACGTTAATTTTCTCCATAACGTGGTTCATGTACTCAGCTGCCTTAGCAGCAGCACTGCTTCCGCTTTTTACACCCTCAAAGGCTTTAGCAATAGCGGTTTCAGTTTCCTTTGAGCCCTGAGTATTCCTGTCGATTGAGGTTACAATTTCATCCATCGATGATGCAATTTCTTCGGATGTTGAAGCCTGGTGGCTGGCTCCGTCGGATACGGTTTGGGCTGCATCGGAAAGTTCCTCTCCGGCAATCTTAATTTTTTCAGCGCCATCGGTAATTCCTTCAATAATTTCCGATAGATTATTGGCCATGCTCTGCAAGGAATTACAAAGTAATCCAATCTCATCTTTACGTGATAGATTCTCTTCCTTAATTTTTACATTCACGTTCCCATTGGCAATACTTTCAGCAACGGCAACGCCATCCTTAACGCCAACCGATATTTGCTTTGTAATTACTACCGACAGGACTATGGCAATTACAATTGTAAGAAGCAGAAAACCAAGTATTACGGTTATTGTGCTGAAAATGGTTTCCTTTAGGTTGTCAACGCCAGTATTAAGGAAATCGGTGTTAACTTCGGATATTTTTTGCGTCAAATCATCCATTTTTGCTGATAATTCAACCTGCTTTTGGCTAATGTCAATGTACTTTCTTACGCTTGAAGTGTAGCTTTCAAATATTTGTGTTAGTTCGGGGTGGTGTAAATCAATGTACTCTTTGATTTCGTTCTCATTTTGTGGATTCCAACTTTGAGCGATATGTTTATCGGCATTACGAATCGACTTGCTTTCCGATGTGAAAAGATTGTAAAACTTAATAAAAATGCCGATACTGTCTTTGCTCTCAGCATCCTGTTTGCAAACTATGGATAGCTGCTCTCTGCTGTTTTCAATAGTGAGGTAGGTTTCGTTTTTTTCATTTTAGAGGGAAACAAACTCGTTGAATTTCGAACGGTAACTCGTTAGGTGCTTTTCCAATAGCTCTAACTTATCCATCTGGAGAAGGGCAAAATCCTCCTCCGAGTTCATCACCGTTTTAAGGTTTTTTTCTGATTCGTCGAGGAATTTATGCATTTCCTCCCTGCTCGATTCGGAGGATGTTAGGGCAAATGTTTTCTCGTGTACACGAGCAATATGCTTATTAGAGTCAACATTCCTGCTTATAGCAGTTTCGCTTGCAAAACGGATTCCAAAGAAAAATGTGTTCAACGTTGCCCCAATTATTGCAATTGAAAGCACGATAATTATTAAAAAACTGTACGACAGTTTTTTACCTACGGAGATATTGCTTAGTTTCATAGTCAACAGATTTTTTTTCGCAACACAATTTACGTGTTTTTTAAAAAGTGTTGACTTGAAAACCTACAATAAAATGATGATTTATATCAAGCCTAACTCGTTATGAAATAATTTTTAACGAGAGCGGATATTGGAAACGTTCGCCATTGTTTGACTTGACAGCGGCAACTATTATTACCACAAGGTTTAGAATGCCGAGTACTACTAGGAGGATGATTCCTACTACAATAAGCACAAGTATGCCGGAGATAATCATATAGATGAACATTGATATTTGAAAGTTCAATGCATCCTTACCCTGACGGTCAACTTCTGTGTACTGCTCCCTTTTAATAAGCCAAACAATCAGTGGCCCAAGTAAAAAACCAAAGGGGATAATTAATCCTGCGAGAGCAGAAAGGTGGCACAGCATCGACATGGTGCGCTCCTCGTTGTTGACGTAGCTGATAGTTTCCATAGTATTCATTTTAAAGAGATTATAATTATATTCAATCAATCAATCAATCAATCAATATTGTTACTCAACCAATTTTCTGTACTTAATTCGATGTGGTTCTTCATCTCCAATACGCTTCTTTCGGTTCTCTTCGTATTCAGAGTATGAACCTTCGAAGAAGTAAACCTGCGAGTTTCCTTCAAAGGCAAGAATGTGCGTAGCAATTCTATCGAGAAACCAGCGGTCGTGGCTAATAACAACGGCGCATCCTGCAAAGTTTTCTAACCCTTCTTCCAGAGCACGTAAAGTGTTAACATCAATGTCGTTAGTTGGCTCATCGAGCAGAATTACGTTACCTTCCTCTTTTAGCGCGAGCGCTAGGTGTAACCTGTTGCGTTCTCCGCCTGAAAGAACGTTGCACATCTTCTCCTGATCGGCACCGCTGAAGTTAAACTTGGCTACGTAGGCGCGAGAGTTTACCTGCCGGCCACCTATTAGAATATGTTCTAGCCCAGCTGAGATTACCTCAAACACTGATTTCTCGGGTTCAATGGCTTTGTGCTGCTGGTCAACGTAGGCAATCTTTACCGTTTCACCAACTTTAAAATCGCCTTTGTCGGCATTTTCAAGTCCCATAATTAAGCGGAAGAGCGTAGTTTTTCCGGCTCCGTTTGGCCCAATAACCCCAACTATTCCGTTGGGTGGAAGCTTAAAGTTCAGATCCTCGAAAAGAAGCTTCTCTCCGAAAGCTTTGGCAACTCCGTTAGCTTCAATTACAACTTCTCCAAGCCGTGGTCCGTTGGGGATGAAAAGTTCTAACCGTTCTTCTTTTTGCTTAACATCCTCGTTTAGCAGCTTATCGTATGCCGAGAGACGAGCTTTTCCCTTTGCATGGCGGGCTTTTGGTGACATACGAACCCACTCCAGCTCACGTTCCAGTGTTTTCCGGCGCTTGCTTTCCTGCTTTTCCTCCATGGCCAAACGTTTGGTTTTCTGCTCTAGCCACGATGAGTAGTTTCCTTTCCAAGGAATTCCTTCACCACGGTCGAGTTCAAGAATCCAGCCAGCAACATTGTCGAGGAAGTAGCGATCGTGAGTAATGGCAATTACCGTTCCCTTGTATTGTTGAAGATGTATTTCTAACCACTGTACGCTTTCGGCATCGAGATGGTTTGTTGGCTCGTCGAGAAGTAGCACATCGGGTTCCTGAAGAAGCAGCCTGCAAAGAGCAACTCTTCTACGTTCTCCCCCGGAAAGAACATTCACCTTAGCATCGGGTTCCGGGCAACGAAGAGCGTCCATAGCCCGTTCCAGCTTGGAGTCGAGGTTCCAGCCATCGAGGTGATCAATTTTTTCTGTTAGTTCTCCTTGTCGTTCAATGAGTTTGTTCATCTCATCATCGCTCATGGGCTCAGCAAACTTTGCATTCACCTCTTCGTACTCTTTCAGTAACGAAACCACTTCATGAACGCCTTCCTCAACTACTTCGCGTACGGTTTTTGTTTCGTCAATCAAGGGGTCTTGCTCAAGGTAACCAACGGAGTAACCAGGCGAAAAAACTACTTCCCCTTGAAAGGCCTTATCGATTCCTGCAATTATTTTCAGCAGGGTTGATTTTCCGGAACCGTTTAAGCCAATAATTCCAATTTTTGCTCCGTAGAAAAAGGAGAGGTAAATATTGTTCAGAACTTTTTTGTGGGGAGGAAAGGTTTTGCTGACACCCACCATTGAAAAAATTATCTTTTCGTCGGACATATGTTTTTTTCTGATTTTTGATTATAAAAAACACCGCTGATACCTTTTCGTGAAGGATTCAACGGTGTTGAAGTTAATTAACTGTAATACTATTTGCTAAGTTTTTTTAGGTCTTTTGCTAGTATGCCGTCCCCGTTTTTTTCTGTAATCATATGGTAGTCAAAATAATAGAACTGATCATCGCCAGCTCCTATTATCACTTTATAGCAACGAGCTTGCAGACGGGTTCCTTCTGGTCCAACCTTGTGTAGGAATAATATTTTATCATTTTTCTCTGCAATTGCTTTCTCAATATCCTCCTTTGTAACAATCTTTACAGGGTGCTTGTAGTTTTTGCGTAAGTCGCTCATGCTGCGGGTTCCCTTGTCAATATCATTTTCAAGCAACCATAGCTCCTTGGTTTTGGCATCCTTCGTATTCTTGTTGTAGTAGTCGAAAAGGTTACCCTTTTTTATAAGTTCTGGGTTTTGGTCTAGCATTTTGATGTGATTCTGAGCGAATCGAATCAAACTTTCGAGTTTGTAGGCGTAGCTGTCCTCTGGAACGCTAGAGTAGCTTAGGGGAATAGAACATATATCGGGCAAATCGGTGTGCCGTTTTACTGCAGCACCCAGCACAACGCTTAGAAAATTATAGGTTGCTTCGAGTTTATCCTTACTAAATTTTACCTGTAGTTTTACCAGGAATGATTTCGAAATATCGGTTCTCATTTCCTCAAACTGTGTAGCAGTAATAAACTCGTAGGGAGTAATTGTCCATGAACCTTCCACAGCCTTTTTAATTTTAAAGTTGTACTCCGACATGGGGTTGTCTTCTAGCACAATGTAGGTTGTGGTTTCAAGGAATGTTTTAATGTCCTCGTGGCGTGCAACATACCTGTCGGCAAATGAAGCAATGCTAATTCCCATTATGCAAAAAAATAGAGCTAGTTTCCTCATGATATAGTTTTTTTAGTTTGTGTTTTCCTTATGCAAATTTAAGGGATTTCGTTGATTGAACAGATTTAAGTACTCAATTTTTCTTCTTTTTTGTTTACGTCTTGATAGTGAGGAGTATTTGTTGGTTAACTCAGTGTCGGTATCGAAAAGTTTTTCGAGTTCAATGGGGTCAAATCGGTGCAGCTTACCAGTTCTCATGTCAATAATTACTTCAATGTTTTCATAGGTTTGGAAGTAGTTGTCTTCATTATTTTTCGTTTCATCAATGGATTCAACCATGCTGCGGTACCGAGCTTCAGGAACCTTCTCTGGGATTAGTGAAAGTGTGTTGATTGCTGGTAACAAGTAAAATTTATTTCCAACATTTATGTAAACAGAACAATGATAGCAGTAACCCCAAATGGTTGAGGTTTTAATTTTTTTGTAGTTGGCTATCGAATCGATTGAGTACACATTTCTATGCGATAAGTATGAAATTATTGTATTGTGGTTCTCTGGGTTGCCTTCAGTGGCTATACTCGTAAAAGGGAGGGGGGTGTTGCTTTTAAACTGACTGTATTCCAGATAAATACCTTCGTTAAGTCTGCAGTTTATTTTTGTAATAATCTCAGCCGGGAGACTTTGTCCTGAACAAATAAGTTGGTTACAAAAAAGTATGATAAAAAAACTAAATCTTTGTATCATTATTTTGGAGTGTTTATATATTGGAAAGCAAACCATGTACCACAAAAAATTATGCGAATTAATAAAGTAACCTTTTCGAAATAAATATACAATAATTCAACATATACAGTTAAATTTGCATTCCAAAATAAAAAATTATGGGATTACAATGTGGAATTGTTGGGATTACCAACACAGGAAAAACTACAATTTTCAATTGCATGTCGGCTACCAAAGCGCAAACCGGGAATTTTGCGTTTAGCTCAAATAAATCAAATATTAGCATTATTAACGTTCCCGATGCACGCCTTTACGAATTGGAAAAATTCCAACCAACAGATCGAATAGTTCATACAACAGTTGAAGTTGTTGATATTCCGGGTTTGGCAAAGGGTTCCAGCAAGGGAGAGGGTGTTGGGAACAAGTTTTTGGCCGATATTCGCAACTGTGACGCCCTGATTCATGTGCTTCGGTGTTTCGACGATCCGAACCTTCCTCACGTTGACGGATCCGTGGATCCGGTTCGAGATATTGAGAATGTGAACTTTGAGCTGCAGGTGAAGGATTTAGAGTCGGTTGAGAAAAAGATTCAGCGGCTCGAAAAGGTCGCCAAATCGGGTGATAAGGATGCCAGGCATGGCATTGAGGTGCTCCATGTCTATAAGAACCACCTTGAGTCGTTTCAAAATGCCAGTTCCGCTCCAGTTGCTGAGGATGATAGGAAATATATCGATGATTTGTTTCTGCTTTCAACGAAACCAACTATTTACGTTTGTAATGTCGATGAGTCTTCTGCTATTGAGGGTAATGAATATGTTCAAAACGTTAAGCACTACCTCAAGGAAAGTAATTCAGAAATATTGATAATTGCGGGGAAACTTGAGGCAGAGATTTCTGAGCTGGAGAGCGAGGAGGATCGCCTGGAGTTTTTGAACGAAGTTGGCTTAACTGAACCTGGTGTTAATAAACTTATTAGAGCGGCTTACTCACTACTAAACCTAGAAACTTTTTTTACTGTTGGCCCGAAGGAAATTAGAGCTTGGACAATAAAAAAAGGCATGACAGCCCCTCAGGCCGCTGGGGTAATTCACAGCGATTTAGAGCGTGGTTTTATCCGGGCTGAGGTGATGAAGTACACCGATTTTGTTTCGCTTGGCTCCGAGCAGGCCTGCAAGGAGAAAGGGAAGTTGAGTGTTGAAGGGAAAGGTTACATTGTTGATGATGGCGATATTTTGCACATTCGTTTCAACGTGTAATAATAAATACAAATAATCGCTATTTCAGTAGAATTGAAGGCGGAAGACGGGAGACCGAAGTGATTCCTTATTACTTCGGCCTCCCGTCTTCAAACTTCGGTTTCCCTATAAATCTTTCGCCTCAAGGATTAATTTTAGCGATTCCTTTTTACCCAGCTGCTTATCAATTATTGAGTGCATTAGGTAAATTAGCGGAGTTAGGACAATGGCAAGGAAAATCTTGTAGAGATATTGAATTAGCCCAACCGCAAAAACCTGTGTGAGAGACCAGTTCCCGAGTAGGTAGAATGCAATAAAAAGGATAAGAAAACTATCAACTAGCTGCGATACAACCGTTGAACCCGTTGCTCTTAGCCATAGGAACTTGTGTTGCGTTAAAACTCTTAGGAAGTGGAACGTGTAGGCATCCACCAGCTGCCCTACAAGGAATGCTGTTATCGATCCAATAATTATCCCTAGCCCCTGTCGGAAAATTGAGGAGTATGCAAAATCAATGTTCATTGGACTCCCCGAGGAATCGAAAGCGTTGTTCTGAAGCCAGAAATCGGCGGGAGGAGCCTCTGTTGCAATGTATATCACGAAGAATGAGTAGGCAATCATTCCGGCTCCAATGTAGCTTATGCGTTTTACTCCGCTTCGGCCAAAATACTCGTTAATAACATCAGAAAGAATAAAAACAATGGGCCAAATAAGTACCCCAACACTCATTTCAAGGTTTAGCGTTGAGTTACCAATAAAAGGAAGGTTTAAGGGAGGGATATTTAAAATCTTTTCAACTGACAAAATTTTCGACCCAATTACTTCGGCAATCAATGCGTTTGTGAGAAAGAGGGTTGAAAGTATTATGAATAGCTTGTGTTTTTTTGGAATATTTTCGTGGGCGTGTTCCATTAACATTTTCTTAACCAATGGTAAATCAAAGGTATAAAAATATTTGTTCAATGCAAGTTCTTTAAACCCCAAAAAAGATGACCTACAATTTGTAATTCTCTTAATCCTTTTGCTTTTTTGCAGGTCTAAATGTACTTAGTTCAATACTTTGTTAAATTATTATTAAGTTAACTATGAGGATAATATATCTATTTCTTTCTGTTTCTTTACTACTTTCAAAGGCAGCAACTTTACCTGCTCAGGAGTACTACATTAAGTTGGTTGAAAATAATAAAGAAAAAATAAATTCTGTTATAACATCAACGGTTTCAATTGATAAAGTTGGTAATGGGTTTGTTTATGCATATGCAAATAAGCAGGAGTTGGAGAAGATTAAAATGGCCGGTTATAATCCCGAGATTCTTCCTCACCCTTCAGCACAAGCAAAGGTTCTGAACATGGCTAATACCCTTGAGGAGATGGCCAACTGGGATCGATACCCAACATATCCCGTTTACCGTGAGATGATGAAGAAGTTTCAGTCCGACTTCCCCGAGTTATGTAAACTCGATAGTATAGGTACAACCGTTCAGGGGAGGAAACTTTACGTTGTTAAAATTAGCGATAACGTAACGGATGATGAATTGGAGCCAGAACTATTCTACACAAGCACCATGCATGGCGACGAAACCACAGGCTACGTTTTAATGCTTCGTTTAATCGATTATTTTCTTAGCAACTACGAAACCGATGAAAGAGTCCAGAATTTAGTTAACAATGCAGCAATATTTATCAATCCAAACGCCAATCCCGATGGTACCTATGCGTACGGCAATAGCACGGTTAATGGTTCTAAACGCTACAATGCCAATGGGTATGATATAAATAGGAATTTTCCCGATCCACGCGAAGGAAGCAATCCAACTGGACCCCACCAGCCCGAAACCACTGCAATGATCGATTATGCTTCATCCCGGCACTTTGTGCTTTCGGCAAATTTTCACGGTGGCATTGAGCTGGCCAACTTCCCTTGGGACACCTGGACCAGCTACCAGAATAAGCATGCCGATCATAATTGGTTTAACACAATTTCAAGACAATACGCAACTTTGGCTCAAGAAAATAGCCCATCGGGCTACTTCACCGGTGAAAATAATGGAGTAACCCATGGTGGCGACTGGTACGTGGTTGCCGGAGGCCGACAGGATTACATGAACTACTGGCACAACTGCCGCGAGGTTACCTTTGAAATTTCTGATACAAAACTGCTTTCAACCGATTTGCTGGATGCATACTGGAATTATAACAAGGAATCGCTGCTCACCTACCTTGAACTTATATTTAAGGGGTTTCAGGGAACTGTTACAAACTCTAATGGAGAACCCTTAGATGCTGTGATAACCGTTGAGGAGCATGATAAAGATAATTCGTTCGTTGTTACAAACCCACTACACGGTAACTACTATAGAATGATTGAACCTGGAACATGGCAGGTTACCTATTCAGCCGATGGCTACGTTGACCAAACACATTCCATCACAATTGATGATTACGAATCGGTGGTTACCAAGGATATTGTTTTGTACACTTCCACAGGTATCTCACAGAACCAGCTGAAAGAGCCTGAGGTGAAAACATTCCCTAATCCATTCAATGAGCAGCTTACAATTACAGTAAGCGTTGCAGAACCAACTACGCTTGACATAGAGGTTTATAACCTTGCCGGACAAAAGGTTGTTACCCTTGCATCGTGTTTCAGGGTTGAAAGCCAGCACTCATTCTCTTGGGATGTTGCAAAAAAATCATTTTCTTCAGGTGTTTATCTCATAAGGGTAACAACGAACGAAGCAACCCTGACAAAAAAGGTAAGTTTGCTATAGAGTTGGAGGTTTTAGAAATTCTTTTTATAATTTTGCGTGGGGAGCTTAGCTGTTCCCCTTAGTTTTTACCTATTCAAATATAAACCTTCTATGAAGTTTCTTTTCAATGTATTGATAATTCTGATTGTATTACCCCTCATTTCATACTCTCAAATGGTGATTCCACCTGAACAACCCAAATTAATTGTTCAAATTGTGGTAAGCCAGTTCCGGTACGATTACCTTCAGCGATACGCTGAGAAAATGAGCGATAATGGCTTCAAACATTTAACTACCGAAGGAGCATTTTGTAAGAACTCTAGATATAACTACCTGCTTACGCAAACGGCACCAGGAATTGCCACCATTGCCACCGGAACAACTCCGAGTGTGCATGGAATCGTTTCGAATAAGTGGTTCTCACGTTATGACAATAAAGAGGTTGATGCGGTTGCCGATGAGAAATGTGAAACCATTGGAGGAAGTTTTTTTAGTGGCAAATTCTCCCCAAAAAATCTTATTACCAGCACGTATGGTGATGAGATACGTTTGGTGAATCCACGTTCGAAGGTAATTGGGATTGCCCTTGAACCCGCTTCAGCAATACTTTCGTGCGGGCATAATGCAAATGGGGTTTTTTGGATGGATAACGAGCGTGGGAAATGGGTAAGCTCAAGCTACTACCTCGATTCTATCCCTTCGTGGGTCGATACTTTTAACGCTAAAGGGTTGGCCGATTTGTATATCCAGAGAGAATGGCAGCTGCTAAACGACATTTCAAAATACGATGAGGCTGATACCTCAGTAATTAAGGAGCCTGCTGCAAAAAAAAGAATTGGTGAAAAACTTAAGCGGATGCTAGTGGGACTTGTTCAGCCCAAGAGTTCTGTTAAGAATTACTCTTTACTCCACGAGAATCCTTTCGGTAATATCTATACTAAGGACTTTGCCATTGCAGCCATAATTGGCGAGGATTTAGGGAAAGATGAAAACACCGATTTGCTAACCCTAACATTTACACCCTCCAGAAGAATTGGACAGAAGTTTGGCCCCCACTCCATTGAGATGGAGGATGCATTACTTCGCATGGATAAAGAGATTGCTCATTTCATCGAGTTTCTTAACTATGAGGTGGGTAAGCAAAATTACCTCCTAATTTTCACATCCGATCATGGAATTGCATCGAGCCCCGAGCATCTTGAGAAATCGAAAATTCCGGGAGGATACTTTGATCCTCGGCAAGCAATGGCGCTACTTAGCAGCTACATGAATGTGGTTTATGGGGTTAGTACCTGGGTTAGTGGCTACCACGAAAAACAAATATTTCTCAATCGAAGGCTTATTGAGGATTCTAACCTGAGCTTGAGCGAAGTTCAAAATCGTGTTGCTGAATTCATGCTACAGTTCACCGGAGTAGCCAACGCTGCAACAGGTAATGCATTACAAATGGGTAGCTTTACCAACGGAGTATTCGAGAAACTTCAGAACAGCTATAATCAGCGTCGCTCCGGCGATGTGATTATTAACCTTGAACCGGGTTGGGTTGAGAAGAATGGACATGCAACTTCATCAAATTCCCCTTATACTTACGATACTCATGTCCCCCTTATTTTTTACGGTTGGAAAATGAAGCGTGAACAAATTCTTACACCTGTAAACATGTCAGATATTGCGCCAACCATTTCAACCCTAATCGGCATAGGATGGCCAAATGGTGCAACAGGAAAACCAATTCGTGAAATAATTGACTAAACAATTACCTGTTAGGTTTTTATCCTGAGAAGTGGTTTTTTCCCGCTGGAGGTATATTTCTCGCTTTAGTTTGCTATATTTGAGAGTTTACATAATTCCTCAAAAAAATGCAGGAAGCTAATAGTTTGCAAAACCAGAACTTCGTTGATTTTACGGAAACTGCTTTCGATAAGCTCATGCAGAAACGCATTTACCGGGTTCTACTTATTTGTAGTCACTACGATGCCTTCATGCTTGAAGAGGATGGCAGAATTGATGAGCAGATTTTTAACGAGTATGCTTCGCTTAACCTTCGATACCCGCCCAGTATAATACAGGTTCACTCAGCACGTGAAGCTTTAAAAGTTATTCAGGATGAACATATCGATTTAATAATCTCTATGCTCAACATCGGCGATGTTGACACTTTTGAGCTTGCCAAGCTCATAAAAAAGCGAATGCCTAGCACCCCGCTGGTAGTTCTTACCCATTTCTCAAAGGAAGTTTCGGCGAGGCTTGAGGTAGAGGATCTTTCTGGTATCGATTATATTTTCAGCTGGCTGGGCAACGCCGACCTGTTGTTGGCAATTATTAAGCTAATTGAGGATAGAATGAACGCTGACCACGACATCCTGCATGTTGGCGTTCAGTGTATTATTTTGGTGGAGGATTCAGTTAGGTACTACTCTTCGTTACTGCCCAATCTATATAAGATAATCATGCGTCAGGCTCGTAGCTTCATGAAAGAGGCGCTTAACGAACACCGACGGGTGATGCGCATGCGCGGCCGACCTAAAATATTACTGGCGAAAAATTATGAGGAAGCCTTGGAGCTATACCATAGGTACAAGCCCAATGTGCTTGGGATGATTTCTGATGTTAGCTTTAAAGTGAACCAAAAGCGAGATCAGGTTGCAAAAGAAGGGGTTAAGCTTTGCAAAGAGGTACGCTCCGACGATCCCAATATTCCATTCCTCCTTCAGAGTTCCGATTTGAGTAATAAGGGCCTCGCACTAGAACTTAACGCTGGTTTTGTAAACAAGTATTCAAAGGTTTACCTAATTGAATTACAGGATTATATTATTGCCCACTTCGGTTTTGGTGATTTCGTTTTTATCGACCCAAAAAATGGCTTTGAAATTTGCAGAGCACAGGATTTACCCTCCCTTCAAAAACTTATCCTTTCAGTTCCTGATGAATCGCTCGAATTTCATTCACACCGAAACGATTTGTCGAAGTGGCTAAACGCTAGGGCTATATTTGCCATAGCTCAACTTTTTAAGCCCCTCTCGTTAAACGATTTTAACTCCCTTGGCGATGCACGCCAATTTATTCATCATGCTATTTCTGCATACAGGTTAAGTAGGCATCGGGGGGTTATTGTTTCATTTGAGAAGAAGCAGTTCGACGAGTATAAGTTCTTTTCACGTATCGGTAATGGTTCAATTGGAGGGAAAGCACGTGGGCTTGCTTTTACCAACACATTAATTAAGGATAATCATTTTCATAATCGATTTCCTGGTGTTATTGTTGCAATTCCACGAACCGTTGTTATTAGCACAGAATTTTTCGATGAGTTTATCGAAACAAATAACTTGTTCAAGATCGGAGTTTCAGATATTGCCGATGAGAAAATTCTTAATCATTTTATCAATGCGAAACTACCTGATAGGCTGTTATCCGATATTGAAGGTATGATTTCGGTAATGAAAACTCCTATTGCTATTCGCTCATCAAGTAAGTTGGAAGATTCACATTACCAGCCGTTTGCTGGAATTTACTCAACCTATATGGTTCCACATACCGAGGATTCGAAGTTGAAGCTACATATGATTGCTCAGGCAATAAAAAGCGTTTACGCTTCGGTTTTTTTCAGGGCCAGCAAAGCATATATGACTGCAACAAGCAACGTGATTGACGAGGAGAAGATGGGAATATTGCTTCAAGAAGTGTGTGGTAGTCAGAAAGGTGGTGTTTTTTTCCCAACCCTGTCGGGGGTTGCCCGTTCAATAAATTTTTATCCAATTGGTTCGGAACGACCCGAGGATGGAATCGCATCCATAGGGTTTGGATTGGGGAAATTGATAGTGGACGGAGGTATTTCGCTGAGGTTCTCACCCAAATTCCCAAAGAAAGTTCTACAAATTTCGCAACCCGAGCTGGCACTGCGCCAAACACAGCGGTCATTCTATGCACTTGATATGAACCCCCAAAGCTTTACTCCTTCAATTGATGATGGTGTAAATATCCGTAGGATTGAGATTGCGGAAGCCGAAAGTTTTCCCGATTTCAAACACATTGCCTCAACGTATGATTACCACAACCAAACATTGCGCGACGGTTTCCTCGAGGGAGGGAAAAAGTTAGTAACTTTTGCCAGCATCCTGAAGCATGGGCAATTCCCGTTAGCTCAAATTCTTGACGAACTTCTAACTATCGGGCAGAAGGAGATGGGATGCCCGGTTGAAATAGAATTTGCTGTTAATTTAGTCCCAGAACGTGAAACGCCAAAGGTTTTTAACTTTCTTCAAATTCGTCCCATTGTGGAATCGGAACAATCCGATGATTTTCCCTGGAATCAGGTTGAGATGTCTGATACACTTATTTACTCATTATCAGCCTTAGGACACGGTCGAATTGATAACATCAGGGATTTTGTGTACGTTATTCCCAGCAAATTTGATCCCTCTAAAACTCAAATTATTGCGGAGGAAGTGGAGAGTATTAACAGGAAGTATATGGAGCTCCAACGAAACTACATTCTAGTTGGACCAGGTCGTTGGGGTAGTAGCGATCCGTGGTTAGGAATTCCAATAAAATGGTCGCAGATTTCTGAGGCCAGGGTAATTGTTGAATCCGGCTTGGAGAACTTTAGGGTCGATCCTAGTCAGGGAACCCATTTCTTCCAAAATTTAACATCGTTTAGGGTTGGTTACCTTACCGTGAACCCTTTTATGGGCGATGGTTTATTTGATGCCGATTTTTTGGGAGGAATTAAAACCTGGCATGAAACCGAATACATTAGATGCGTTCGATTTAATGACCCGCTCCTTATCCATATCGATGGGAAAAATAACAAGGGCGTAGTTTTTAAGCCCGGGATGGGAACCAACCTGCTTTCATACTCTGAAATCGATTGAAAAAAGAGAATGAAACCTGTTTAATATCATATTTTTATCCCTCGGTTTTCCTTTGTAAATTCGTTTTTTAAGTTCAACTTTACAGCAGTTTATTCAAGGGGGTTTTCCCTAAATTATTTATACATTTACCTTGTTATCAACACTTTAAAAAAGTTTTCAGACATGGATGTAAAAAAAATGATGGCCGAGCTTGAGATGAAGCACCCTGGTGAAAAGGAGTACTTACAAGCTGTTCATGAAGTTCTTGAGTCAATCGAGGAGATCTACAATCAGAATCCTCAGTTTGAATCAGCGGGTATTATTGAGAGAATCGTTGAGCCCGACAGGATTCTTACCTTTAAGGTGCCTTGGGTTGACGATGAAGGAAAAGTTCACGTTAACTTAGGTTACCGCGTTCAGTACAACAACGCAATTGGACCATACAAAGGCGGACTTCGTTTCCACCCAAGCGTAAACCTTTCAATCCTAAAATTCTTAGGTTTCGAGCAAATTTTCAAGAATAGCCTAACTACACTTCCTATGGGCGGTGGTAAGGGTGGTTCCGATTTCAACCCAAAAGGTCGCAGCGACAACGAAATTATGCGTTTCTGCCAGTCGTTTATGCTTGAACTCTGGAAGATTATTGGACCAGAAACTGATGTTCCTGCTGGTGATATTGGTGTTGGTGGACGCGAAATAGGTTTCCTTTACGGAATGTACAAGAAACTTGCTAGCGAGCACACTGGCGTTCTTACCGGAAAAGGTCGCAACTGGGGTGGATCACTCATTCGTCCTGAAGCTACTGGTTTTGGTAACGTTTACTTTGCTCAGGAAATGTTAAAAACTAAGGGAACTGATTTTAAAGGTAAAATCGTTGCTATTTCTGGTTTTGGTAACGTAGCTTGGGGTGCTGCCCAGAAAGTTACTGAACTTGGCGGAAAAGTTGTTACTCTATCGGGTCCCGATGGTTACGTTCACGATCCTGCTGGATTGAACGCTGAGAAAATTAATTATATGCTTGAACTTCGTGCTTCTAACAACGACGTTGTTGAACCTTACGCTAAGAAATTTGCTGGTTCTACTTTCCACGCTGGGAAACGTCCTTGGGAAGTTAAGTGCGATGTTGCTCTACCTTGCGCAACCCAGAACGAACTTGACGGAAAAGATGCTGAAATGCTTGTTAAGAATGGTTGTATCTGCGTTGGTGAAGGTGCTAACATGCCTTCAACTCCAGAAGCTATCGCTACTTTCCACAAGAATAAAATATTATTCTCTCCTGGAAAAGCTTCTAACGCTGGTGGTGTTGCCACTTCAGGTCTTGAGATGACCCAAAACAGCATGAAGCTAAACTGGACCAGCGAAGAGGTTGATGCTAAACTTCACCAGATTATGGTAAGCATTCATGAGGCATGCGTTAAGTATGGTAAAGATGCTAGTGGTTATGTTGACTACGTTAAAGGAGCCAACATTGCTGGTTTCATGAAGGTTGCCAACGCAATGCTTGACCAAGGAATTATTTAATTAGTATAGTTGTTTAATAAAAAAGGCGCAGTTTTTTGCGCCTTTTTTATTGGGTGATTTTTACAAAAAAAAAGTGAATGCGGAAATTATTAACTATGGCTTAGTTTAATTCCAAAATTGTTTTTTTAGCAGGTAGAACTTTCTATTTCAACCTATCATCGCTTACTTCAATTCTGATTTGATGAATAAGCATCCTGTCATTCTCTGATTTAAGGAAAACCGATATGCGGTAATTTTTGGTTGTGGTTACCATTATCCCAATCGCAAAACTCGTAGAACCTTTTGTGCCTTGGTGGTTAAGTTTGAATGAGGTTGGTTTGTTCTTTGCAAAGAAATCCTTTAAAAGCAACTCTGCTTGTGCTTTGCTGTAAACATTCTCTTCTCCCAAAATTTCCATTTCAACCGTTGGGTTGAAAAGGGTTGCCAACTCACCCGCATTACCTTCCTTTAATGTTTGTGAAACTTTTTTAATGGGATCAGGTTGGTCAGTATTCTGGGTAAAAGCTACAGGTATCATCAAAAAAAATACGGAAACAAATGTGGCAAGCACTCTTTTTTTCATACTGTAATTAATAATCATGATTAATCCTTTTTATTTAACAAAATTTAGACCAATATGCATGTCGCCAAGTGGTAATGTAACATGTAAATTTATTCATTAATATCACAAAATGCAAACCATTTTAGGCAAAGTGCCACAATTTAACTTATTTTGTTCCACGTTTATCTATCTGAAAATTAGAAAATATGAGGATTACGCTGCTGGTGGTTGGCAAAACCGATACCGATTACCTGGTGAAAGGAGTTTCGATTTACGAGAAGAGAATTAAAAATTACTTAAACTTTGAGGTTAAGGTTATTCCTGATATTAAAAATACTCGAAACCTTACAACTCAGCAGCAATCAGTGCTCGAGGGCGAGCAAATTTTGTCGAAAATCAGCAAACCTGCCGATACAATTTTACTTGACGAGAAGGGAAATCAACCTACATCCAAGGAATTTGCCGAGCTAATTGAAAAAAAAATGATCTCGGGAATTAAAGAGCTGACTTTTGTGGTTGGTGGTCCATACGGTTTTTCGCCGGATGTTCGATCAAAAATCTCCAGATCAATTTCGCTTTCGCGATTAACATTCTCACACCAAATGGTTCGGCTGGTTTTCACTGAGCAGCTTTACCGTGCAATGACAATTATCAGAGGCGAACCGTACCACCACGAGTAAACAAAAGTGTTGTCAAGATTCTGATTTATTACAATCAATTAGTGTTTTCTTTGTGTCCCTGTCTACCCTGACTGCCGTTAGGCAGGCGACAGGTAGATTTTAGTCTTTGTGGCTCAATCTATACTCCATGAAGTCACAAAGAAACACAAAGTCAGCATTTTAAATTCCTAGTAACGAGCAATTGTTTGTTTTAGCTTGACTTATTCTTCAAATTTTTCAACAGGTTCATCAACTCTAAATACATTTTCTCCTTTGTTAATAGTGGGAGCTACTGTGACTGTAACAATAATTCCATTAATTGGAGAATGATATTCTTCTAAAATATTTCCCCAATAATCAGTGGTATATCCAATATAGGTTCCTTTTGTAACAAACTGACCTTTATTTACAAAAGTATATAAAATGCCATTGTAATTGCTTTGAATAAAATTTTCATTAATCAAATAAACAGGATGCTCATTTGTAAAAATATCTCCTTCGAGCATTCCAACTGTACGTATTACATTCAGTAAACCTTTTTTCGCAAATTCTATTTCTTTTAAATCTACTTTTCCTTGATCGCCCCACTCTAAAGTAATTGATGGAATTCCTGATTGAATAGCAATCAAATCAGTATATGTGGATTGTGGAGAACCATCATAAGCTTTAAATTTATCAGGAATTAAATAATTATTTCCCATTGCTTGAGCTAGCATTCTTGACTTTTTACATAAGTCATCATCAGGGCATCCATAATAAAAGTAAATATAATCGACTAATTCTTCATTAAACTCTCCACCGTGTAAATCAATAAAATAATTACTTTTTTTTATTACCTCATTGGTTAATGTATATGCAATACGTTCAGAAATTGAACCGTCTTTTTTCCCAGGAAAAACCCGATTAAGGTTTTTGTTATCTATTTGACTCAAGTATACGTTTCTATGGCTGAAAGAAGGTATATTGGCAATATGAACAAGAATAACTGTTCCTGATAATTTATTTGGATCAATTTCTTTTAATAATTTTTGCAATGTAATGATTGGTACGTATTCAGTTCCATGAATTCCTGCAAAAAGTGAAAGAACAGGACCAGGCTTTGCTCCATTGATAATTGTTATTGGAATGAATGTTCCTTCATCTATTCCTTTTTCAACAACTAAACTACCTGATACTTTTTCACCACTTTTTGCTTCAATTGAACCAATAGTGAAAGTTTGATTTGTTTGGGCATTAAGAAAATTTGAAAAAAAACTTAAAAGAAATAGAATTTGTAGAACTCTCTTGACCCTTGAGACAAGTTTGAAAATTGAAGTTACTAATGATTTCATAGTTTTGCTTTTTATGAATATTAGTACAAGTTACAACTGGAATAAAGTAAAAGTCAAGTAAATAATTCTTTTATTATACAAACAACAACTTGTAACTCCGGGTCTCAATGCATGCATGCATGTGTTTGTTGTGGTTTGAATGGTTTTTGTTATACTTGTTTAAAGGTCAATGAGTGGACATGAAATACGACGGCTCTCCAGCACGCTTCAAACCCAAATACCGTTACGCAACACTTTAAGAAAAAACAAAAAACTTTCCTTTTCTGGGCAATAAATCATTAAATTGTAATGTTTTATTGAAAAGTTGGTGGTGTAAATGGCAAGATTACTTCTGATCTTCCTTCTCAATTTTAGTATCAATTCTGGCTCGTCAAATTATGTTTCTCCTCAGGAATACTTTGGTGAATCGTACGACGAGGCGTTAAAATATTGTAGAATTTACCAAAGAGAAATTTCTCGATATTGTTTTCAATTTCAGATCGATCCCAAGGTTGCCAGCTCTGTTATATTCCCCGAACTAATCAGGTACAATCGCTTTCGCGATATGATGGAAACTACAGCGCTTGAGCTGGCCTACGTTTCGATGGGAGCAGATGTGGCCGATTTTTCTATCGGATATTTTCAGATGAAACCTTCATTTATTGAGAAGCTTGAGCGTGAAATTCAGAATTTTCCCGAAATCTTTTCTCAGTTTCCTGAGATTCCAAAATATCCAAATGATTTTTCCGAATCGCAGATTCGAAACGAAAGAATCTCAAGGTTGAAGAAAAATGAGTGGCAGCTAAAGTATTTGGTTTGCTTCGTGAAAATTGCCACAGAAAAGTATTCAGAAGAAATTTTAACGCACCAGAACGAAACGCTTATGATTCTATCATCTGCATACAACGCGGGATTGGAATCAAACTACGAGCATTTAAAATCAATTTCAAATACAAAAACATTTCCTTACGGAAACCGATTTACCGGCCGTTTCTCGTACTTCGATGTTGCAAATTATTACTACACAAACCATTCTAACCAAATATTCCAAAAGCCATGAAAATTAAAACTATCCTTATCTGCAGCTTTGCGTTTGCAATGTTTTTTTTATCAGGTTGTAAGCATAAAGAAACTTGGAAACCTCAACCACCTTTTGCCGGATTGGAGCAAAACGTTTCAACTTTTCAAGTTAGCACCGAATCTGATACGATCATCACGCTGGCAAGCGGTACAAAAATTTCAATTCCAAAAGGAATTTTTGCTTTTGCCGATGGTTCACCCGTATCGGGTGAGGTTGAGTTGCTTTACCGCGAATTTCACGATGGGCTGGATATTTTCCTTGCAGGAATTCCAATGGATTACAGCTCGATGGGCGAGAAGCGAACTATGCAAACTGCAGGAATGTTTGAGATTGATGCTAAAAAGGATGGAAAACCGCTAAAGTTGATTTCCGATAGTAAAATTGATATCGCCTTTGGCTCAAAATATCAAGGAGAAAATTACAGCTTTTTCTATTTAAATCCTGAATCAGGAGGCTGGGAATGGGTTGATATGCCTGAGTATGAGGTTAACGCTGAGAAGGTTGCAGCGCTTGAGAATTTACAAAAGATTTCTCCAAAACTTTACATGGGCGAGGATTTCTTTGTGTTGAATTACAATCGGTTTTTGGATGTTTATCTCAAGGACGATTGGGAGAAAATTTATAAGCTACGTGAAAGCAAAACGATTAAGAAAAAGTTGGAGGAGTATAAGGTTCGTTTCAACGATTTGTACGCCGATGGCGAATTGGTTTTTGGTAAATCATACTACCATCCGGCCGAAATGCTTTGGAAGGATTTGGATGGAAAGGATTTTCCCCGCTGGTTGAAAAAGTTTGAACCCGAATGGAAAAAAACAGAAAAGGGACGATGGTACATATCAAACTACAATTTCAAATCGCTGGGAAACAATACTTACGAAACATCATATGTTGTTGGTGGCAAAAAATTTACAAAGCGATTGGAGGCTGTAATTCCGCTAAAGAATTTGCTCAAGCTTCCTGCTGCCGAATGGCAAAGTCGTTACGATGAAGCGATGAAGCAGCTGGCCGAGGAGCAGTCAAAAATCGACCTGATGGCCGAATCGTTCCGTTCTTTTTCCGTTAATCGGCTAGGAACCTATAATTTCGATTGTTTGCTTAAGCAGCTGAATGAGTGGTTTGAGATAGTTCCGGAATTTTCATTGAACGGAAATTCTGTTTTGCCCAATCAGGTAATAATTCTTTTGGGCGATAACAGCGGATATATTTCAATTTCAGCCGATAAGCTGAAAACAATGAGAATTAACCCGGCATCAAAACATCGAATAATTGCTTTCCTTCCCGAAAATACGATGGGTGTTTTCCCTGTTAGCAAGCTTGATAGCATTCACATTGCCGATTTGAATCAGAACGAAAAACCTGCAATTAATTTCGATCTTGTTAGCTACCAACCAACTGATGCAGTTGCGTTGAGAGAATTTTTAGGGTTTGATTAGGTTTCTGGATTGAATATTCTGAATGGCTTAATTTTTGTAGTAATCTTGTGCTAAATAAAGTTGAAATCACTAAGTTTGCCTTAGTGTATAACCCTTTTAATTCTTTATAAGCGTGAGTAAGCGGAGTCTTTTAATTTTAATTATTGTATTAGTAGTTGCTTCACTTGCTTCGTTTGTCATACTTAGGTTTGTTCCTGATATTGTTACCCAAAAACTTTCAGTTCCTCCACCGCTAACAAAAGCACAATCGGTACTTCTTGAGCGAAGCAAGGTTGGGCTCGATTACATGTCAACCATGATGGAGGAATCGCTGAATGGCGATTTGAATCATTCATTCTCTGAACTCAAAGAAAACTTAGCAAAGGATTTGGATGAGAAGGGTTTGGCAATTTTCCTTTTTCGCGACGGCGAGCTTTTCTTCTGGTCGGAGAATATTGATATTTCTTCGGTAAAGGAGGAATCAGTGAAGCTGATTTTTGTACAAAATACCTGGTGCATTTCTTACTGGTTATCGGGCGAGAATCTCAAAGGTTTGTTGCTGGTAAAGGTAAAGTACGATTATTCGTACCAGAATCAATTTCTAAAAAACAAGTATCATCTATCGCTCTCGTTCCTGAACGATTATAAAATTTCGCCAATTGCTCTTAAAGGAGCATTCCCGTTAACACTTTTGGGAAATAATGCGGTTTTTTATCTGAGTCACATTCCCCGGTATTTTGAGGATGAGTGCGATAGCCTTTCGGCAACAATTACATGGCTGGGATTTGGATTCCTAATTTTTGCAGTGTATGCATTCTTCTGGTTTCCTTTCTTCCGAAAGCATGGAGTTTTCAGCTCCATCTTGTTAATTCTGAGTTTGGGTTCAATAAGATTGGCAACGCTTCACTGGCAACTTTTGCCGCAGGCAAGCTGGCCAATTTTTAGTCCCGAAGTTTTTGCGTACTCTTGGATTTACCCATCACTTGGCGATTTCCTCATAAACTCATTGCTTGTATTTGCATCTGTTTGCTATTTATACCGCAACTTTTCGTTCGGATTCTTTAAGCACAGCAGGCTGTCATCAGTCCTTTCGGTTTTGATACTGGGATTAATAAATTTTTCGCTGATATTTTTTACCGATCATCTTTTCTCAACGCTAATTCTAAACTCAACCATTGTTCTTGAGGCTTACCAAATATTTAACCTCAATATTTTCTCGGGAGTTGGTTACCTTTCCATGTCGTTTTGGTTTGCTTCAGTAATTCTTATTGTTCACGGAAGCATCAACCAGCTAATCAGGTGTAAACGAAAATACTTGATAATTCTCCAATCTTTATCATTTCTAACTGTTCTTGGAATATTTTACATTCTTGGTATTTCCCCATCTTACTATGCCTTAGCGCTTTCAGTTGTATTGATTCTTGTAATGTTGCACTTTGTGAAAAGAGGGAAGGGCCTGGGATCCGGATTTATTATTTCACTGGTTTCCATATTTTCGCTCTATACGGTTCTTCTGGTTTTTGATATTGCTGCCGAAAAGGATCTAAATATTCGAAAAGTAATTGCGCTGAATTTGAGCAATGAGCGCGATCCGATTGCCGAAGTTCAATTCCCTTCAATTGCAAAACGTTTACATGCTGATAGCCAGATAAAACAGTATCTTGAAGATATTTCCGATAATGAGCAAAATCTGTATAATTATCTCTACGAGGATTATATGGGAGGATATTTCAAGAAGTACGATTTTCAGGTAACTGTTTGTCTTTCCACTTCCGATCTATTTATCGAAAAAACAGGTGAAACTACACGCTGCTACGATTTCTTTGAGGAAATGCTGAACGAGTACGGTTTCCGTATTCCCGGTTCAAGTTTTTATCATCTTAGCAACCAGAACGGACGAATCAGCTATTTGGGAATTATTGAGTACGTTCTTTCCGATGGATCGGAAATTTGTATTTACCTTGAACTTGATACGAAAGTTAGCCGCGAACTTTTAGGCTATCCCGAACTTTTACTCGAAGGGAAACTTACCGGTCGCTCAAAAATCGATGCGTTTTCAACTGCAAAATATAATAACGGGCAACTTCTGGCGCGAACCGGTTCGTTCAACTATCCTTTAGTTAATCAGTTCCCAACTGATTCGGTAAGTAAGTTTTCGTACATTAAGGAGAATGGGTTTAACCATCTAATTTATAACAGCGAAGGAAATGTTGTAATTGTTTTAAGTAAGCCAAATGTTAGCCTCTTCAATATTACTGCTTCGTTTGCCTGGGTTTTTCTGTTTTTCTATATCACGCTGCTTGCTTTCGCAAAACTTGGCAGCATGCCAATCAACCTGAGCACAACCATTCCAAGCTTTAAGAACAGAATTCAACGAACCATGGTTCAGGTGCTATTCCTGTCGTTAATACTTGTTGGAATTGTTACCATTACCTACAATGTGAAAAGTTTTCAGCGAAAAAACCACGAGAGTTTGCTGGAGAAGCTTACCTCAGCAAAGCTGGAAATTGAGAACAATCTGATAAATGAGAATTTACTGTACCCTGAGTACAAAGATTACATCACATACTATCTGATTCATCTTTCGAATGTTTTTTACAGCGATATCAACCTTTACGATTCCTACGGAAAGCTTTTAGCATCATCGCGACCGGAAATTTTTGAGCGCAAGCTGCTCGGCAGGATGATGAATCCGCTAGCTTGGAATGAGATGGCTATCAACCATCAGGCACGATTGGTTCATACCGAACGGGTTGGCGATATGAGTTACCTGTCGGCGTACGTTCCGCTACTGAATTCACGAAACGAAACAATAGCATATTTGAATCTTCCGTACTTTACTCGCCAGAGCGAGTTTATTCGCGAGGTTTTTACTGTTGTGGTTGCGCTGGTAAATCTTTATGCATTACTTATTCTTATTACAATATTTTTGGCAATTCTAATCAGCAACCAAATTTCACGCCCACTTGAACTGATTAGAGAAAAAATCAGGAAGATTGATATTACAAAGCACAACGAACCAATTAGCTACGAAGGCGAGGATGAGGTTGGCCGATTAGTTAAGGAGTACAATAGAATGATTATGGAGTTAGCCGAAAGTGCAGAGAAGTTGGCTCACAGCCAACGACAAAGCGCTTGGCGCGAAATGGCAAAACAAATTGCCCACGAAATAAAAAATCCGCTAACTCCCATGAAACTTAGCCTGCAACATTTAGTTAAGGCTAAAAACGAGGGACAACCAAACTGGGAGCAGCTATTCGATAAGTTTGCTGCAACGCTAATCGACCAGATTAACACGCTTAGCAACATTGCAACGGAGTTTTCGAATTTTGCCAAGATGCCAACTGGAAATATCGAGGATGTTGATCTGCGTAAAATCCTGAATGATGCGGTAAATCTATTTTCAAGTTACCCCAATATTGAGCTAACCCAGGAGCCCGATTCGCTTGGCGAAATCTTTGTTAGAGCCGATAAGGAGCAGTTAAGCAGAGTTTTTGTAAATCTTCTGAAAAATTCGGTTCAGGCTATGTCAAGGAGTCAGCAGGGAAAAATTAATATTGTAATTCACGGGAGCAGCGATCAGATAACAGTAATAGTTGAGGATAATGGCTCGGGAATTCCCGAGGAAGTTCAGAGCAAACTGTTTAGTCCAAACTTCACAACAAAATCTGGTGGAATGGGACTTGGCCTCTCCATTTCAAAAGGGATTGTGGTAACTTTGGGCGGAAATATCTGGTTCGACACCGTTCCTCAGCAAGGAACAAAATTCTTTGTTCAGCTGCCTCGAATCTGAAAGAATATCAATTCTGAATTTTATAAAGAAGTTTAAGTTCAATGTTTAAAAGATTTTTCAGCTGGTTTTCAAAACCTTTCCCATTCTTTGAAACTTTACGTGAAAAGTTGACCTTGCCAGTTTACGTTGGACTTTCCGTAGCGGTAATTCTAATTCTCTTTAACCCATCGCAAAATTTTGAAAATCTGGATTTACAGATATTTAAAGTAATATCATATGCGTTAATTGCATTCGGGGTTTCGGCAACATTCAACATTTTTCTACCGCTGCTTTTCAAAACTTTTTTTGAAATTGACCGATGGAATGTTTGGAAAATCATTCTTTTCACTGTTTTGAAAATCATGACAATCGGAGTTGCCAACGCATCCTTCGCTTACTATTTCGATAATCTCTCAGCGAATATCAATTTTCTTAACTTTTTTTGGAATGTTCTGGTTCATACATTCATCATTGCGGTTGTTCCGGTTGTAATTCTCGTTTTCTGGCTCGAGAAGTTTTTCTATAAAAAACACTTTCGGATAGCAAATGCTACCAGTGAGAAGATTAGAAGTTTAGAATCAAAAATTCCTGAAAACAATTTCTTCGAATTTGATAATTTTCGAATAGCGCTGGATGCATTGTACTACATAAAATCTGAGGGGAATTACAGCACATTCTTCTACATGAGCGAAGGGGAAGTTCGTAAAAAAATGATTCGGATTTCGCTAAAAGATGTTGAGGATAAATTTGATTCGCAGAATCAGCTTGTCCGTTGCCATAAATCGTACATCGTAAATTTGGAGAAAATTCAAAAAGTTGAGGGAAATGCACGCAGGTACAACTTTCTGCTCGATGAGCAGGGGATGGTAGTTCCCGTGTCGCGGAGTTTCCCCAAAACACTTCTCAGTGAGATAGATTAAACCTTTCCCAATCGTCACAATTTAATCCCATTCATCACTTCAATTTTTAAAGTCGGATTTTATAGCATACTATTGTAGCTGTATTTAATTCGACTTAAATCATGAGCGATTCTGCAAAGCATTACCTTGCATTTTTTGGGTTTCCCGTTGCAATTATCCTGCTGGGAAATATAGTAATAAAGTTATTCTACCCAATTTTTCGGGAGTATGCATTTATTCCAACAGTAATTTTTTACTGGATTTTAACCTTCGGAATTGTTTACTTCGACAGCAAAAGTAGGAATATTGGAATTGCCAGCTATATCAAGAATACAAAGTTTAAATTTTACCTTATTCTTCTGAGTTTAATTGTAGGTTGCCTTCCGTTGCCACTTTTTATTTTAAATATTAAAAGTCTGAATACTCCATTTCTGATTTCAACATGGATTATTGTTGCGCTTGTAAATCCATTTTTCGAGGAGATTTTTTGGAGAGGCTACATGATTGGCCATGGTGCGAAAATGCCATTCTACATTAAATCGTTCTACTCTTCGCTACTTTTCACGCTTTCGCACTTTTTTATTTGGGGCGTTGTTTCCGAGGCGATGAAAACAAAAGAGTTGATTATTTCAGTTTTCATTATGGGATTTGCTTGGTCGTTTATCTACCAAAAAAGCAAAAGCATCGTTTTACCGTATTTTTCGCACATGCTGGTTGATATTTTCAACCTGTCGGTTTTAGCGTTTATGAACCTGATTCCCATTGCAGTAATGCATTAATAAAGTTTTCTGATGAAAAAAATCTTTGCACTAAACACAATTTCAAGAATTGCTTTCTTGCTCATAACTCCAGTGTTCTTTCAGTTTTTTGCAATTGGTTTTGTTTGGCATTCAATTTACTGGGGCGTGATAACTTCCGTTGTAATTATCTGGATGGTTTTTATTCTTCTTTCGCCAATATTTGGCCGAATTGGTTGCGGTTGGTTCTGCTTTATGGGAACAACCATGGATTTTTCAAGCAAACATTCGATTATTAAAATGAAATGGCGAAAACCAAAGTTTTGGGTTCGATTGCTAATTCTGATTCCTTTTTTTGCATCCGCAATTACATTCTACATTTTCAATAAGCAGCGTGGAATTACCCACGATTTTGAGATTATTCCGGATTTCCTGAAACTTGATTTCAGCATGCATTACAAGATTGTTTGGATGGTTGATATTTTTTCTGCAATCGTACTTGGGTTACTTCTCGAAAGAAGATGGGCTTGCCGAAATCTCTGCTTTATGGGCGCACTTTGCGCTGCTGGCGCAAGTTACTCACGACTTGTTCCTGTGGTTGATGAAAGCAAATGTACTCTGTGCGGAAAGTGCGAGAAGGATTGTTTGGTCAGGATTCCCATTATCGACTATATAAAAAATGGCGAAGGATTAATCACCAACTCGGAATGTATTCTTTGTGGCAAGTGTATAGATGTTTGTAAGTTAGATGCAATAAAATTCAAATTCGTTTGGAACAGAAGGAAGTACAGGGAAAAAGTTAAAAGT
>ERZ795048.756-NODE-756-length-32774-cov-11.663376_pt1 | contig 32774 bp, 31 predicted proteins | sample MGYA00375132_ERZ795048 | MGnify/ENA primary metagenome ERZ795048 (study PRJEB30177, sample SAMN05720225) | activated sludge metagenome | isolation source: Anaerobic digester | place: Hong Kong | collected 2014-12-17 ... | reverse complement strand
AAGAAGCATTTAACAGAATGCCATGATTCTGTCTAATATTAATATACAAGGAGAAAGATAAATGGCAATATTAGTCCACTTGGAAGATATCTTAAAAGAACGCGGAATGACCTCAAAAGAATTATGCTCTTTGATAGGTATAACTGAAGCCAACTTATCTATTCTTCGAAGTGGTAAAGCAAAGGGTATAAGATTTAATACTGTAAATAAAATATGTCACTATCTCAATTGTGACGTAGGAGATATATTGAAGTTTGATGGAAATTTGGAGGATGATAAAGATGAAGAGTAAGAAAATACTCATAATAGCGCTATTAATAGCAATTTTAGTGTCACTCGCAGGATGTCAGCTGGCGATAGAAGATATGCAGGAAATTGCAACCGAAGATATATTGATTGGAGCACTGATTACATTAGAACCGCTCATTCTATTTGATAGCGATTCATATATCAACGAGAATATCGATAGAATTATGAGCGAAAATGGCCAGGACATAGATATAAGCAAATATGAAGGCCGACTTTATGCAAAGCTTGTAACAAAAACACATACAAATGAAGAGACTAATCAGACTTCAGAATCATCTGAGTATGTATTTGAAGATATAGAAGGTATTACATATATTGCAGCAACTATTTCTGACAGTGACGGCGTTTATACCTTAGCAAGTTCAAGCGATGGTATTTCTGATGGTCATACGAAAGTTACAGGTGGCAATACTCAGAAAGAAATTAATTTAGAAGGAACGATTTATGTATCAATTACCTCAACTAATAGAGCATTTTTCATAAGTCCAGTTTATCAGTCATCAAATGGTGATGTATATGCAGTAACTGGCAGCGGATATATCTCAGGTCAGACAGAAGTTGAAGGCTCAGTATTCTCACAAACTCTGGAAGATAGTAAAACTATAACAGAAAACGGAATAACCAAGACTCAAAAGTCTTCAGTCAAAATATCTATCTCATATATACACTCACCTTTTAAGATAAGTATTTATCAGATGGATAAGAATAATTCAATTGTAAGGCACAATAATTTTGTTCCAGATGAAGTGCCAGATAATATATCTCTTGATTCAGACACAGATTACATCATAGTTGAAACACATAAGTATAATGACGAAAACAATCTAGTAATATCAAGAGAAATCCACGATAAAGATGAAGATTACATAAACACCTTCTATTGCATGGAAAATGGTATTTGCTCAAAAAAATATGTTAAGCTCATATGGCAGATAGATTAAAAAAACAATGAATAAAATCGTAATATTAGCTAAAGCAAAGGAACCATAACCGGTTCCTTTGCTCTTAATCCATTTAGTAATTCACTCCGCTACATTTATTAAATAAGTGAACTACATATAAAATTGAATTACCGAGTATTCCTTTTTAATATCCTGATTATCCTAATATCTTCTTAAGATCCTCTTCAGGTGTGGATATCGGGGAAACTGAGAAATTTTTAACCAGATAATCCAGTACATTGGAAGAAATAAAAGATGGTAGTGTAGGCCCTAAATATATATTCTTTATACCTAAGGCAAGTAATGTTAACAGTATGCATACAGCTTTTTGCTCATACCACGAAAGCACCAATGTAAGAGGAAGTTCATTAACACTACATCCGAATGCTTCAGAAAGGGCTACAGCCACTTTTATTGCACTGTATGCGTCATTACACTGACCCATATCCATTATTCTTGGTAAGCCTTCAATATCACCTAAATCCAAATCATTGAATCTGTATTTCCCGCAAGCTAAAGTAAGAATTATGGAATCTTTAGGAGCCTGCTTTACAAAATTCGTGTAATAGTTACGTCCTGTTTTTGCCCCATCACAACCGCCAACTAAGAAGAAATGACTTATTTTATTCTGTTTAACAGCATCAACTACTTTGTCAGCTACAGATAAAACCGTACCATGACCAAAGCCTGTTGTCAGAACAGAACCGCCATTAATCCCTTTTATAACATGGTCTTCTTTGTATCCACCTAATTCAAGCGCTTTATTTATAACTAAGGTAAAGTCCTTGTCCTCCCCTATATGAACCATATTGGGATACTGGACAACTTCAGTTGTAAAAATCCTATCAGCATAATTATCCTTTACAGGCATTATACAATTGGTAGTAAATAATACAGGAGCAGGAATATCTTTAAATTCCTTTTGCTGGTTCTGCCATGCTGTACCGAAATTACCTTTAAGGTGAGTGAATGCTTTAAGCTTTGGATATCCATGAGCAGGAAGCATCTCACCATGAGTATAAATGTTGATTCCTTTTCCTTCTGTCTGCTTTAGAAGAATATGCAAATCTTTTAAATCATGTCCAGATATTACAATAAAAGGGCCTTTTTCAATTGTCATTGGAACTTTTATCGGAACTGGAGTACCATAAGTTTCCGTATTAGCCTTGTCCAGAAGTTCCATGCATTTTAAGTTAACCTTCCCTGTATCCATAACTATAGGCAGAAGATCATTCATATCCCAGTCTTCGCCTAACACGAACATTGCTTTGTATATAAATTCAGTTACTTCATCATCTGTATAGCCTAAAACCATTGCATGATATGCATACGCTGCCATACCTCTTAAACCAAGCAGTATCAACGATTTCAATGAGCGGATATCTTCATTATCTTTCCAAAGATTAGATACATCATAATCCTCACTCTTTGAACAGTCTGATGAACAGAATGCGCATTGAGGTGCAAGAAGATTTTTTTCATCATGAACTTTATCAATAAGTTTATTAATAGATTCATCATCAAAGTTCACATTGGTTATTGTTGTAAACAAACCTTCAAGCATAACCCTGTCAGTTGATATATACGAGCCGTTTGATACAGCTGCTCTAGCTAACCCTATAAGGGCTCCTGTTAACTCATCCTGTAAATTTGAAGTGCTTGCTTCTTTTCCGCAGACTCCTTTTTTACCTTCACATGCAAAGTTTTTAGCTGTCTGTTCGCACTGGAAACAAAACATATCTGACATATACAATCCTCCTTATTCTTCTACTTCAATAACAGAAACAGGACATCCTTCTGCTGCTTCTCTTACTAAATCTTCATTAGTTTCATCTACTTCTCCACATACTTCTGCTACGCCGTCATCATTCATACAAAATACACTTGGGCATGTATCTGCACAGAGTCCACAGCCTATGCATCCGTCTTGATCAATTGTTACTTTCATTTTTTTCTCTCCTTTAATTATATTTTCTATTTAAGTAATGTTGATTATATCTTCATAATAGCAATTTACTTATCTAGTACAAAATCTATATCTATTAACCATATAACTAATCCAGTATTCTTCCATCAGATGATATGGTAACTGACTGCCATGGTATCATTTTATCGCATGATTTCAAAGCTTCTTTAGCTGCGTATTCCAATCCTCCACAACATGGCACTTCCATGCGTACGATAGTTACACTTTTAATATTATTACGTTTTAGTATTTCTGTTAATTTTTCTGAATACTGTACAGAATCAAGTTTAGGACACCCTATTACGGTTATCCTGTTTTTTATAAAATCCTCATGAAAATTGGCATAAGCATATGCTGCACAATCAGCAGCTATAAGTAAATGTGCATTGTTGAAGAACGAAGCTTCAACAGGTACAAGCTTTAGCTGAACCGGCCACTGCCTGAGTCTGCTTGTTAAAGGAGTACATGATTCACATGAACTGGTTTCTTGAACATTTCTATCATGTGTTTTTGCTACGCTTCCCATACAACTGCATGAAGCCTGAGGAACTGCTCTTGCTTTCTCTTCTCTTTTTTTCTTTGCATCTACAGCAGCCTGATTATATGGTTCTGCTTCTCTTTGTTCAAAAGTAATAGCGCCTGTAGGGCATGCAGGAAGACAATCCCCTAATCCGTCACAATAATCATCCCGAATTAGTTTTGCTTTTTTGTTAACCATACCAATCGCACCTTCATGGCAAGCTTTCGCGCAAATCCCGCATCCATTACATTTTTCCTCATCAATTTTTATAATCTTTCTTATCATAGTCACTTATATACCTTTCATTTAAACAGCATAAATAGTCTTCTATGCAAATTTATCACTTATAGACATAATCGTCTGTTGCAATTGCAACATATATAGTTTAATATTTTATATATATTAAACCGTTACAAGGTGAAAAATGACAACCCCATTATATGAAGATTTATCAAAAAATGTTGAGCTTTTCAGAAACATTGAACCTGACTGCCTTAAGAGCATGCTATCATGTCTTGGTGCAAAAACCGTAACTTACAGGAAGAATGAAATAATACTAATGACTGATGATTCTCTTGAAAGCATTGGCCTTGTTGTACAGGGAGCTGTTTTAATAACAACAGAGGATTTTCTGGGAACCAGGTCTGTTATTGGTGTAGCGGAAAAATATGAGATATTTGCAGAAGCTTTTGTTTGTGCAAACATATCCAAATCACCAGTGACAATTTCTGCAACTGCTAATTGCGTGATAATGTGGTTAAAATTTCCAAGGATAATTCAATCTTGTAATAAGGCATGTGAGTTTCATTCAAGACTTATTGAAAATATGATGAATCAACTTGCTTCAAAGAATCTTCAATTACATCAGAAACTAGAAATACTTTCTAAACGATCTCTGAAAGAGAAGATACTTGCATATCTTAATATTTATGCAACAAAAACAAAAAACAGAAATTTCAATATTCCATTATCCCGAAACGAGCTGGCTGATTATCTGAATTCTGACAGAGCAGCTCTTTCCAGAGAATTAAGCAAAATGAAAGAAGAAGGCATCATAGACTACAATCTTAACACTTTCAAAATTATGTATTGATATCACTTAAGCTTAACAAGCTCCCCTTTTGGTATTTTTACAGGTTGTCTATCGACATCTATCCAAACATCAATGCAACTGTTATTCAGAACCATCGAATCATCAGCGCTGAATTTTAAATTTTTCACAGCATCTGAATAATCTTTAATTTCAATATTTGTGGCATACCATATATCCTCTCTTCCGCTTATCCTTTTACAGAAATCTTCAATTAAGTACCACTTATCACCAAATCTTGAAAACTCATAGCTATGTCCCCATACATAAAACAAAGGCATTTCCATGTTCCACCTTGGGCTATCGAAGGAAGAAATGAGTTCTATGGCATCAATATGATGACATGATGGATGCCATACCAGAAAATCATCTGGCATATAAAAGGATTTATGACTTTTTGTGGTTCTTGAATATTCCATCCCAAAGTATTTCAAATGACTTACAGCATCATCATTATAATAACCATATGGATATGACATTCCTCTTACAGGATAACCGGCCAGCTTCTCTAGGGCTGCTTTGTCGTCTACAATTTCATGCATAAACCTGTTATTGTTTACAGCTCTTAAGTCACAGTGATTAACAGTATGTACCGATATCTCATGCCCTTCATACAGATTCTTAACATCTTTCATTTTAATCTTTTCTGGTTGTGGCGGATAATCATCTCTGTCAAGATATCTTGAGTTAAGATGAAAAGTTGCTTTTATTCCAGATTTATTAAATAATTCTACTAATCTATAATCTTCATAAGGTCCATCATCATAACTCATAGTAAGGGCTTTGGGTTTGCCATCTTTAAAGTATTTATTACTGATAATCATACATACCTCTCAAAATTTAATATATATATTATATACCTAAACATAAAGAACACAGCATGTAAAACAATTTAAAAGAACAGATTTTGTTTGTCTGAGCTATAAGTTTAAGATATAATGTGTATAATGATTTTTTACAAGTTATTAAGAAAGAAGGCGTAATATGGAATATGCCATAAGAACAGCCGAAAAAAAAGATGTAGAGGATATAGTAAGGCTTCTAAAACAAATAGCTCAACTGCATCATATAGGAAGACCGGATATATTCAAATCAAATGCAAATAAGTATACCCATGATTTTGTTCACTTTAAAATAAAAAACCCTGAAGAGCGGATTTTTGTCGCTGTTGACAACTTAGATAAAGTCTGTGGATACATATTTTGCTATTTTGAGATTCGTAAAGAACATGCAGTATTGAAAGAGCGGAAGATTCTTTGCATTGATGACATATGTATAGACGATAACAAAAGAGGCATAGGAATAGGTTCTTTGCTTATAAATCATGCAAAAAATTTTGCAGAATCTGCTGAATGCTCCGCAATAGAGCTTAATGTGTGGGAATTCAATGAAGATGCAATGAAATTTTATGAAAAACATAATTTTAAAACCAAGTACAGAAGAATGGAACTGCTTTTAAATAATGAAGAGAATACGAAAGGGAAATTATGAAAACATATCTAATCCAGCCTGCTTACCCTAAAACAAAATCTGACAAGAAAGAAACATTTAATTTCATCATCAACTCGCTTGATAACATCACTGAAGATGCTGATCTGATTCTGCTTCCTGAGTTTTCCAATATCCCAGGAGCATCAACTCTTAAGGAAATGATTGAAGATGACAAGAACAATACTTCTATACTCATTGAGAAAATTATTTCAACAGCAAAAAGAACAGAGGCACTAATAGCCGTAAATATTGCTTATGACACTAAGACAGGATACAGAAACAGCACTTTTCTATATAACTCCGATGGAAAGGTAATTTTCAGATATGATAAACAGCATCTAACATATGCCGAAAAAGAAATACTCAAACTCGACTATTCATATAAGACTCGTCCGTATATACCTTGCTGCATTGAAGTTAATGGTATGAAAATTGCATTTATGACCTGCTATGATACATACTTTTTAGAATATATTGAATATATAGCTTCCAAAAAACCTGACCTAATATTAATATCATCTTACCAAAGAAGTGAATCTGATGATAATATTTTCAATCAGGTAAAAATGATATCCTCCAGATGTAACAGTTATGTCCTTCGTTCCTCTTACTCTATGGGAGACAAACTTACAGGAGGTCATACTCTTGTATGTGATTGCAGCGGCAAGATATTGAATGATATTAAACAATCAGTTGGGATTTTGGATAATCATGTAGACATTAGCAACAAATGCAAAAGATCCAATGGTCATGGACAGGGATTGATAGATTCAGATGAATTTATAACACAAGGCAGAACTCCATATTCTTACAGACCAGCAGGAAGTTTCATTTCTCTGAATGACAACGAAAAACCCTACCCTAGAATATGTGCCCATAGAGGGTTTTCAGCACTATGTCCTGAAAATAGCGTTCTATCACTAGCTTCAGCAATTGCTTTAGATGCCGACGAAGTTGAATTTGATTTATGGCCTTCCGAGGATTATGAAATAATTGCAACACATGATCCTGTGTTTGAGAAAAATTCTCAGAGAAAGGTCTGGGAATATGCGTTTGATGACATAATGAAACTGGATGCATCTTATCAGATGAGTTCACAACTTGAAGGGTTGAGATACAACACATTTGAAGAAATACTTAGGAAATTCAATCATCAGACTATTATGAATATTCATATAAAAACTAAATTTATCAATGGTGTAAATATACACCCATATGATGAGGAAGCTTTCAGAATCATTTATAACCTGATTAAGGAATATGGATGTGAAGAATATGTATATATTGCCGGAGATGAAGCAGTTTTGGAAACTGCTAGAAAAATAGCTCCTCATCTTTCCCGTTGCTGTTTGGCAGGACAGCAGGATTATTCTATTGTTGACAAAGCTATTCAGTTCGGTTGCAAAAAACTGCAGTTCTATAAACCTTACTTCACTCAGGAAATGATTGACCAGGCTCATGCAAATAACATTAAGTGCAATATTTTCTGGTCAGATGATCCTAAAGAAGCTTGTGAATTTTTAGATATGGGAATAGATACCATACTTACAAATAACCTTCATTTAATGAAAAATGGTTTATTAAGATAACTATTCTACTGTTGGTATTCTTTCAATATTAGGATTTCTGAAGTGATCACATTCATCATGGCTGGAAGTGGAAAATTCTGAAATAACAGCACCTTTTTCACCTGCCTGAAACCAATGCCATGTATTGGGATACAAGGTATACTGCTCTCCAGGGTTTAATTCTATCTCATGAAAAACAGTATAATATTCATCTGGAATTTTAACAGATACTTTCTTTGATGTTTCACCTTCAACATAAAGATATACTTTTCCATATCTAACCCTGAAGGTTTCTTCTTTTCCTTTGTATTTAATTTCTTCTATTGGAGCATGTATGTGTTCTGGGCATGTTTGAAATGGATGAAGAACCATTTCCTTTGCACAACAGTTGTCAGTATTAACATATGTCACAATACTTAAACCAGTTTTGTAGAAATCATCTAATCCGAAATCAGCTATCTCAATATCTTCTTTTTCCTTTTCAGTTAAAACTATATGTGCTTTATTATACATTAATAAAGCTTCTTTTTTAGCTTTTTCAACATCCTTTGCTTTCATTTCAAACCTCCATAAGAGGATTTTATGTCACACTCATACATTAGTCAATAAGGATAATGCATGTTATTATTCCTTACTCTTGTTTTTCGTGTATAATATTTCTATTAGAAAAAATATGTATTTGGAGACTTTATGTATCATAAGACTATATTCAAAAATGCACATTGGATAATGCCTTCAATGGATATGGATTCAGCCATATTCAGAAAGACATTTATTAATAAAGGATGCAAGAAAGCAGTAATGACTATCACCGGTCTTGGATATTTTTTGCTGTATATAAATGGGAAAAAAGTAAGCGACGATCTTTTCACTCCTGCTTATTCAGATTATCATCCAAGAGATACGAAAAAATTCAGATATCCTATTAGTGATACTATGAATCACAGGATATACTGTTTGAAATATGACGTGACAGAGTATCTTAAGGACGGCATTAACTGTTTAGGCATAATGTTGGGTTCCGGTTTCTATAACCAGACAAAAAGAATTGGTGAAGGAAATGTTACATATGGGCGTATCAAGCTTTGTTTTAGACTCTCATTAGATGATGAATATATAGAATCAGACAAATCCGTTATGTATAAGGAAGGGTTCATCAAATCTTCTAATCTTTTTTATGGCGAAGAGCATAATTACAATGGCTTTGATTATCTTTGGAACACTGAAAATGCAGACACATCAGGCTGGCTTGACAGTATTGAAACAGATATACCACAAAGTGAATTATATATTCAAAACTGCAATAAAGACAAAATTATTAAGAAAATTAAACCAAAGCTGATAGACCATAAAGATGGGCTTTTTGTTTATGATGCAGGTATAAACATATCAGGTTATCCTGTAATATACTGCGAAAAGAAAAATGAACATATACAGGTAGAATGTGCAGAGAGAATTAATGATGATAATACTTTGAATTTCATTTCTATGGGAGGAGGTAAAGGCCAAAAGTGTACAATGAAATATATCACAGATGGAATTACCAATACCTTTAATCCAATTTTCACATGGCAGGGTTTCAGATATTTTACTGTTACTGATAATGCAACAGCATTAGAATGTCATATAGTACATACAGATGTTAAAGTAAATTCCTCTTTTTCTTGCAGTTCATCAATCCTTAACTGGTATTACAAAGCATATATAAGGTCACAGCTTACCAATCTTCATGGAAGCGTACCTTCTGACTGCCCTCACAGAGAAAGATTAGGCTATACTGGAGACGGGCAGTTATGTGCCCGTGCAGCTATGTATTGTTTGGATATGAAAAAAGTATACAGAAAATGGCTTGAAGATATTTCTGACTGTCAGGATATAAACAACGGACATGTTCAACATACAGCTCCTTTCAATGGAGGAGGCGGAGGTCCTTCTGGATGGGGAGGGGCAATAGTAACAGTTCCATATGAATATTATCTGCATTATGGCGACTTATCAGTTTTAAGAAAATTCTTTCCCAAAATGCTACATTATTTTGAATACATGGAAAGCAGGTGTTCGAATGGGCTTGTAGTTAAAGAGGAGGAAAAAGGTTGGTGCTTAGGTGAATGGTGTACACCTGAACCTACGTATATACCAGAAAGTTACGTAAACACATGTCTTTATGTAAAGCTGCTTCAGATTGGGCAGACTACTGCAGATATTTTAAAGAAGTTTGAAGACAAAAAAAGAATATCAAAACTAGAGCAGATACATAAAAAAGCAATAACTGATGCATATATGTCAAAGCTCGAGAGCACATTTATATTTGGCAATCAGGGTGCAGACGCTTTTGCATATGACATTTTTTTAGGTGATGAAAGAACACTTAAGAATATAAAAAGAAGATATGAATCATTGCTTACATATGACACTGGAATATTTGGCACATATATATTGAACAAAGTTCTTTTTGAGAACGGATTATCAGATCTTGCTTTCTTGCTTTTAGCTAACAAAAAGGAAGCTTCTTTTTATAACATGAAAAAACATGGTGCAACAACATTATGGGAAAGATGGAATGGTGATTCGAATAATCATCCAATGTTTGGAGCCTCTGCAAGATACCTGTTTGAATATGTATTGGGTATACAACAGAAACCAGATACATCTGGATTTGATGAAGTTGTCATTTCGCCTTTAAAGATTGAAGGTTTAAATAGAGCAAAAGGACATATAACTTGCAGACATGGAAAAATAGCAGTATCATATATGAAAAGTGACCAAATAACTGAATATCGCATTCAGATACCTAAAAATGTAAATGCTGTATTTTCAGTTGGCACTATTAAGAAAATACTTAATGAAGGGTTAAATATAATAAAGATATAGTGGAGGTACAGATGCTGGATACCATAGAAACAGACAGACTCATATTACGCGAATTCACATTTGATGATGTAGAGGATTTATATGAGTACGCGAAAAATCCAAATGTAGGCCCGAATGCTGGCTGGACTCCACATAAAAGCCTGTGTGAATCAGAAGCTGTACTTAATATGTTTATGAGAAATGATGATGTGTGGGCTATTGTGTATAGAAGAAACAATAAGGTCATAGGTTCAATTGGTTTGCACAGTGATTTGCTGCGTTCAACAGTAAAATCATTAAAAGCAAAGTGCCTTGGTTATGCTTTGTCATATAACTACTGGGGCTTAGGTATCGCAACCGAAGCTGTAAAAGCCGTACAGAGATATGCATTTGAGATTTTGGAACTGGATCTTCTTTCTGTTGATCATTATCCTGATAACAAAAGATCTATGAGGGTTATAGAGAAATGCGGATTCAAATATGAAGGTACACTCAGAAAAGCAAGGCCTTCCTATGATAACAAACCAATGGATATATCATGCTACTCATTATTGAAAGATGAGTGGAAGAAAATAAATAACCGCTGATTACACTTCCCTTTTGTTCCAAAAACCCATATGCCAGAATGTTGGTTTTGGAGTTTTTGAGATTATCTTATCCATTTTTTCAAAAAACTGCTGTTCCTGCTCAAAAGCTTTATTTGAAATTTCTTCCATGGCTTTTGCATCAGCATAATTTAACTTAACTGACTCTTCCCATTGATTTTCCAGTTCATAAATATAATCGTAATATTCCTTTGGAGGAGAATTTCCCAGCATTCTTCTGTTAAAGGTTTCCCTCTCCTTCCAGTACTTAACTGATGAAGTATCATCTGGTGCAAATACAAAAGGAGCTTTTGTCCCGAAAAGATATGGCTTGTATAAAGAAACACATGGCAATGAAGAACCAGTTGCCCATATTACCGCAGTTGGATAAAGCTGCACAATAATAGATGCAGTAGTCTGATTATCCACCACACCTCCTGCATGCATACAAACACTGTTAGCCGTCCCAGAGTTGAAAGGATCTTTAACCTTAGTATGGCTTCTTAAAGCCTTCCTAAAACCATTTAAGTCACATTTCTGTTCCAGACATGTCTGTGTGCGATTTCTCCTGTGTCCTGATCCACATAAATATGTATAAACAGGCTCAGTATGTATTTTGGCAAAATTACACTCTTTGCCTGTTGAACACTCCCCTTCAGTCCCTATACACAGCCTGTTTGATATACTGTCCTTTTCAGCTTTTCTGTAAGCCCATTGCTTATCATATGTCTCAAGTACATAAAGTTCTTTTTTGTCCATTATAAGAAATGAGTTATTATAATATTTTTCACCTTCACAAGCGCAGTTACCGCCTTGTCCGTATTTTTCAAGATAAGTAATAATAAGTTGCAATGCCTGTTTTGCATCAGCCGAACGTTCAAGAGCAATTCTTAAAAGATCCATTCCTGTAAGTCCGATTTTATTATATCCGCCTTTTGTAAAAACTGCTTCATTACCTATTACAACACCATATTCATTAATACCCATCTCTGCTCCGAACATCCATGACGGCCGGGAAATAAGTATTGCATTAGTTTGTTCTGCCTGTTCAACCTCTATGTATGTAGCCATAAATGTTTTTTCAATATTATTTCTTCGAGGATAAAATTCTAAAAGCTGGGGTTCTCCAACACATCTGTCACTATTCTTCCCAAATATGGGAACATTCTGGTTTACACATCCCAAAGTATCACACATGACTTTACCTCCGTATTTTTATGGTACATATATAATTTAACACAAAATCAAAGTAATTTGAAATTAACATTTACCTTTTCTTCTTGCAATAGATTAGTATTGTCTATAAAATCTATTTATGAAAAGAAAATATGAAAAAATGAGCGATCTACAAAAAGCTAACAGACTTAAAAATCACTATATCATACATATAGCATTATATGCATTTATGTTTAATCTGCTTCCAGCTGCTTTTATAAGCGCTAATATGGAAGGATTTAATTTGTACATGCTTTTGCTAGGTTATCCGGCAGTCACTTATATTGCAAGCATAATATTCGCTTTGTACAATAGGTATAAATGGCTGTATATTCTTTTCCCATCTGTGCTGTTCATCCCTGCAGCATTCATTTACTATAACTATACAGCTCTTATTTACATGGTTCTATATGCTGCAGCTGCTGCTCTAGGATTGTTAGTGGGTATTGCATTTATATGGATATTCACAAAAAAAGATGATATGTCAGTAAAGAAAACAAAAAACATGACAACATCTTCTATATCTAAAAAGGCTAAAAAGAAAGGATGATTTAATCATCCTGAGTTATTTTCCTGCTTAAAATATATGTTTATATTATTATATGTCTATATTCTCTCTTTTATAACAGGAAAACTATATTTTAATATCCTTTTCTACGTTCATTACGAATATTGCTGCTCCACCAACTGTAACTTCAGGCGGCAGGCTCTCATTTGATAACCCATTTCCAAATGAAGCTGTTGAAGGTGTTGCCTGTTTCCGAGTTTTGCAATATTTGGATAATATTTCAATGACATTTTCAGTTTCTGTATCTTCTGTCCCAATAAGTAACGTTGTATTGCCAACCATTAGAAATCCTCCGGTTGTTGATAATTTTGTTACAAAATATCCTGCCTCTGTTAATGCCGAGGCTGCTATCGCGCTGTCATCATTATTGACAATTGCAAGTATCAGTTTCATTTTTCCCTCCATATTTAAATTATATCATATATAAGCCCCAAGACGTATCTTACTTGATTTATCTAACTTATCCGCATCTTCAATTTCATATCTGTTATCACTGATATCCCTGAACAACACTCTTGTGCCATGTATTACCTTGATATCATTATGCCTGTTTGCTATCTCAAAACGTCTTTCCCCCTTGTCAGTAAGAACATACATATTCATGTTTCTTGATATTTCCTTTATTTCGTAAATCTTTTGAATTTTAGGGATAAGGTAATACTCATCAAGACACTGCTCTACTGCTGTTTTTGATTCTTCCATTAACGAATCAAGATTTCTGATTATAGCAACTTCTTTTTCATCCTTATCCAGTAATGTAATATATTTTCTAAGACCGCTTATGGGAAATAACCTTCTTGGTTCTACATCAAGAATTTCCTGTCCGTTATACATAAGGACATTAACGTGTGTGAGGTCTTTTCTTGTTATTTTCGCATTATCTCCTTCTATGTATGGTGATCTCATTTTATACCTCTATTCAAGTTTTTCCTCTTCTTTTGCTTTCTGCAGTTTAGAAGACATTGTCTGTATCTCTATAAGTTTATAGTATTTGCCTTTTTGGGCTAGTAATTCATCAGGTGAACCGCATTCGATAATCTGCCCTTCATCCACTACAAGAATCTTATTTGCTTTTCTAAGTGTGGAAAGCCTGTGTGCAATCATTAGAGTTGTTCTTCCGGCAATAAGTCTCTCAATTGCTTCTTGTATAAGCATTTCGGTTTCTGAATCAACTGCCGCTGTCGCTTCATCGAATATCATTATGCTTGGATTTCTTAAAACGGCTCGTGCAATTGATACTCTTTGACGTTCTCCTCCGGAAAGACCAGTACCTCTTTCTCCTAACACAGTATCATATGCGTCAGGTAGTTTTATAATGAAATTGTGAGCATTAGCAATTTTTGCTGCATTTATTACCTGTTCAACCTGAACATTTCCCAAACCATATGCAATATTATTATATATCGTATCATGGAACATCATGGGTTCTTGCTGAACATATCCCATCTGAGATCTGTAAAATTCCATGTCAACTTCCTTGATATCCTTACCATCTATTAATATCTGTCCCTCATAGTTGTCATAATATCTCATTAGTAAATTAATTAAAGTGGATTTTCCTGAACCAGTAGTTCCGACAATCCCGACTATGTCACCTGGTTCTATATCAACATTTATGTTTTTCAAAGTCATTTTAGTACGATCAAATGAGAAGTTAACATTTTTAAACTGTATCTTTCCATTCAATTTTTTAGGATGACTGCCTTTTCCAAAATCAGGTTCCGGTTCAGCATCAATTATATCAAATACTCTTTCTGCAGCTGCAATAGCTGATTGAAGCGAATCGTTAAAATTCGCAAAAAAGTTAACTGGACCATAAAACATTGAAGTATATGAAATAAAGGAAACTAGCAATCCTAAAGTCAAACCCTGTTGGCTGTTCATAACAAGATTTCCTCCAACACTCCAGATAAGAAGAGATCCGCAGGTAACAAAGAAACTCACAATCTGTGGAAAAAGAGTAGTAATTCTTGCAGCCTTTATATCAGTTTTTAACCACTCCTCGTTATACCTGTCAAACTTATCTATAGCTCCTTTTTCATTTGTAAATGCTTTGATAACCCTTACACCGGGAATTGTATCAGTAAGTATAGAAGACACTGCAGACCATTTTCTCCATATTCTTCTGTAGTATGGTAAAATCTTCTTTCCGAAAATCCTTGAGCCTACCACAACCAATGGGACTGGCATAAGAGACAATAATGTCAGTTTCCAGTTCATTACAAACATTATAATTATAATTCCTATCAAAAGGAAAAATTGTACAATTACTTCCTGCGTTATCCTCAGGGTGAAAGACTGCAATGTGGATGTATCACTGCTTATCCTTGTAATAACTGAACCGGTTGAAGTCTTATCATAAAACTTCATAGGAAGATACTGGGCTTTCGCATAAATATCGCTTCTTAGGCCTGCAACAATCCTGTCCCCGCTCATTCTTAACAGATATGACCGTAAGGCTCCTACGGAATATTGAATTACATATGTACCTAAAAGAACAAATACAACCGTTATAAGAAGACTTTTATTATTCTTTGGAATTATATCATCAACCATCATCTTTGTTATATATGGCGGTACTAAAGACATTGCAGTTGTTACTAATGAGAATATAAGACAGATTATAAGTAGCTTTTTTTGCGGTGCGATATACTTCATCAGTTTTTGTGCTATCTTCCCTTTTGGCTGACAGTTCATACATTCAGCACCAGGCCTAACAAGGGTTCTTCCGCATTTTGGACATGTACTGAACTGTTTTTCAAAAACAGCCTCAACAGCCTCCATAGCTTTCATGGTATCTTCTTTCAGTTTTAACTTTTTAGAAAAATCTGCTGCTGCTTCGCATAAATTCGCTACAGAATAGGTAAAACGAAAGAATTCAAAATACTCTTCTTCTGTCTTAACAAGCATTATCGCATTTCCATAAAGCCTTTTGATATATATATCAGATATATCCCCATGTTTTAGATAAAGATACTTATTTTCGTATGTCTCATCAAAACATATCATTGCTTCATCTGTAACTGCAAGCACTGACTGGCTATACTTGCTGTTTTTAGACAAATCGCCCACTATTGTAAATAGCAGGCGCTCATTATCAGTCAACTTTTTGATTTCATCAGATATATCATTCGGTACAGGTTTGTTGGTTAATATATGCCCGGCTTCCTCTGTCATATTTTTCGCCTCCTTCAACCCTTCTTGCGTAATTATCCGTTAGGTCTGATGTAAAGTCAACATCAAAATACCATATTTCATTGTTTATGTTTCACTTATTTGATAAAATTAAAATGATGACATAAATCATCAGAAGAAGAGGTTCCAAAAATGGACAGATTCAATCTGGAAAGAAGAATAAAAGCAGAAAAATGGGCTGACAGCATCTTAGCAGTAATGACTCTTGATGAAAAATTGCATCAGATGGCAGCTTCTTTTCCCAATGGAAATGCCAGATTATCTATACCTCATATGCAGCAGGGAGAATGTCTTCATGGCGCTGTTACTCCATATGCAACATCATTCCCTCAGGCTTTAGCATTAGGTTCAACATGGGATGTTCAGCTCATAGAACAGGTTGCAACAGTTATTGCAAAAGAGTGTAGAGCTTGTGGAATACATCAGTGTTACGGACCTATGGTTGCTGTAGTGAGAGATCCTCGGTGGGGACGTATTCAGGAAGCATATGGTGAAGATGCATATCATGTTTCAAGAATCGGTCTAGCTTTCACATTAGGTTTACAGGGCACCTCAGATAAATATCTTGATAAAGATCACATCATTGCTACTGTTAAGCATTTTGTTGCTGATGGAGAACCTTTAGCTGGATTAAATGGAGCTGCAATGGAAATTTCTGAAAGAAGTCTGAGAGAAGTACATCTGCTTCCTTTTGAAACTATAGTAAAGGAAGGCCATGTATGTTCTGTTATGCCAGCACATCACAGTTTGAATGGTGTTCCTTGTCATTGCAACAAGTATCTTTTGCAGGAAATACTTCGTGATGAATATAAATTTGATGGTATTGTGGTATCAGATAATGGAGATATAAGGAAACTTCATACAGCTTTATATGTGTCCAATGATTCTGAACAAAGCGCAGTAATGGCAGTCAATGCAGGAGTAGACACAGAACTTGCATGGATGATTCCCTGGAATGAAAACAGGCTTTACGGTCCTGTTCTGAAAAATGCTGTTGAAAATGGGAAAATTGATATTGAAAAAATTAATAAAGCTGTTAAACGGGTTCTTATAAAGAAATATGAACTGGGTCTTTTAGATGATCCTACTGCAGATCCTGAGCAGGAATCTTTGGAAAAATGCTATTCAACTAATTCAGGACAAGAGCATGTTTCCATGGCAGGAAAAACTTTATATTTTGGCAAACCAAGAAAGGACAGAGACACTGTATGTTACAACAAAGAACATGATGCTCTCGCTTTAAAGGCAGCATTAAAAGCAGTTATTATGCTAAAAAATGAGAACTCGGTTCTTCCTCTTAATAAAAACAGCATTAATAAGATGGCTGTCATAGGACCAAATGCTGACAGATTACTATTAGGCAATTACTCAACAGATAAACCTAAATACTATATATCAGTTTTAGATGGCATCAAAAAATATGCAAAAGGCAATTTTGAGGTATCATATTCTCAGGCACTTGACCAAAACGATTATTCAGCAATTGATATTCCAGATGCAGTCAGAAAAGCTAAATCTTCTGATGTAACGATACTGGTTCTTGGAGGCAATGAAATTACCTGCATGGAAAATGAGGATGTCGATGATCTTGCATTAAAAAAAGACCAGCAGATGCTTTTTGAAAAAGTCAGAAAAGTTTCTAAAAAACTAATACTAGTAATACTGGATGGTCGACCAAGCTCATTTGAATGGGCAAAAGATAATGCTGATGCTATACTTTTGGGCTTCTATCTTGGTCAGGAATGCGGTAATGCCGTAGCACTGACAGTCTTCGGTGAAAATAATCCTTCTGCAAAACTTCCCGTAACCATACCAAGAAACGTTGGACAGATACAGTGCCACTATAACAGATACTGGCCAGGCAGGGCTCCAAGTTATTATAAATCTGCAGTAGAACCTCTTTATCCATTCGGATTCGGTTTATCTTATTCATCTTTTGATATATCCGCTCCGATTATTGAAAAAGAAAGATATACTGTAAATGATGATATCCCAGTATCAGTTACTGTGACAAATACCTCAGATGTTAAAGGTGAGGAAACCGTACAAATATATATTCGTGACCTTGTGGCTTCACTGGTACGGCCAGTTATTGAATTAAAGAGATTTCGCAAGGTGGAACTTCTACCAAATGAAACAAAGACATTATGCTTCACATTGAGACCAAGAGATTTTTCTTTTTGGAAAGATAAGAAATGGACAGTGGAACCTGGAACATTCATAATATATGCCGGTAACAGCAGTACAAATTTAAAAGAAACGGAACTGAACCTTGAGTAAATATAAATGCTTAATATTTGATATTGATAATACTATCCTTAATTATGATGCATGCGCCGCATCTTCACTAAAAGCCCTGTTAGAAAAATATGACATTCAATACACTAATGAAATAGAAAACCTATTTAGAGATATCTGCTATAAATTATGGAAAGCTTTTGATTTGAATATGCTTAATGATGAAGGCATAAGGAAAAATTATCATCAGTTATTCGATTTGTATAATTACAAACGCTTCGAAGTATTTTGTGAGCATATGAAGTATAGTTCTTTGAATGATACAAATCCAAAAATTCTATCTGATGAGTACATTGATATCTTTAATACTACTCGCATATATGAAAATTGTGCTGTTGAGATATTAAAAAAGACATCAAAAACTCATATACTTGCAGCAGCTACAAACGGATTATCAGACAGCCAGAGAAAACGAATACAACCGGTGGAACAGTATCTGTCTCATCTTTTCATATCTGAAGAAATGAACTGTGTAAAACCGATGAAAGAATTTTATGACTATATGCTTCACAAAATGAATTTAAATAATACAGACTGTCTTTTTATCGGAGATTTGTATACAACAGATATAGTAGGAGCACTTAATGCCAATATGGATGCCTGCTGGTACAGAGCAAATGGAAGAAACAGCGAAAACTGGCTTGAAGCTTCAACTAATTATGATGAAAATATACCAGTTATAGATTCACTGGATAAAATACTTGATTACATTTAACGGAGGTTTTATGGATATAAAGGCCTTAATATTTGACCTTGACGGAACATTACTTAACACGCTTGAGGATCTTACTGACAGCATGAATTATGCTCTATCTTCTTTTGGATATGAAGAAATTTCAATACAACAGGCAAGAAGCTATGTTGGAAATGGTGCAGAAAGATATTTAGAACTATCTTTAATAAACGGCAGAGAAAATCCTGATTTTCAAAAATGTCTTGATACTTTCAAAACTCATTACCAAGCCAACATGGAAAACAAGACTAAGCCTTATGACGGGATACTTGATTTATTAAATAAAGTAAAAGTAAAGGGTTATCAAACAGCTATTGTATCTAATAAGTTTGATGATGCTGTAAAACAGATATCTCCCAAGTATTTTAACAGCTATATAGATGTAGCAATAGGAGAATCGGAAAAAATAAAAAAGAAACCTGCTCCCGACAGCGTATATTTGGCACTAGAAAAATTAGGATGTGATAAATCACAGGCTTTGTACATAGGTGATTCTGATGTTGATGCAAAGACAGCTTCTAATTCAGGATTAAAGTTTATAGGAGTTTCGTGGGGATTCAGAGACAAATCCATTTTATATGAACTTGGAGCTCAAACAGTAATAGACCATCCGTCTCAACTTATAAAGATATTAGAAAAATAATATTTTGGATAGGCAACATTTTACATATTGCTATGTTACTAAATATAGCGTCTATATTACTTCGTCAGCAACACTGTAATATTAAGCTGTTTACCTTCCACAGGTGGAATTATGAAATTATCAAAATCCTTTTCTTCCTCATCAACTAGTATTTTTGATATATTGTTACATGCTCCATCTTCTGTTTGTATATATTTAACTATATATTTGCAGTTCCTGAATTTCTTAGTTATAGAACATTCTCTCCATGATTCAGGAAGACATGGTTCAAGCCTTAATCCTTCCATTTCAGGGTGAAGCCCGAATATATACATAACAGTACTTTTTAACAGCCAGGCATTTGTACCGGTTCTCCATGACTGTCCGGGTGTTCCTCTTCTGTAACCGTGATAATCAAGATAATAACAGTTAAACATACAATAAGGTTCACCTTTCGTTTCGTAATAGTCATTATCAAATGGAAGCATCTTCTTCAGGTTTTCCTCAACCCTTCCATTGTTCTTTAATATAGAGTCCGCTGCAAGCTTCCATGCTGCAGGATGCAGATAAACTCCTCCGTTATCCTGAATACCGCCTGGTTTTTCAGCCATTGAGCCAATATAGTCATACTGTTTTGTGTACGGAGGTTTTGATAAAAGAATACCTTCATCTGACTGCAAGAGCTCTTCGGCTTTATCCATAGATTTTATATGCCTGTTATCTTTATTTAAGTTTGCAAAAACTGCCCATATCTGGGGATTTAGGAAAATTTTTCCTTCTTCTTGAGTGTGTGACCCTAAAACTATATCCTCATCTGTTCTTGCATATATATAATATTGTCCGTCCCATCCATGTTGGTCTATTCTGTCTTTCATAATCTGGTATCTTTCTTGATATAATTTTTCATAGTCATCAAAGCCCAGCATCCCGCTTAGTTCAGCTATTTGTTTAGCAGCTAAACACCATGCTATCGACAGCCATACAGACACTCCTTTCCCTTCCAGACCTGCATAGTTTATGCAGTCATTCCAGTCTCCACCCCATATTCTTATTAAACCGTATAGTCCCGTAAAATTCCAGAGAAAATCTACTGATCTTCGTATATGCTCATAAACAGAAGCTTGTTTGGAGTTGTTAAACTTTACCTGCTCATTCAATATGGTTATATCTCCAAGTTCCTTGACTATGTCATACACTGCAAATGTAAGCCATACTGTATTGTCAGAAAAATTCCTGTCTTTTAAAACTCCGTCAATAATAGTACGAGGAGCATACCCGTTATCGTACTGATATGTAAGTACTCTTTTTATTCTTTCCCATGCAAGACTGGGATTTATTACGGAAAAACAGTCTGTATCCTGACTCATGTCCCTGTATCCGTTATGTCTGACTCTTGCCCATCTGCTTCCCATATCCGTGGCATATGGTAACCATCCATTAACAAGATTATCAAAGTTCTCCCATGGTGTCTTAATCTGAACCTGTCTAATCCTCTGTTCGTATTTGTCTTCCATAGCCTGAAACTGCTGTTGAACCCACTTATCTTCAGGCGTTACAATTTCTTCTTTTGAAAAGGAAACTCCTAAAACAAAATGCAGAGTCTTTTGTTCGTTTGCTTCAAGTACTATGTCGTTTTGAAGTGCAAAACATAGTTTTTCAGCAAAACAGCTGCTATTCGTACACTTTAAATTGTTATTTATTGCCTCAGGTCTTTGCTCATCAGAATATGCACCTACAAATGCAGTTTTTCTTGTGTCAAATCCTGATATTTTCTGACTGGAAGACATATACCCATACATGGGCAGGTTTCTTTGGGAATTAAATGCCTGATAAAAGAATCCGTATACGCAGTTTTTTTCCTTATATACATCACCTGTAGCTATATTATATCCTTGCGGCTTATATGGAGAATCTACATCAGTCTTTGCATATGGTATTAGTGAAATTTCTCTTCGTCTGTTTGAATGATTCTTCAAAGATATTGTCCAAATCTCCTGCATTTTGTTATTCGGTACAAAAATCCTTACTGACGAAGATATGTCATTATACCTGAGATTTATGGTAGTAGAACCAGCTGTATGCGTACATGAATAATCTGTATAACCGTAATTTATGGGCAAACCGGCTAATGACCAGTACTCGTCTTCGCATAAAAAGAAGTTTCTGTTCATAACTAACGGAACCCTTCGTCCCATATTGTCCTGAGCAAAACCTTCTCCAAAACCTACCTGTGATGAAAAGGTTATATACTCATCATTGTACATATAGTTATACCAGTGCCTTGGAGTATTCGGTTGTGTAATTACGTAATTTTTTCCTTCATTTGAAAAGTGTCCATACCATTCATATGCCATTTAGTCCCTCCTGTTTATTGTAAACCTAATAGTTGCATTTTTTGTTTTAGCTGATGCTTTTATTCTGAACATAAAATCTGAATCCCATGATTTAGCCATATTCCCTCTTTCAGGAACATTGGTATTCAGTCCTGTATAATTCAATGTTGATATCTTTTCATAAGTTATATCATTAACATTATCAATAGCTATCTGTGTATTTTTAACAGTTATAAAATTATCTCTTATTGATGGTTCATACAGAAGCAATAGATGTTCTGTAATATCCCCTTCTTCTTTTAAATCAATATCATCTTCTATAATCAGCTCACTATTTCTTACATAAAGTTTTCTAATATATGAATTGATATTTGCTTCTTTGGGATAAGCATTCTTAAGCTGCATTGAAAGACATTTGCTATTCTTATCATAACTGACATCACTGGCTTTGTATTCAATTCCGAAAAGCTGCATATATCCTGATATTTCTGGAAGATTATGAAATGAAGACTGCATATTCCATAATGTGTATCTTTCATCAGAAAAAGTCTTCTTGCTATATGTATCAGACCCTGCATCAATTAGTATCGGTGTGTCTTCTTCAAAAAGCACAAAATGACCTATATCATTATGATTGTGGGCTTCTCTGTTGTGTCCACCTTTTATAGCTATAAAATGAGTATCATTTCTAAATACATATACTTGGGTATCTTCCATTATCTCTTCTTTATTCGGCTTATATGACGATTGCTTACATTCACTCTTTTCAATCATATTATATAAAGATCTTTGAGGGTGGCTGTATGATATCCTATTGCATTGATCAAATGAACAAGCAAAATCCATCATCAGCTTGTTTCCCGTTCTTTTGGCAAATCTGTATATAAGCACTGCATCAAGATTCTTTGGTTTTGGCCCGCTGTCTGCAAAGTTAACGAAATATCCTCCACCAATATACATTTTTCTAACGTAATCACCCATGTTATAAATCAGCTTTTCAGACAATTTATCAATCTTTCCATCTGATGCTTTGTATAAAAGATCTAGAAAATCAAAATATGAAGCACCTGCAGCTCCCCAGTAAGAAGGGCCTTCATCGCATCCTCCATCAGGTCCGTATGTATCTAAAAAATTATCAGTATATGAAAGCATGTCATCACATAATTTTTCTTTTCTTTGTTCATTTTTTTCAAATATAGCTAAAATAAATAAAATATTTGAATGTATCCAAGGATTCCAATTATTAAGTTTGTGTCCTGGTATGTGACCTATATACCACCAGTTTTTTGCATATTTCTCAAAAGGAAGTAATATTCTGTTTTCAATTTCATACTCAAGTCTTTTACTGAACATATCATCAGTTAATCCGTCATTCATATCCTCTTTAAAAAATACATATGACAGCGCAAGAACAGCAGCTGTTGATGCTGAAAATAAATCAACATATGAAACATCATCAAATTCATAAAGCAATGATGAGCCATTCTTGTTATGTGCAGGAATAACCCAGGTACTTTCTTCTAATATGAGCCACACAAGATCAAGTATTTTCTCAGTGAACCTTTTCTTTTTCTCTAAAAGTTCTGCGAAAATAAGCTCAGTAAGCATATTTCTTCTTGAATAATATGGACCTTGATATTCCGTTCTGTTTCCTGTATATGCAAACTGTTTGTAAACACTCGCTTTGAGAATAGGTATTTCAGTTTCTATAGCTTTTTCAGCATTATCTATATAGTGTTGTTTTTCTTCAGCCGAAAGCTTATCAATACCTTTTTCCGTATCGTTTCTAAGTCTTTTTAGAAAGTCATCATTTGATAAAAGTTTTCCTTTACATGTAAATCCTTCAAATAATTTCATATGTTCAATCCTTCTTTATTTTTGGCTAACATGCCATATATATATTATGCCTTGTTTACATGCATGATACAACATATGGCAAGACATATTGTCAATAGATTTGCCTGTTTTAAAGAAATAACAGCAAAAAGTAATATTTTTTTAAGCGAGTTAGCAATTGCTTATTGACTTGCTGAAGGGCATAAGTTATTCTATCATTGGCAGTTAAAATATCTGCCGGATGTGGAGAAATATTTATATGACTTTAGATAAACTTGCTATAGGGAAATACGGAAGAATAATTGCAGTAAGAGGCAGAGGCAGGCTTCGACACAGGTTATTGGACATGGGCCTTACGCCAAGAGTTATTGTACACATGCAAAGAAAAGCTCCTATGGGAGATCCAATAAGCATATATTTAAGAGGTTATGAACTTACATTGAGGCTTGAAGATGCTTCCTTGATTGAAGTCGAGGAGGTATCTGTATGATAATAGCTCTTGCGGGTAATCAGAACTCAGGTAAAACAACGCTGTTCAATCAGCTTACCGGATCGAATCAGCATGTGGGCAATTTCCCTGGAGTAACAGTTGATGTAAAAGAGGGAATATCAAAATCTGACAAATCTGTCAAACTTGTTGATCTTCCTGGCATATATTCTCTTTCCCCTTACTCAGGTGAAGAAATACTGGCAAGAGACTTTTTATTAAAAGAGCATCCTGATGGAATAATTAATATCATTGACGGGACCTCACTAGAAAGAGGCCTTTATCTTTCAATGCAGTTACTTCAGCTGAACATTCCCATGGTAATAGCTATTAATATGATGGATGAGGTTTTTGCCAATGGAATAGTAATAAAGACTAATATCTTAAGTGATTATCTTAAAGTCCCCATAATACCAATATCTGCAAATAAAAACGAAGGTATTGATGATCTTATGAAAGCAATGATTGATCTCATAAAAAACAAATGTGCTCCTCCAAGGCAGGATTTCTGCTCAGGACCAGTTCACAGAACCCTTCATGCTACAGCACACATATTAGAAGATCATGCGCAAAGAGCGTCTGTTCCTGCTTCTTTTGCGGCTGTTAAGATAATTGAAGGGGACGAACCTATGTTGAACGATTTGTCTTTAGGCAAAAACGAAAAAGATATGATAGAGCATGGAATAGTTGAAATGGAAAATGAGTTGTCCATGGACCGTATGGCTGCAATTGCTGATATGCGTTATCAGTACATTGAGGAAATCACTCAAAAAGCTGTTGTGCGTCCAAAAACTGATAAACATCATGACAAGACCATAAAAATAGATAACATCCTTACTCATAAGATTTTTGGCATACCGATATTTCTTAGTATCATGTTTGTAATATTCTGGCTTACATTCGCAGTAGTAGGCAGTTTTCTTTCTGATCTGTTATCAGGCGGTATTGACTCATTAGCCAGTGTTGTATCTAAAGGCTTAAATAATTTCGGCATTAATCCTGTTGTGGAATCATTGGTTGTAGATGGCGTTTTTGCAGGTGTTGGAAGCGTTTTATCTTTTGTGCCAACCATCATAGTCTTGTTCTTTTTACTATCTTTGCTTGAAGACTCCGGCTATATGGCCAGAGTAGCATTTATAATGGATAAGCTGTTAAGGAAAATCGGTCTTTCAGGAAAGAGTATAGTACCTATGCTAATAGGTTTCGGATGTACTGTTCCTGCAATCATGGCTACAAGAACGCTTACAAGTGACAGGGATAAAAAGATGACAGTTTTCCTAACTCCTTTCATGAGCTGTTCTGCAAAACTTCCTATATACTCGGTATTTGCTATGGCATTTTTCACTAAATACAGAGCTGTTGTCATGATAGCGATGTATGTTATAGGAATATTACTTGCAATAGTAGCTGCTCTTATTTCCAGAAAATTCGTATTTAAGGGAAATCCAATACCTTTTGTCATGGAACTACCTAATTACAGATTACCTACAGCTAAAAACACTATGCTATTATTATGGGAAAAAACAAAGGACTTTATTACAAGAGCATTTACAATTATATTCATTGCATCCATAGTCATATGGTTTTTAAATAAGTTCGACATAAGATTTAACGCAGTTGAAAACAGCAAAGACAGCATATTGGCCCTTATAGGTTCTTTCATCGCACCTATATTCATTCCTTTGGGATTTGGCAATTGGATGGCTTCAACAGCTTTAATAACCGGATTCATGGCTAAAGAAGCCGTTGTCTCTACTTTTGCTGTATTACTAAGTACTCAGACAGAAAGTATATCCAGCCAGTTAGGCACAATATTTGATCCGATATCAGCATTTGCATTCTTACTGTTTACCCTTCTCTATACGCCATGCGTTGCAGCTATTGCTGCTGTTAAAAGAGAATTGGGCACAAAATCCATGTTTGTAGTAGTATTGCTTCAAACGTCATTGGCATATGTAATTGCTTTAATTTTCTATCGGATAGCAATTTTATTTTAGGAGATACTATGAAACTAATAGATTATGTTATAATAGCAATTGTCGCTGCAATAGTAATTTTGGTAATCTGGTACCTTGTAAAGAACAGAAAAAAAGGGTGCAGCTCGTGCGGTTCATGCAGTGCATGCCCGTATAGCGGACAATGTGAAGATGAGAAAAAAGATAAAAAGCAGGAAAACAAATAAAACTGATACAAAAAAAGCTTTAAAGATGCTTGTTGCATCATTGTGCTTTGGATTATTTACCATAGTCATTATACTCATTGCCAAAAACTCACCTAAGTTTACAAACGGCATTTATTCTAAATGGTCAGTGTGGATGATGGATACGATGTCAAAAGCATTTTCATTTGTTAAGTTTTCTGTAGCAGAAATACTGATATATCTTTTAGCTATAATACTTACTGTTTCACTTATAATACTAATTAAAAATTTAATAAAAAATAGAGGAAGACTGGGAAGGCTTTTTAAGTTCATAACAGCATGGCTTTTAGTTTTATCCATCGGTATTTTCCTCTTCTATTCCATGTGGGGATGCATGTACTATTCTGACGGCCTTACGGGAGAGTTGAGTTTGGAAGTTAAAGACAGAGAAGTAGAAGAGCTTATTGCCTTGAATAAATATCTGATTGAAAAAGCAAATCAGCTTTCTACTGAGGTAAAAAGAAATGAGCAAGGCTACTATACAGGCAATGAGTTTAATGAAATGGCCAGATTGAGCGCAAAAGCAGTTTCTGATTTTACAAATAAACAGGAAGCTTTACCTAAATATGTAATAGCCTCCAATGCTTGGTCATATACACAGACCACTGGCATTTTCACGTTTCTTACAGGAGAAGCTAATATAAATTCCAACAACTTAGCCATTGCTGTTCCTTTTACATGTGCTCACGAACTTGCCCATAGAAATGGCATTACTTCAGAAGACGAAGCTAATTTCTTCGCTTTCTACACCCTTATAAAATCTGATAATATAAATATGAGATACAGCGCCTATTCAATGGCATTAATTTTTTCTATGAATTCTCTTTATTCAAAAGATGCCCAGTCTCATAGACAGCTTTCAGAATTATATTCTGACCACTTGCGAAATGATTATGACAGATACTCCGAACACTGGGACAGGTATGATGGCAAGGTAGCTGAAATATCAGATAAAGCAAATGATGCATACCTGAAAGCTCAGGGAGAAACAGACGGAGTGCAAAGTTATGGAAAAGTTACAGATATTTTACTTGCATGGTATGAAAAAGATATAGATAGCAGTAATTAAGATAGCAGAAAGGATTTTTATGGAAATCTGGGACCTTTACGATAAGAATAGAAATTATCTTGGAAAGAGTAAAAAACGCGGTGATGTTTTTATGAACGGCGATTACCATATTGTAACTCATATATGTATTTTCAATTCAGATAACAAAATGCTTATACAGTTAAGGCAACCTTACAAAAAGGGATGGTCGGGTCTTTGGGACATAACAGTAGGAGGCAGCGCATTACATGGAGAAGACAGCCAGGCTTGTGCTGAACGCGAAGTATTTGAAGAAATTGGATACAAACTTGACCTGACAGAACAAAGACCATATTTAACTATTCATTTTACATATGGTTTTGATGATTACTACCTTATTAATGACGATTTTGATGTAAACAAATTAGTTCTCCAAAAAGAAGAAGTAGCAGCTGTTAAATGGGCAGATTTAAATGAAATACTTAATCTTATAGACAATGATAAATTCGTACCCTACCATAAAAGCCTTGTAAATATGCTTTTCGATTTGCATAAAACAAGAGGAGCCCATTTTAAATAAAGGAATTGCTCATGTACAATATAGAAAAAACAAAACAGTCTGACCTGATATATCTAATGGAAATATTTCATCAGGCACAGGCTGCTTTAAAAAAGATGAATGTTGACCAGTGGCAAAATGGATATCCTTCAGAACAGATTATATTGTCTGATATTGATGAAGAAATAAGTTATGTAGTTAAGAACAACAATCAGATAATAGCTACAGCTGCAATATACATAGGAAACGAACCGACCTATGATAAAATTTATGATGGAGTGTGGATAACTGATAACAAACCCTACTGCGTTATACACAGAATTGCAGTAAGAGATGATTATAAAGGGAAAAATATCGCATCTTATTTAATTAATTATGGTAAACAGATGGCTCAACTAAATAATGCTGAAAGCATAAGAATAGATACACACAGAGATAACATACCTATGCAAAAGATGCTTAACAAGAATGGCTTCATTTATTGCGGAATTATATATCTTTTAGATGGCAAAGAACGATTTGCCTTCGAAAAACCTTTGTGATACTTTAAACGTTTGGTTTACCTATAGCATCAGGTTTTCTTTTTTCACTAAGTGCAGTAAAATTATTTTTAAAATCAGAATAATTCAAATCTCTTCTAATAATTGTTTTTTCAGACTTAAGGCCTAATTCATACATGAATATACCTTCATAACCAATACCTTCAAGAAGTTCAATAAGTTCCGGCCAGTTAATCTTTCCTTCACCAGGCATCCAGTGTCTCTCATTTACAAAATCATAATCAGAAATATGCAACGTAACAATCTTACCTTTTATCTTGTTTATAAACTCTGCATGACTCTCTTGTAGAAGATGATTTACATCAAAACATATTTTTAACGAATCGGAAGCTTCTAGAAGCTGGTTCATATCCAAGGAACAGTTTCCCAAACATGTCCTTGGAAGATTTTCCAATGCAATTGTAAAGCCTTCCTTATCAGCTGTTTTTGACAACTTGTACAAGCTCTCTTTAGCATTTTTCATAGCTTCATTTCTATCTTCTTGTAAAATGGGTTCGCCTGAAGGATGAATAACGCCGTATTTGATACCGCAGTCGGCACTCTTTTTTATCATTTGAATGTCCATATCTATAGCGATATTTCTCATATCCTTGTCAAGATGAGCGATATTGCATAACTGATGATGCCATGGAAGATGAAATGACCATAAAATTATCTCTGCTTCCTTAGCTAATTTTTTCTGTTTGTAAATATCGAAGGATTCATCTTTCTCGAAATTATATGAAAGCTCAATAGCATCTATCCCTGCCTTTTTATATTCAAGATATTTCTCTATCGATAAATGATTAATCCCAGAGGATGTGACTCCTATCTTCCAGTCTTTTATACTTGTTTCTATATTTTTACTCATAGACTTCATCATTACATACTTCATCAAGACAATATTTACTTTGTACAACTGGTCTTTTGTTTATCCATCTTCCATTGGTAAAATCAGGTATCGCCACTGGATGTCCTCCCATAGCAACCGATTGCTCTGAAAGGCAGGTAATGCTCATCCACGCAGCCATATCATATGCATCAATTGGAGTATCAGTACCATTCTTTACAGATTCTATAAAAGCTCTCATAGACAAATAATCCATTCCATCATGTCCCCCGACAAGTCCTTTTTTTCTATACCACTGCCATAGAGGATGTTCATATTGCTCGTAATACTTATCAAAACTTTCCCATTCATGATCCCATCCACTTGCTGGACTTACTCCATCTATAAAGAAAGACATCTTATCTTCCAACCAAATAGCTTTTGTTCCCTGCAGCCTGTTTCCGCGTGAATAAGGTCTGGGTAATGATGTATCATGTATAAGAAGTATAGTTTCTCCATGAGCGCATTTAATCATTGTAGTAACAATATCGCCAAGAGCAAAATTGAAATCAGCATTTTCAAAATCATTGCCTTTTCTGGATCTGATCCATTCATTAATGCCTGCAGATTTTGAAGACATTGAACAAAGATACAGCATTCTGTTACCTCTGTTTATGTCAAGCCATTTTGAAATAGGTCCAAGTTCATGTGTTGGATATAAATCTCCATTTCTGTTTTTGTAGTTGTTAAGCCTGTAATGCCTGTTATGATTACCCATTGCAACTTCAGATCTTAGGTCATGTTCATAACCTCCCTGAGCATGTATAAGCTCACCGAAAATACCCTTTTTAACCATGTTAAGAACAGTCATCTCAGTTTTACCATAGCAGCAGTTCTCCAGTATCATTACAGGAGTTTTAGTCTTCTCATATGTCTTAACCAGCTGCCAGCACTGATCGATTGAATTAGCTCCTCCTACTTCAGAAGCTGCATACTTTCCTGCTTCCATAAAATCTATACAGATATCAAAGTGAGTTTCCCATGATGTAGGTATTACCACAGCATCTATATCCTTTCTGTGTAGTAGTTCTTTGTAATCCAAAGTTTTTAAAGGTTCTGCCTTCCTTTTATTTAAAACATCCAGTGCAGCTTTATTTACTCTGTCTTCATACACATCGCAAACTGCTGTAATATTTACATCATCCATTGAATCTAAAACCATATTCAATAGTCCATTTCCTCTTTTACTTAATCCCACAAATGCAAGATTCACATTTTTCTTTGGAGCTTTTATCATATCCGATCCTCCGTATTTATTATTACATCACATATGAAAAGTGCTAAATTCATACCATCTAATTATATCATAGCAAGTAAGAGATGTTCACAAATAACCATTTTAGATAATTAAATATTTTAATAACTGGAATATTGATATATAATAAATAAAGCAGGAAAATTTAATAAAAGAAAACTTGCTTACTATATCAACAAAGAGGTGTTTATGAATTCAAAAGAGCGATTATTAACTGTATTAAGAGGTGAATTACCAGATCATGTGCCGGTAGCGCCTGATATATCTCAGATGATACCGATAAGACGCACTGGTTTGCCATATTGGGACATTTACCTTTATCAAAGAATACCAAAGTGGAAAGCATATATAGACAGCGTAAAATATTTTGGTTTCGACTCACTTATGGATGGGTTTGCAAATATACAGTTTGAAGAACTTGGAGAATTTGACGATACCTGGACAGAAGCAATTGTTCATAAAGATGATTTGAAAATAGTTACACAAAAATACCGTACCGAAAACAATCAAAAAGTTTGGGAACCGTTAGTAAGCGTATACCATAAAAACAATCCTCCTTCTTGGGATGTTCATCCGCACCTGGTTAAGCTTCCGCTGATACCTGATAAGTATGAGCCTGTCGAGGATGTTTCAAAATGGCCAACAGGAGAAGCTTTACTTAAATGGGTAAAAGAAGAGATGGGAGATCATGGCTTAGTAGGTATAACCTGTGGCACATCAATAATTTTGAAAAACTCAGAAATGGTATATGACTATTTCGACAACCCAAATAAATACTATGAAAAAAGAGACCAATTGATGGAGTATTACGAAAAAAGACTCCATAAACTTATGTCACTGGAACATAAACCGGATTTTATAGGTACCGGAGGTTCCGGATCATTAATATTCCAGACTCCTGAAATATTCAGAGAACTTGCTTTCCCTATAGTTAAAAGAATGGCTGAGTTATGCAAGCAATATGGAATACCATCTCATGTTCATTCATGCGGACCAGAGACTGCTTTAGTAAAAATGCTGGCAGAAGAAACTGAATTAACAGTCATAGATCCTCTTGAAATACCACCTATGGGAGACTGCAACCTCAAGGAATTAAAAAAACTTTATGGAGATAAAATTGTTTTAAAAGGAAATCTTCATACTACTGATGTAATGCTAAGAGGTACTGTTCAAGATGTCATCGATGCATCAAAAAGAGCTATTGATGATGGTGCAGAAGGAGGAAAATTCATATTGTCCACAGGGGACCAATGTGGGCGTGATACTCCTGATGATAATCTTTTCGCTATGATAGAAACTGCTAAAACATATGGCAGATACTAATATATAACATAATAAGCGGGGGATAAAAAAATGAAAACAAAAAAAATTCTAACAATAATAGCTGTTACTGTGCTGTCTGTTGCTATGTTGTCATCTTGTGTAAAACCTGTAAAAACTTTACCGCCAACACAGACACCTTCACAAACACAGACTCAAACAGCTGAACCATCTCCATCTGAAGAACAAAGCCCGTCTGCTACTGTTGAGCCAAGTCCGACGCAGGCTCCGACTCAGACACCGACGCCTACTCCATCTCAGACTCAGGCTCCGACACCAAGTCCTACACCGTCTCAGACGCAGGCTCCAACACCAAGTCCTACACCTACACCGTCTCAGACGCAAGCTCCGACTCCAACACCTACTCCGTCTCAGACTC
>ERZ795048.751-NODE-751-length-32916-cov-7.075348_pt1 | contig 32916 bp, 27 predicted proteins | sample MGYA00375132_ERZ795048 | MGnify/ENA primary metagenome ERZ795048 (study PRJEB30177, sample SAMN05720225) | activated sludge metagenome | isolation source: Anaerobic digester | place: Hong Kong | collected 2014-12-17 ... | reverse complement strand
CCTTCCGCCAGGCTCAGTGAACTTGAATGAGTTTGAAAAGAAGTTTGAAATAACGTGCCCCAGCCTATCCCGGTCAGCAAATATTTTTGCCGGTCCTGAGCAGGTGCATGACAGATTTATATCTTTAAGTTTTGCCGATGACTCCATACCGCCGCAGAATTGTTTTACCATTTCAGAGAGATCAATTTCCGATACTGCGATTTTAATTCTCCCTGCAGTTATGCGGGAAATCTCAAGAAGATCATTTATAAGTGATAGGAGGTCGAGGGAGTTTCTTCTGATCATCTCAAGATTCTCTCTGCCAAGTTCCCTGCCGGAAAGAGCGTCTTCAACAGGGGCAAGTATCAGGGTAAGTGGAGTTCGCAGTTCGTGTGAAACATTTGCAAAGAAATCAGTTTTGGCCCGGTCAAGTTCGCGCAGCTTTTCATTAGCATCGGCAAGTTCGGCAGTTCGTTCAGTTACTTTCAGTTCGAGAAGATTTCTTTCTTCAAGGAGGGATGCAGACGTTTTTTCAAGGGCATCCATCTGTTCCATGGATGATTTGTTTATTTCATCTAATTTTGTTTCTGTGATTTTTTTTAAAATTTTAAATTTTAAAAATCCGGAAATTAAAAAAAACATTATAGCAAAATTTATAAAAGCCAGAATAATAGGCATTAGAAAGTAATGCATAAAGCTTAAATTTAAACTTGCGGAAATAACTATTGAATATAAATATATTTTTAAAAAATTATATGAGTTTAGATCCAGCTCAAATGATATCACAAAACCATTATCTTTATAAAAGATATTATTATCAATTTTTTCAGGATTTAATTGATACAACATTGATATAAGTGCTGAAAATCCATATATGTTGATAATCCCCCGATTTAATAAAATTGATTTCCGATAAATTGCAAATTTATCAGAGTCGAATGAATTTCTGATTTCTGCTTTTATTATAAGATTTTCATTTTTCTTTAAGATAAAATCATAATCAAAGACTTCATTCGATTTGTTAGTACCATTCTTAAATACATTTATAATATAGCGGGTTGGCACATTCGCAATAATACGCACTAGACGCAATTTACTCATGCCTGAGTGGAAGGCAGCTTCACGAAAAAACATTTCTCTATTGGATAGAATTTTTAAAAATTCATAAGCAAAATCTGAAAATTCAGAACTGACCCAGAAGAGCTGGTTATTAAAAAAGTCTTTATTAACTCTAAAAGATTCAGATAAAATCGAGTTTAAAAAAATTAAAAAATCAGTTGCATCTATCTTTAATTCCTCTTCAATATATAGCAATGGACCTGATATGTTTCCAAGAGTTTGATCTTTGACAATTATCCCGTAATCATCTTGACCCCATGGGCAAAAATTTAAAAAACCTTTTTCAAAACATTTATGATAAACACTTAATTGAGCATCACTGTTTTCCCCATAATGAAAATCGTATCTACCTATAACTTTTTTGGTAAACATTATGAAGTAGAAATAGTATTCATTAGTGTACCATCTGCTGATATCAAGAAGTTCATCTTTTGTTATATGGTAATTTTCTGAAAAGGTATGTGTATTTAACAGATTAATGAGACTGTCCGTGTCTCCTCCGCATTCTTCAAAGTAAAGAAGTGTCTCCCGTACCGCTTCACCCGATATGGAATATGTTTCTTCTATCTCTTTATCTGTGGGTGGGGAATATTTTTCATCTTCATTCGAAGGCCAAGGCTTGTACCACATCATACGACCTTCGAGTTCTATGCCCCAATTTTTATTCTGCATGGTCCCCTCTGTATTAATAAAGAAATATGATATATTCAGTAATATGTATGACTGGATATATCAGACTCTATTACGGAAAATTTTCAGCACTGATTATCACTGAAAAGCTCCCCCTTCTATGGCAAAAAGATATTATAAACGGCAATTAAAGAATTATGGAAGGATTTAAATGTACATACAGGAAGCAGGAAGTCAATTGATTTTAGACAAAAAGAGCACGTTCGGGCTTTTTGTCTGGAATATAATGTCATGATGGTAATCGGGCTTAATTTGTCAATGGGCGGATGTAACGGCAGGGGAGATTAAAAAATAAGAACAACCTGGAGCTTACCCTTATTTTTTATATTATTCAGTTTAATGGTTCATATAGAGGCAGACAGAATTTTAAATATCATCATTTTAAACTCTTTTAAAGAGAGCTGTTGTTTCCGGGACTTAAAGCAGATATTTTATCCCCTGCTTCTCCGAATTAAATGTGTTAAACATCTCAGAGCTTCCTACAGCTTCAAAAACTTTTTTTACGGTGCTATTAAAATTGCAGAATGCAAGTCTTCTTTCCTGATTTTTCAGTTTTAAAAATGAATTGAATAGTACCCGGAGGCCAATACTGTTTATATATTCAACTTCTTCCATATTAAATAAAAAATCGGATGACCTTTCGCGTTCAATAATCTGTGTAATGTCATGCTCAACCCCTGCTGAACAGAGCATGTCAAGCCTTCCTTTAAGGTATACAATTACTACTTTATCCTTAACGGTATATCTGGTATTCATTCTACTGTCCACCCCTCTATAATTGATTATTAGAGACCTTTTGAAATACTACCTTTAACACCCTTGTTAAAGCCGCTGACTCTGACTCACAACATTCAGATGACTGGAGTGACAACAGATCCAGCGATAGAGAAATGTTAACTTATTACAGTCTGGAAATCAAGACACCCGCTGACCGATCAGCATCTGTCCATAAAAATATATGGCCGGTTTCTGATCGATCAGAAATTGACCATATATTTTAAAAAGCAATATTAAATATCTGCAGAGGGGTAGTGATTTTGATCACTCTTAATATCCTGCGCGGGCCTGTTACGAATATGATAATCTTTTAAATTGATATTCAAAACAATCAGAGATTATGACTTGAAAAAATTTTATTTATCAGTATATTTAATTTAAACTTTTTCTTAAATGTTAAAATTCTATTAAGGCGGTATGAAATGGATTTTAATTTAAGCACTGCTTCGTTTATATCAGAGAAAAATTTTACACCTGTTGACACTGAAAAAGTCTATGACGTGGTCATTGTCGGAGGGGGCCCTGCGGGACTCACCGCTGCTGTATACTGCATGCGAAAAGGGGTCTCGACCGCGATAATAGTGAAAAGTATAGGGGGGCAGGTTGCCGAGACATCATCAGTTGAAAATTACATGGGGTACAGGTATATAAACGGTGTCGAGCTTGTTGAAAAGTTCAGAGAACAGGTTCAGCAGTTCAGCATTGCTTATGACGAGGGACATGAGGTTGAGACAGTTGAAGACAGCGATATAAAGAAAGTAATGCTTGCTGACGGCAGGATTGTTAAGGGGAAGACCCTTATAATCGCATCAGGAAAATCATGGAAAAAACTTGGCATTCCCGGTGAGCAGCGGCTTACAGGGAAAGGTGTTGCTTACTGCACAATTTGTGACGCTCCCCTTTTTGCGGGTAAAAAGGTCGTAGTTGTTGGAGGGGGAAATTCCGGCGTGGAGGCGGCCGTTGACCTGGCCGGGGTGGCATCTGAGGTTGTGGTTATACAGCTTCTTGGTGAACTGACTGCTGATAAAATTCTTCAGGATAAACTAATGGCATTTCATAATGTAAGTTTTATATACAGCAGCTCTGTGAAAGAGGTTTTTGGTGATGACAGGGTGACTGGTATTATGATCGAAGATGTTACGACTAATGAGGTCTCCGAGGTTAAAACGGACGGTTTGTTCGTCGAGATCGGCCTTGATCCTAACAGCGGTTTTGTGAAAGATATAGTGGAGATGAATAAATACGGGGAGATTGTTGTTGACTGCGCGTGCAGAACCAGCAGGGAAGGGGTTTTCGCAGCCGGTGATGTAACAACAGTGCCGTTTAAGCAGATAATAATAGCCGGCGGAGAGGGGGCCAAAGCCGCCCTTTCAGCCTGTGAATACCTGATGAATAAAGGAGGGTGATTATGCCAATGTTTGATTCAAAGATTCAGCAGCAGCTGAAAGATATACTTAAAAATATGAAGGATGAGGTATATATTATAAACTTCACCCAGGAGATTGAATGTCCAATGTGCAGGGAGACCCGCCAGTTTGCAGAGGAGATCGGTTCTTTAAACGACAAGCTCAACGTCAGAGTCTATAATTTTGTAACTGATGAAGAACAGACGGAAAAGTATAAGATAGACAAGATTCCAGCTATTGTGCTTCTTGATAAGGATGAGGTTGATTGCGGTATAAGGTTTTACGGCCTGCCCGGCGGGTATGAAATTAATTCTTTCCTCGGTGCGATAATTGAACTGTCAGGTATAAGGGAACTCCTCCCTGATGATGTTATAAAAAGAATCCAGGGTATAAACAGGGATGTTCATATACAGGTTTTCGTGGGTCTCGGGTGCCCTCACTGCCCGGCTGCGGTTTCAACCGCTCACAGGCTGGCCATGGAGAGCGGCCGTATAAAAGCTGACATGATAGATGCCAGCAATTTTGTCCCGTTGTCGCAGAAGTATAATGTAACAGGCGTTCCGAAGATTGTTATTAATGACAAGTTTGAACTGATGGGAGCACATCCGATGACTACATTTCTCGATGTTATAGACAGACTGGAAGAGATAAACCTGAACCTGGACTGATTAAACGGATTGAATTGGATAACCTGAAGCCCATATTTTTTTTCAGAAACTCTGCCTGTGAAATTCCGGCCCGGATTCAGAAAGTTCAGTGCCGGAGGAAACCTGTAACTGAACTGCTGATCCGTTTTGTGCCGGAAACATTTCCTGTTGAATCCGGGAGTAAATTTTTATGAACAGGCTTATGCTGTCAGCAAAGATTTTTGCTCCCCCTCTTGCCGCTTCAGGGATTTTTATTTCTGCGGCCTTTGTCAGTATTTACGCATTAAATTATGACTGGCAGTGGGATCGTGTCCCCGGTTTTATAATAAGCCGTGATGGTGCCTTCAGTGCCGGTCCCCTGCTGCGCGGACTTGCAGTAACACTTCAGATATCAGCGGTGAGCATGATTTTTGCCGTAATACTCGGACTGGTGTCGGCCCTTTTACGGCTTTCAGGTTCATTCACGGGGAGAATAGTTTCATATATCTATATTGAATCGATCAGAAATACGCCCCTTATAGTACAGATATTTGTTATGTATTTCGCTGTAGCTCCCCTGTTTAATATAGGCGCCTTTGGTTCAGCTGTTACAGCATTGTCTCTTTTTGAAGGGGCCTATATATCAGAGATTATCAGGGCGGGTATAGTCTCTATAAGGAGGGGGCAGTGGGAGGCCGCCATGAGCCTTGGTATGGGCAGGATGCAGGTTTACAGGTATATAATACTTCCCCAGGCCGTGAGAAGGGTCCTTCCCCCTCTTACAGGACAGGGTGTTTCGCTTATTAAGGATTCGGCACTTGTGAGCACAATATCAATTTATGATCTCACCATGCGGGGGCAGTCGATTGTTTCTGATACTTTTCTTACTTTTGAGATATGGTTCACTGTTGCGGCAATGTATCTATGCCTTACTGTTTCATTGTCTTTTTTGTCAGGGTGTATTGAAAAAAGGGTCAATGTTCATTAACAGCCCGGCTGATGAACTTGCTGTTGTTATTATTTTTGATTACTATTATACGGAATACTCCGGAGGCTGAATATGAAAAAATTTATTGTTCTTCTGATTGCTGTTGTGACAGTGATTTCAGGTTGTGCGAAGAAAGATCAGGGGAATCTTCTTGAGGATATAAAAAAGAGGGGTACACTCAGGATCGGCATGTCCACATTCGTTCCCTGGGCCATGAATGACAGGGAGGGGAAACTTATTGGCTTTGAGATAGATGTTGCCGCTGAACTTGCAAAGGATATGGGAGTTAAAGCCGAGTTTGTTCCAACCAAATGGTCCGGTATAATACCCGCGCTTCTCACAGGGAAGTTTGATCTGATTATCGGGGGTATGGGTATTACTGAAGAGAGAATGCAGAAGGTAGACTTCAGTGACCCCTATGATTATTCAGGGATGTCAATTGTTGCAAGCAGAAAGAAAGCCCCGGGTTTAAACAGCCTTGATGATTTTAATAAAAAGGGTGTTGTAATAGCAGCACGTCTCGGTACAACCGCTGCTGAAGCTGTTAAGAAATATTTCCCTGATGCTGAGATTAAGCTTTTTGAAGATGAAGCGCAGGCTATTCAGGAGCTACTTACAGACAGGGTTCACGCCGTTGTCGCTTCTGCGCCTCTGCCGGAATTTCAGGCAATTAAGTACAGCGACCGGTTTTATCTTCCCCTTCAGGATACTTTTACAAAGGAGCCGATAGGTTTTGCCATGAGAAAAGGTGAGGAGAAGGCAAAGAATTACTTCAATGCCTGGATTAAGGAGAAACATGAAGACGGTTTTCTTAAGGAGAAAAAGAGATACTGGTTCAGAAGCAGGGACTGGGACAGCAGGCTCAGGTAGTTCTTGAAGTCCGGGGTAAAATTCAGTTTTCTTGACCTGTTCCTGTTTGCAGTAATATCAGGCGTCGCTGTATGGGCTTTTTTCAGGATAAGCCTTGTTCTGCATTATAAATGGGACTGGAGTGGAGCTTTTACATATATAGCAAGGTATGATGAAACGTCAGGCAGCTATGTTTCCGGACTGCTCCTTGAGGGGCTCGGGATGACTGTGAGGCTCAGTATCTGGTCTTCTCTTCTGGCGTCTTTAATCGGGCTTATTGCCGGTATTATGAAACTCTCTGAAAAAATGTTTTTAAAATGGATAGCCATATTTTATATCGGCATTGTCAGAAATATACCATCCATTGTGTTTATATTCATTTTTTATTTTTTTATAAGCAGTCAGATTACCCTTGTGCTTAACCTGGATGAAATCTTTACAGGGCTGGAGAAGTATGATCGGATTCTGTCATTTTTATTCTCCCCTTCGTCCATGCTTACTCTTTTTATTTCCGCAGTATTGACACTGGCCCTGTATGAAGGCGCCTATATGGCAGAGATTGTCAGGGCGGGTATTGAATCCATTGAGAAGGGGCAGGTTGAGGCTGCTGACGCGCTGGGGTTCACCTGGATCGGTAAGATGAGATATATTGTGCTGCCGCAGGCTTTCAAGAGGATTCTGCCGCCCATGGCAGGGCAGATTATTTCTGTTATAAAGGATTCTGCAATAGTATCCGTAATATCTGTGCAGGAGCTGACTTTCCGTGGAACAGAACTTATGGCCTCGTCATACAGGACTTATGAGATCTGGATCATGATTACAGCGATGTATTTTATTGTTACCTACGGGTGTGCCGTTGCTGTTCGGTATATCGAAAAGTCTATGGAGAGGAGGGGGTATGTCTGAGACACCCCCTCCGACAAATTACTCTTTATTTTTTTTCTTCTTCTGCTTTGCCGGTTTAGTTTCGATCACTTCTTCAATTACCGGAATCTCTGCCGTAGAAATACCTTCAGCGGTTTCCGGTGTGTAGAGCTGCGGATTCATGCTTATTCCGAAAACTGCAAGGAGCCTGGAAAATCTTATTTTAATATCCTCTGCAATATGATAGAAACATGGAACAAGAACCAGCGTAATTACTGTTGCAAAAATCAGTCCGTATCCGAAAGCAAGGGCAAGCGGGGCTGTCATGTAGTTTTTATCACCTATACCGTAAATACTGGGGAAGAGCCCGAGAACTGTTGTCCCTGTTGTGAGTATGATAGGCCTGAGCCTCAGAACGGCTGCCTCCACCAGGGCATCAACAAGTCCGTGATTTTCCTCTCTTTTTATGTTAATGAATTCAACCATTGTTACGGTATTACTTACTATTACCCCCGCGAGGCTGAATATCGCCAGTACGCTCATAAAACAGAGCGTTTCATGATGGATGAATACCGCGAATATTACACCGATAAGTGAAAACGGTATTGCTATCATTACCACCAGAGGTGTCATAAGTGATTTGAAGAATATCGCAAGTATTATGAATATTACTACAAGGGCGATCTGGAAGTAACTTCCAAGTTCAGCCATACTCTCTGAAGTCTCCTCCTGCTCTCCGCCGTAAGAGATAAAGTAACCGGGGTACCTTTTTTCAATGTCAGCAAATTTTGCCGCCAGATCACTGTTGACTTTTACCGAGTTTGTCACATCCGTGTCAACATTCGCTTTAACCTGTACTATCCTTTTATAGTTTAGCCTGTTTATCTGTGAGTATCCGGGCTGCTGTTTTCTCGTTGTTATCATTCCAAGAGGTATGAGTCCCCCCTGGTTATTTGATATCATGACATCATTAAGGCTTTTCATCCTTTCTCGGGCCCCTTCATTAAACCTTACCCTGAGGGTAATTTCATCCTCTCCGTCACGGACAGTTGTTGCCTTTGCCCCTTCAAATGAGGCATTAATTGCGGTAGCAACATCTCTGACAGATATTTTCGCCCTTGATGCCATAACTTCGTCTGTTTTGTACCTGAATTCGGTTTTACCAGGCTCAAAGTCGGTTTTAATATCGTAAACCCCTTTTACCTCTTTAAGGTATGTGATGTATTCCGTTGCGATTTTATTAAGGGTGTTGAAATCTTCACCCCTTATTTCAACATTAACCGGGTCTCCCACAGGGGGGCCATGCTCCTGAATTTTGACGTTTATCTTCATCTCTCTGGAAATAAAACCCTCTTCCTGGGCCGCGGTAAAGTCCTTCATCAGTTTATCCTGAATTTCAGGAGCAGTCCTGTTCCTGTCCTTCTCCGGAGTAAGGTAGACAAAAAGGGTCGATTTATGGGTCCCGTCACCCGGTTTAGGGTCAAACCCGAATGGCACCTCTGTCCCCACCCTTGAGTAAAGTGTTTCAAGTTCAGTGGCAGGGAGTTCAAGAATTATCTTTTCAAGCTTTTTAATCTCCCTGAGATTTGCCTGGAGGTTCCGGCTGTTAGGGAGATATGTCTTGATTTTAAGTTCTTCAGAACCTCCCCCGGGGCTGAATATAAATCCAACAACCGGTACAAGGGCCAGCGCTCCCAGAAGCATGACAAAGAGTATCCCCACAGTAATATACCTGTGATTCAGGGCTGCTCTCAGGAGCTTCATATATATCAGCTGGAATTTTCCAAAAAGACCCTTTTCAAGGTGTTCATCGTCATCCAGAACAAAATCGCCATTTTTTTTATGATTGTCTTTGCTGAATATATTCAGAAAGGCAGGCATTACAAAGATGGCGATGAGCCATGATGCTGTAAGGCTTATCATTACCACCATGGGGATATATTTCATAAATTTACCCATTCTGCCGGTGAGGAGCATAAGGGGCATAAAGGCCGCGGATATACAGAGGAAGGTCACTGTAACAGGCCATACAAGTTCACTTGACCCTTTAAGGATTGCATCGTTTTTTTGAAGACCCAGCTCCATGTAACGATGTGCGTTCTCTGATATAACAATGCCGAAGTCCACTATCATCCCCAGAACCATGATGAATCCGAAGAGGCTTACTACATTAATGGTTACACCTGCGGATTTAAGGCCTATAAAGGCAACCATGAATACAAGGGGGATGGTTGAAGTGACAAGGGTTGCCATTCTCACGCCAAGCATGAAAAAGAGGATCAATGCAAGGAGTATAAATCCTGTTGCCGCATTTGTCAGAACTGACTCTATGTTGTTCCTGGTCTCTTCGCTTGTCAGGTTGAAAAGTTCAACTTTAACCTTATCAGGATAGGGATTGTTGAATTTTCCCATGGAGCCGGTGATTGTGTCTGTGAGCCGTATTTCATCAGCACTTTTTTTCTTTAAAACATTGAATACAATTGACTTTTTCCCCTGGTATCGCTCAAGAATATCAGGTTCATCAACAGTGTTGGTTACTGTTGCTATATCCCTGATTCTTATTGAATAACCGACATCATTTGACTGGATAACAGTGTTAAGAACTTCATTTATGTTGTTGTACTGCCCCTTGGTCCTCAGAACAAACTCATCATCACCAACACGAAGGGGACCGCCGGGATAGTCAATATTTCTTAAACTTATAGTGTTTATTACGTTGTTCATTCCCAGCCGGAATTTTTCCAGCTTTTCCGGGTCAACTTCAATGAGGAACTCCCTGTCGTAGAAACCGTATTTTTCAACTTCAGCGACACCGTCGAAGTCAAGGAAGAAGTCTTCAAGTTTGTCTCCCGTTTCGCGAAGAACCGTAAAGGGGACATCTTCGTTTTCTGCAAAAATAGCTGCGTGGAATATTTCAGTTTTGTCTGTTGTAATCTCTTCAATAACAGGTTCTTCCGCTGTTGAAGGGAGATCCTCGACAAGGTCTACCGCATCTTTAATGTCCTGCACTACCTGTTTCTTGTCGCTCGCCTTTTCATCAATGTATACGGCGATTACAGATACATTTTCAATATTATATGAACGGACCTTGTCAATATCGTCCACTTCCCTGAGTTTCTTTTCTATCGGTATTGATATAAGGCTTTCAAGTTCATCAGGCGATCCTCCGGGATATATGGTCTTTATGCTTACCATGTCGAAGTTTACTTCAGGGTAAGCTTCCCTGTTCATGCGTGAAATTGACATTATTCCCAGCATGAAAACCAGTCCAACTATCAGGGCAATTACCAGCTTTTCTTTTATGAGATATTTTATAATTGTTATCATTTAAATACGATCCTGTTTGTCCTTTTAATGTATCCGATCAGTCCTCTTTCGGGATATACTTCTCCACATCTATGCCGTAAGTTTCAAAAAGTTCATTTTTGGATACCTCGAATTCAAGCAGTGAAGCGTTATATGCCACAAGGAGCCCCAGTTCCTGTTCTCTGCTATCCACCAGTGAGTCGAGTGCATCCCTTACGCTCGCCGCGGTAAACCTTCCTCTTCTCATGTTTGTCACCATTTTGTTGTAATAGATCGCCGCCTGTATCCTTGCCTCTTTCGCCTTCAGGTAAAGCCTGTAGTTTGTGTCAATTTTTTCAATTTTGGATGTTACGTCATCCTTTACAATCCTCTCATATTTACTGACCTGAGTCTTTGCCTGTTCGACCATCCATCCCGCGTTCCTTTCATTGACCTGCTGCTTGCTGTCATCCAGAGGGTATGTAAGTGCGACCTTCGCCTCCAGCGAAGGGTATTTAGCTGTGGTACTGTTGGTGTATGATTCACCCAGGCTCTCATTGTAATCCATTGAGGATACTGATACAGAACCTTTCAGAGAGGGGAGGGCTTCGTTCTCATACATCTTGAGCTGCAGTTTCGCGTTGTCAAGGGTTCTCAGTGCGTTCAGGTAATCCGCTCTTTTGGCGTATGCTGTTTTAATCGCCTCTTCAGTATTGATCTCAGGGAGTTTATTGGAGAGAATCGCCTTCTCCTGCATTGTGATCTCCTCTTTCATGTCTACAGACTGGAGAAATTTTCTCAGGCCGTCTCTGTACTGCTGCTCTGCGTTTGCCAGTGCGGCCTCAGATGATGCCACCCTCGAATTCCAGAAATTGAGTTCAAACTTTTCAGCAAGCCCGAGCCTTACATTGCCTGCAACAATTCTCCTCACCCGCTTTGTCTCGCGCAGCATCATCTGAGCATTGTCCATGCTGGTTTTGTAAATAATTACATTCCAGTAATCTACTATTACCCCTACAACAACCAGTGATAGATTATATATTATCTCGTCCTTCTGCATCTGTGCGGCGTTTTTAAGTATCTCCTCCTGCTTCCTGTCGTTATACCCGAAGGCGTTTTTCAGAAGTTCCTGTTCAATGCTTGCGAATATTACAGGGTTGCTGTATTCTGTAGCTCCGTAGCCGGAGTCATTTGATGCGAAAGTCTGGCCGACACCTGCCGAAACAGTTGTCCCTGTTGAAAAAGATTTTGCAAGAGAAGCTGAAGCGAATGTGGTTTTGCTGCTTTTGCCGTACTTGCTGTACAGTGTTTCGGGGTACTCATCTGAAGTGATTCCCCCTTCAGCGTTAAAATACGTGGAGTACTTTGACTGAAATTTTCTGTAGTCCGAGTCGGCCATTGCCACGTCATATTTTCCAGTTAAAATGTCATGGTTGTTCTCTATCGCCTTTTTTATAGCATCTGAAAGGGTTATCCGGAACCCGCCTATGATAACCGCGGCCTCGTCAGCAAGCTCGATTTCAATCGGCGGTGATGATTTACCGTTGTTCTGCGCTACGGCTGATGAAAAAAACAGTGACGCCATAGATATTGATATCAGTATGAATATTTTTCTTTTCAAGTTTCTCCTCCCGGCAATGTTCTCTGTCAGAACATAAGTGTGCCGTATATTTCATTAACAATATGATTAATCCGGTCTTTCTTTTCCTTATCCAGAACCGGTATTTTAAGTTCTTTTCCTTTCGGCCTTAACGATTTGAAGGCCATCTCTATCATGTAGTTGTACAGTGTCTCTTTCTTGTTCCCGTATAAAGATTTATGGAGAGGTGTATCTGTAAAAAAATCCTCCCAGTGTGAAAAATTTAATATGAATGCAACTACATTCATTGAAAACAGCATAGTGTTTGAAGTTTCAAAAATTCCTGTTTCTACTCCTTCTTTAATAATGTTTTCAAAGAGAATAAGCCTGGGCATCATATATCTTTTTACATACTCATGAAGCAGCCCCTGCCCTTCAGCCATCTCCCTCGCGAAAATTCTGTGGAGATCGTCATCATGAGAGTCCATGCTGATTGCTATCATTGTATAGATTGCGGCACAAAGCTGTATGTCCAGCCTGACGTTCCACTGGTCGACTTCGCTTGCTAGGCGTTCAGAAAATTCTGTTGCTATATCACCTATTGCTGTCTGGAAAATACTTCGGTAAAGATTCTCTTTGTTTTCAAAGTGATAATGCAGCAGTGCCTGGTTAACCCCTGCAATCGCTGCAATAGAACTCATCCGGGCGCCATTGAAACCTTTATTAGCGAATTCTTTTTTTGCGGCTGTAAGGATTTTAATTTTTGTTTCATCACTCTCTTTTATGGTTTTTGCCATGGGTAATTCCTATTTTGCTTAACTGAATAGTTTAATTAAGTGGTTAATTTAATTAAACAGCGTCATTGTCAAGAAAAAAATGAGAACTTTTCAGTATTTATACTTATTTTAACTTAAAAGTAAATTTGAATTATATTCCCATTCGTTTGCGGGGGATATAATTTTTATTGATTAAAGCCGTATTTATCACGACTTTTAAAATGCTGTTAAAAATTATTATTGTTTTAATTGTGCTCTATAATAATAATTTTATAGTATTTTAAATTCTGGTAATATACGGTTATATTATGTTTGAAATAAAAGATAATGAATCTGAAAGAATTTTTCTAATAAAAAATGATGAGCTTTCTCACATGAACCTGCTTGAAGAGAGAATTATAGATTTTTTGAAGAATGATAAAAGAGAGGTTGTGCTGGATTTTCAGCATCTGATGCATTTCGATTCTGTGGCACTTGCCTCACTGATAAGGATAAAAAGAAAAATGGATACCCTGGACAGACCTTTCAGGCTGATAAATTACAACCAGACTGTTTTAAGGGTAATTGAACTTTCAGGTCTTGAAGACTTTCTCCTCGGATAAACAGGAATTTTCTCTTTTTGATAAGCCTGCCGTCAGATTATTACAAAATAAAAAATATGTTGATTTGAAACCGACCGTAGTTTTGCATTACTTATTATTAAAACTTTTTTCAGGGGCCAGCTACTTCCGGGTGTGCTGCCTGAACAGTTGTAAAACACCCTGCTTTTTGTGGCGGGAAACTATGTAATGTATTATTATGGAGAATAAAACGATATGAATAAATTAAATAAAAACGGCATTATTAAAAGGAAGGGGCCCCTTGTGCTTGTAATAATGGACGGCATGGGTATGGGCAAAGATAATGAAGGGAATGCTTTTTTCCTGGCCAGGACCCCTAATCTTGACACCCTTATGAAAGAGAGCCCCTTTACAACTTTAAAGGCCCATGGAACAGCTGTGGGCCTGCCAAGCGATTCTGACATGGGAAATTCCGAGGTGGGCCATAATGCCCTTGGCGCAGGGAGGATTTTTGATCAGGGTGCCAAGCTTGTCTCCAACGCTATCGGTTCGGGTGATGTTTTTAAGACGCCTCTCTGGAGTGAACTTATTGAGAAGCCTGTAAAATCAGGCACCGCGATGCATTTTATAGGGCTCCTATCTGACGGGAATGTTCATTCTCATATAGATCATCTGTTCAGCATAATAGATAAGGCCGCCTCTGATGGTGTTAAAAAAGTGATGGTCCATATACTCCTGGACGGAAGGGACGTGCCTGAAACCTCGGCAAATCTTTACATAGATAAACTTGAAGAGTTTCTTGAAAAATTCCGGAGTCAGGGCCTCAACTTCCGTATAGCTTCAGGCGGAGGGAGGATGGTCACAACAATGGACAGGTACGAAGCTGACTGGGACATTGTTAAACGGGGATGGGACGCTCACGTACTTGGCAAGGCCAGGCCTTTTCATTCAGCAATGGAGGCCCTTGAAACATTCAGAAAAGAGGAGCCTGGAATTATAGATCAGTATCTCCCTTCCTTCACAGTTGTTGGTGACAGCGGGCCTGTGGGCACAATAGAAGACGGCGATTCCGTTATCCTCTTCAATTTCAGGGGAGACAGGGCGATTGAGCTTACGAAGGCCTTTGAACAGGATGACTTTAAGTTTTTTGACAGGGAGAGAAGGCCGGATGTTCTTTTCGCAGGTATGATGCAGTATGACGGTGATCTGAAAATCCCGGAAAAATTTCTCGTGAATCCTCCCCAAATAGACCGTACTGTAAGTGAATACCTTGTGAAATCAGGCATTAAGCAGTACGCGATTTCCGAAACACAGAAGTTCGGACATGTAACCTATTTCTGGAACGGCAACAGGACAGAAAAGTTTGATGAAGCTTCAGAAACATATTATGAAGTCCCTTCGGACAGGGTGGAGTTTAATGAAAGGCCGTGGATGAAGGGGGCGGAGATTACTGATAAGGTCATTGAAGCGATTGATTCAGGAGAGTATGAGTTTATAAGGCTTAATTATCCCAACGGGGACATGGTTGGCCATACCGGCGATCTCGAGGCCGCGATAATAGCAGCTGAGACGGTTGATCTATGCCTGAAACGCCTTCTTGAGAGTGTAAAAGAGAGCGGGGGTATCGCCTTTATCACTGCTGATCACGGCAACCTTGATGAGATGTTTGAACTTGATAAAAAGGGTGAATTTCAGAGGGACAAGGCCACTGGTGAACTGAAGAGCAAAACGGCCCACACACTGAACCCTGTTCCTGTTATTATATATGACCCGGAGTTCTACGGGGAGTATGAACTGGATCCCGGTGTTAAAAATCCGGGCCTCGGCAATGTTGCCGCAACATTACTGAACCTGCTTGGTTTTGACGCACCCGATGATTACCTTCCGTCGCTGATAAAGCTTAAGAAGTGATGAATTTCAGGCCTGTATTTTCTGTAATCCTTCTTGCCTCCCTCTTCCTGAACGCCCCGGCGGGAGGGAGGGAACTGTCTGCTCCTGAACTTAACAGGGCAGGCATGGATGCCCTGGAAAAAGGGAACAATGAAACCGCTTCAGAATATTTTATAGGGGCCATAGTGCTTGATCCTTCAAACAAGTACTACTGTAATAACATGGCCGCATCTCTGATGAGAAGGGGAAAATACCCTGAGGCGGAGAAGTTTCTTTTTCACGCAATTAAAATTGACGGCAATTACACCCGCGCCCTGTCAAATATGGCCGTAACTCTTTTTCATCTCGGGAGGTACAGGGAATCGTACAGCTACTACCTGAGGTCGATGAGTGCTGACAGAACATACACGGAGAGCCGTTTTGAACGTGGGAGGGTAAAATCCGAGATAAAAAAAATATCAAAGGGAAAACCTGAAGACAGGGACCTTGAAAAAATTATTGATTACCTTGGAGATGGTGATAAGAGGAGATGAAAATCTGTTAAAATATCTTTTCAATTGAAGCAAATATCCCCTTTATGTCATCTCTTCTGAACTGCGGCAGTCGTGTATCAAATTCCCTGTCTGAAACAACCATAACAATGAGACTGTCGTTTTCGAAAAGAGGCGGTTCCTCTGAGTCGCCTATAACCTCGATTTTTCTTGTCCTTCCCTCCTTGAATCCTTCAATTATAACAATATCTGAATCTGAGAAGTATTTTTCAGCAAGAGCAAGAGGGGTCTCCTCCTCTGTAATATCAGCCATTAGGGCAATCTGCTTTCCGTTTGTTATAAGTGCAGATCCGGCCCCTGCCTCCCTGTACCTGTAGGTGTCCTTCCCCTCCCGGTCTATATCAAAATGGTGCCTCATGCTTTTGAGTACAGAGACACTCTTCCCTTCAGCGGTGTACTCCCCTATGAGCCGTTCAATTAATGTTGTCTTCCCTGAGCCTGATTTTCCGGTAACTGTTATGATCTTCGGTTTTTTCATATTTAAACTCCCGGGCAATATTCTTATATCCGATGCTGTTGCGCAATAAGAAAAATCCTTGAATTTTTAGATGTCTGCTGCTTTATGCAGATGAGGACAGAAAATGGATAAAGATAAACTTAAATGCGCTATCATAGCAGGCGGTAGAAGCGGCAGATTCGGCAGTGACAAGTCTATATATAAATATGAGGGAAAAACTCTCATAGAATATGTCTTTGGCGCTGTATCCCCTGTATTTGAAGATATAGTCATCATTGCAAATGACAGTGAAAAGTTCAGTTTTCTCGGAGTGGAGGTGATTCCTGATATAATTCCGGGTCTCGGGCCTATCGGGGGGATATACACTGCGGTTGAAAAGCTTGATGCTGAGAGGATTTTTATATTCCCCTGTGACATGCCCTTCCTCAGTACTGATTTTATCCGGTATATGACGGAAATCCCTGATCTTTATGATATTATTGTGCCTGAAGTAAACGGCAGGTACCAGCCTTTGCATTCAATCTATTCAAAGGTGTGTATTGAGGCAATTAAAAGAAATATTGAAGCTGAAGATTACAGGATGAGCGGATTTTTTGAAGGCCATAATATAAGAATCGTGGGGGAGGAGGAGATCGGTTATTATGACGATCCCTTCAGAATGTTCAGGAATATAAATTTCAGGGAGGATATTGAGGGTAGCGTCCATTGAGAAGTTCTCACTAACATGTTCCGTCAATTTTAACTGCATGTAAAATATTAACAAATAAAGTGAAATTCTGGAATATTTACTTTACATATATATAAGCAGGTAATGTCTGTAGCGGAAGATTAAATATCCCCATTCTGCGCTGTAAAAGAGGGGAGCTTCTGTTCCTTCAGCTGTGAAATCGATACATTTACGGACGGTATATGAATTCAAAAGAGATATCAGTTTTTGATGAAGAAAATTACAGGCCCAGGGAGGAGTGCGGGATTTTCGGCATTTACGGAAATCCGCATGCTGCAAACCTGACATACCTGGGGCTTTATTCACTGCAGCACAGGGGTCAGGAATCAGCAGGTATTGCCTCATCGGATGGTGAACATATTTACAGGTATGCAGGCATGGGGGAGGTCAATGACGTGTTCTCCCAGGAACATATAGACAACCTTCCCGGGGAAATGGCAATCGGTCATAACAGGTATTCCACAACCGGGTCATCTTACCTTCGTAATGCCCAGCCCTTCAGGGCGACTTCAGTTCTCGGTCCCATAGTTCTTGCGCATAACGGCAACCTGACAAATGCCGGGAAGATTCGCTCTGATCTTGAAAAACAGGGCCACATTTTCCAGACAACAATCGATTCGGAAGTTATCGTTCACCTCATGGCAAGGTCGCGCACTGATAATTTTGAAGAGGCTTTAATAATGTCCCTGAAACAGATTAAGGGCGCCTATTCTCTCTTTGTAATGAACAGGGATAAGATATATGCTGTGCGCGACCCTTACGGCTTCAGGCCTCTGGCTTTAGGAAAGCTGGGAGACTCATGGGTTGTGGCATCGGAAACATGCGCTTTCGATATTATCGGCGCGACATATGAAAGAGACGTCATGCCTGGAGAGCTTATTGAAATTACAGCAGGAGGGATAAGATCGCTCTTCCCCTTTGAAAAGAGGGAGGAATCACTCTGTGTTTTTGAATATATATATTTTTCACGTCCTGACAGCAGGATTTTCGGCGATTCTGTTTATGATATGAGGATCAAGCTGGGAAGGATGCTTGCCAGGCAGGATCCGGTTGAAGCTGATATCGTTGTTCCAATTCCGGATTCTTCAAACTGCGCGGCACTCGGTTACTCGAAAGAGTCGGGGATTCCTTTTGAACTGGCAATGATAAGAAGCCATTATATCGGTCGGACTTTTATTGAACCGACCCAGCGGATCCGCGACCTGGGGGTCAAACTGAAGTTTAATGTTGTGCAGTCTGTTGTGCGCGGCAAACGGGTTGTTGTTGTTGATGACTCAATCATGCGCGGTACAACAATGAGAAAGATTATAAAGATGTTCAGAAATGCCGGTGCGACTGAAGTCCATGTGAGGATATCAGCCCCTCCTACAGTTTTCCCCTGTTTTTACGGCATAGATATTCCGACTCACAGCGAGCTTATAGCCGCAACGCACACTATTGAGGAGATAAGGAAATACCTGCGGGTTGACTCGATCAGTTATATGACTATTGACACGATGATTAAGGCCATCGATTCGCCTGATAAAAAATTCTGCACGGCATGTTTTGACGGCCATTATCCCTGCAGCCTTGAGATGAATCCTGAAGATGAGGACAACCAGAAGTATCTTTTTGAAGAGGGGAATGGTGATTATTACTGAGAAAAGAGGACCGCAGATTATTTTATCTTCACGGGGTAATGACTGATGAATAAAACAAGAGATGTACCTGTTAAAACGCGTGACAGGATCCTACTGACCGCATTGAAGCTTTTTAATGAACATACGGCAAGCGCGATATCCACTAACCATATTTCGGCTGAAATGAATATAAGTCCCGGTAACCTCTACTATTATTTCAAGAACAAGGAGGAGATAATACGGGATATTTATAAAAAACTCTCAGAACTGGCGGATGCGATATGGTATCATCCGGAACTGGGGCAGTCTGAAGAGGGCCTGGTTGATTATTTCAGAAACCTGGCTTCCCACATGTACGAGTTCCGTTTCTTTTATCTTGAACTCAATGTTATCCTTAAAAATGATCCTGTCCTGAAAAATGAGTATATAGACAGGTCAGACAGGATCCTCCTGCAGATGATGGTGATCTTTTCAAATTTCATTCAGAAAAAAATAATGAAGAATTTTGATTCAGAGAGGGAGAAAAAATACCTGATGCGTAATATCTGGACCGTGGGGCAGATGTGGATGACTTATTCAAATATCAAGTATGACAGTGTCACTTCGGAAATAGTAAATGACGGTGTATGGCAGATGTATACCGTTGTTGAGCATCTTTTTACCAAAAGAGCCAGGGCTAAAATAGAAAACATGCTGTTTGAAATTTTTCCGGTGTAGTTTTTTAGAACAGGCCCCGTTTTTTATCCGCTCAAATTAAACATCGTAAAAATACTTGACGTTTCGCGCCAGCTGTTATTTCTGGTTTAACAATACAGGTCACTAGTTCAATTGGTAGAGCATCGGTCTCCAAAACCGAGTGTTGGGGGTTCGAGTCCCTCGTGACCTGCATGAAAGCCGTCTATTGCAGGCGGCTTTTTTTTTTAAAGGAGGGAACAGCATGGGTGGTGAAATTTTCACTCTCTTCTTTATCTTTCTCGCCAGGGTGATTGATGTATCTCTCGGTACTGTCAGGATTATACTTGTGTCCAGGGGATATAAAAACATCGCCCCGTTTCTCGGTTTTTTTGAAATACTTATATGGATTACAGCTATCGGGCAGGTAATGAAAAACCTGAACGGCTTCACAAGTTATCTGGCCTATGCCGCCGGTTTCGCTGTCGGTACATTCGTGGGAATGAAGCTTGAATCTTTCATATCAATAGGGTACCAGTCCCTGAGAATAATAACCACGGAGAAGGTTACGGCTCTCCCTCTTACCCTGCGTGAAGAGGGATTCGGGATAACAACAGTATTCGCAAGGGGTATGAGGGGTGAGGTGATGCTGGTTTATACAACTGTTCCCAGGTCAAAAGTCAAACATGTGCTTGAGATTGTTGAAGAGCTTGAACCGAATTCATTTATTACTATTGAAGATGTACGGTCATACAGTTCCGGGTTTATATCGCGTGCCGGTTTTTTTGACAGGCTCAGTCGCGGTATTTCTAAAAGAAAGTAGAAGGAGGGGGAGCACTCCTTCCTGACTTGATTACCTTTTGCTTTTCTTGTTGCCACGTCAAATATTAAAGCAATTGCCAGCACTAATCCCCTGATAATGTACTGAAGCGACGCGTCTGAGGTTGTGGACCGCAGGTTCCAAGTTTGTTAAAGTATAAAGAGCTTAGTTTACTGAATGTTGTTTAACTGGATGTCCGGAAAAGACGGGCATCTCCGGGGCAATACTCATAGAAAGATTGATTTCTATTAAAGATATAATAAATGTGGATAGATTAAAAATGTTTAATTCATCAATTTGACAACACATCATGAAAAAGTTATTTACTCATAGAGTTTTATCCAGTACATAATCCCTTTTCAAAGGTATAAATGCACTGTTATAAAAAAATAATAATCGCTGCAGTTTTTATGGTGATATGCACCAGGCTTTTTCCTGCTGATCACTTATCCATTAAAGTAATTAATTGGAGTTACTCCCCGACGAAATCATCATCCCTTTCTTCTGTCATTGCCGAAGATAATTGGAAATCAATAAAAGATATAAAAAAGATTTCACTGCCTCCACGGAAAACTGAATATCAGTATATATGGCTCAAGGGAAAGTTTGAAACAAAGGGAAGACCGAAAGAATACTATGGCATTTCCCTGGGCAGAATAAATCATCTCTATGAAACCTATCTTAATGATAAGCTGGTTGCCTCTCTGGGAACTAAAGATATTAATCAGATGTTTTCAACCAGACATTACCGGATTCGCAGTGGAGATTTAAAAGATGGAATAAATAGTATCTACATAGGCATTGAAATTCAAAATAATACAACTGAAGGAATTGGCAACAGGATTTCAGTTGTAATAATGCCCCGGGATGAATTTAACCGGGACAGGTTCCTTCATTTCCTGTTTTATATTTTATTCCCCTTCAGCATGGCATTTTTCTTTTTATTATCGATTACGATATTTTTCATCATCCTGCTCTTCAACAAAGACAGGAGGATTTTTTACCTTGTCATAGCATTAAATCTTATCTCTGTTTTATATATCGCTTTTCTATTTCTTCCCTGTGGGATTATATCTCCCAGTCTTCAAACTTCCCTGCTTTTAATCAATTATCCCCTCTCGGTACTGGTCTTTATTTATACCTATCAGGCTTTGTACCGCGTTTTTCTTTCAGGACAAAATTATATCATTATTATAGTTATAATTCTTGTTTCAGCTCTGCTTCTATTTTTTAACACTGCAATCCTTGCCTATCCTCTGAATAAAATTCTATTCATTTCCCTGGTTGTCATTTTCTCACTATATCAGATGTATATTCTTCTCACCCTGAACTCGATAAAAAAAGATTCAATAAAGCTATATGGCCTTTTAGGTCTGCTGACATTCAATATAATCTTTTACCTATCAACGGCACTGACCGGTGAAATGGGCAGCAGGTATATATATTTTACTTTTGTTTATTCCTTCGTGCCGGGACCGATACTAATTCCTTTTTTCATTGTCAGGGATTATCAATTCCACTGGTTGAAAATGGAATTCATTTACCGCAACCTGAAAAACAGAAAGAAAGGGACACCAGACATCCTGATTTCCGGTTCATCCGAAAAGAAACTGGAGATTATTCTTCAATTTATCAGGGACAACTATAACCAGGACATATCCAGAGAAGGGCTTGCCAGGGCCGTGGGCGTAAGTCCCAATTATATGAGCAGTCTTTTTAATCAATACATGAATATGAGAATTGACGAATATATAAATAAACTGAGAGTTGAATCAGCCTCCCTTCTTTTGCAGGAGAACAACTCAAGTATTATAGATGTAGCATTCAAAGTCGGTTTCGAAAGTCTTCCCACCTTTAACAGGGCTTTCAAAAAAGTTTTCGGCGTCACTCCCTCAAAATACCGCAGCAACAACACCGAATAATACACCGTTCAATTTTTCCAATTGGAGTAATTGAATAGACCCTCCCCCTTTCTTTGTTGTAAGTTTCATACCAGTAATAATAAAATCTTAATATCATGGCAAATCAGGCTTCCTGATAATAAGACTATAGAAGCGAAGATCAGGTGAAATAGATTATCACACGATGTAATCTTTGCAGGTACATTGAGGAGAAAGTTCATGCCGGGAAAAAATAAAAACATAAATTTAGCAATACTTCATGATTTCCTGTCACGGGCGGAGCAGGCCGGCATTTCACCGGAACAGATTAAAAGGATCAGGAACTATTTTGACAGTGACCGCCACCTGCTGCACCTTAACCGCTGTCCCGATATTATCCATGTCATGGAATTTATTACTGGCCTCAGGGAGGATTATCCCCCTGATACCGAAAAACTGGCTGAAGACCTGGACGGCAGGGAGTTTATTAAAATCTTGAATTCCCTTGATCAATGGACCAACGTGGATGAACGAATATTCCGTATTCTGTCCCTGGAAGAGATCTGGCCGGAAGAGGAAGATTCTTTTTTTTATAAGGCGCGAAAAGATATCATGAACAATCCTTCCGAGGACATATACTCTCTGCTTGTAGAACGTCTGTCAGAGAAGGGTTACAGCAAAGAAGAAGTCTTTTCAAAGGCCATGGAATATATCGGATGGAGCGTTACCGGTAATGATGGACAGGCAACCTCTCTGGGGCGTTTCGTACTGGGCAAAGACATGAAAGCCATGACTGCCATGGCAGTTAAAGCGGGCATTACAGATGATATCGCTGAGCTGTACATTGTCAATGCCCCGGAAAAATTTCAAAAAGACAAAGGACTCTTTTACCAATGCGCAAAAAATGATAAAGAAACTTCCGTCACACATATTATAGAGTTGCTGTTGAAAAAAGACCCCGCGGCCTATAAAGAAGATGTTTTATTTCTCATTGATTCTCTGAAGGAACCATACACGGTTTTTATTGCCGCTTTCCTGCTGTTGAAATACTACCCGGATACCATGAAAGACCCCGCCTATAAACTTGGAGAGAAAGCAGCCATTGAAATACTGCCGGCAGAGAATGACAAACACATCAATGACAAACTGGAGTTTGCCGCGGGTTTCCGCTGGTTGAAGTTCAGGATTATTGACTGGCTCCTCAGCAATTTCGGCATGGAGGCAAAGAAAATCATTACGACCTACAGGGAAGAGAACACAGCACTGAGGCTTGAATATTACGAGCTTGTGGCCCGCCACCTGGGAGAGGAGAGCCTTGATATTCTGGTAGAGGGTTTACTCAAAAATTTTAACGAGAAAAGCATATACGGGAACATTGATTATAAAGCCTATGTGAAGAAACTCCTTTCGCTTATTACCCCTCATGATTATTCCCGGTTCAGGGATAAAATCGAAAGCCATTTTGCCGGGATCAGCAACAAAAAGGCACAGGAACTTGTCTCAAAGGCTCTCAAGCAGAAGGCCGACAGGAGGCCCAAACCACAGGATTTCAGTCATGACAACCGATGGCTTTTTGATGAGTTTGCAGCAGACACAGAAAAGGAACTCCTGAAAAAGATACTCCCCTGGCAGAAAAAAAATACGTATCCCGTACAGAGCATTGATTTTTACATGGATGAAGACTCCTTTGAAGAAGGTTCCTATGGTATACAGAAAGTTAATGTATTGTGTGAAGACGGAACAGCCGGGACATTCATGTGCACACATGCCTGTGACTGGCTCTATCATATTCTCCTTTCATTTAGGACAGACCATAACTATGATGATGACATGCTGAATATCATGAGCACTTCACGAATACCTCTTGCGGTATTGGTACACGAGCTGTTAAAAATGGCAGACAGCATCAGCAGTAAACTGGAGGAATCCGGCGGGACAACAAAAAAAATCAGGAACACCTTTTATATCTATCATGATACCTATGGAACCCTGAAAGAATTTGAGCAGAATATAAAAAGAGATATGCAAAATCTTTTCACTGACGAAAAGAGCGCTGCTGATTTTACCTACAGATGTTACAGTGATCCGAAAAAGCAGCAGTGGCTCATGGAACAGTGCTAAAGATAAAGTAATAAAAAATAAATATTATCATGAAAAACCATGCAAATAAATGAAAAAAATTTAAACAATATCACATTGATTGGAAAAAAATTCCAGTCCCTTATCAGGTCCCTGGATGCACAGCCCAATTTACTGCTGATAACGACAGATGTCATTAGTATTAAACATGACGGTGAAGCAACCAGCGAAAAGGCAATGGTTGGTGATTTCATAATCAACGGTGATGTTGCAGTAATAAGAAAAGGAATCGATGAGGCTGTTGCTCACGATGACATAGAATATTTTTACGACAGATATCATTCATACATGTCAAAAAGAAGAAATTTTTCACTGCTCTTCAGGGAATGTGACATCTCTTCATGGAACGAAGGGTATGACCTCCTGAACTCAATGCTTAACAGGGAAACACTTGAGCGACTGGGCCTGGAATACATTCTTTTTTTTGACATAAGTGATCCCGGCAGGGACAGCTTTATTGAGTTTGCCTTATGATTTGTAATGAGAATATATAAGAGATAATTAATAGAATTCATCCTGGTGCCCATCGGAAGGCGGAGTTATCATTTTAATAAGTATGAAAACCTGATTTTTAGAGGCAACCATAAGATGATGCTTATAGAATAAATCCTGCAGAATATAAAAAACAGGGAGAAAACTGTGAACAGAGAACAACTTGCAGAAGAGATTATCAGCGCAATAAACAATGCCCTCGACAACGGAACCGTCGAACGTGATGAAGTCTCACAAATAATTGCCGGCGTATCCGAAGACTGCCAGGCTATCCTGCTGTGGTCTATTGACGAATGGGAGGACTACGATTCTCATGACGAGGACAGGGCCTTTGCAGAGATAAGCAATGCCTCATGGCTCGACGAGGTTGACCGTATACTTCTTCCTGACCTGCCATCATCTGTTTTACCCCAAGAAACAGAGAATCAGGCGGCATTGAGAATTCCCCTGAAATTTTGCGATCCAAAACAAAATGCTCTTTTCCGGGGACTTGTGCTGAAGCTGCGGGATGAGCTCGTGGGTGCCCTGCGCCTGGTTGCGGTTTCAGGGAAGCTTGGTAAATTCTCAAACATGGTAGGTCTCATGGGCCAGGGGATTTCAAAGTCCGGTTACGCGGACCTGGTTGCATTCTATCACCCCAAGGGAAATCTTCCCATACTGCCCATACATGAACACAGGGGAAGAGATACTGATGTCTACCAGTTTGGTGTGTGTACTTCTGAAGGGGTCACCATGTTTTATCCTGAAGGAGAGGGGGACGGTCTTGAAGAGGATAATCTGCCTTCTTCTTCAAAGGAGTATCTTTTTGCTGACATGGTCTATTTCCGCGGGGAGAGACATGATATCTGGTTCCGTATCAAGGGGGAACTGTATGACATATACTTTTCTGCTGGACACTGCCATGATGAATGGGGAGGATTATCTCAGGATGAGGTGATGGAGATTCTGACCCAACACTTCAGAACACAACCCCACCTTGAGTTTGACCCATATACAATGTCTGACCCTTCAGATAAGGATACATTTATGCAATGGTTCACACTCTTTCAGGAGCTGTCTCCCGGGAATCCCTTTATCAAGGTCTTTAATTCCATTGATAAGGGCCTTGAGGATTACGGCCCTGATGCAGCGACCTCCTTTCTTGACCTTCTTGAGGAGGGAAGCGAACAGAGGCCAGAGGTAATTCGCTGCTTTGGCCGTTATCTTCTCCAGCAGGGAGACTCTTTAAAAGCCCTTGAACTCTTTGAGTCACTGGAGGGCCAAAACCGCCTCTATGAATGGAAGCATGAGCTCAGGGCTCTGCTGGATGTTAAGCGGCCGGAGGATCTGCTTAGCAGGGCTGATGAACTCTGTAGAGAAGATGAAAAGTATCTGGTTGAATCAGCCCCCTTAAGGGCAATGGCACTGAGCTCCCTGGGAAAACAAAATGAAGCCCGGGAACTGATGGACACAGTACCCTTGAAGAAAAGAGAGGAACTCTACTGGTGGGCCATGGCATGCATCGCCGCCCGGGAGAACGAGTCGAATGCCATTGACTACCTCCACAGTGCCTTTGCCAAAGGACCTGCCAGGATCGCCTGCAACCCTGCTGACCTTGAAGGTTTTCCGGAACTCTTGAGGCTCTATAAGAAAAGAGAGCAGCTTCACACCCGGGCAGGAGACGACAGCGCTGCAGCAGAAGAGGTGGTAAAAAGGATAACTGCTGAGGTTCTTGAAATTGACTCCAGGGAGACCCCCCTTGCATACCTTGATACTGTTGATGAGGTCTATTCCTGGAATGTCTCACAAACGCTGGAATATGAAGATAAGAGATCTGTAAAAAAGCTGGTTAAAAAAGATGGTGATACTGTTTGCGCACTCATGAAGGACGGCACGATTTCCCGGTACACTCTTTCTCCGTCTCATGGAGCAGTAATTGAGAAAAAAACAGACTACAACTTTAAGGGCAGTGACATTGCCTTTCATGAGGGCTTTCAGTTCATTGCTGACTGGCCCCGGGGCCTGGTTGTTATCCATGATGACGGGAAAGAGCTTCTTGAAAAGGAATATGTTCCCGGCCGGTTCTTTTCAGATAAACCGGGCTCGGTTGCCGTAGACAGCACAGGAAAGCTTGCCGTTGCAACGGGCAACCGGGGGGCAGAACTCTATGACATATCTGACCCTGAAAATCCCCAATTTCTTTCACTTGCCGCTACCGGATACCCGAGGGAGAATTACTACGGGAAGGAAGCGGTTATTGAGGGTGATGTACTCTATGTGGCCGCCGGCTGGGGAGGCCTCCTGACCTTTGATATCGGGAATCCTGCAGAGCCGAAGATCCTCGGGGGCCTCTCCCTGCAGGACCAGGAATTTATAGCTGAAAGAATAGAGTTGCACAGGGAGTACGCTGTTATCTACAGTAGAAACAGTGTATGGCTGGTGAACATTAAAAACCGAAAGGCCCCTGAATCCATCTGCCTGATAAGGGGTGACAGGCTGGAGATTGTCACCTGGCAGGAACTTGAACCAGAGGGGAATGCCGAAAGGTTTCTCCTGGTTGACGGTGGAGGTGATTATATGTGGGTCCTTGAAGTGGGGAAAAACAACAGGCCCCGCATAACTGAAGTGATGCCCATCCAGGATGAAGAGGGAGAGGCGAAACGACTGACAGGGCTCAATGATGCGGTCATAATAGATGACAGCCATCTTATTACCTTTACCGACTATGAAATTTTTGTGCTGGAAAAAAGCAAAAGACCCTCTCTGGATAAAACAATTGAAGAAAGCATCTTCTCCCTTGAAGATGGGATTGTCGGCTGGATTGATGAGCAGCTGAGAGACTATGGAACAGCCTCCCCCGGTTATCCTCTGGGGGTACTTGTCCTGGCGGTAAACACAGATGCCTGTGAGATTTCTCTCGACATCCCCCGTTCCGCCGCGGGTATTAACTCGGGGCCCGTGAATGATGAAAAACTTGAGTACGCCTTTACTTCCTTCAACCTTTCCTTTGAAGAGAGGCCGGGGATGGAGAGAGTCGGCCCGTGGGAAGACAGCAACTGCATGATAGGGGAACTGACATGCCTGAAAAGGGACAGGGCCCTTTTTGGTTTGAGCTCAAGGGTCTTAATGCGGGTAAAGGACCTGGAGTCTTTCAGGAACATCATGGCGGGGCGCGTTTACCTCATGAGCCTTCATGACTATGATAAATCCACAGTGGTTGACATTGCTGTGGATGAAACAAGGCCCTGGGTCCCCTGGCGAAAAGAAATTCAGGGTGATGTTGCCCTGTCGCCGGAAGAGGAACTTCAGGAATTTGATTTCATCAACAAGTATGTCCGCCTTGGGAAAGAAGATGAAGAGATTCGGCGGATTGTTTTTGAAACAGCAGGCCGTGGTGTAATCCCGGCCCTGAGGGCGGCGTGGAAACTCCGCGATGTTGATGCTGAAGGGGTGCGGGAGGCGTGCATGACCGCGGCCCGCAGTGAGTATGTCAATGATGAGATTATTGAAAGGCTTGCACAGTTTATTGACAACCCCGAGGTCAGGGCCCTTCTTGAATATCTTTTCAGCAATCCTCCCGCTAATTTGAAGTCCAGGGACCATAATGGAAGTTTTGAAGACCGTATCCTGGTTGAACTAGCCGTGGCCCTGGGCCGTTGTGAAGATGACCGGATCATCGACCTGGTAAAGGGAATGCTTAAGAATCTTGATTACAGGAGTTCAGAGTTTGTCACAAAGGCTATGAACGGAATGAGCAAAAGGCTCAAAGAACTGGAGCCTTCCCTGCGGCAGTATATTGCAGATGCTGATGAAGGAGACAGGAGACTCCCTGCTATATGTATCCAGCTCTTTCGAGCAGGCTGTCGGGAACTTCCTGAGAAACTGCTCACCCTGTCTCAACGTGAGAAAAGGAATGAGCAGTACGCTTCAGTAAAGCTGGGAATTACGTTCCTTGATGAAGAATACCAGACTGATTCATGCAGGGCGGAACGGCTCTTTACCGGTTTTATGCTTTCAGAGCATATTAAAGCTCTTAACAGAAGCAATGATCGTACAACATCAGCATGGCCTGCTGAACTTGAACCTGAACCGTGGCCTGCCAGCTGGAAGTTCCTTCTGAGGTCAGCTCTGCCTGTGATAGAGGCAAATGATGATCTGCAGTTTTTTACAGACCTGCTCTGCGGCCATGTTGAAAACAGGGAAGGATATACCCCGGATCATGTACTGCTTAGAGGACTCTTTGACTATTTTTATAATAGTAACAACATTGAAGGGGTCATGCAGGCCGGAGAGGCAATACTGGCGGGAAAAGAGGTTTACTCGCAGGGGACACGGAACAGCATTCAGGATAAACTGGTTCTTGCCCGGGTGCAGTATGGCTGGAATCTGAAAAAAGAGGGAAAGCTTGCTGAAGCTCGCAAGGTGGCAGATGAACTCCTTGAGATTGATCCTGATAACGGACAGCTCCTCTTTTTTGATGCCCGCCTCCACTGGCTTGAAACCGGTTCGCCTTCACAGGGGATCAGCCGCGCACATGCATACATTAGCAGGGTGGGCTCAGACCCGGCAGGGAAGGGACGACTCTTTAACCTCATTGGCTGTGCCCTTGATGAGGACGGGAAGGTTGAGGATGCGGTGGACTACTTTAAAAAAGCGGCAACGGAAGACCCCCGTGACCCGGCGTACCTGGCAAATATTGCTGAGTGTTATGAAAAGCTCGGCAACACCCCGGAGGCATTGAAATTCGCCCAATCGGCAATACAGCTTAAATCCTCCAGTGAACTGTGCCAACGTATCGTAAGGGAACACAGTGACAGCGAGGGGATATAAAGGGGTATTGTGACCATGGGAACAGAGCATTTCTTTGAGGCCGTCAGGGACAAAGATGAAGCAGTGGTAAAAAAAATATTAACAGGGCAAAAAATTCCAAAGAAAGCCCTGAACAGTGCCCTTTGGAGAATGGCAGAGAACACTTCTGATGATGGCCGCTCTTGAGGGTGCTGAAGAGGCAGTAAAGCTCTTAATGAAAGCCGGTGCATACCCTTATAGCAGAGTTTCGAACAAACGGGGATGATGTACTGGTCATTAACAAAATGTGGGAGACAGCTTCCAGCATTATAGAAATGAGAAAACGGGCCAACAGCATATGATTTCACAAATGTATTATTTCATGAAATGCGACGGGACACATCCCATTGCCCCTGTTGACATGAGGGAGAGAGAAGATATTCACTCGTCTGCAAGATGTGATAAGGGAGAACCGGTACATGAAAATTATTCAGCCTATAATATTGTGGATGTGGCTGATTTTGATGACCGGGAGTTCTGTTATATTGAGGATAATCCGACATCCCCGGGTATAAAGGACTATTATCTGAGAAGTGGCGAACCATTCGGGGATGAATGGCCTGATAATGTAACAATGAAAATGGGTAACCGGGTGGGAGTGTAAAAACTTCCCTCCCAGATATCCAATGTGAACAGTTTTTTAATACTGCACCGTGAGGTGGTGGGACTGATTAAGCCGATATGCTCAGAAACATTGAGTACCTTTCCTTTACGCTTCTTGTTCAAATGGAAAGGATTTACCAACATGTACCTTGAAGATATTGAATATGAATGAACAGGAAAGATATACTATGGCAAAATCAAAAGAAGAATTAAATTCCAAAGAATTTATCAAGGCGCTGGAAAATCTTTTTAACACCTCCCTTCCCCGGGAATATGCCGCATTTATTACAAATAAATCTTTTGCCGATTTTCAGGGAGGAACCATCCCTTTGTTCCCAATAATCTGCAGAAATAAAAACAATCAGGAAAGGAGTAACATTATGGAATTTTATGATGACAGCCGTCATGACTATGATTATAGAAACTATGCCACGGACAGAAGAGATACAAAAAGTATGATCATCAATAAACTGAACTCTTCATCAGACAGCAAAACCGCGCAAATATCGATAAAAAACGACCTGCTCAATGGGAACTTCTGGGGAATGTACCAGCGCAAAGATGAATCATTAAATTTTTGCGGCACTGTAATTATTCTCAACAAAGTTCCTAATCCATACGGCGATCCTCTTTCTGTATATGCTTCAGTAATAGAATATAAGGATAAGGTTTTCTTTGAAGGATTTTATGAAGAAAAAGATGCAAAGATGTTTGTCAATGACTGTTTTACTTTTCTGAATAACATGGAATAAAAATTCCCGGGCAACACCTTACATTAACTGATTTTCAGCCCGACAAAAGGCCAAAGTTTCTCTTTTTATAAGGCATCTCTATTTCTATTCAATTATTCCAATTGGAGTAATTGAATAGATTCGGTTGATGGAATGACATATTATTATATAAAAGTACTAACTAATTGGCACGACCAACACACAGTTGTTTTATATGTATTTTAGATAAATTAAACCGAAAAAGGATGCCGAGAATTTTCAACAGCCTCAGGAGGGTGAGAAATGTACGAAAAAAAATTAATACAATTAATTCGTGAAGGAACACCTGAAGAGATTCGTGAAATCATTAAGCGCGGGGCACCTGTTGATGCCCGAGACTGGGAAGAAAAAACCGCCCTTGAGTGGTCTATGTTCTATAGACGTGAAGATATAGCAGTTACACTTCTTGAACTGGGAGCAGATATAAATCTTCACGATAGTGAAGGAAACACCCCATTACACAATGCATGGGGGCGTGAATCCGGGGACATGATTGACCTGCTTTTAAAGAATGGTGCTGATTCAACGGCAGTTAATGCAGATGGGAAAACCCCCGAAGAACATAAAGGCAAAGGCAGGAGAATTGTTTCTGTCATCTGGGAAGCATCAGAATAGCCTGAATCATTTTGAACAAAAATTCATCAAACAATAAATCAAAAAAAGGCAATACGAAAATGTCAGAAACTGCAATCAACAAGGAAGAATTAATTAACTCAACAGAAAAGAAAACAGCACAGTTCCTGTGGGAACTCCTGTGTCTTAATTATGACAAAGAAACTGAGTATGAAATCTACATTGAACGTGCACGAAAACTACAGCGTGAGGAAACGACGTTCAAAGGACAGAATGAGCCTTTAAAAAAAATTTGCATTTACCAGTCAGAAAGCCCTGCCCTTTTTATTAACATGGAAACCAATGAAGTGGAAAGTGACGATACAATAATGATGATCGGTGTAGGACTGTATGAAGAAAGTTTTTATGATGGTTCAAAGGATAATCTTTACTCTGACCTTGAAACGGCACTGGGCTATGAGCTGGATGAATTTTTCACAATACCAGCGGGGATTGCAGATGAAGATTTCTATTTTGACAGCAATGATGATAACTGCGGCGGCATTAAAGATGAAGGAAAATTTGCCTCCTTTGCAAAGGACATTGGTGATTCTCCTTATAACATGTGCTCCATCAGTGAAGCCCTTTTCTATTACAGGCAGGCCATGATCCTGAAAAAAAGAATTCTTGAATCAGGACTCTTTTCCTGCGGCAATGATCTGAAAGTAACAGCAGCGACCCATGATGCCTTTGAATTTGTAAACACAGGGCTCTGGGACTTTGCCGGGAAGTCAATTGATAAAGATATTGCAGAGGTGTACCGGGTAACAGGGATATTGTAATATGTATTATAAATTCAGAGACGACTTTGCTTACTATGAAGATGCCGCCCGTTTACTGGAGCATACAAGGGCAAGAGGAATTATTCCAAACATCCCCCGGGAAGTAAGTTTCATGATGGGACAAAAAATCAACCAGGAACTTGAACTTCCAATAATAATGGAACTGGACACAAGAGCGGGTAAGGATTTAATGTTAAAAATGGGCTCAATGTACCTGGTTATGAGAGATGATCTTGTCGAAGAACTCAGGGAAACAGGTGTTAATAACCTTGATACCTATGAAACTATTATTAAAAACCCATTTACCGGAGAAAATATTTTAAACTATAAAACCGTAAATATTATTGGGGCCATCTTTACAGCCGATCTTACCAGCTCAGATTACCATGCATCAGACTCACCAAAACAGCCCGTTATTGGTACAATTCTTGTTCACAAAAAAGTAAAAAATCAGCTCGAAGGAAAATTCCCGTCTCTGAAATTTATTTCTGTAAAGAGTAAGGGAAGTTAACACTGCTCCCTGTCAGGGACATCATTTTAAAATATGCTTTTGGCAGCTGACAATAATAATCTTGTC
>ERZ795048.749-NODE-749-length-32951-cov-7.573900_pt1 | contig 32951 bp, 27 predicted proteins | sample MGYA00375132_ERZ795048 | MGnify/ENA primary metagenome ERZ795048 (study PRJEB30177, sample SAMN05720225) | activated sludge metagenome | isolation source: Anaerobic digester | place: Hong Kong | collected 2014-12-17 ... | reverse complement strand
GATGAGCATGTTTATGAATGAGTACAGGTCAAAACTTGTTACACCGGAAGCGGCTGCAGGGATTGTAAAGTCGGGAGATTATATCTATTACAGTGAATTTACCCTGTTCCCTGAAGCTTTTGATGAGGCGCTCGCGGAGAGAATCGATGAACTCGATGATTTATACCTGAGAAGCGTATGTTATACTAACGTCCCGAAAATGGTCATGAAAGACCCTGAGAAGAAACACATTAAAATGCAGGACTGGCATTTCGGGGTCCCTGCGCGCAAGCTTTTCCCCATGGGACTCAGCAGTTATATCCCAATTACTTATCATCAGGGGCCAAGGATCATACGAAAATACCAGTATACAGACGTTGCAGTAGTTATGGCAACTCCCATGGATAAAAACGGGTATTTCAACTTCGGGGTTTCAAACTCGGTATGCGGATCATACATGAGTAAGGCCAAGAAGGTCATTGTTGAAGTTAACGAAAATGTTCCATACTGCCTTGGAGGGAATTTCGAATCTGTTCATATATCCAATGTTGATTATATCATTGAAGGGAAAAACAAACCTCTTGTTGAAGTCCCTCCGATTCCTGAGGAGGAGGTCGATATAAAGATCGCGGAGATCATCATGAATGAGATACAGGATGGGGCGACTTTGCAGTTTGGAATAGGCGGGCTTCCTAATATAGTAGGGAAGATGATTGCGGAGAGTGATCTTAAAGATCTCGGATTCCATTCGGAGATGATGACAGACTGTTGTGTTGATCTTTACCATGCCGGGAAGTTTACAGGCAGAAAGAAATCTATAGATCATTTTAAAATGAGTTATACCTTTGCCATGGGTTCAAAGAAACTTTACGATTTTCTTGATGAAAATCCTACCTGTGCTTCTTATCCGGTAAATTATGTGAATGATCCGAGAATAATCTGTCTTAATTCGAAGGTCGTTGCCATCAATAATGCTATTGAGGTGGATCTTCTCAGCCAGGTTTCTTCAGAATCTACAGGTGCAAGGCATATATCCGGTACTGGCGGGCAGCTCGATTTTATCTTCGGAGCCTTTAATTCAAGCGATGGGAAGGGGATAATCGCCCTGAGTTCTACATACAAGGATAAAGACGGGAACCTTAAATCAAGGATTGTCCCGACACTGGCCCCGGGAACAGTTGTTACCACTCCAAGATCAATAGTTCAATACGTGGTGACAGAGTACGGTATAGTTCTCCTGAAGGGGTTGTCAACATGGGAAAGGGCCGAAGCCCTGATAAATATTGCTCACCCTGATTTCAGGGACGACCTTGTAAAAGAGGCGGAAAAAATGAATTTGTGGGTGAGAAGCAACAAAATAAGATAAAAAAAGCAGTTATTAGATAAAATAGTTTCTATACTTAGTTATGACCATTGGCGGTGTATTAAAAATACCGCCAATGGTTTATTTAAGTATTTAATATTAACTTTAAGAGGTGAAAATGAGCCGTTTTATGAATGAATACCGTAATAAGCTGACAACAGCAGAAAAAGCGGTAAAGGTTGTTGAATCAGGAAATAATGTTTTTTACGGGGAGTTTGTACTCTTTCCCTGGGCCCTTGACAGTGCACTTGCTGACAGAATAGAGGAACTCAGGGATGTCGAGATACGGGGAACATGCTTCACAAGGATTCCGAAGGTGGTGGAGAAGGATCCTGAGGGGCAGCATGCAATTGTTAATGACTATCATTTCGGAGGGCTTTCAAGAAAACTCCACGACAATAATATGTGCAATTACATTCCCATTACATATCACCAGGTGCCGAGGATAATACGAAAGTACCTGAGCCCTGACGTGGCATTTATTACTGCTGCGCCAATGGATGAAAGCGGCTATTTTAACTTCGGACTTGCCAACTCAATAACCGGTGCACACCTGAGTAAAGCCAAAAAGGTCGTTGTTGAGGTTAATAAAAATGTGCCGTACTGTCTTGGCGGAAATTTTGAATCAATCCATATTTCCAGCGTTGATTATATTATTGAAGGTGATGACCATCCCCTGGCTGAAGTACCTCCGGCTCCTCCCCGGGAAATTGACAGGCAGATAGCTGATTACATTATGAAAGAGATTGAGGATGGTGCTACGCTGCAGCTCGGTATAGGTGCACTGCCGAATCTTATGGGACAGCTTATTGCAGAGAGTGATCTTAAAAATATCGGGATGCATACCGAGATGCTGGTTGATTCGTGCGTCGATCTCTACGAGGCAGGTAAAATTACAGGGGCGAAAAAGAATATAGATCATTTCAAAATGACATACACCTTCGCGATGGGGACAAAAAAACTTTACGATTTTCTTCATCTTAATCCGACATGCGCCTCGTACCCGGTAAATTATGTAAATGATCCGAGGATGATTGCCCTGAATCCCAAGGTCACTGCGATCAATAACGCGGTGGAAGTGGATCTCTTCAGCCAGATATGCTCGGAATCAGCCGGCTGGAGGCATGTTTCGGGTACGGGCGGACAGCTCGATTTTATTTTCGGCGCATTCAATTCAAGCGGAGGGAAGGGGATTATTTCAATGACCTCCACCTATACGGAGAAAGACGGTACTGTCAGATCGAGAATTGTGCCCGTTCTTAAGCCTGGAGCAATTGTCACTGTGCCGCGGTCAATTTCACATTATATCGTTACTGAATATGGTGCGGCGATGATGAAAGGCAAGTCTACATGGCAGCGTGCCGAGGCTCTTATAAATATAGCGCATCCCGATTTCAGGGAGGAGCTGATTGCCGAAGCGCGTAAAATGAAGATATGGACCAGAAGCAATAAACAGGATTAATAGATTCATTTACAGCAACGGGTTTCAACCCGTTGCTGTAACTTATATTTTTTATTACGACTTTCTCCTTTCAGGTATTGAGCCGGGTTCTTCGCCTGAACTGTAAAATTTTTTAGTAAGGTAAAGCCCGCAATAGCAGTGACCGTATTCCTCCTGGTCCGGGCGGCAGTAGTCACAGGGGCATATAATGTCCATGTCCTTCTCTTTTATCCCTGAACCGTCCCTGCATGGACATGAAAAATAGCCGTAACGATTATAATTTTTTGTCAGACCGTTTATGATAATTTCCAGATGTTCACTGTCTCTGTTCAGTTCCCAGTTCTGTTTTTCTGCTACCATTGATACGAAAGTCATGGTGTCATTGTAATCTTTTTTTTTCATGCCCCTTCCTCTGTAAGCAGTTTCTTGTACTCCTTCTCCAGAAAACCGACTATTACCCTGTCATCATTTATAACCATAAAGGGGAAACCCACATCTTTTTTATATCTTTCCTTCAGCTTTTTTTTCAGGGCCTGTTTATCATCAGGTTCCATGTCATCCACGTAAATATACATGAAATTTATTGAGTTTTCCCTGAGGAATTTTAAAGCTTTTTTACAGAATGCACAGGTGGAGAGAGCGTAAACCTTTACCTCTCCGATACTCCTGGCTCCTTTTTCATTTATAAATTCTATGTTTTCCATATTATCCTTCCGTTGAATTTTGTAATTTTATCTGGCACTATATCATTAAGCTGTTTTATAATATAATAATAAATTTTTAACTTCTGCACCTTAAATAATTTTAATATGGCTTATATTTTAAAATAGAATTAATATGGAGTTATTTTTGTAACTTTGCCTGTTTTTATCAACATATCCATATATAGACTAACTTTTTCATTGTACTCTCCTGTTTCCTGAAGCAAAAGCTTCAGGAATTTTTTTTAAAATTTTACATTTTTTGGAATAAAATAGTATTTTCAGGTTTAATTTCCCTGAAATTTATATTTTTTTATTGAAGAATAAGGAGTAGTTTATTATATTGTTTATTATTTAATAAAATACTAAAGTATTTATGGGGGTTATTTATGAATAATAATGAAATTTATGATATTCTTGTTATAGGAATGGGGCCTGCGGGTATGGCTGTTTCTGCCATGAGCAGTGCTATGGGGCTTAAAGTCGCGGCAGTTGAGCATAATAAAGTAGGTGGTGAGTGCCTTAATGTTGGCTGTATACCAAGCAAGGCCCTGCTTAAGGCGGGTGAGGCGAGAAGTGTTGCTGAAAATCTTATTAAATACGGGATAAAACCGGGGGGGAAATCTGTTGTCCAGAGTTCTCTTAAAAAAGTAAGGGAAAAGATTGAATATATAAGCGGGCCGAAAACTTCAAAGATGTTTGATAAAGTTGAGCTGATAAAGGGCAGGGGGATGGCTGAGTTTGTTGACCCGGGGACTGTACGTGTCGGTAAAAGAATTTTAAAAGCGAAAAAGATTTTTATCGCAACAGGGACAGAGCCGTATATACCTCCGATACCCGGAATTGAAGATGTGCCCTATCTCACGAATGTTAACATGTTTAACGAAAATTCAATTCCTAAAAAAATGACCATCATAGGTGGAGGGGCTATCGGATCAGAAATGGCCCAGGCTTTTTCCCGGCTCGGAGCAAAGGTCACAATAGTTCATAATGAAAAACACCTGATCCCGGCGGGAGACGAGGAAGGCGCGCAGGTTCTTCAGGAGAGGTTTGAATCAGAGGGTATCTCTGTTTATAACAGTACCTCGATACAGAAGGTTGAAAAGAAGGGAAAAACAATAAAGGTATACACTGACAGGGGGGTGATTACTTCTGATAAACTCCTTGTGGCTACGGGTAGGAAACCTGTACTTGCCCCTCTTAAGCTTGAGAATGCAGGTATAAAACATGATTTAAAAAAAATATACGTGGATAAATACCTCAGGACAAATGTTAAAAATATTTTTGCTGTGGGGGATGTGAATGGCATAGCGCTTTATTCCCATGCTGCAATGCATCAGGGTATGCTTGCCCTTATGAATGCTCTCAATCCCCTCCCATTTAAAATGAGGTGGGACAGGTATATTGTGCCCTGGTCAGTTTTCACGAAACCTGAATTCGCTCATGCGGGTCTTTCGGAGGAGGAGGCTAAAGATGCAGGTGTTAAATATACTGTAATAAAAGAAAAGTATGAGGACTACGGACGGACTATAGCAGACGGTGTTCCTGAAGGTTTTGTTAAGGTTATTGCCACTAAAAAAGGGAAGGTTCTCGGAGCAACAATTGTTGGTGAATCAGCCAGCGAGCTTATACACGAATGGATTATGGCTATCCAGTATGGCATCGGTCTTTCCAAAATTATGATGATGCAGCACTCCTTCCCGACTATTTCTCTTTTAAATAAGAGGATTGGGGAGATATGGATGATGGGGAAGATGGATTCACCTCTGCTTCAGAAAATTGTAAGGAAATTAATATAGATGTTTCCGGAATTGCTTTGAAAATAAAACCCGTACCTGGTACGGGTTTTATTTTTTAATGCCGGCTGTTTGTAAAAATTACTTGTTCAGCCCGATACTTTTCGGTTAACTTAAAAAGTAGAGAAATGAAAAATAAAGTTTGATTCAATATGAATTACTTCGTAAAAAAACGGTAATGCGGATGAATCACATTGCAGAAATTCTTGCGAAATTTCCTTTCGTTGTTCTTGACGGGGGGCTTGCAACTGAACTTGAACATATGGGGTTTGATCTCAGAGACAGGCTATGGTCTGCGAAAATTCTTGCTGAAAATCCGGATGCTATTATGCAGGTTCATGCCAGGTATCTTGAAGCGGGTGCGGATTGTATAATAACGTCATCATACCAGGCAACTATGGAGGGGTTTATGCTCTCCGGTTTTACCAGGGAGGAATCGAAAAAGCTGATGAAATTATCGGTCAGGCTTGCCGTTGATGCTGTTGAAAAATTTATGCAGTCCGGTGCCGGAAGCCTGAGGCCGATACCGTTTATTGCCGCTTCAGCCGGAAGCTATGGTGCTTTCCTGGCTGACGGCTCGGAATACAGGGGTGATTATAGGCTTTCGGACAGGGAATACATGAAATTTCACAGGGAGAGAGTTGAGATTTTAATAGAGGCGGGAGCTGATTTTATGGCCTTTGAAACTTTTCCCAACCAGGATGAGGCTTTGGCTGTGGCGGAGCTTATGAATGAATATCCCGATATTCATTACTGGATAGTTTTTACTGCCCCGGACGGAAAAAGAATCAGTCATGGCGAGTTGTTTCAGGATTGTGTAAAGGTGTTGGCCGGAAGGGGGAACCTTTCCGGGATAGGGATAAACTGTTCAAAACCGGAATTGATTTCTCCTCTTCTGTATGAAGTTGATAAGATCACTGATATACCGATTGTTGTATACCCGAATTCCGGAGAAATTTTTGATGCCGGCTGCTCCTGCTGGACAGAGGGGAATAAAAGTTGGGATTTTTCATCTTTTGCTGAGGAGTGGTACAAAAGAGGAGCCAGAGTTATTGGCGGATGCTGTCGTACAGGTCCGGATGATATTAAGAAGATCAGCCTCTTCAGAAATAAACTTTTAAAAAAAGGTGAGGAGCCGCGGACGGGGCAAATCAGTTAAAATGCAGGCCGCCTTTTGCAAAAATTTCAAGTGCAACTTGTTTTTCAAATTCTATGCCCATACGGTTGTTCATGGCTGCGCCATCCTCATCCCCTGCTTTTATCCTTTCGGCTGTATTTTTCAGATAGCCGTAAAGTGTTGATAGACCTTCAATATCCCGCTTTAAAAGTGACATATATTCAATGCGCCTGATGCTTGGGACCATGTCAAGTATCATCTCTTCAAGTATGGGGTCATAGGCGCATTTAAGGCATAATAGTCCCCATTCAAAATATGCATTGTTGAATTTATAGATGTTTTTATCCAGGTAATAGGTTTCAAGATTTTCCGCCATTTTAATTATTTCTTCGATATCATTTTCAGTCGCTTTCCTGACGGTTTTTATGGTCGCAAGTCCGACAAGCTCCTGGAAAATATCAAACATAGACTCAATAAAATCTTTTGTTATTTCAGATACGAAAGTTCCATGACGAGGGATAAGTTTAACCAGTTTCCTTTTTTCAAGAATCCTTATCGCTTCTCTTACCGGGCTCTGGCTGACTCCGAGTTCTTCAGTAATTTTTGTTTCTATTATTCTCTCACCAGGGCGGAGTTCAAGTTTTGTTATTCTTTCACCTAAATGTTCGGCGATCTGTTCGGATAATGTAGCTGAAGGAAGAAATTTCATGTTTTCACCATTTTGGAACCGCTTTATCGGTATTGAAACTGTTATAAATAACCTGCAGAATAATCAGACTTTTCTCTGTTAAGCAATACCGTAACTGCTGAGATTCAGTAAGTTTGAGAATGACAATTAACTTATACGATCTAACATTAACCGTTTTCCTGTCAAATCATATTCCGGACGGTATAAAAAGAGAAATCCGGAGGGAATGATTCCTGTTAAACTGAAATTATAGCACTTTGCGAAATGATTAGTACCGAATAAACCATATGTCATATTCGCGCAGGCGGATATCCACTTCTTTTAGGAGATATAGATTAGCTTCCAGCTCTTCCTGCGGTCGCCCACGGTCGTTTATCCCCGCGTAGGCGGGGACGGGAATGACAAAGGATACACCAATTCAAACGCAAAATGTTTTAGTTACAGTTCTTCGATACTTCTAACTATCTGGCCTACTACATTTTCATCTGTCTTGGGATTAAAAAATACCGCTTTCCATCCGGGGATTGAAACATCGTTTGGATTGTATCCAATTGATGTTGTGAAGCTCAGGCTGGCATCTATTTCCGGATTCAGTGAGTTTTTCCTTTTTTCAAAGAGTCTGTGTATTTCGTTGAAGTAACGCAAATATTCTTTTTCAGTCAGTTCATTTTTTATCAGCCTGTCGTAGATCTGTCCTGCGTTTCTCCCTTTAGGAAGAACCCACCATACAACACTGGGCCCCATGCAGTGCTGGTTTAAAACCCTGCAATATTCAAGAGAATTTAATTTTTTCCTCAGGAGCGCTGTCATCTCAAGTGAGTGAGCAATAAGGATTTGATATCCTTTCAGGCCGATTCCGTTAAGGCTGGACATTACCGAGAACGGGCCGATAGCAGGTCTTGAAGTTTCAAGAGTAAAAAGGGCAGGATCGTGCCGATAGTCGGCCTCTGAAAAATATGGTATCTGTTCGAGGCTTCTGAAAAGATACTTCAGATCATCCCTGTTGTATACAATAAAAGCACTTGAGGGATAATGTCCCCAGCCCATTTTGTGGAAATCTAGAGTTACGGAATCTGCTTCCCTGATTCCGAAAGAATATCTTCTCAGCTTTTCAACAACAGAGAGAACTTCGCTGCTTAAACCAAATTCATTTTCCTCCAGGTCATATTCATTAAGAAAACAGAGGGACCATCCGGCAGCAGCGTCTACATGCAGCTGCGGTACGGGTTTGTTATATTTACTGCTTTTTTCATTTATTATTTTTCGTATGGCACTTATGTCATCAATTCCGAAAGCGTCAGTACTTCCAAATGTTGCAATTACGAATGCGATGGTTATATTCTGGCTGTATAAATGCTCAATTTTTTCTTCAAGGAGATCCAGGTTCATGCTGCATGAATCATCTGTAGGTATTGTGTGAAGATTTTCTGTCCCGAGGCCCAGCCATCCCGCAAGAGTTTCATTTGAATAATGGGCCGCTTCAGATACTATTCCCGCCAGGTTTATCCCTTGCAGCCCTTTTTTCATCGCCCCGGGATGAACTTTTTCAATACCGATCTTCCCGCCGTAGAGATTTGATATAGTTCCGCCCATGGTGAAAATCCCCCATGGATTTTCCGTGTGATAATATACAAGGTTGGCCAGGGCAGTTATGGCTTTCAGTTCCAGTTCATTGGATCTCTGGCTGTATGTGTCAACGCAAAGGTTCGGGTTTTTAAGCAGGCAGGCAATGGAGCCTATAAGAGAAGCATAATTTGCAGGACCTTTAACGTTTTCCAGATGCAACCTTGAGTGCCATCCGTCTGTTCCCCAGAAATACGGGAAGATGGCGTCCCTTGCATCTTTCAGGTTGCCGGGAATATAATGTATTTCCGGGTTGGACTGGGCAGTGTCATAGTTCCTTGACATCAGTTCAGAAACCGAGATCTGTTCTTCAGCCCTGAGGGTGTTGATAAGTTCATTTATTATCTGAAGAATTTCCGGCCTGGAACAGTTGAAAAAATTATCAACAATTTCGGAAAGAAGTTCTTTCTTCATTGTACCACCTCTTTATCAGTTTACCTGAATAATCAGACAGGGGTAAAAAATCACCGCTTTTGTTTGATAATGACAGTGACAGATAACTATATTACAGACAATTACAGGGTCAATCAAAATTATTTTACATGTATTTAACAAAATCGGGAAAATCCAATAAATGGTTGAAACTGAATCGGCTTGTGTCACCATGTGGTTTAAATAACGGTAACACGGAAGTGACAATTTTGGATTTAATAATGTTCTTCGTTACACTTCCGGATGAATGAAAAAGCCATAAAAGAATTTTTAACATTGATGTAATATCATATAATTTTTTGTGCTTGATGAATTTGGTTATAACGCCTGTTATATTTTTATCAAATTGCATTGAATATAGGGGGTTGATGATTTTTGTTACAGCTTTGTTAATTAATGTCAGGCGCCGTAACATGGAATTGACATTGATGTATTATTAAATCATATGGCCGTAATTGATGCAGAAAAAAAGAATTACTAAAAAGCAGAGGTGCTATATATGAAAACAATCAGCAGTCAGGCTTTACAGTCAAAATCTTGTACTGAAGATAAGAAGGAAAGAAAACCTATTTCCTCTTTTTTCGGCGAGTATACTTTTAATAAAACTGTTATGCAGGCCAAGCTCCCGCGTTCAGTCTATCTCAAGCTTATCTCCTGCATAGAGGAAAATACCAAGCTTGATCTTGAAACAGCAAATGCGGTGGCTCACGCGATGAAGGAGTGGGCAATAGAAAACGGCGCAACTCATTTTGCTCACTGGTTTCAGCCTTTAACAGGTGCAACTGCGGAAAAACATGATACGTTTATTGAATTTGCAAATCCGTCAGAAGTGATAGAGAGATTTTCCGGATCACAGCTCGTCCAGGGAGAGCCTGATGCTTCAAGTTTTCCAAGTGGAGGCTTAAGAGCTACTTTTGAAGCAAGGGGATACACTGCTTGGGATATGTCAAGTCCGGCTTTTCTGAGAAAAAACGGTCTTGGTATAACGCTTTGTATTCCATCAGCATTTATCTCGTATACAGGCGAGGCTCTTGACAAGAAAACTCCTCTTCTCCGTTCCCAGAGAGCGATAAACAGCAGTGCAATGAGGATGCTCAAACTTCTTGGAAATACTACATCTAAAAAGGTACATGCCAATCTCGGACCTGAACAGGAATATTTCTGTATAGATAAGGAATATTACATACAGAGACAGGACCTTGTCCTCACCGGAAGGACTCTTATGGGGGCAGCACCGGCAAAAGGTCAGGAACTTGATGACCAGTATTTCGGAAGTATAAAGGAAAGAATACAGTCTTTCATGCATGAATTTGATGAAGAACTCTTTAAACTTGGAATACCTGCAAAGACAAGGCATAACGAGGTTGCTCCAAGCCAGTTTGAGATAGCCCCGATATATGAAGAGGCAAATATAGCTGTTGACCATAACCAGCTTTTAATGGATACTCTGAAAAGTGTGGCTGAGCGTCACGGCCTTGCGGCATTCCTTCATGAAAAACCGTTCGCCGGGATCAACGGTAACGGTAAACACCTTAACTGGTCTATCGGTACTGATGACGGGATAAACCTTCTCAATCCGGGTAAGACTCCCACTGAAAATATACAGTTCCTTATTTTTCTTGTGGCTGTACTTAAGGCGGTACACAGACACAGTGATATACTGAGAGCAACAGTGGCTCACAGTGGAAATGACCACAGGCTTGGCGCCAATGAGGCCCCTCCTGCAATTATATCTGTTTTCCTTGGTGATCAGCTTTCAGCTATACTTGACGCTATAGAGAAGGGTGAAAACCTTAAACCTACAGATGCGACTTTAATTGACCTCGGCCTTTCAGCACTGCCGATACTTAATAAGGATAATACAGACAGGAACAGAACTTCTCCATTTGCTTTTACTGGAAATAAGTTTGAGTTCAGGGCTGTGGGTTCCTCGCAATCTATATCATTCCCTGCGACAGTTCTTAACCTTATAGTGGCGGAAAGCATAGATGAGCTTGCTGACATGATTGAGAAAAAAGGTGCTTCTGATATAAGAAAGACTATTTTTGATGTAATCAAGGAAGAGATAAAAGTTGTTAAACCTGTAGTTTTCGGCGGTGATAACTATTCTGAAGAATGGCATAAAGAAGCCGAAGTGAGAGGGCTTCCGAACTTTAAAACAGCACCTGAAGCTTTAAAGGCATATGATACTGATAAGGCTAAGGCTCTTTTCGCAAAATATAAAGTGCTTTTTGAAGTGGAACTTTCATCAAGATATCATATTCACCTTGAGAAGTACTCCAAGAATATAGATATTGAAGCGAAGGCTTTCTACAACATGGTTACATGCCAGGTCCTTCCTGCTGCTTACGTGCATCAGGGTAATCTTGCATCTTCAGTAAGTCAGATTGCCGGTCTTGTTCCTGAAGAGATTATCAAGCCTCAGAAGGATAATCTTGTCAGGGTCAGCACCCTTATAAGCAGGATCCAGACGGAAATTGAGACTCTGAAGACTGAATATGATAAAGCGGGCGATATTGAGGATGAGCAGGCTATGGCCGAAGCATACTGCAATGTCGTGAAAGTCAAAATGGACGGTATCAGAGAACTGGTTGATGAGCTTGAAGTGTTGACTGATGATGAACTCTGGCCTATGCCTAAATACTGGGAGATGCTTTTCGTTAACTAGAAAAGATTCAGGATACAGCCGGTTGTTTTACCGGCTGTATCTTTCATATTTTTTATTTACTCTGTCTGTCAGCTGTACTGTTGTGAATTTTTTGGATTTCACAGCTTTTTCCATGATTTTATACCCCTCTTCAGCGCACCTTTTACATCCCCCTAACGGAATTTCCACTCCCATGCATGCAGGTGTTACTGATGAAGATGATTCAACATAAAACAGGCCCCGGCAGTTTTTACATGTCATTATATGTTCTTTGCGGCTTTCCTGTATCCCGTCTGTGTCGTAATAGATGTTTTTGTGCCTTATGGTAAACTGCCCCTCCGGCGCCCTCTCTGTATCCGGTTCAGGATCAAAGTAGTTCTTAAGAACAGGGGCCTTTAACTGATGAATATAATCAGTTATCTCCTCATCCTGAGGGGAGTATAGTGTATCGTAGTCGGGTTCTTTAACGTGCGAGTAATCGAGCCCGGCCATGGCCAGTACTATTCCGAGATTTACATAGGGGAGGGCCCCCTGGATTGAATATCCTCCTTCAAGAACCGCTATATGAGGTTTGAGCTTTTCGTTCAAAAGCGCGTATCCGTGCGCTGTAAAATTCATATTGGTAATCGGATCTGTATAATGGTTGTCCTGCCCTGCCGAATTTATAATGATTTCCGGTTTGAAGTCTTCAAGAATCGGCAGCACCATTTCATCTATGGCATAGATAAATCCCTCCTCTGACGTGTAGGGAGGGAGGGGAATATTGATTGTATGCCCCCTGGCGTTCGGCCCGCCCAGTTCTCTCAGATGGCCTGAACCTGGATAAAGCGTTCTTCCATCCTGGTGCAGGGAGATAAAAAGCACGTCGGGGTCATGCCAGAATATATCCTGTGTGCCGTCGCCGTGGTGACAGTCAGTATCCACAATGGCTATTCTTCTTTTGTTGTAATGCTCCCGTATGTACTCAAGCATAATGGCTTCGTTGTTTATATTGCAGAAACCCCTGTTTCCATGCACGCATTTCATGGAGTGGTGTCCCGGAGGCCTTACAAGGGCGAATGCACTGTCAACCTCCCCCTCCAGCACTGCTCTTGCGGCACGTATGGCTCCTCCTGCAGATATAAGATGTGATTCAGTGGTGACGCTTTTTACGTCAGGGAAACAGAAATGGGATCTCATAATGTCCGTTTCAGTGGCTATATCGGGTTTCAACTCTGAGATACCCTCTATATCAAAAATCCCCTCCTCTTTGAGCTGGTCCTGGGTGTATAGAAGGCGTTCCTCCCTTTCAGGGTGTGTGGGTGAGATGGCCCAGTCATAAGCGGGAAAAAAAACCAGTCCTAATCTGTTCTCAGCTTTTATCATAAGTTGTCTCCTTATCCGTGGAGGTGCATTACTACTCCAGGTTTAACCTGGCATTTAACTCTTATATCATTACCGGATGCATAGAAATCGTCTATCATCCTGAAGGTCGATGATTCAACTATGTTTATATCCGATTCATCTATCCGGTAACCGCTCTTCTCGAGGTAATCCCTTGTGTATTTTTTTGCGTCAGCTTCGGCTTCTTCAAGGGAGTATTTTCGTGAAACAGTTTCATCTATATCAAGGTTCGGCATGACCATTCTCCCTTTGCCCGTGTCAGTGAAGAGTTCTGTTTCAAAGGTCGTCCGGGCAAGCGCAGCACCTATGGCGTTGGCCACGTCATGATTTTCAGGTACGTTTATTTCAAATCCGTCAGACATTACACCGGAAAGGGCGCGTGCCGGGCCTCCGATTATATACATTTTTCCCGGGTTGATTTTTTCCCCGTGAACCATTTCGTGTATAGTATAGACCGGTTTCCGGTTGATCTCCTCAAGGAACTTTTTAATTTCAGCCCTTATTTTTTTTACAGCATAATTAACGGCTTTCTCTGCAATGTCGGCAGGAGAGAGTTTGCTCCCGCTGGCAAGTTCCGTGATTCCTCCGGCAGATCTTTTTGTGTCCATGTAATCTATAATTCCACTGAAGTTCAGCGCATCAACCAGGGCCGGAACATCCCCCCCGTCAGCCATGCATGGCCCGGCTCTTTCAGGGCCGACTACGACATCGTCATTCACGATTTTGATTGTTGAATCTCCGCCTATACCTATTGATCTGTTCTGAAGAGAACGCACCAGGGTGGGAATTCCATCAAGGGAGGTACCGTCCCTGTCAATTAAAGGTGCTCCTGAAGCAAATATAGCTATGTCAGTTGTGGTTCCGCCGATATCAAGAATTACCGAATCATCTTTTATATTACTTAACGCTATGATCCCCATGATGCTTGCCGCGGGGCCGGAGAGTATAGATTCAACCGGCATTTTTTTTGAAACTTCAAGAGGCATGGTGCCCCCGTCTGCTTTAAGTATATTTACAGGCGCTTCAATCCCTAAATTTTTCAGCGCCCCGGTTATAGCATCTATAAAGGTGTTGTATATTCTCCATACCGCGGAATTGTAATATGCAGTTGCCACCCTCCTGGGAAAACTCAGCTGACTTGAGAGTTCATGGCCCAGAGTTATATAATCTGCGTCGTTGCCTATTTCGTCAGCTATTTTGTCTTCATGCGCGCTGTTCCTTGTTGAAAATTTTGAAACGGATGCGAATACTTTAATATTCTCTTTTTTGCATTTTCCGATTGATTCCTGTAAAGTGTTTAAGTCAAGGACTGCGACTTCGCTTCCCCTGTGGTCTATTGAGCCGTTGATCACATATGTATTATTACCGATTGCAAAATTTGAAGGCGCAATTCCCGGACCGGATGAAATAAAAAGAGCGGTTTTTTCCAGCCTGTTTTCAACTATCGCGTTTGTGGAGAGGGTTGTACTGAGATTGATATTCGTTATTTTTTTTACATCATAACCTGATGTAACTTCTTTTAAGGCTGTAATTATAGTATCAAGGAGATTTTTTTTATCAGTCTTTACTTTGAATCTGGAAACGATTCCTTTTTTCTTGTCTATTAAAACGGCGTCTGTGTGTGTGCCCCCTACATCAATTCCAAGCAGCATATCTATTCTCCGGATTGTGTGATTTGAGCATAAAACCGGATGCAGGGTTTTACACATCCGGCAGTATTGTTTATATTAAATATAATTATGAAGTTGTCAAGGAAAAGTGGGCTTTACCAATAATGCCGGCGTGATAAATACCCCTTCAGCTGAACAGTTCGTAAACCCTGGTTTTTAATACGGAAATTTTCAATTCAGTCATCTCCCTGACAGAGTAGATGAATGAGCTGAAACGGTTCTGGACGAGAAGGAATGTCTCTTTTATGTCAGTCATAAATGCGCTTTGTTTCCGGACAGTTTTATCTTTTTCCTCTTTTACAGGGAGAGAACTCTGCTTTTTGGGATTTTTATGGTTTTTCCCGCTGAATGTCCCTTTGTGAATGTATGGTTTAAATTTCGGAAGCTTTTTTTTGTTCCTGTTTTTCTTTCTATTTGTCGGGGTTTTCTTTTCAGGCATGAATATAATATCGTTCATTACCATTTTGTGTATTTCCTGTGGGTAATTTTTCAATGTTACCCTGTACTTTTTTTTATCCAGATCTAAAGCAGGCGGTTCATCTGCTTTTATTGCCGCAACTGTCGATGAAGAAGAATCCCCGGCTTTTCTTATGAAAAGAGAAATCAGACCTTTCTGGTTCGGCTTTGTAAGCATGTATCTTGGGATTTCAAAACCGTCTGGAACTGGTGAGAAACATATCCCGTGTTTGAGAGACATTCCGTATTTATATCCTGCTTTTTTTAATTCTGATATTGCTATGTCACTGAAGACGCCGAACGGATAGACCATGAGTTCAATCCTGCGTCCCAGTTTTCTCTCAAGAACTTTTTTTGAATAGTAGATCTCCTTGAGGAAGTTTTTAGGTTCTTTTTTATAATATTTAGTGGAAAGGTACATGTGGTGGTAGCCATGGGATGCTATATAGCATCCATCATTGGCAAGTTTTTTTAACTCCTCCCATGACAGGGCGTAATGCATCCTTCCGATAATCGCAGGGTATATCCCAAGTACCGGTTTTATCCCCATGGGCTTCATTACTGAGTAGTAGGCGTCGTATACGCTTTTGTTGCCGTCATCAATGGTTATGAGTATATTATTAGTCCCCTGGACTCGGTTGTTTATAAGGTCTTCAAATGTAATAAAGGTGAAACCTTTATTTTTCAGCCTCTGGAGCTGCTCCCGTAACTGATCTTTTGAAAAAGAGTAGGGGTCCTTTCTTTCAAGAAAAGCATGATAGCAGAGTATATAGGTGCCATTGCCTGCTGAATATGAAGGAATTTCAGAAACGGTAATGATTACGAACAGTATTAATGCCAGAAGATTTATTTTTTTCATGCTTTTTCCCGTATGATATCAGTCCAGTTCTTTGATGACCTGTTCCCTGATGATCTTTTTCCTCTTGTTAATAATGCTTCTATATTTCTCATCGATATGTATTACATTTTTCTCAAGCATTTCAAGGAATTTTAATGTATCCGGGAGAAGATATTTTTCTATAAGAGTGGCTTCTGTCCAGTCCTCGTCCTCTTTGTAGTCTTTGACATTCCATGCAAGAATTTCGCTGAGCCTGTATATCTTTTCGTAAAAATTAACGACTTCCTCTCTGTTGTATTTCAGAAGAGCTGTTTTCATATTTTTTTCTTTAGAAACAAGTTCTGATGAGGTAAAGCGGCCTGCCATATAGATGTAATCCAGTTCAAGGTCAGGGTCAAATCCGTACCTGAAATCTGCCGCGTCTGTTGTATCTATAAGGATTTTCATTTCTGCAGGAGTGTAGTATTCACTCTCCTTTTTTGTCAGTTTATACCATGTGGAACACTGGGCCAGAATCAGCACAGGTATAATAAGCAGTCCTAAATTTTTTCGTGTAAGCATTTAAACACTCCGGTTAAATAAAATATTCAGGTCTCAGAATAGCACCTTCTTTTATATTGTTTTTAGTCTTTTTTCCAGTGTAATTGTATATCTGTGAAGCAGGTATGCCTGTACCGGGCCTAAGGCAGATAATATCATCCCCGGTAAGAGTAGTTCCCGCTGGAATATCCCTTGACGCGAAAAGGCTCCTCCTCGCACCTGAAGCGGTCTGAGTTTCTCTTCCTGAAAATTCAATCCTGCCGTCTCCCCCCATAAGAGAACCCCGTTCTGCTGCATGGATCATCTCTCTGAACTGTTCAGGTGTAAGGGATACATCTTTATCGGGACAGTCATGATCTTCTGTGAGCTTGAAATGTTTTTCCACAACTATCGCACCAAAGGCTGCAGCGATCATGGCAGTATAGAAATCCCGGCTGTGGTCGGAGATGCCTACAGGTTTATTAAACTTTTCTTTAAGCGTTAATATTCTTTTCAGGTTTGCCTCGGTGTCATCTGTCGGATAGAGCGAGACACAGTGGAGCAGAACGATCTCTCCACATCCGCTGCTTTCGAGTATTGTAATGGCTGATTTTATCTCCTCCTCCCTGCTCATTCCTGTTGAAAGAATTACCGGCTTTCCTGTCTCTGCAATTTTTTTGAGCAGAGGGGGGTTTGTAACTTCAGAGGACGCCACCTTGTATAATGAAACACCGATTTTTTCAAGAAGCTCAACTGATGGGGCATCAAAAGGGGCGGAGAAGAATACAAGCCCGCATTCTTCAGATTTTTTTTTCAGGCCCGCCCATTCCTCCTCTCTGAATGTGAATGTACTGAAAAAATCTGTTGTTGAGTAATCTTTTACAGGTTCCGCGTCCCCGTTCATAAGTGAAGATGTGAAAGGCGAGTTCATCATCTCCGGTATAAATGTCTGGAATTTGACTGCATCAGCACCGGCTTCAGAAGCTTTTTCAATCATTTTTTCAGCTGTTGCGATGTCGCCGTTATGATTAATTCCGATTTCTGCGATGAAAACGGTTCTCCTGCCGCTGAACAAGCTCTCAAGCATTCTATTACCTGCCATAATTCCATTTTTTTATATATGAAGTGAGTATGATTCTTAAACTGTCAAACATTTTACCCCGGATTATTTATACTCTGCTTTAAATATTTGACACATAAAATATATAATATATTATTTTCAGTAGTACTTTCTAAGTATGCTATTAATATGCTGATTCAGCAGCGGGGTAAAAATGGAAGATAAAAAATATATTATTTCGATAGATCTCGGCACCACGGGCAACAGGGTTTTCTGTTTTGATGAGAAGGGAAAGGTAATATCCAGCGCTTACAGCGAATTCCCCCAGTATTTCCCGAAATCGGGATGGGTCGAACATGATGCAATGGAGATATGGGAATCCGTTTCCTCTCTGATCCCCGAGGCTGTAAAAAAAGGCAATCTTAATCCCGCTTCGGCAATTTCGTTCGGTATAACCAATCAGAGAGAAACAGCACTGCTCTGGGACGCTGAATCAGGGAAGCCTGTGCACAGGGCAATAGTGTGGCAGTGCAGGAGAACCGCGGATATATGCAACCAGCTGAAAGAACTGGGCTATGAAGAGAAATTCAGGGAGAAAACAGGTCTTGTGATCGACGCGTATTTTTCAGGGACAAAGGTCAAGTGGCTCTTTGATAATGTGTTTGATGCAAGAACACTGGCCAAGAGCGGAAGACTGCGCTTCGGAACAATTGATACATGGATATTGTGGAAGCTTACAGGCGGGAAGGTCCACGCGACAGATTTCACCAATGCCTCAAGAACGCTTATTTTTGATATCAGGGAGAAAAAGTGGTCTGAGGAACTCTGCGAAATCCTTGGCATACCGATGAACATACTTCCGGAGGTTTATCCTTCAGCGTATATATACGGAACAACTTCAGGCTGCCCGGGAATTCCTGACGGTATACCTGTTGGAGGTATTGCAGGCGATCAGCAGGCTGCAATGGTTGGGCAGAACTGCATCTTTCCCGGGAGGACAAAAAACACCTACGGCACCGGATGTTTTATGCTTCTTAACAATGGCGAAGACTTTACAATCTCAACAAATGGTCTGCTGACAACCCTGACGCCTGATAATAAAGGTAATCCGGTTTATGCCCTTGAGGGTTCTGTTTTTATCGGCGGCGCCGTGATGCAGTGGTTAAGGGATTACATGCATTTTTTTGACAGTGCTACTGAGTCAGAGGGTATAGCATCTTCAGTGTTTAACAGGGAAGATGAGGTCGTTTTTGTGCCCGCCTTTGTGGGGCTCGGTGCGCCGTATTGGAAGATGGATGCCAGGGGTGCTATTTTCGGTCTCACCCGGGATACGACAAGGGAACAGATTGTGAGGGCAGCCCTCAAATCGATAGCGTTCCAGTCTCTTGATGTTATACATGCGATGGAGCAGGATACAGCTAAAAAGATTGAGGAGCTTCGTGTTGACGGAGGGGCAACTGAGAACAAGTTCCTGATGCAGTTCCAGTCTGATATTCTCGGCGTGCCTGTTCTTCTCCCTGAGATCAGGGAATCAACAGCTCTCGGAGCGGCATATCTTGCCGGTGTTTCGGCCGGGGTTTTTGCCAATATAGATGAGATAGCATCTGAAAACAGGATTTCCAGAAGGTTCGAACCTGTTATGAACAGTGATGAAAGGGGAAGACAGGTGGAATTATGGAAAAAATCCGTGGCAAGGCTTTTATAAAAATAGTTTCAATTCTTCTTGATTTTATGAGTATAAGTAATATATTATTATTCAGAATATAACTTCACATCCTGTGAATGTATAATATATAGAAACCGGAGGATAAGATGGCAAAACCACTGCTGGGTGAAATGCTTGTAGAAAATGGTGTGATAACACAGGAACAGCTTGATAAGGCTCTTGAGGTTCAGCAGAGTGAAGGGGGACTTATAGGGATTATTCTTGTATCACAGGGAATTATATCTGAACAGAAACTAGTTGAATATCTTGCGATGCAGGCCAAGATAGTGGCTAATTCGGAGTGAAATAATAAGTCAGAGAGGCGCGGTAATCTGTTATAAGACACCGCGTTCTCTCTATGATTCCCTTAATTAAACTTCAACAAGCCAGTCAAATTTATCCTCAACATCACCATACTGAATTCCCGTAAGATTCTGATAGAGTTTTGTAATTACCGGTCCGGCCTTATCCTGAGAGCCGAATGTCATCTCTTTTCCGTTATAATTGATCCCGCATATAGGAGTTACGACAGCTGCTGTGCCTACCGCACCGATTTCATCAAAGGATGGTATTTCAGCGATGTCGATTGGCCTTTTTTCAATTTCCATTCCCATGTCGGCTGCAATTATTGAGAGGCTGTCATTGGTAATACTGGGGAGTATGCTTTTTGATTGAGGTGTAAGGTAGGTGTTCCCCTTGATCCCGATAAAGTTTGATGTTCCGAATTCATCAATATATTTTTTTTCTTTAGGGTCAAGATATAAAGGAACCGGGTATCCCTGCTGTTTGGCAAAATCCGCACCAGGGAGTCCCGCTGCGTAATTGCCTCCTACTTTGCAGTCTCCCACACCGTCTGGAGCCGCGCGGTCAAATTCAGTAATAACCATAGCTCTCACAGGCGTAACTCCGCCCTTATAGTACGGTCCTACCGGGGTAACGAATATGGTAAATATATATTCATCCGCCGGGCCAAGCCCGACTTTTGCTCCTACACCTATCAGGAAAGGCCTTATATACAGACTTGCTCCTGTCCCGTATGGAGGGACAAAATGCCTGTTCGCATCAACGACTTTTTTAGTAGCTTCAACAAACATCTCTTCTGTCATCGGGGGCAGAAAGATTCTTTCGGAGGTTCTCTGGAGCCTTTTCCAGTTTGCAGAGGGCCTGAAAATTACAATTTTACCATCTTTTGTCTCAAAGGCTTTCATCCCTTCGAAAGCCTCCTGGCCGTAATGTAAACAGGGGGCAGCCATATGCATAGTAATCGTTTCATCGCTTACCAGTTCACCGCCTGACCATTTACCGTCACGATGGTAGAAGCGGATATTGAAATCTGTTTTAATAAATCCGAATGGAAGACTGGCCCAGTCAAGATTCAAGTTCTGCCTTTTCATTTTAATTCTCCTGAATAGTTGAAAATATATTGCTTTATAACGATTTACAGCATTATACTTGATGCGGGTTAATTAATTAACTGTATTAAAGATGATATCCTCCCTTAAATCTATTTTGTCAAGGAGAGTATTCGCAGCATTAAATAATTTTAAAATTTCTTGACTAATGGGATTTCATTTATTTTGATTTTTAATGGTTATTCGGGTTATTTATATTTATTGGTGATTGTTGGTCTTTTGGATTTAAAATAAAAAATAAGGAGTTCCGTTGTGGCATTAAAAGATACTGATATAAAAAGTCCTGAAGGGAAACTTGGTATACTTATACCGGGTCTTGGAGCTGTAAGCACAACATTTATAGCGGGCGTAATGCTCGTAAGAAAGGGGCTTGCTTTGCCTGTAGGTTCTCTCTCCCAGATGGGAAAACTCAGAATCGGGAAAGGGGAGAATGCAAGTGAAGTAAATATCAGGGATTTTGTCCCTCTGGCTGATCTTAAGGACCTGGAATTCGCGGGATGGGACATTTTTGAAGAGAATGTCTATGATGCGGCCAAAAGAGCCCAGGTGCTTTCAAATGAGCATCTTGATGCGGTTAAAGATGAATTATCGGAAATTAAACCATGGAAAGCGGTCTTCAAGAATGAATTTGTGAAAAAACTTCACGGCACATGGGTCAAAGATGCTCCCACTCTGTGGGACCTGGCGCAGATGGTCAAAGAGGATATAGAGAGCTTCAGGAAAAAGAAGAACCTTTCAAGGATGGTAATGGTCTGGTGCGGAAGCACTGAGATTTTTCAGGAAATGATCCCCGGTGTGCATGATACCCTGGAGAATTTTGAAAAGGCCCTGAAGGAAAACCATCCTAAAATCGCCCCCAGTATGATTTACGCTTATGCGGCCATTGATCTGGGGATACCTTATGCAAATGGTGCCCCTAATCTCTGTAACGATATACCGGCCCTGTGGGAACTTGCTGACAGAAGGAACGTCCCCATGGGGGGGAAGGATTTCAAAACAGGGCAGACTTTTATGAAAACACTCCTGGCGCCGGGACTTAAATCGAGGATGCTTGGAATGAACGGCTGGTATTCAACAAACATCCTGGGGAACAGGGACGGCGAGGTGCTGGATGATCCGGAATCATTCAAAACCAAAGAGGTGAGTAAACTTTCTGTTCTCGATCAGATCTGCCAGCCGGAACTATATCCTGAACTGTATAAAGATTTTTATCACAAGGTGACCATAAATTATTATCCCCCCAGGGGAGACAATAAAGAGGGGTGGGACAATATAGATATATTCGGCTGGCTGGGATACCCGATGCAGATAAAGGTTAATTTTCTGTGCCGTGACTCAATACTGGCTGCGCCCATTGTTCTTGACCTGGCGATTTTTCTCGACCTGGCGAAGAGGGCGTCTCTTGTGGGCAACCAGGAGTGGCTCTCATTTTACTGGAAAAGCCCGATGCATGCCCCGAACGAACAGGCGGAGCATGATCTTTTTGTGCAGCTGATGAGGCTTAAAAATACTCTCAGGTGGTTCATGAATGAGCCTCCTGTCACATATCTCGGTTCAGAGACTTATAACTGATTATAGATGAATTCCCGAAGAGGGCTGTCAATTCGGCAGCCCTTTTTTATTCGGGATTTGCCATAGGGTATTATCTCTATCAGGTTACGGGATCTATCCCCTTTTGATTTATCACAGAGAGGTTGAAATTTAAGGTGTTTGCTAAATTATACAAGTTGGCTGTAATAGCATTTTTTTTGATCATCTTTTTCCCCGTGCCGGAATCACGGGCAGGTGAGGAGGCAAAGGGAATAAAAGAGGGGGCTCTCTTTAATTCCGGAAACTACAGGGTTTCTGAAGGGAGAATATACAGGGTGGATAACACTGCCGTTGAAATCCCGGTTAAGGGCAATGTTCTGGGGATAGATGAAAATGACGGGGTGCTTTATTATATAAGTGAATCTGAAGGGGCCCGGTATGCCGGAAGATATAACGGCCGGGAGAACGTTGAGAGCGTGATGCCTGCGGAACCCGGTTTCGCAAAGCTTTTGAAACTGCACTGCACCGGTTATCTGTTTTATTATCTGGCTGAATTGCCGTTAACCGAAGAATTTCATGGTAAAGAAAGGGTGCTGGTGCGGTTCGATTCCGCAAGTAATGAAATAAAAAAAATTGACGATGTGGATGATTTTACAGTTTCAGGGGAAAACCTTGTTCTGATTACATCTGCCGGTTTAAACTGTAACGGCGTTGTAATTCCGCTTTCCCTGGGGGGGCGGAAATTTATAAGCAGCGTGGCTGATGGAAGAATCGTGTTTGTATCAAATGGAGATGGAGTTGAGGTAATAGATATTCTTTCAGAGAGGAATCTATATATATACAGGAAGGGGAAGGTGTTCCCATACAGCACTGAATATAATGTTATACTTGAGTTTAATGATACGTTTTTATCCTCCGACAAAGGAACAGGTGATGAAAGTATGATATACTATCAGGTTACCCTTAACGGGATTGAGGCCGGGCGTACTGAAACTGGGCCAGGGGAGGTTGTGAAAAGCTCAAGGCTTAAAGCTGAAACAGGGAAGTTCTGTATTATAACGGCTGAACGGAGGGAACTTGATAAAATTAAAGGAAGATACGTAAGGGTCAATAATATATATCAGCCGGATGAGGTCAGGCTTTTTATTCCTGAAAACAGGATAATAAAGGTCAGGTTTGATTTTGACGGCAGCAGGTACACATTGAACCAGTCGGTTTATGAAAATTGAGTTTAAATAATGGAATACTTTTTTCAGATAAAGAAAAACCCCGTTTTATTACGGGGTTTTTTTCTTTGCAATATATAGTTACTGTTACTTGTTTACGTTAATGACTTCGCTCTTCTTCTCGTCGAGCTGTACCATTATCTGCAGTTCTTTGTATTCAGCAGACTCCAGACCGTACTGGATTTCGACCGCTTTCAGGAGAGCCTGGTTCTTTTTATTTTTGTAATAAATTATATCCTCATCAGAGCTTTTTCCGCTTTTGTCGAGGAGTGTTTCCATAAAGGCATAGCAGCTGGACATGTATTTATAGGCCCAGAGATCCTTGCGGTTTTCATCCGTGAGAGTAATGTATCTCTCGATAATAGGTATACAGGGCTTGAGATTTCCGAGATCGTACTGCGTTGAAACATAGATCCTGAACAGCCTTGATTTAAAAGTTATATATTTTTCATTGGTTATCAGTTCGTGTGATTTAATTTCATCAAGAGTGTTAATCGCTTTTGTGAAATATGAAATTGACTTTGTTTTTGCCTCGATTTTAAGCCTTGTTAAATATCTGTCCTGGGCATTTTTTCTGTCAACTTCCTGCCAGTACCATTTTTCATTTAGATACTTTTTGTTCTTATAAATTTCCTTGAGGCGGACAATCTCTGTCTCCATATCATCAAGGGTGTCCAGACCTTTGGAATATTCGTCAATAGCTCTTTTAAGAAGAAACTCTGAATACTCTTCACTGAGAGTCTCAAGATCTTTCAGTGATGCTATATAGGGCTTGTAATCGCTGATTCGCCAGCCGTCTTTAACATCCGCATTGGGGTTAACGGGTTCTTTTTTTGTTTCTGTTTTCTGCTTGTTCGGATCAGTCTGTTCATTCTGCTGCGCAGAAGCTGTATTAAGGGATGATGATATCAGAAAGATACCGCAGATCAGTATAACCATTTTCACTGCAAATGATTTAGATTTCATATATAACCTCTTGCTAAAAATTCGTATCTTACTCTTTATTTTCTTAATCGTCCTTATCAGATAAAAAATTTATAGTTTTTCTTTGCTGAAACAGTTGAATTCTAATTAAATTTCATTAATAAATAGTGAATATCCATTAATTATGGATTTTATCATAAAAAAAGTAATTATATTATAATTCAGTATTTGTTTTTAACTTTTTTCAGATAAAAAGTGCTATTTTTCCCTACCCCGGCATCGGCGGGGGGATAAAATTTTATTTTATTACATCAGAATATAAATTCAGCAATTATTGCTGATAGTAATTAATCAGTATGACTGTATAAAAATCAACAGTAAAATGCTTATATGAAGAAAAGATCCGGCTATATTATAGTTCTGTAAATAAGCGGGATTCAGGCATGAGAGCCATGTCTGCGTTAAAAAAGGCAAATTATCTTGACAATTAGCAGCTGGTTGAAGTTATTTTTATTTATAACATTTAGTTTTTAATAATTAAAAATATATGAACAGAAAAGATAAAAACCGTTTCTGCCTCTACTGTAACTATTCGGGGATAATTCACAATCCATCCTTTGAAATAACAGGAGACAATGCGCTTTCCCCCTGTCCTAAATGCGTGCTCCCTAAATGTAAATGCGGCGGGGAGGAGCCTTATTATTATAGCGACGGTGAGAATATAAAGGCCTGTTTCTGCAGGGAGACCCGTCTGAAGATTGACAGAATTATTGAAATCTATAACGCCTCCGGTATAGACAGCAGAAAGTTCAGGTGGAAAACCATAAATGATTTCAAGGCCTTAAACAAACAGGCATCTGAAGCTAAAAATGCGGCGTATGATATTATAACGAAATTTCCCGATGTAAACAAAGGTCTTTATCTGTGGGGGAATCCGGGCACGGGAAAGACTCTGCTTTCATCTATAATCCTTACAGAAATTATTACTCATCATGCTGTAAAAGGAAAATTTATAAAGATATCGAGAAATTTTTTCAACCTTTTACGTTCAACCTTTGTGGAGGGATCGGAACGTTACGGGGAATCGGGGAAAATAGAAAAAGAACTGGCCTCTGTTGATGTCCTTGTGATTGATGATTTCGGCGTACAGAGGGATTCCCCGTGGGAACAGGAGACTCTTTACAACCTCATTGACGCGAGGTATGAGGCTGAGAAATTTACGATTATAACATCCAATAATAATCCTGAAAAGTCACTGAAGGAGTTGTCGGGAGGGAGAATTCTCTCAAGGATAAAGGAGATGTGCAGAATTCTTGAACTCAGCGGTGATGATTACAGAGAGAAGCTCTGATGGCTTCTGTTTATATCGGCCTCGGAAGTAATCTTGGGGACAGGGACGGGTATCTTTCCGATGCTGTCAGGATGATAATAAATGAAATTCCCGCCGAACTGGTTGCAGAAAGCTCTGTCCTTGAAACTGCGGCTGTTGATTATACTGAACAGCCTGATTTCCTGAACCAGGTGATTCTCATTAAAACAGATCTCCCGCCTGAAGATCTTCTAAAAGCTTTAAAAAAGATAGAAAGAAAACTCGGCAGGGTGGAAAGATTCAGCAAGGGCCCCCGCGAAATAGACCTTGATATTCTGCTGTATGACGATCTTGTTATGAACACGGAGACTCTTGTTATACCCCATCCTGAAATCCGGAACAGGGAGTTTGTTATTAAACATCTGGCTGAGCTGTCTCCGGAATTAAAAGATCCCGTTAGAGGGGGAAGATATTCAGAACTAATCCCGTAATAAAATAACCTGAGTCATGCGTTATTCCATAACTAAACGGATAGCTGCCGCATGCTTTTTTACCGGAGAGTTAAACTTTTCATTTTTATTTGAAATAATTTCTGCTGAAGATAAATTATATAAAAGATTAAGAAATTCAGCGGATTATAGCTTTTTTAAAGATATGGAGGAGAATATGAGCGTTAAAATTTCAGTAAACGGTTTCGGAAGAATAGGCCGTAATGTAGTGAGAGGGATATTCATGTATCCTGAAAAGTATGGTGACATTGAGATTGTAAGCATCAATGACCTGACTGACTCAAAAACTCTCGCGCATCTTTTTAAGTATGATTCAATATTCGGGATATTTGACGGCAATGTATCTTACGATGATACCTCGATAACTGTAAACGGCAAAAAAATAAAAGTCCATTCTGAGAAAGATGCCGCAGCACTTCCCTGGAAAGAAGAGGGGATAGATGTTGTGATTGAATCAACCGGTAAATATACTGAAAGGGATAAGGCTGAGGCCCACTTAAAGGCCGGAGCTCAGAGGGTTATCATCTCCGCACCGGGGAAGAAAGAGGATATAACAATTGTTATGGGCGTTAATGAGAAGATGTTTGATAAGTCTTCCCATAAAATAATATCAAACGCTTCCTGTACGACAAACTGTCTCGCTCCCCTCGCGAAGGTGATTAACGATAAATTCGGTATAGAGAAGGGGCTTATGACCACAATACATTCCTATACCAACGATCAGAGGGTGCTTGACGCTCCTCATAAAGACCTGAGGCGTGCGAGGGCTGCCGCGATGTCAATGATCCCCACCACAACCGGTGCTGCAAAAGCTGTAGCCCTGGTTATACCTGAACTTAAAGGTAAACTTGACGGCGGTGCGATAAGGGTTCCGACCCCCGATGTGTCAATTGTGGATCTGTCATGCGTGCTTAAGAAAGATGTAACTGTCGAAGATGTTAACGACGCGGTCCGGGAGGCGGCAGAAGGTGAACTTAAGGGGATTCTTCAGTATTGTGAGGAGGAGCTTGTTTCAATGGACTTTAAAGGAAACAGCTATTCGTCGATATTTGATCCCGCGCTTACAAGAGTCTCAGGAGGGAATCTTGTCAAGGTGCTGAGCTGGTATGATAATGAGTGGGGATATTCCCTGAGGTGTGTTGACCTTGCACTTTATATTTCAAAATAGAACCGTATTGTTATTGGAGGATTGATTGATGAAAAGACGTCAGATCTTTGCGGGGAACTGGAAGATGTTCAAAACATTCGAAGAGGCCGGGGCCCTCGTAAAAGGCCTTCTTGGCGGAATAGAGGTAAAGCCTGAAAGAGAGTATGTTATATTTCCGCCTGCAACGGTTTTATCCAGGGTCTCTGAAATTTGCGGCGGTTCCATGATAAAAACAGGCGCGCAGAATATGTATTATGAAAAACAGGGCGCTTTTACCGGTGAGATATCTCCTCTTATGGTAAAGGACAGCGGCGCCTCGTTTATACTTATAGGACATTCTGAAAGAAGGCATATTTTCAACGAGTCTGATGCCGACGTAAACCTGAAGATTAAGGCGGCGCTTGAAAACGGGCTTGAGCCTATGGTATGCGTGGGGGAGCTACTTGAGGAAAGGGAGAATGGAGAGACCGGGAGTATCCTTGAGAGGCAGATCCGGGGAGCTCTTGAAGGGCTCAAGACTGAAGATATGGTTAAAATTTCCATAGCATATGAACCTGTATGGGCCATTGGAACAGGTAAGGTGGCGACTCCTGAAATCGCAGAAGAGGCCCACGTTATTATAAGAGAAGTGATAAATTCACTTTTCGGTGGAGGGGCTGCTGAAATGATCCCGGTCCTTTATGGGGGCTCCGTTAAGCCGGATAATATCTCAGGTCTCTATTCGATGGATAACATTGACGGTGTACTTGTGGGGGGCGCGAGCCTTGAATCTGACTCTTTTCTGAAGATTGTCAATGTGTGAGAATGCGGTTAATCCGGGTTTCTCTTTGATGATTAATCAGAATGTAGAGATGGTATAAAATGTTTTGAAACATAAAGTCTGTTGTTAAATTGTCATTCCTGCTGTCAGTTGGTGCCTTTTCTGTAAGGGACATAACTCACGGCCGGAATGGCTGACAGGCTTTCATCGTTGACCTGAAATACGGCTTTTTAACCGGAATAAGACCTGGATTGGATTTTTTTATTGATTTTTTAATTAAAAAAGAAATATAAGTTATTTCTTGACACGGTGTTGTCGCAAACTTACGCTGTCGGGCGGATGTTCTGATAGTGTTTTTCTATTTAATTAATCAAGAGGAAAAAATGGGTGTATTAACATCAATATTAAGTGTTTTATTTGTTATATTGTGCGTTCTCCTTATAATTGTTATTCTTCTGCAGGCGGACAAGGGCGCTGGTATGGGTATTCTCGGGGGGGCAGGTCAGTCAACTTTCGGTTCCTCAACTGCTGACATTATTACTAAAATAACAGCCGCAATGGTTATAGTCTTTATGGTTGGCTCACTGGGCCTTGCAATTCTTGAATCAAAAAAAACCAGTTCTCTGAAAGATAAAATCCTGAATACAGAATCTTCTGAATCCGGAATGATTGAAAAAAGCGATGTTCCTCCCGGACAGGATATGCCGGAAAAAAACGGCGAATAATTGAAAATCTTTCATTTTTAACCATTCATCTGATAAATACAGGAGACTTAGATGCCACAGAGTGACTTTATTTTTACATCAGAATCTGTTTCTGAGGGGCATCCTGATAAGATTTCGGACCAGATATCTGATGCTATTCTTGATGCACATCTTGCAGCGGATCCTGATTCGCGGGTTGCCATTGAAACACTTGTAACTACCAACAGGATAGTACTGGCCGGTGAAATCACCTCCACGGCCGAGGTCGATTATGAAAAGATTGCCAGAGATGTGGTTAAGTCAATCGGATATGATGATCCTGATATAGGGTTTGATTATAAAAACTGTGAAGTTCAGACTTTTGTGCACTCACAATCTCCCGATATTTCCCAGGGGGTTACCGAAGGTGAAGGCCTTTATAAGGATCAGGGAGCAGGAGATCAGGGGATGATGTTCGGTTTTTCTGTAGCAGAGACGGAAGAACTTATGCCGATGCCTATACTGATGGCTCATAAAATTGTTAAAAAGCTGGCAGAGGTCAGAAAAAGCGGTGAAATAAAATTTTTCAGGCCTGATGCCAAATCACAGGTGACAGTAAAATATGAGCATGGCAAACCGAAATATATTGATACAGTTGTTGTTTCCACACAGCATACTCCGGAAGTAAGTAATGAAATGCTCCGTGAGGCGATTATAGAGTCTGTACTTAAGACGGTTATTCCGGCAGAAATGCTTACTGCTGAAACCAAATTTTTAATAAATCCTACAGGACGGTTTGTGGTTGGCGGACCTCACGGGGATACCGGTTTAACGGGCCGGAAGATTATTGTTGATACCTATGGCGGGATGGGAAGGCATGGCGGTGGTGCTTTTTCCGGGAAAGACCCCTCCAAGGTCGACAGGTCTGCAGCTTATATGGGGAGATACGTTGCTAAAAATATCGTCGCCGCCGAACTGGCATATAAATGTGAGGTGCAGCTCGCGTATGCTATTGGTGTCGCTGATCCTGTATCTGTCATGGTTGATACATTTGGTACAGGCAGGGTCCCGGAATCAGAGATAGTAAGAAGGGTCAGAAGCATTTTTGACATGAAGCCATCCGGTATTATAGATTCCCTGGATCTGAAGAGGCCCCAGTTCAAATCAACTGCTGCATACGGCCATTTCGGCAGAGAGGATGATGGTTTCAGATGGGAACTTACAGATAAGTATGAAGCACTTAAATAAATGAAAAGATTTTACAGTATTTTTTATAATAAATAATGGAAATGACGGGGTCAATTAAAAGGCTCCGTTGTTTTTTCAGAAGGTTTTATGAAAATTCCGGGTTTATGTCTGATAGCATTTTTATTTTTACTGCCTGCGGTTGTTGAAGGTCAGGAGGGGGAAATCCCTCAGGACATTAATGCAAACCCCGTTTCTTCTATTAATTTTGACGGCAGGATGCTTGCGGGCCTTAACGGTGATTCCATGTACTCAGTGCTTATGACGCAGGGACTTGAAAATTTTGCCTATCAGCTGAATTCGAACATAATATACACAAATGATTTTGAAGACAATGATAACTCCAGTTTTATAAGTAATGATACCGGCTTTAATGGAGAGGTTACAATAACCGATTACTGGAAGATGATTCCTGAATTTGAAGTATCAAACAGCACCTACGGGATGTTTGATAATGAATACTATGGCAGGGAAAACAAGGACAGGATAAAATTCAGGATAAAAAATGAGTATAAGCCGGCTCCGGCCAGATGGGACCTCGATTTAAGCTATGCCAGGTTTGATCACAAGCTTGAAGAGAGTGATTCTGCAATGGCGCTTCCGGAGATTGATGATACTTTTTATACTTCCAGGGGAACCCTTGGAATGGAGTATGTATGGTCAGCTTCAAATAAGGCCGGTTTCAGGCTGGAAGGTATAAAGAACAGGTATCCTGAAGAGTTTGAGGATGACAGCTTCGCCTCAGGGGAATTTTTCGGCAGTTTTAAGGTTACTGAATACACCATGTTAACACTCGCGCCGGTATTTTCATGGCATAATGACGGAACAAATGAAAGTTATCTGGATTATTGTTATTTTAAAGGTAATATCTCTTCAATTAACACCAGGTATGTTACACTTGAACTGCTTCACGAGTATAAACTGGTGCCATATGAGCCATCAAGTGATATATATCTGAAAAAATATGTATCAATTCCTTATGAAGTTCCCCCCGCAACTGTAAATCATTCAGAATTTAACGGTGAGCTTTATCTGAATTTTGATAAAGGGCAGGGAGATCTCGCGGGAATAGAAAATTTTAAATTCAGGATTAAGGGTATATTTGAGGATAGTGATAATTTTTATAATTACTATTCCCTCCCTGAAAATGTGCTGACCATTGTTCCAATTGAGGCGTCTTTTATTAATGCACGGGGTGAGCTTTCCACGTCTTTTTTTATAACTGATCATAGATTTGAACTGGAAGGGAGTTATGATTATTTCAGGTATATGCCTGCTGATAAATTCAGTGATATAAGGATAACATACAGACCTGAGAATGTTTTTTCCGTAAACCTTTCTTATTCAGGACCGTTGTTCGAAATTAATTGGGAAAACTCTTTTAATGGAGAGGTTTACGTGAATCCCGATTCTGATGAGAAACTTGATTCCTTTGTAGTCGGGAACCTTGATCTTCATATTAAATTATACAGGACTTTTTATATCTACTCGAGAATTAATAATATTTATAATGAAGAGTATTCTTTAAGAGATGGATATCCTGAACCGGGTGTTCAGTTTTTTACGGGGCTCAGGATAATAATATAATAAGCAATCATGGTGAAGAGCTGTATTTTAAATCAGTTTGATGAAATATAAGTATTTTTTTATAAATTTTTTATTTTTCAGTAACAAGAACCCTCTTTAAATATTCGTAGATATCAATCCGTTTAATTTTTATAGTAAAATATGTCTTCTCAGGTTGTGGTCTATCAGTTCCATTGTGCCCGGTTGTACCGGATGTGGATCTTGCGATAACTGGTTTTTATTCCGGGTACTGAACTGTATTCCCTATCTGTATAATTTCATTTTTCTTGACATACCTGAATATAATATATAAAGGGATCTATTGGCCATCTGGCTCAACTTAATCAGATAGAATATACCGGAACAGCGACAATAAAATGCAGATAAAAAGAAGATTTTTTTTAGGGGCGGCAACTGTTGCCTTTGTGCTGATTTCTGTCTTTTCAGCATATCAGTACCTTTCCTCCCAGCCATCTAAATATGAAAACAGAAAAGTTAATAAGATAGAGATAAAAGGGCTTAAAAACGTTGATGAAGATGATGTTTTTGAAGTTATGCTCACAACGGAAGGGTATCCTGTAAAGTCAGCTGAAGTCCGTGAAGATATTAAGCAGATTTTTGCTCTCGGTTATTTTAACAATGTTAAATTTGAAATTGATGAAGATGGTGAGGGTGTAAAGATACGGGTTGTTGTTGAGGAGAGGCCTGTAATTGAAAAGATTGTCTTTAAAGGCTATGATGAACTCCTTGAGACCGATCTCCTGGCAGCCATGCGGGTAAAAGAGGGGGAGGTCTACAGAAAGGATTTAATAGAAGAAAGTGTTAAACAGCTTAAGGATAAATATAACAAGGAAGGTTATTTTAACGCCTATATCACCTATAAAGTAAAGGACAGTGAAGATGATGGTGGTGTTAAGGTGGAGATTATAATTGATGAGGGTGAGGAGATAAAGGTCAGAAAGTTCGCAATCCTCGGTGCAACTAAAATATATGTTGAAGAACTTTTTGACCTTGTAGAGACGAAAGAAGATACAATTTTCAGCGATGGTTCTTTTAAACGGGAGGTTTACGAAGAGGATAAAAGGAAAATTGTAGGCTACTACCAGCAGGAGGGGTATATTGATGCCCAGATCGTTGATGAAAATTTTGAATATGAATGGGTCGATCCTGTTGATAAAGATGAAAGGGGAATCTATATAGTTCTTAAACTCAGCGAGGGGGA
>ERZ795048.746-NODE-746-length-33015-cov-10.569721_pt1 | contig 33015 bp, 30 predicted proteins | sample MGYA00375132_ERZ795048 | MGnify/ENA primary metagenome ERZ795048 (study PRJEB30177, sample SAMN05720225) | activated sludge metagenome | isolation source: Anaerobic digester | place: Hong Kong | collected 2014-12-17 ... | reverse complement strand
GGATGACAACAAAATGTGTTATGAAACGGTTGCCCCTAAAAATAATTTGCTATCTGAGTTGAGCTATAATAAAAAAAAGGAAAGTTCTTGTTTTTTTTTTTAATATATGATTATAATTGTATATATATTATTGAATGTTATAAAAAGCTGAAAGAGTGAATAATCCTTTTCATGCTTATATTCAATAATAATTTACTAAAGGATTATTATATCAAAAAGTGAGAGTGTCTGCTATGAAGAAAAGGATACGAATAAAGACTGTAACGCTCTTTTTGTTTGTTTTTTCAACCTGTCTTTTTGCGGGCAATTTTTTCATTGAGCCCATATCCCCGGAAAAGCTGAGGATGTTCCCGATCCCCACCGATTACAGAAACTATTTTTTCCTTCAGTCAATTGACGATGAAACGTCAATCATCATCGGTGATTTTACCGGTGCCGAGAAAATTGTTTCGCATATAATAGATGAAGGCAGTGATAATACTATTGATAAAATTTATGACTACTATCCTGACAATGGTAAAACCAAAGTATTGAGAAAATCCAATTCTATTTTTTTTAAAAATGATATAGCAGAATTGAAAATGGACATTATTGACGGTAAAATTTTCAGGGAGAATTATTCTTATAAGATGAAATCACTTGAAACCCTGAATTTTAAACTCGATCAGGGCACGGATATTTTCCCTTATGGTGACGGTTACAGTATTAAGTTTTTTGATCCTGATGCTCCAACGACCATCATGAGTGAGTTTTTCTTCTCCAAAAGATTTGAACGTTATGACCTGATCTTCAAGACAAATTATTACAAGCTTTTTAATTCGAACATCCAGCCGCCTATTGAATTCTCCGTTTATTGCAAGAATTCGAAAGATCCGGTCGTGGCAAAAGTGGTTGAAGAACTTCTGGTAAAAGTTAAAAGCGTGAAATAAACCTGATTTTTAGAGGTGCCCGTATAAAAAAAGGCCGTCATTTTAAACATTGACGGCCCTTTTTTTGTTTCATTATTAGGTGGGGACGGAAAGATCGAAGCTTTCTTATTTATTTTCCTTTTCTTTTAAGGTTGCCACCATGGAACGGAACTGATCATAAAATTCCTTGAGTTCATCCTTTTTACGCAGGGGTCGGATATTGGGGTATTTCCCGTTTACTATTTCCCTCATATAATTCGTCATAACATACAGAGGCCCTGATATGCGGTGTGTCATTTTAATTATCATCATGTACAGAATGACTCCCTGGGCCACAATAAAAACAAGAAGTGTTATCAGCAGTGCCTTGTTATACTTGATTATTTTATTCAGGGTCTTCATGTTTTCGCTATGGTTAACCGCTATGTCTTTAATGGCGTTTTTAAATGACGGGTCTTCTATGCCATGGGGACGGGAAGTCAGAAAGTGGACGATGTTGTCTTCTATTTCATAGATGTTTTCAATTTTCAGGTTGTTGAACACAAGATTTGTGGCAATTACCGCGATAATGATCGCTGAAATAATTGTAACCATCCCTATGATAGAAAAAGTGTGTTTAAACTGAAATTTTTTATCAATGATAATCTGTTTGCGCTTTCCCATGTAAATACTCCTTCCCCTATTAATTCTTGAACTGCTTCCTGAAATAATAGCATCATTTTATCAATGACAGCTTTCAACTATTCTACACAAATTTAAATAAATAGTCAATATCTTTTCACAATACAAAATGAAAGATTTTTTTAACAAATTAATTCAGGCAGGCCCATTTCCACGAGAATGGAAAAGAAAAGTGTTAGCGGGAAGCCTATAACGTTTGTAGCTGAACCGGAAATTTTATCTATGATCAACCCCCTGTGTTCCTGGAACGCATATGATCCGGCCTTGTCAGAATAGTCAATCAGTGAAAGATAATGGATAATTTCATCCACGTTCATTTTTTTAAAGGTTACCGCGGTTTTTTCAGATTGCGTTATTACTTTTGTATCATTGTTATTAAGATGGGCCACGGTCATGCTGGTGATGACACCATGGGTTTTTCCGCTCAATTTTTTCAGCATCGTAACTGCATCATCAATATCTGCCGGCTTACCGAGAATTTCCCCATTAATGGTAACAATCGTGTCGGCAGTTATCACCAGTTTTTCACTTTCAACCGGCGCAAGCGAAGCGATGATCGCGTCAGCTTTCAACCGTGAGATTCTTGCCGCGTACTGTTCGGGAGTTTCTCCTGCCAGTATCGTTTCATCGGCAGAGGGATGAATGATCGAGAAATTACTGAAAAGTGAACCCAGTATTTTTTTTCTTCTTGGGGATGATGAGCCGAGAATGATATCCATTATTACTTGATGATGACTTTTTCGTTCAGTTTATAAACGTCGGTTACGTTTTTGATTTTACGTATCCTGGTTTCAATTTCCTTAAGGTGCTTGTTGCTTTTCACCTCAAGAATGAATTTCAGCAGTGCGGCCCCCTCTTCTTTAACCTGGGCCTCTGCCTTGATTATATTGGTATGGCACAGCGAAATTTCGTCAGCTATGTCTTTGAGCAGGTTCTGGCGGTCTAACGCGTGCACGGCAATTTTTACCGGATAAAATTTCGATGATGATTCTTCCCATACGATATTTATGAATCTTTCCTTTTCATTTCGGAGGCGTTTTAATGAAGGGCAGTTTATCTTGTGCACGGTAATCCCCCTGCCGCGTGTAATGAAACCAATTACATTGTCGCCGGGAATGGGCTGGCAGCACTGGGAAAGCTTTATAAGGACGTCAGAGGCCCCTTCAATCTGTACCCCGATCCGCTGTTTCTTGGAAAGGTTTTTGATCCTGATCTGTTCGTCAAGAGGGATGGTGACCGAAACCTTTTTCGGTTCCTTTTGACTCTTTTTCCCCTTTTCCTTTTCTTTTTCTTCAGCGCTTTCCTTTTTATCTTTTTCGATATTTTTCCTGAGCCAGTTCCGTATCTTGTACCGGGCGTTCGGCGAAGCCACGAATTTGAGCCATTCCTGCGTAGGGTGCCCGTTTTTACTGGTAAGGATTTCAACGATGTCGCCGCTGTTCAGCTTTTCCCTCAGGGGGACCATTCTGTTATTAACCTTGGCGCCGACCGTGTGAAACCCGATTTCAGTGTGGATGGCAAAAGCGAAATCAAGCGGCGTTGCTCCTTTCGCGAGGTTGATGATTTTGCCCTGCGGCGTGAAAACGAAAATTTCATCCTCGTAAAGGTCCATCTTCAGGCTTTTCATGAATTCCCTGGAATCATGAAGGTCTTTTTGCCACCGGTTGATGTCCTGCAGCAGGGTAAGGTCTTTGTATTCCTTTTTTATCCCTTTTTTGCCCGCATCATGGTCCTTGTAGAGCCAGTGGGCGGCAATGCCCATTTCAGCGGTAAGATGCATTTTTTTGGTGCGTATCTGAACTTCAAGGGGAAATCCCTGCGGGCCGATAACCGTGGTGTGCAGCGACTGGTACATGTTTGATTTGGGGACCGCGATGTAATCCTTGAACCTGGCCGCGACCGGCGACCACATCGTGTGGATAACGCCAAGCACGCCGTAACAGTCCCTGACTTCATCAGTGATGATCCGTACGGCCCTTATGTCATAAATGTCATCGAATTGCTTGTTCTGTTTGTACATCTTGCGGTAAATAGAGAAATAGTGTTTCGCCCTTCCGGTTATCTCGGCATTGATATTCAGTTCCTTCAGTTTTTCATGCAGTGTTGTTCTAATATACTCAAGATATTCCTCAAGTTCGTTTTTTCTCTGGGCCAGCTTTTTCCTGATCTCTTCATATTCTTGGTGATATAAAACCTGGAAAGCGAGGTCTTCAAGCTCTGAGGCTATTTTTGACATGCCCAGGCGCCGGGCGATTGGCGCGTAGATGTCCATGGTTTCTTTTGCTATTCGCTGTTGTTTGTCCGCGGGCTGGAACATGATGGTGCGCATGTTATGGAGCTTGTCCGCCAGTTTGATTATAATCACGCGTATGTCCCTGATGGTCGCGATGAGCATTTTCCTCAGGGTTTCGGCCTGCGCGGTCGCCTGCGACCGGTTCTTTATGGATGATATTTTGGTAACTCCGTCTACAAGACGGGCGACCTCTTCACCGAAGACTGAAGAAATCGTTTCAAGGGTCGTGCCGGTGTCCTCAACCGTGTCGTGGAGCAGGGCGGCCGCAATGGTTGTGGTGTCAAAATTGAGGTTTGCGAGAATAAGGGCCACTTCAAGAGGGTGGATGATATAGGGCTCGCCCGACAGCCGCAGCTGGTTTTTATGGGATTCACAGGCATAGTCATAAGCGCGCTTGATCAGATCGAGATCATCATCCGGATTTTTCTGTTTTATCGTGCTTATCAGGGTTTCAATGTCCCTGCTGCGTATTTTTAAATCGGAATATTGCATGAAATCCACCGCGGCCCGGCGGGAACAATTAAGATACGGCGCCGTACCATGAAAACACCATGATATCTGATGCCGTATTATGAATCAAGAATAATCATTGAGCCACCGAAAATATAGGTAAAAGTCTTGTATATCTGTTTGTTGCGTACTATAATCCATTGTTACTTTTCATTCATGATAATTATGTTAAAAAGAATATTACAACCTCAAGCGCTTTTATGCATTATGGCCCTGCTGCTGTTCAGCGCGGGCACTTCCTTTTCGGCCTTTTTATATGAAGAAGAAAGCGAACAGATAAAGGAAGCGATCGAGAAGTCCTCAAAAAAGGAAGGACGCTACCCGGTGGATGTCGCCTATAATCTTCAGGCTTCTCTGGTCAAGGGGACGACCAATTCCATAATGGTCACCTGGGATGTTCATCCTGATTATAAGGGGGATGTCATCATCGGCAGAAGCAGTGAAATTATCGATTCCAGGGCGCGGGCGCTTTCGGCAACATCCCTCAAGGTCGTGAATGCGCGCGACAGCAGCGTGTATATCGACAGCGAGCTTCCCCCGGGAAGCTATTATTATACGGTGCTCGCCAAGGAAAGAGTTGAGAAACGGGATGTTGAACTCTATCCTGACATCAATTACACGACATTCCCTGTTGTCGTTTCTGCCGCGAAGAAGAAAGAGCTTGGCAATGTGCAGAAAATCATCGCGAAGAAGATAAGCCCTGAAAAAGTACTGATTTCATGGAAAGGGACCGGCGGGAGCAATGTAATTTACAGTGTTTACCGGGGTCTCAGGCGCATTGCCGGCGATGATGAATTGTCAACTGCGGTAAAAATCGCCTCCCTGGTCGATGCGGAACAGTATATTGATGATTCGATCCCGGTAACCGGGACCTATTATTATGCGGTATCCGTGAAAAAGCTGGATGAAGGTGAACATACCGTGTTTATTCCGGGTGAGACCTACACGACTAACGGAATATTCGTATACAAGAAATATTCTCTGGCGATCCAGAACATCAGGGCTGAACAGGTCAATAATGACATCCAGATAACCTGGGAAACGGTTGTTGCCGGAATCGAATATGAAGTCGAAGGCTATGCCCTGTACCGGGCGTCCATCCCTATAAGCAATTATGAGCGGCTTGATTTTTCGAAGCATCTGGCCACGATAGACGGAAAAACCACGACTTTTATTGACCGCAACCCTGGGCCCGGAAAGTATTATTATGCGGTGCTGGTAAAGTTCAAGAATGGCGCGGTCGATACCCGCCTGCAGCAGGGCTATAACTATACGGCAGACCCTGTTGATCTGACTATAGGCAGCGCGTATTTCGGCGTTATTTCAATTGATGCGCTGAGCGATCAAAATGGCGTAAAGATAACCTGGAAACACCGGGGCGGACGGCTCGGAAAGACGTTCATCCTGTACCGTTCCCAGCGCGTGCCCTCATCAGCGCTCACTATTCCCGCGAGCTGGGTAGTGGCCCGGGTGGATATCACCGGAAATGAATACCGGGACGACAATCCTCCGGGGGGAAGATTTTATTATGGCCTGGCGCCGGAGCTCGACGAGGCAAAGAAAGTATATGAGATTGTTAAGGGAGTGAATATAACGTCATCCCCCCTTAGTTTTGAGAAAAGAAGCGTTGACCGGAAGGTTCAGGCATACCGGGAAGTGGAGCCCCTGCCTCTGCCGGCGGATCTTGACCGGGTTGATGTCATTATCCGGAACACCTTCTTCAGGGGAAAATATCATCTTGCCATAAAAGAATTGCAGGATATTGTTAAAACATCCGATAATAATGTGGAAAGGGCAAAAGCCAGGCTGTTCATCGGGCGCTCATATATTGAACTCGGAGAGTACAGCAGGGCCTTGATTTCACTTTCACTTCCGGATGTGAGAAATTATTTTCCTGAAGAATCGGCTTTCTGGCGTGAATTCGCGATGATTCGGGTTAAATAGAGTGTTTCAGGAGTTAGCATAAATGGAAAGAAACGGGACAACGCGGCTCATATTAACCATTGCCGGATCGGTATTGATCGCGGTGGGAATCGGTCTGCTGATATTTTATGTGCAGAAAATTCAGCCAGAAAAGCAGGCGCGGGAACTTCTTGTTGAGGGAAAACTCGCCTTTGAACGGGGAGACCGGGATTCCATCAATACATCGATCGATCTTTTTTCAAAGATTCTGGCCCGCTATCCTGAAACACCGTCATCCTTTGAAGCGTATTATTACATCGGCCAGAGTTATGAAAAGCTCGGTTTGAACCGTCTCGCGTTTTTGAAGTATGTCTATATTTTAAAGAACAATAAGGACATCCCCCCTGACCTCGCGAACGATCTTCGGGTGCGGTTGAGCAGGTTGAAGGTCCTCAGTGAACGGACCGAAGAGGGTATTGATCAGCTGCTCGGGCTGGTGAACTATTCCAGCAATAACGAATTCCGCAGCAGGGTCTACACCGAGCTCGGTCACGCCTATCTCAGGGACGGAAGTTATAAAAAATCGAAGCGGATGTTTGATATCGCCCTTTCTGAAAACGGCAGCAACGAAGACGCCATTCTCGGCAAGGCCCGTTCCTATATTCATCTCGGCCAGGACGACAAGGCCTATGACCTGTATGAGTATTTTCTCAAGTACTATGGCAGCTTCAGCCAGTACACTGATGACGTGAAAAAGAGCTTCGCGAGGGACGTTTACAACAGCGGAATCAGATGTTATAAAAGGGGGATGTATTATCCCGCGATATCATTTTTCAAGCGCTACCTCAGAAATTTTCCGGGATATAAAAAGAGTGAAAACTCACTGTACTGGATCGGGGAATCGTTTTTCGGCCTTAAAAAATACGACGCTGCAGCCACGTATTTCGGCAGGGTCCTGACCAATACCCTTTATCAGAAGGACGAAGACGCGCTCATTAAAAGGGGCTATTCCTTTTTCATGGAGAAAAAATTTGACCTCGCGTCAAGGGAATTCCAGACCTACATAAACCGCTATCCAAACGGGAAACATATTGAAACCGCGAAAAAATGGAAAGAAATGAGCACCAAAGAGATACTTTATCGAATACAGAAAGACCGTGTTCCTGAAGATTATGATGAAAGCGGGGATGAAATAGAAAGTGTTCCTCAAAGCGATGAGCCTGAAGCAAGCTCATTGAATCAAAAGAGTTATGGGAACGACCGGCAGTATGGTGTTTCCGGCGACTTTGAGGAAATTGATATTGAACAGGAAAATATAGCGGAACTCTAATAATAATACAGGCTGTTATAACAAAAGGGGCCGGCCTTTTCAGGACGGCCCCTTTTGTTTTTTATTCAGGGAATAATACCCCGATGCCTGTATCGAAGATCAATTATTGGGATAAAGGCCTTTCCGCGACCGTGACCCAGAAATTAACTGATTTTTTATTTCGCCACACGGTGACTTTTATGCTTTTCCCGATTTCACTGGTGCTGACAATATCGAGAAGGTCCTTGAAATCGGTCACTTCCATATCATTGAGTTTTATAATAACGTCCCCTTCGCGTATTCCCGCCTTGTCTGACGGACCGCCTGATTCAACTGAACCGACCAGGGCGCCTTCAGGTTTTTCGAGTCCCAGCTCTTTCGCGTATTCTTCAGTGAGAGGAGATATCTGAACGCCGATATACCCGCGCTTAACTTTTCCGTTCTCTTTCAATTGCGCCAGGACGTTTTTTGCCGTGTTTATCGGAATGGCGAAACCAATGCCGAGATTTCCGCCTGAATTCGAATATATCATGCGGTTGACCCCGATTACCTCGCCGTCAAGATTGATTAATGGCCCTCCCGAGTTGCCGGGATTGATTGACGCGTCGGTCTGTATGTGTGAATTGCCGATGTTGTCGATTTCGCGTCTGCCGGTCGCGCTTATGATTCCTGATGTCATGGTCTTGTCCAGACCAAAGGGATTGCCGATCGCAACGGTCATGTCTCCCACTTTGACCGAGTCTGAATCGCCGAGATATACCGGTTTCAGGTTTGTGGCATCAATTTTCAGAAGAGCGATATCGGTCAATTCATCAGAACCGATAATCCGGGCCTTGTATTCCTTGTCATTCACCATGACCGTGACTGAATCCATTTTATTGACGACATGATGATTGGTGCATATGTAGCCGTCTTTGCTCAGAATGAAGCCGGTTCCCAGGCCTTTTTGTTTTTGTTCAGGCTGCTTGTTTTTCTTGCTTCTTCCCTGCGGACCGAAGAAATCGCGGAAAAAGGGGTCGTAAAAGAAGGGATGGTAGTATCTGGTTTTGATTGTTTTTTCAGTGCTTATGTAGACCACCGAATCTTTGTATAATTCATATATTCCGTGGAATGTCTTCTGTAATTCGTATACGGCGGATTCCCTGTTTTTGTCTTTTAACGGAGAGGGTAAATTCGCTTCACTGAGAAAATTGGATTCGCCCCGCAACCCGCCGGGGACAAATAGAATTACTGCGAACAGCAGAACGGCACCACTCATTGTTTTTTTACGCATTATTGAACTCCTTGTACCGGAAATCCTTTCCGGTTATGGTATGGTAATTTTAATTTGATTCAGTTGAAACATTCAAGGCTATTGCAGCTGTTTCTTAAGGTCAAGTAATTAGTTTGGATGATTTACTAATTGTTACATCCATAATAATAAGCAGAAAAATATTGTTTTAAAATAAAATATTGTTGATATATTCTATCTATTTAGTAGAGATTGTATGTTTTAAAATCATTCTCGAGTTCTGTATCAATTATCGTTGTCAAATGAGGTCGTCTAATCAGCTTGTGTAAAACGGATTATTAAGATAATGTTAAGAATATGTCAGGTAAAAATGAATTCTTCAGTTTTAAAACCATAATTTCTTGATTCAATTTAAACAATAATTTTACTGTTTTTTTATTATGGGCACCTCTAAAAATCAGGAGTTTCATTATTATCAAATATGATAACTCCTGATTTTATCAGATAATGTGCCCACAAGGGAACATCAAAAATGTAATTTATAGAGGTTCCCTTATTTAACAAAAAGTAAATCTATAGGGGGTCTCAATGAAAAAATATTTTTCTATTGCAGCAATAATTATTTTTCTAGGGTTATTTCAGGTTGTCCTTCTGGCCCAGGAGAAAACCGTTGCAACACCGTCTGAAACGAAAGCCGAAGATAAAACAGAAAAAAAACCGGACAAGGGAATTGACCCGCCTCTGGGTCTTTCAGGTAAAATGTATCTCGAGCTTAAAGTTGACACGCTTAAAGACGGAAAGGAAACAACTTCCATTGCTTTAACAAGAGCGTATCTTACCTATGAGAGGGTTTTATGGGGGCCTGTCAGTTTTAACATCACCTCGGATATCGGTACCGGAATGAAATCAAAAGATAAGAATAATACGGTTGAAGTTTCAGGACAGACATATGAATTTTATATAAAAACCGCGTATCTTCAGGTTGCTCACAGCTGGGATTTTCTGGCACTCAAAGGCCAGGTAGGAATTATCGGAACACCCGCAATCGGTGTTGCAGGGAAAATGCAGGACCTGCGCTGGGTATACAACGATTACAGTTTTGATAAATCCGATAAGCTGGGTGTTGAAACCGGAGACACTTCAGCTGATGTCGGTGCGAGCCTTTCTACGCGAATTTTTAAGTATGTGGAACTTAATTACGCCATCTGCCACGGTGAAGGATATAAAAACCCGGTTGAATCCTATGACGGTAAATCACATTATGGAACAATTTCAATAATTCCGTATAAATGGGTTTACATAAACGGGTTTATTAATTATGAACGGACCGAGAAGTTTAAAACCAATTATTACTATGGCGGCGGACTGGCATTTGTTTCTGATTTTCTCAAAGCAGGCGCCAATTACGTTCTTCATGGAGTAAAAAAAGGGGATGTCGGGGCCTATACCTATCATCTTGTTGAATCATGGGTGCACTTTAACCTGGGAAGCTTTGTGAATCAGGCCCCGGTTCTGGTCATCGGGCGAATGGCCTGGGGCGTAAAAAACGCTGACCTCGACCATCCGACACTTCTGCTCGCAGGCGGGGCTGGCTACCAGTTCAACAAACATCTGCGCCTGCTTGCATACTATGAATCATATAAACCGAAAGGTGAGGCGGCGACCGCGGCGTTTTATATCAAGAGCGAGGCAAAATTTTAGGCTGTAATTTATTCACATGGAACCAAGAATTTCGTACTGGACCACCATCGCGATGTGGTGCAGGGAGCTTGCCCGGGATCATTGTGACGTCCCGGGCATTGCTGCTGAAATGTCATCCCTGCTGAAATTGAGTGAGGCCTTGATGGATTCACCCTCGCTTTCCGGCGTTGAGCGTGTTTCCGGATCACTGCAGCAGCTCTATGAAAAGCTTCTTTCCCGGTATGCGCGTTTTCCGGAGAACCGGATATATGAACGCCTCTATCTCAGGGTCGAGAATTTAATCGATGTATACTTAAAGGAACTTGAGTAAAGCAGTTTGATCCCTTCAAACTGTTTTTTTTCGTTTCCATTCATACAGCGCAATTGACGCTGATACCGCGCCGTTCAGTGACTCCACTCCCTGATCCAGGGGAATGGAAAGTGCCGATGCCTTCAATTCGTCAGGAAGCCCGGGGCCCTCGACACCGGGGATGAGGATGAACCTGTCCGGAAAAACACATGAATTGATGTCGGTGCCTTTCGCGTCAAGGGTGAGCACGGGGATGTTGTTTTCTTTGCATGAATGATACAGAGACCGCGCAGATGGGCCCCGGTACAGAGACACGATGAATACCGCGCCGGCTGAGGTCCGTATAACCCTGGGGTGGAACGGGTCAGCCGCTCCCTCAAGAATAATAATGTCCCGCACTCCCAGTCCGGCGGCGCTCCTGATCACCGAACCGATATTGACCGGGTCCTGAAAGGGCAGGGCAAGAGTGCAGCCCGGATTGAGTGCCCCGCTCCATTGAGATAGTTCCGGCCGGGGAATGAGCAGCAGCGGCGCATCGCTCTGGAGCAGATCGACTTCTTTAAACAGGCTTTTTTTTAAAATAAACAGATTGCCTTTATCCTTAAAGGATTCCATGATCCGGAGAAATGAATCATCCTTTTCCGTGTATCCGTCAAAGAGCAGCAGCATATTTCCTTGAAGGAGATTGTCACCCGCTGATGCGAGGTAATCGGTAATGATTTTTTTCCCGGTAATGATCGTGGTGCCGGATTTTTTCCCGCTTTCTGCCGCGCGCCTGAATTCCTTGAAGTGTGTGTTTTCGCGGGATGAAATGGTGCGGCCCTCGGCCCCGGTGTTTTCTCTGGGAATGTAAAAGGTCCTGGCACGGGAGCCACCCGTTTTTCGGGCAATGACCAGGCGCCGGTTATATGATGTCCCGGGCAGTGTGTAGGGGATGTCTTTTTCAATTTTATAAGCACTGAGATTCTTCTCTGACAGAAGATTCAGGTCTTCTTCGGCCGAAGGGCCCTTGAGGAAAAAAACCTTTCCTGACACCGGAAGAAAATGGCTGACGCGGGCCAGCGTCTCGTCAATCGTTTCAAGCGCGCGGGTTATCACGCCCTGTACTGAAAAGAATGATTTTTCGGTCACGAGGTGCGGGTATACTTCGGTATTCGGCAGTTCAAGATCCGAGATCACCCGCCCGAGGAAACTGACTCTCCTGTGCCGGTGTTCGGCAAGGATGACTTCCGCGCCAGGGTGCAAGATTTTCAGCGGGATGCCCGGGAACCCCGCGCCGGTGCCGATGTCAAGCAGGGGGAAGGAGAGCTCGCATAATGAGGTAATATACAGGGAATCAATAAAGTGCTTGATGAAAATATCGTCCCTGGCGGTGAGGCGTGACAGGTCGCGGTCCTGGTTTGACGAGACCAGAAGATCGTAGTACCGTGAAAAGCGATCCAGCTGTTTCTGGTCGAGATCCAATCCCGCGGAAATGAAGAGTTCCTTCATCCTGTTGAAATCATCGGATTTCATGTTTTTTTTACAATTTCTTAAAATTTTGATTTGATATAATGTTTGACACAGGGGTTTTTGTACAGCATATTTTAAAATATAAAATTTCGAAACAATCAAGGGGAAAATCCATGAACAAGAGAACATGTGTGACGCTCTTTACCGTGGTGATGACGCTTTTACTCATAACGGGCCTGGGCCATGCCCAGCAGAATAACACTGAAAATCAGACAAATCTTATCGAGGCTCAGGCCGGGGCACAGAGTGTCGTGGTTGATCAGGGTATCGCCCCGCCTGACAGTGAATCCGCCGAGTCAACTGAGGCGAAAGGAGGCAGCCTGTTTGCCACCGTTAAACAGGGCGGCCCCCTGATGATCCTGATCGTGCTTCTCGGGCTCATGTCTCTGACCATAATTATCGAACGGCTGATATTCTATACCAAACATGAAGTATGGAAGTCAGACAGAATTGAGATGCATCTCCGGGAGGCGGCGCAAAAATCCAGCGCGAGCTTCCGCGAGGACCTCGAGGATGAGATGCGCGCTATTTTCAGCATTTATGCCAATTCACTGGAGCGCGGGCTCGCGCTTCTTTCAGGAATCGGCAATATCGCGCCGGTGATCGGTTTCCTGGGAACGGTCATCGGCATGATCAGCGCCTTTGCCTCGATCGCCGCGGCAACAACGGTAAACGCCAAGGTCGTCGCGGTCGGCATCCAGGTGGCCCTGGTCACCACGGCCGGAGGATTGATCGTCGCCGCGCCCACGCTGCTGTTTTTTTATTTTTTCACGCACGTGATACAGAACCGGTACGCCCTGGCGGAGGAGATCATCAGCGGCGTCACTGATACCCTGCCGCGGCTGTCAGACCGCCTGTGCGAAGAGCCGGCCCCGTTAAAACCGGCTCAGCGAAGAACCAGAGCACCGAAAGCAGGAAACTGATTAACCGGTCATGGACGATACCAGAATAATTTACAAGATACTGCGCAGGCGGGCGGTGAGGCAAAAAGAGCTTGAAGCAAAACATTTTGATTCGACCTCCATCGCGGACCTTGCTTTTCTGCTGCTCATTTTCTTTATCGTTACGAGTTCGTTTATAATTCGCCAGGGGCTTTTTTTCTCGCTGCCTTCGCGCTCGTCAGGGACAGTCAGGGTCGACGAAAACAGGATCGCGGAGGTCTTTCCCAGGGAAAACGGTTTTTTATATGAAGAGAAAATTATGCAGAGGGGTGAGTTTAAATCATCCCTGAAAAAACAACGGCTTAAAGAACCGGAAACGATCCTGCTCATCAGGATGGCGCCTGAAATACGATATGACCGGCTCGTTGACGCCATGAGCGTTGCCCGGGAACTGGGTATTGAGAGAATATCACTGAAAAATACGGAATAATATGGCCCTTTACAATAAATCGTTTATAACCAAGTTACGCCCGGTCGCCATCGGTTCTGCAATGGCGGACCTGGCCCTTTTGCTGCTGATTTTTTTTATGGCAACCACCTCCACTGAACCGCCCAAGGGAGTTGATGTTGAACTGCCTCATTCCATTACCCGAAGCGCCGAGCAGGACAATATCTATATCACCGTATCGAGAAACGGTGAATATTATTTTGAAGGAACCAGGGTTTCGCCGCAGCAGCTCAATGACAATCTGGCCATGCGGCAGTCAGAGAAAGACCGGGTGGTCGCCATAACCGCGGACAAAAACCTTGAGTACGCCGTGATCAATGAGCTGCTTGAACTGCTCCGGGACCAGGATTTTCTCAATATCGTTTTCATGTCTCAGACGAGAAAGGAAGGTGACGGTGAATAGGGAAATTCAACCGACCCATCTGAGTATGCTCACCCGGCTGTCCCTGTGGGAGGACGAGCATCCCTACCTATTTTCTTTCGTTATTTCGCTCGCCCTCGTGTCATATGTCTTTTTTTCAACCTCTTCGATCGATTACAGTGAGGAGGACCTCGCCCCGGCCGAGAACATCCAGTTCATCGACCTCGAAACCATCAGGGCCCCGAAAAGGATCACCAGAAGTGAAATATCAACCGAACAGGGTGACATCTCGGATGAGGCCGCGCAGGTTGAGCGGGCCATGGGCACTTCCGATGACGCCAACGCTGTGGACATCGCCTTTTACCCGAACATCGCCCCGCCCAAGCCCGTCGGCGCCCTGAAAAAGTTATATCCGCAGGTTGCCCGTGAAAAAGGCATAGAGGCGATCGTGAACGTTGAACTGCTGATCGGCGCTAACGGCAGGGTCAAATACGTCACCATACTGGGGATGCGGCTTTCAAAGGAGCTGCCGCCTGAAACCTACAGTGAAGTTTCAAAGGCGTTTGTGCGCGTCACCAGGGAAATCCTGCTCGGGGCCCAGTTCACGCCCGCGGTCGTCGAGGGAGAGAAGCGCCCCATTAAAATGGAGATTCCGCTGAAATATCGGCTCGAGGGCCTGGAGACCGGGTTATAAGCTATGGCCGGAACCGGAATGAATCATAAAATCGCATTGTTCGTGCTGGCGGGGATGATGTCGTTCATCATGACATGGCCTCTTTCCGCCCAGGAGCGGATATTCCTTCAGGGAAAAGTATACAGCACTGTTGACAAAAAGCCCGTTGAATTCGCCACGGTCGCGCTGATCGAAGCGAAGGTGAAGACCAGGACCGACCAGGGCGGCGGCTATTCACTGGCTGTCCCGGAACGGGGAACGTACACGCTGATCATTCGGGCGGCTGGACTGAAGATGCTTAAAACTTCTATCACCATCATGAACAGTGCCACCAGGGATTTCTGGCTTCAGCCGGTCACCATTACCGGCGGGGCGCTCACCATTGTGGGCGAGCGGGACATCCAGAAAGTGTCGCGCTACACCATGACCGCGCGTGAGCTCAAGGATGTTCCCGCCTCGCTGGGAGACTCGGTCAGCGCACTGACCGCGCTTCCGGGAATTATCCGCACCGCGGGCTTTTTCGGGAACCTGGTCATCAGGGGGGCCTCGGACATGTCAAACCGTTATTACGTGGATGAAATGCCCCTGTACAACCCGCTGCATTTCGGCGGGCTCCATTCGGTGATCGCCAACGAGCTCATCAGCGAAATCGACCTGTATTCGTCCGCGTTTCCCGCGAAATTCGGCGGGCCCACCGCTGCGGTGATCAACATCAACACCATGGATGACGTCAAGGAATTCGGGGGATGGGCGGATATCGGCCTGATATCCGCGACTGCGCTGGTGAAAATTCCCATTACGAAGGAAGTGTTGAAGGACGAAAATTTCGAGAAAGAGATAAAGGGCTACGTGATCATATCGGGAAGGTACGGGTACCTGACGCTGTTCATCCCCCTGTTTTATGAGCTGATCGTGGGTGAAAAACTCAATGTCGTGCCTGAATACTGGGACTACCAGGTCAAGGCGAAATATTATTTCGACAGCAGGAACTCGCTGACCCTGCTCGCGTTCGGCAGCAGGGACTATCTGCGGCTCGTGAACGACGAAAAGGGCGATTCCACGGTTGACCCGCTTCTTGAGGACTTCCAGATACGGACCGACACCATGTCGTTCACCCAGGGCCTGACCTACACGTACCGGCCCGGCAAAAAGTTTTCCAATGACCTGATCGCATACGCGTCCCTGAACGAAGGCGAGTTCTATACCAATATCGACAGCGACCAGGCCGCCTCATGGACCAAGGGATACAACAATAAAGGCAAGCCCTATATCTACGGCCTCAAAGACCTGGTGCGTATTAAATGGCTCGACAACAACGCTGAGCTGCGCATGGGCGCGGATGTCACCCTGTATAACTTTACGTATAAGGGCTACATATTTTTACCGGATCAATACCGCGGATACGGGATTCCCGATTTTGCCAATGAAAATGAATTCACTCTTAAACCCATAGAAAACTCGATACTCAACATCGTCGCCGGCGGCTACATCGAAAACAAGTTCACCTGGAAGGGACTTACCGTGGTCCCCGGCGTGCGCATGGACTACCTCAACCGCAGTGATTTTTTCATCGCCGACCCGCGCCTGCTCATCAGCTACGAGTTTGAATCGGACACCACCCTGTCCGTGGCAGGCGGGATGTATTCGTCCTTCTACCAGGTCAACCCGTACCTGTTTACCCAGGCCCAGTATATCGCTGAAATCGGCAAGGGCCTCAAACCGGAACGGGCCGCGCACAGCGTGCTGGGAATTGAACAGAAGATTTTTCTCTTTACCCTGAAGATCGAGGGCTTTTTCAACTATTTCTGGGACGTGGGAGTTGAAAGCGAATATCTTGATAACAGTTTCGATAATAGCGGCCAGCTCATGGCTTACGGGGTAGAGGCCCTGCTCAGGCTCGACCGCAGCGAGAAAGCGGCGGGATTTTTCGGATGGATCAATTACACGTTTACCCAGTCAAAATGGCGTTCGGGGCATCCGGACGTTTATGTTAATACGGATAAAATTATTTCAGACGGCGGCAGGTTTATAAACTATGATTACGAGCAGGAGCACGCGCTCAAACTGGTTCTGGGATATACCATCAAACAGCACACCATCAGCGGAAAATTTCAGCTGTACACATCGTTCCCCTATACCCCGATAACCGGAAGCATCGAGAGCCCCGCGGGAAGCGGCAGGTACTTCCCCACGTATCAAGGAGTTGAGACCAATTCGCGGCACTTCCCGGTCAATCACCGCCTCGACCTCAGGTACACCTATACCTCGCGTCATGAATGGGGCCAGGTGAGCTGGTATATCGAACTCATAAACGCGTACTATTACATTCCCATAAACCGAGAGACCTGGCGGTACAACCAGCCCTACGAAAAGGGGACAAACCCGAAACTGGAGAGGGACGAAACCGCGCTGGCGCTGATCCCGAATTTTGGCGTGGAGATCAAGTTTTGAAGACTGGCCGCAATATCCCCCTCACTTGACGGGAGGGGCAAGGGGAGGGTGATCTGTTTCACTCACCCGGATTATTTTAGGGAGGAATTGATGAAAAGAAAATCATTCATTATTCATACGATACTATTGATAATTATACCGGCACTGCTTCTCGCCGGGTGCGTGTCTCCCATGGGCATGACGGCGTCAACCACGCCGCTTGACGGCAAAGAGATCGAGGTCATCGGCAGGGCTGGGGGATGTTCGAACTGGGCCGGGGCGGTGTTCGGGCTCTGGTCGGTGAACAGGGCCGACATCAACCGCGCGATTGACAACGCGCTGAAAATGGAGACCGATGTGGTCCTGCTCCGCAGGGATGACGGCAGGGAACTCGTCATGAAGAAGGGCGCGGTGCTCCGGGCCGACAATGCCGGCATCAGCGAGGGGATCGCCGGCGGTTTTGATAAAAAGAAAAATTCCGGCGCCGTAGATTTTTCCGCGGGCGGTTCGCTGCTTTTAAAAGAAGGAAAACTGTTCATTGCCGGCGCGGAAGGAGAAAAGGAAGTCGCTCCCGGCGGCATTGTCAGCCTGGGTCGGGACGTGCGGCTTAAATATATCGCGGGGACTGAAAGCGGCTCGGCTCCTGTATTGCAAAAAGTTGCGGGCGACATGCTGGTCTACGTTGACGGACGGCCCCGCAGGCTCGCAGAAGATGAATCCCTTGCGCTGAATGACGGTTTTACCCTGAAGCAGGTCCGCGGCGACGCCCTGATCAATGTGCGCTGGTACGAGAGGACTTATTTTTTCGTTCTGTTCAGCCTCCACCGCGTGTATGTGCAGGGGGACGTTGTCCGCTTCATTAAAAAGGAACCGCTGGCCCCAAAACCGGAAGAGGGACCCGCCGCCTCCGGAAAGGGAAGAGGGAGCATGAGGAGATAGCGCGTATGATACTGAAGAGGCGCATCGCCACCCTGGGTCTGCTGGTCCTCCTGGCGGCAGTGATGCCGGGATGCATCGTGTACCGGGGGTACCATCAGTGGGCCTATGAACCGCAGGTTGCCCGGCTTAAAACCGTCCGCTACGAAGTTCTCGGAAAGGCGGAATCAAAGGTAAGCAATTTCACCCTGCTCTGGATATGGTCAGTGACAAAAGACCCTGACTATGACCGGGCCATTCGCGAGATGATAAGCGAAAAGGGCGGGGATGACGTGATTGACCTGAACTTCTGGGTGGACAAGCAGCACTGGCTGCTGGGTACGGTCACGGTGATGCATATACAGGGGACCGTGATCCGGTATGTGTATGAGTGACGGCCCTGATCGGGCTTGCCCATGGGTGTATTTTGTCCCCGTGTAACCAATATCTGCAGAATTAAATCATCCTGCCTGTTCTTAACTTCATCTCATCCAATTACTTTTTCAAAATCAGGTCACACATCACTTTCCCGACCTGCTCCATGTGAGACAGGACCTGGTCTTCGCTTCTGCCGGGAAGCTTTCGGTATGTGACGAGTATCCCGTTCAGGGATGCGAAAAAGAAGTGGGCCAGCATCCTGCTGTCTCCCTCATACCCGATTTTATTGAATATTGATTCGAAAACATCAAGACCCCTGCGGACCATCTCGTTCAGCTTCTGCAGTGCCTCGGGATTCAGGTTGCCCTGGGTCATGAAAAGAACCATCATGCGGAAATATGAATCATGCTTTGAAATGAATTCAATGAAGGTGTTTATTGACTGCTCCAGAAGATGTTCATTGTCTGAGCTTCCAATAATTGAATTCAGCTCGTCAATCAGTGCATTGGTGTTTCGCAGGGTGGCCTCGACAAACAGGGTGTCCTGGTTGGGGAAATAGGTATAGATGGATGATGTTGCGATACCCGCGTCTTCTGCGATTTCACGCATGCTGACCCGGTCAAAAGGGCTGTTGGAAAAAACTTTTTCCGCGGAGTCCATAATCAGGGTCCTGCGGGCTTCACGCTCGGTTTCCTTGAATTTTGACAGGGTATTTTTCTTGGCCATAATAAACATCCTTATACTATTCTATGAACACGTCAATTATTTTGAAGTGAAAAATCAAGGATATTTTGAAAAATATTTGACATGATGAACATCATTCATAAGGTTGATAAATAATCAAATAAACGATAAACGTTTGAGAGGCATGTATGATTTTATTAAATCCAAAAAAACATGTTCGAAAATATCCTGACGAGAAGTCCAGGCAGATTATGCTTAAAACCATCGAGTTTTTTGAGAACAAGGGGCTGAAAAACCTTAAAAAGGACTGGCATGAAAAAACCTGGAACTATGATTTTGTGGAATTTATGAAGGAAAACCAGGTTTTTGCAACCCTTATGACTCCTGCGGGGTACGGGCCGGCTGATTCACGGTGGGACACCTATCGAAACAATGAATTTTCGGAAATTTCTTCCTTTTACGGGATCACGTACTGGTATACCTGGCAGGTTTCAATGCTCGGCCTGGCGCCCATCTGGCTGGGTAGCAACGAAAAGGTGAAAAAAAAGACTGTCAAGCTTTTACAGGATGGCGGGGTTTTCGCATTCGGGCTTTCTGAAAAGGAACACGGCGCTGATATTTACTCCAGTGACATGATGCTGTATCCCCAGAAAGACGGAACCTATGTCGCGATCGGGGACAAGTACTATATCGGCAACGGGAATGAGGCAGCGCTGGTTTCGACCTTCGGCAAAATGGCAGATACCGGCGAATATGTCTTTTTCGCGGTCAACTCGAAACACGAAAAGTATGAGTGCATACGAAGCGTGGTCAATGAGCAGAATTACGTTGCCGAGTTCGCCCTACACGATTATCCCATAACGGACGATGACATCCTCGAGAGGGGCCCCAAAGCATGGGATGATATGCTCAACACGATCAATATCTGCAAGTTCAACCTTGGATGGGGCTCCATCGGCCTGTGCACCCATTCCCTGTACGAGGCCCTTGACCACGCGGCGAAGCGCAATCTCTACGGCAAGTTCGTTACCGACTTCCCCCATGTTCAACGGCTTTTTGTTGACGCCTATTGCAGGCTTGTTGCCATGAAGCTTTTCGCGGAACGCGCGACCGATTACATGCGCTCCTCGAATGAGAATGACCGGCGTTACCTGCTGTTCAACCCCATGGTGAAAATGAAGGTCACCCGTGAAGGCGAAGAAGTGATCAACCTGCTCTGGGACGTCATCGCCGCCCGCGGTTTTGAAAGTGAGCCGTTTTTTGAGACCGCGGCCCATGAAATACGCATGCTTCCCAAACTTGAAGGCACGGTGCACGTGAACATGGCGCTGATCGTCAAGTTCATGAAAAACTATTTCTTCAACCCCGCTGAATACCCCGAGGTCCCGAGGAGGGACGACAACGGCAATGACGCTTTCCTCTTCAGGCAGGGGCCGACAAGGGGTCTTGGCAAGATACAGTTCCATGACTATAACATCGCGTATAACAGTGTTGATCTTTCCAATGTCACCATATTCAAGGAACAGATCAGGCTCTTTAAGGAGTTTCTCGTCAAGGCGGGGCCGGATGAAAAGCAGGCAAAGGACATCGACTACCTGCTCGCGCTCGGGGAAATTCTCACCCTGGTCGCGTACGGTCAGCTCATCATTGAAAACAGGAAATACTTTGATGTTGAAGACGAACTGCTTGATGAGATTTTTGATTTTATGGTACGCGATTTTTCAAAATTCGCGCTGAATATTTTTTCGAAGCCGAGCAACAGCGACATCCAGAAGGAGCTCTCGCTCAAAATGATAAAGACCCCCCTGGCAAACCAGGAGCGGTTTAATAAAATCTGGAAAGAGCATGTTTACCCGTTAAAAGACGCCTACGTGATGAATGAATAGATTTGAACGTGGTTCCCGCAGCCATTGGGCGGGAACCACGTACTTTTTATATCGAAATAACTGCATCCCAAATAAAAAAGAGCAAACCCAATAATATATTTGACACAGACCCGCGCGGTGGATACTATTACCGAACTGAATTCATTAAGGAAAAATGAGAACAGTTCCTTAATAATTATTACTTTTCCGGCTGCATAACGATTGGAGAAAATAATATGGGGTGTGTAATCCCCGGTATTGAAAAGCCCTTGAGGACGAGAACAACCCTTAACCGTACCCGCCCTTTGCAGAAATGGAAAATCGGAACATAACATTTTTATCATAATCCCAGGAGGAACAACGTGCGCGCGGCAATTTTTATTGATGGAGCCTATCTCCTTTCCAATATGAAAAAAAATAATATCGAACCCAAATATGGCGAACTGCCTGATTATCTGCTGAAACCGCTGAGAAAAGCCGTCCCCCTTGACCTGCTTCGCTGTTATTTTTATTACTGCCCGCCCTGGATGTCGCCTGAACCGACTGACAGCGAAAGAAGAAGGATGGATGAACACGAAGCGTTCATGAAGGAGATTACAAGCCTGCCCCGGTGGGGCATCCGGCTCGGGAAGCTCCAGCGCCGCAGGGAAGGCAACCGTGAATATTTTGAACAGAAGCGGGTGGATGTCCTTCTTTCGGTGGACATGGTCCGCCATTCGGCAGCAGGGCACATTCAGCATGCGATCGTGCTTGCCGGGGACAGCGATTTCATTCCGGCCATTGAGGCAACCAAAGAATCCGGTGCGACCGTGACCCTCTGGTACGGGGATGATAACACCATCCACAAGGATCTCCTGTCACTTGCCGACATCACGCACCAGATTGACTGGAAGAAATTCCCCGGTAAAAAGATCAAGCCTGCTCCAGTTGTTAAAGAGAAACCGGCGCTGCTCCGGCGGTGGAATTCGCGTTCATCAGGTTCATCAGGAACGAACCATGATAGCCGGAGAAAATTCAAATCTTCAGACAAAGGGGGCAGAGGAAGGAAAAATTAATCATCCTTTCCGGCTTTTTTTATTAAAGAGGCGCATTGATCCGGTGAAACGGTTTTCTGCTCACCGGTTTTCAGGTCTTTGACCGTGTAGTTTCCTGACCGGACTTCATCTTCCCCGATGACAACGGCAAACTTCGCGTTTTCCCGGTCCGCTTTTTTAAACTGTGATTTGAATCCCTTCGATGACGGGTCAAGGTCCACGCTGAGGCCCATGTGGCGCAGCTGTGAGGCAAGGGCAACTCCTTTGTTCAGTGATTCTCCTCCGCCGTGCACGATGTATGCGTCGATACCATCAACAGGAAGATCGTTCCCTTCAGTGAGCAGAAAAATGCGTTCAATTCCGGCGGCGAAACCCACGGCCGGAGTGTCCTTGCCGCCGAAATGTCCCACGAGGCTGTCATAGCGCCCCCCCGCAGCGAAAGCGTTCTGCCCGCCGAGCCGGTCAGTCACGAATTCGAACGTGGTCTTCGAATAATAGTCAAGCCCTCGGACCAGGAAGGGGTCTTCGACGAAGGTGATGTTGTTGGCCGCGAGGTATGATTTCACCGCCTGATGGTGTTCCCGGCATTGCGGGCAGAGGTGGTCGGTGATAAGGGGCGCCTGCTGCTTTATCATCCTGCATGAGTCGTTTTTGCAGTCAAGGAGCCGCAGCGTGTTTTTCTCAAGGCGTTTTTTGCAGTCGTCACACAGATCGTTAACTTTTTTCCGGTAATAGTTTTTCAGTTCCGCCACATACGCTTCCCGGTCGTCGGGGCAGCCGATCGAGTTCACCAGCAGGGTATAGTCCTCTATCCCGGCTTCGCGCGCTATTTCATCCCCCATGGCCATGATTTCATAATCGTAGTAGGGGTCGCCGCTTCCGAAAAATTCGGCGCCGAACTGGTTGAACTGCCTCAGCCTGCCGCGCTGGGGCCGTTCGGCCCGGAACATGGGGCCGAAGTAGAAAAGCTTGCATGTTGACAGCCTGTTGTATTCCCCGTTCTCGACATACGCGCGCACGACCGATGCCGTGCCTTCCGGCCTCAGGGTGAGGCTCCTGCCGCCGCGGTCTTCGAAGGTGAACATTTCCTTTGAAACGATGTCCGTTTCATCGCCCAGGCCCCGGGCGAACACCTCAGTGAATTCCATGACCGGGACGATTATTTCCCGGTAATTGTATTTTATGAACACCTTTTTGGCTGTGTTGACGATATGGTTCCACCGGTCGATTCGGTCCGGGAAGATATCTTCGATCCCTGGGGGTTTGCTGAACATGGGATGCTCCTGGTAAGCAATTTTATCGTTAATGCATTTCTGCATCAATACGGGGGTATGACGGTTTTGTCAAAGATATTTTTACCTGATCATCGGGGATAATGCGGCTGTGGTGATGCTATCGCTGATGATTCATGAGAGGAATTTGTAAACGGTGATAAGTACGGTGATCATGGTGAAACCCGCGGTAATGAGAACGGTCAGACGTGAAAAACGTTTATCGAAAAGTTCCATGCGCCGGTCGACCTGTTCAAACCTTCGGTTCATGTCTTCGCGCATCTCTTTGAAGCGCTCATCGACCTGTTCAAAACGTTTGTCCGCCTGTTCAAAGCGTTTGTCAATTTGCTCAAAACGTTTTTCCATGAGTTCAAAACGTCTTTCGGTCATGTCAAATCCCTGCTTCATGAGTTCACGCTGGCTTTTAAGCTCTTCTTCAACGCGTATGATCCTTTCGCGCTGTTCGAGGTCCCATACCTGCAGTCGCCGGGTATTTGCTGCTTCCATCCACTCGGGAAGATGCTGCTGCACATACTCTCCAATACGAACGAGGTCTTTTTCTTCTAAATCCATTCTTTGACTTTCCTCATGATTCATCATAGTGGTCAACTCCCTGTGTGTCAATTATTATTGCTTTTCATTAATACGATCAGGGGGGGTAGCAGTATAATTTTGAGGGTAACGTAGTTTTGTCATTCCGGTTTTGCATCTTCCGATGCTTGCAAATACCGGAATCTCATGCGATAAATTCATGAATATTTTCTATGAGATCCCGGTATTACCTTCGGTAAACCGGGATGACAACAAAATGTGTTATGAAACGGTTGCCCCTAAAAATAATTTGCTACCATCAGGGGGCCGGGATTTGAAAAATTTTTAGTGGAAATTCATTAATTGAGAGGCAGGTCTCTGTGTGTGTTATGTGGACTATCTGGAGAACTATTGTTTTTATGAGTGATACAGCATGACCGAGGAATAGACCATGCAGAAATGGAAAAACCAGCCCAGAATGATGAGGATGTGGAATATCTCATGAAAGCCGAATATCCCCGGCCTGCAGGCAGGCCTTTTAGTCGCGTACACGATCCCTCCGACCGTAAAGGCAACGGCCCCCAGCGCGGTGTAGACGATAATATAGCCGGGCAGTGCTTCCCAGAAATATTTCAGGGGAATAAGAACGAGCCATCCCATGGCCAGGTACAGGGCCGTGCTGAGATAGCGCGGGGCGTTGATGAAATACAGTTTAAAAACCAGGCCCAGGCCAGCCAGGGCCCACTGGGCTGCGATGATGGCAATCATCATCCCCCCGTCCAGGAACATATAGGTCATGGGCGTGTACGTGCCCGCTATCATGAAAAAGATCGCCAGGTGGTCGAGCTTGCGCCACAGGGAAGTTTCGTTTTCCTCTTTCTTTTTATAGTGGTACGCCGCGCTGGCACAGAAAAGGAAAACCGCCGAGGCGCAGTAGGCCAGGGTCGTTATAAACAGTATCCATGATGGTGCGGACGCCCTGAGCAGAACAACACTGAGCGCACAGGCGCCGAAAGCGGCTGCCAGGTGTGAGTAAAACGAAAATTTTTCTTTTTGTTGAAGGGCCATGGTAAATTGTTAAAAGGTATATGGATTTAATGTCAGCATTGTAACTAATGATTATGAAAAGTGGAATTTGGTTGCAGGAAATTTCCAGATGATTATAATTATTTAAGGTTTTACGGAGAGGCATGGATAGTAATGTCACCCCTCCGTGAATTGGAGCCGGTCATTCAACAACACCTTCGATTCTGGTCATTCCATCAGCGTCAGTGAGGCCGTTGCAGTATGGCATCACCGCGTAAACGGAACAGCCGAATTTGTCCAGAGCTTTCTGCTGCAGCTCTTTTGAGTCTCTGCCTTTGAATTGGACATAGTGGTTTGGCAACTGGCACATGTAACATCCGTCTGAAACGTCAGTTACAGCTATTCCCGATGATATGAAGGTAAAAATAAGCCCGATTACACAAGAAACAGCAATTAATTTTTTCATAACAGCACCTTTTGTGTGAAGTATTTAAATGATGACTTATCATAGCAGGCTTATTATTTTTGTCAATAAAAATCCCATACAGGCGGGCTTTTTTTGAAAAATTTATTTACCTGATCTACTATATATTGTCTTCATAATTAATTTTTCAGGTAATCATGTCAGGGTCATTATTTATTGATGAAACTCTGCAAATTTTTTAACAGAGGCTTTCCTTATAATCAAATTTTTTTGCAACCTTTAATTGCTATTCTCTATTCTTCTCTGTTAATGATCGTAATGGCCAGCCGCTTCTATCAAGGAAAGGTTCTGTTCAAATAACGCATAGATGCGGGGCTCCCTGCATTCATTAAAACAGGTATGTAGTGATTTATATTGCCATAAAAATAGGAGAAATATTATGCTTCTCAAGGGAATTTTCTGGACCAATAATAAAAAACACGGTTATGTCAGGGGTACTATTGGCGGATATCTTATGTACCCCTCAATAGTAATATTCCTGCTTTTTCAGGTGCTGTTTCTCAGGCTGTTGACAAAGGTACTGCTTGTTTTTGATGCTCAACCAGTGAATAAAAAGGATTATATCGACTATGGCAGGATTAATCTCGCCGATTACAGCTGGTTTGACCGCCTGAACTGCCACTTCTGCGCCTATGCAAACGGAGTCACTCACATGGTAGCGGCGACTCTCGATATAATAGGGAAAGGAGAGATACATACTCTGGATGATTCTCAGAGAAAAAGGATTAACCGTCTTTTGGGCAGTGCCTTTTTCTGGGCTAAACCAGTGGGCATATTCGGCCTTGGTTTTGTTCTCACATTCGAGAAGCTCCTTGGATACAGGAGGGCTGACCTTAATGCAATAAAGGATGAACTGAAGAAAAACAATTATGGCAAAGGACTGAAGTCTGAATATTTCAAATCGGTATACCAGAATGCATTTAAACTCCGCATACTGTTCCAGTCTTTCCAGACCTTTCTTTCAATAATTGAAAGCAACTGGTGTCCGTTGACATACGCAAACAAGAAGCTGCTCCTTGAACACCAGGAAAAGTTTATATCAACGGGGTATGATGATGTTGTTGATTATATTTATAAAACCAAGCTTTCTGAAATTCCACCTGCATCGGCGAGGAAACAACAGTCTGCAATAGCAGAAGAAACAGAGTAAAAGAGAGAGGCCGCTTATTGATAGATTTATTTTTACCATAGAAGATTACATAACTATTGCAATGTAGCGCTGCGCCTCTCTGATCCTGTAGCTTCATTCAAATTTTTCAGTTGCGTATGAAGTTGAGCAAATAGCTCCGAAGAAGGGTTACAGCTTTTTCCTGAAGAGCGCGTGGTTCTCGACAGAGCGGTCAAAGCGAACCCGGTAAGTATTTCCCGGCCGTGCGGTCTCAACCGGCTCATCATCCATGCCGGTAATTGAATGTACGGTCACGCCGTGGTCTTTGATGGTGCCATTGATGGGATAAATCACCTCAAGGCAATCTCCGGCAGTAAAAGGATTGAATGCCCTGATCATGGCTTCTATGCAGGGGCCGGTTTCATCCTCCCGTGTTCCCATGAACAGCGCCTTTTTAATGTAGGGAATTGATTCAAAGGGGATGTTATTGAATTCATTGAAGATATCCGCGGTGTAGGGCCGGTGGCTGATCAGGTCGAGTTCGTTTTTCCAGAAGGGCAGGTTGCTGGCAAACTCATCGGTTCCTGCCAGTGAAACCGCGTGTTTGTATATCCTTGTCGTGTTTGCCGCGTAATAGATCGATTTCATGCGCCCTTCAATTTTAAAGGCGCTGACACCGGCGTTGATGAAATCCTGCAGTTTTTCGATCATGCACAGGTCCATTGATGAGAGTATTTCGGTGCCGGTCCCGTGTTCAATGATGTCGAGATAATTTCCCGGGCGCTTTTTTTCGATGAGTGAATAATTCCACCTGCAGGGCTGGGAACAGTCGCCCTGGTTCGCGCTTCGCCCGGTCAGATAGCGGCTCAGCAGGCACCTGCCCGAATAGGCGACGCACAGCGCTCCGTGAACAAATATTTCGAGCTCGGCGTCGCATTCGCTGCGGATCATCTTGATTTCTTCGAGCGATGTCTCCCGCGCCAGGACAATGCGGGAAAAACCGGCGTCGCGCCAGAACCGCACCGCAAGATGGTTCATCGCCGACATCTGCGTGGAAAGATGTGTTTCGCTGTCGATCCCCGCTTCGTCGATGAGCATTTTCATCGCAGGATCGGAAACCATGAGTGCGTCAAAATGAAAACGCTTTATCTCACGCAGGTATGCCCTGACCCCGGACAGGTCTTTTTCGTGAAGAAACGAGTTGAGCAGAAATATTGTTTTAACATTGCTGTTCCTGCACAGGTCAAGGCTCTTCTCAATATCTTCGGGCGAGAAATTGTCCGCGCGCACCCTGAGGTTGAATTCGTCGCCGCCGAAATACACCGCGTCAGCGCCGTATAAAACCGCGAACCTGAGCTTTTTCGCATTGCCTGCCGGCGCAACAATTTCCGCTTTAACGCTTTTGCCTGTCTTTGAATCCATTGGGCCTGCCCCTCTGATAAAACTCCACCGCGCGGCTGTGTTCCCGCAATGTCGTGGAAAAGTAGTGGGAACCGTCATTTCTGGCAACAAAAAAAAGATAGCTGCTCTTCGCGGGGTTTATCGCCGCGTCAATGGATTCCCTGCCCGGTGAGCTTATGGGCGTGGGAGGAAGGCCCCGGTATTTATACGTGTTGTAGGGCGAATCGTCAGCGAGTTCGCTGACCGTAATGGGCCTCTCGAAGTTTTTTACCCCGTATCTTACGGTGGGGTCGCAGTCAAGCTTCATCTTCTTCTTCATGCGGTTGTGAAACACTGAAGATATGAGCTTTCTTTCATCCGGGATTTTCGCCTCTTCTTCAATGAGGGACGCGAGTGTGAGAATTTCATGCTTCTTTTTGCGGGAGATCGCCCTTACCCCGGTGATCAGTTCAACTTCCCCGCTCATCTTTTTGTGCATGACAGCGATAACGTCCCGGGGATCCGAGCTTTCGGGGAAAACATAGGTGTCGGGAAACAGGTAGCCTTCCGCTGATGATGCGTAGATCCCGATAGAGGCCAGAAAATTCTCGTCAAAGGCGTAGAAGAGAAAATTCGCCTCATCGCAGATGCGGGACTCTTCAAGGCGCCGTGCTATCTGGTAGAGGTTGAAGCCTTCAGGGACGGTCACCCTGCTGGTGAGGATGTCGCCCCTGGTGAGTTTTTTCAGTATTTCAACCGAGGTCATGCCGGGATGGAATTCATACTTGCCCGCCTTGATGTACTTCCGCCGTAAGGCATAAGACATGAGCACGAAAAAATCGGCGCTGGTAATGATCTGGTTTTTTTCAAGCCGCTCGGCAGTTGCACGCACGGTTTCCCCGTAATTGACCTGGAAAAACGTGCCCCTGCCGCCGGAGGGTGGGCGGTTAAGATAGAAAAAAACTCCTGTGGAAAGTATGGCTGCGAAAATGAGAACCGGTATTATATTTTTCATATGGCCTTCTCCATCTGGTTTCAGTTGAATTTGGCGATGCCCAGTATTTTTTCCATGTTGGGAACCAGCAGGTCGTTGATAAAACGGCCGCGGACAGGCTTCGCGCCGAGCTCCTCGATTAGCCTGCGGTTGCCTTCAGCGCTTTTGGGGTACGACCCGTATTCAGTCGTGAACAGCGGCACCTTGAGCTTGTGCGCTGATTTTCCCGCTTCATAGATCCCCCCTTCGTGAGGGGCTTCAATGATGAACACCGCGCGGGCAAGGGCGCAGGCGATTTTATTGCGTATAAAGGCGTTGAATTTGGTCGCTTCCCGCGTCGGGTAGAACGGTGAGATCACCGCGATCCGTTCAGGGTCAAACACGTCTTTAAGCGACTCATGAAGGGAAAACTTCAGTATTCCCTGCGGAAGCACGGCAATTGTGGTCCCGCTGTTGTCCAGGGCAGACCGGTGGGCAATCATGTCAGCGCCTGCCGCATAGCCGCTTATTGTGGTGATCTGGTGGTGTGAGAGTTCCCGGGCAGCGGTATAGGCTATTTCTCCCCCTTTATCGCTGATGAATTTATCTCCCAGAAGGGCTATACCCCGGTAATTGAGAATGCTCTTGTTCCCATACAGATAGAGCAGGGGCGGGAAGGTCGTCCCCATGATTTCTTTAAGGCGTTCAGGATAAAAGTTTGAAAAGAAAGGCACCACCTCAAAGCCCGAGTCGATCACCTGAAAATAGTCATCCTCAATCTGGGGTGCGGTTGATTTTGCCCGTATGACGCACTCCGCGACTTTCTGAGAAAAGCTGAATTCCGCCGTGATCTCTTCAAGCGAAAGGTCGAAAAGATCGGTTATTGACAGGTCCATGGCTTTCAGGGCATCGTGAATTTCTTTCATGTGGGCCGGGCCCATGCCTTCGGTTTGTTCAAGTGCTATCCAGCAGGAGGTCGTATCCATTAATAGGTCCTTTTTTTTCGTGAAAATGCATGAAACAGGGCATAAAAAGCCATGTTGTGAAATATATGCAGGTAAAGATATTTGTAAATAAAAATCTTTCAAAAATATATTAATACGTTGACATCTAGAATGTAAAATTTAATTTGAGGTTAGACTCATATAATAGCAACGTTAGTTAAAGGTGTAACTGTTCAGCTGAGGTGAATCCTGGACCCTTCAGTGAAGAAGCGGATAATGCCCTCTGAATCAGGATTTCGGGCGTTTAAAAGTTTCATCCAAACTGAATAAGTACCTAAATAATACCTAATGGGAGGTTCTCATGGCTTTAAATCAACTGGTTGACTCAAGAGATCAAAGATTTGTTCTTTTTGAACTCCTTGAAATTCAAAACCTTAAAGACAAAATGCCTCAGTACGCCGACTTTGACAGGGACACTTATGAAGAGTTCCTTGATCTTGCAGAAAGAATTGCTGTAGATAAGATTTATCAGGCCGGTGTTGATGGCGACAAGGAAGGATGTAAACACGACGGTAAAACCAAAGAAGTCACCATTCCTTCAACGTACAAAGAAGCTATTGATGCTTATTATGAAGCCGGTTTCATGGGCGTTTTCGACGAGCCTGAATACGGCGGAATGGGGATGCCTTTCGCGCTCGGTATGGGCTGCAACGAATTTTTCAGCGCTGCCAGCGTTCCCATGATGATGTATCCCGGTCTCTCACACGGAGCCATGCTCCTGGTTCAGAACTTCGGAACTGACAAACACAAAGAGATCTATATTCCCAAAATGATGTCCGGGGAATGGGGCGGATCCATGTGCCTCACCGAGCCGGATGCGGGTTCAGACGTCGGCGCGCTCAAGACCAAAGCGGTCAAACAGGCTGACGGAACCTATAAAATAACCGGGCAGAAAATATTCATCTCCTCAGGTGACAACAACTATTACAAAAATATGGTACACCCCGTTCTTGCACGTATCGAAGGCGACCCCGCGGGAACTAAAGGTATATCAATCTTCCTCGTACCCAAATACAGAGTGAAAGACGATGGTTCGATGGGAGAATACAATGATGTTGAATGTTCAGGTATCGAGCACAAAATGGGTATCAAAGGCTCAGCGACCTGTACCCTTTCATTCGGCGACAACGGGAACTGCATAGGCGAACTCCTCGGCGAAGAAAGAAAAGGTATGAAAATCATGTTCCAGATGATGAACGAAGCCCGTCTGGGCGTCGGTCTCCAGGGACTTTGCCTCTCCAGCGTTGCTTACATGCACGCAGTGACCTACGCGAAAAACAGGTTCCAGGGCGTCCATGTAACCCAGATGCTGAATCCTGAAGCGAAAAGCGTCACCATCATCAACCACCCCGATGTTAAAAGGATGCTGCTGTGGATGAAATCACATGTTGAGGGCATGAGGATTCTCTCTTACCTGCTTTCCAACACGCTGAACCTTGAGCATGGCCTGCACGCCAATCCAGAAGAACAGGCGAAATACACCGGTCTTGCTGAAATTCTTATCCCGATATGCAAAGCCGGAAACACTGACAAGTCAGTTGAAGTCACCTCTGAAGCGGTTCAGGTATACGGCGGATACGGTTTCTGCGCCGACTATCCTGTTGAGATGTTCATGAGGGATTCAAAAATCACCGCTATCTATGAAGGTACCAACGGTATCCAGTCCATGGACCTCACCATGAGGAAAATCCTCATGAATAAAGACCAGTTCAACTACAAGCAGATGACCGGCCTGATGAAAGACACCTGCGACAAAGCCAAAGGCGTTGTGGAAGAAAAATATATTGCTCTGGTCGAAAAGGGCCTTGCCAAGCTTGACGAAGTCATCGAAATGATGAAAGGCCAGATGGCGTCAGGCAAGTTCCTGCACCTGTTCATGGAAGCAACCCCGCTGCAGCAGGCGATGCACATGCTCGCTCTTGCATGGGCGCACCTCTGGGCTCTCACTGTTGCAACACCTAAGGCGAAAGCTCTTGTCGGCGACCTCAAAGGCCCGGAAAGAGAAGCCAAACTCAATGAAGATGCCGAAGCTGCATACTACAGCGGCCGCGTTCTTTCCGCACAGTTCTACATCGGATCAGTGTTCCCACTGTACTTCGGTAGAATCGATTCTCTCATCGGAAACGAAACTGCTGTTATCAAAGCATCGGAAGCTACATTTACCGGAGCTCTTGCCGAGTAATTTCGGTTAACATGAAAAAATCAGGAGGGGGCTGTCCAAAAGGACAGCCCCCTCTTTTATGCCACAATTATTGGACCCGGTAAAATCCTGCCCAGGTCCCGTCCCAGTAGGCGTCCGGGATGGGGGAGGTCAGGGAATAATCCGGGGAGCGGTACCAGCCAGTGTTGAGGAAATCTGAAAGCGGCACGGACTGGACTGCGGGATCGTCATCGTTCTTGTTCGGGTCAACGTAATATACTTTTTTTTCCGCGCTGTCATAACCGGCGACAACGATGTAGTGGCCGCTGAAGAGGGGAAGGCCCATCCAGTCAGGCCTTTCCAGGTGTACGATGACCGGGAACCCCCTGTTTAGAAAATGTTTATTGATCAGCGAGAAGACGCCGCTGTTATCGGAAACAGCATCATCCGCATTGCCCTCGACATGATAATACGCCTCACATGCGTTGTCAGCCAGGTTGGTAATCTTATCGATTAGTTCGGTTATGGTTATGCCGTAGTCGGTCACGCCGAGCCAGATGCTGACGCCCGAATCTTCAGTCACTTCGGTGAGGTCTTCCTGTAAGGGGATCGCCTCGCTGCAGCCGGGCATTTCCCTGAACACGCCTGAATAGGCATGGTCGCCGTAATATTTGAAGATCATGTAAAAGGACGTGGGCCCGCACTGTCCCGAACCCTGTTTCACGAAGAAAGAGCTGTCAATGAACAGAGAGAAATCATCCGCAGACTCGTCAGAACATGCACTGAGAAAAAGAACCGCGATTAAACACATCTGCAGAAATATGATTTTTCGAAAGGGCATGCATTGTTCCTGTTTAAATAATAAAGGTTGAGCCTATCGTGTTCAGTGAAAAGAAGCAACAGAAAAATTTCGGAACCGGTAAAGATTATACGGTAGCAAATTATTTTTAGGGGCAACCGTTTCATAACACCTTTTGGTGTCATCCCGGTTTACCGAAGGTAATACCGGGATCTCATAGAAAATATTCATAAA
>ERZ795048.742-NODE-742-length-33093-cov-8.971215_pt1 | contig 33093 bp, 27 predicted proteins | sample MGYA00375132_ERZ795048 | MGnify/ENA primary metagenome ERZ795048 (study PRJEB30177, sample SAMN05720225) | activated sludge metagenome | isolation source: Anaerobic digester | place: Hong Kong | collected 2014-12-17 ... | reverse complement strand
TAACGCTAAAACATCCGAATGAAAAAAAATGAACAGTACAAAATACTGGATAGCCCTTGAAACGGTTCAGGGAATAGGTCCCGCAAGTCTCAGGGATATTTATAAGAAGATATCTGAAACCGGGATTTCAATTTCAGACCTTTTTGAACTTACCACGGAGGAGCTTAAAAAGGAGTTTCAGTTTAACGATAAAACCATCGCCGCTTTCGGTGCAGCTTCGTCAAATATTCAGAAGGCGGAGGAGGAGAATGTACACCTCATTGATGCCGGTATTGAGGTTATACCCTTTTTCTCAAAAAAATACCCGGAAAGACTTCACTCTGTTCTCGGAAACCATATCCCCCCGTTTCTGTATCTATACGGCAACAGTGAATTGCTGAGTATCAGCGGCGCAGCTATACTGGGGGATAATAATATCAGCAGCAGGGGTGAGTTTATAGCATATAACGCGGCAAGAGAACTTGCTTCAAGGAATATAAATGTTATAAGCGGATTCGCCAGCGGCGCTGACCTTACCGCGCACAGGGGGGCTCTTGAAAACGGGGGGATAACATCGGCTTTTCTCCCCTACGGTATTTTAAAACTCAACATACCTGATTCTATAAAACATGTTTATGATCCATCAAGGATGGCCGCTGTATCGATTTTTCAGCCGGATCACGTTCCTGACATATATGCAGCCTATATCCGCAACAGGGTGATCTGCGCGCTTTCACACGCCGTGTTTATTGTTGAGGCTCCTGAAGATGGAGGGATCTTCGAGGCGGCGAAATCCGCGCACAGCCTGGAAATCCCGCTTTATACAACGGAATACGCTGAATACCCGCCCACAGCTGCGGGCAATAAAAAGATTATGTCAGAATTCGGGGCATTACCTGTGAGGGGGAAAAAGGTGGACAATCTAACACTCCCCAACATGGACAGGATAATAGCGGATATTAAATTTAAATGAGAAGTTGACAGCTTTTTACCTTGAATAAATAATGGCCGTACTTTTCACAGAGGCTTATTGATGAAGAAAATTGATATAGTATCACCTGCGGGAAATCCTGAAAAACTGAAGTTTGCGGTTAAATACGGGGCCGATAATGTCTATTTCGGCGGCAGCGAGTTTAATCTCAGGGTGCAGGCTGATAATTTCAGCTATGATGATCTTAAAGAAGGGGTTGAATTCTGCCGCAAAAACGGGGTAACAACAACCTTTCTTCTTAATTCCTATCTCCATGAAGAGGATATAAAGAAAGCCGGGGATTTTATAGAAAAGATTGCCGGCCTCGGTTTTGATTCCGTAATGGTTTCAGATCCGGGAATGATGATGCTTCTGAAAGATTCGGGAATCAGTGTGGACTTTCACCTTTCGACACAGATGAATACACTTAATCACCTTGCTGTTAAATTCTGGATGGATGCCGGGTTCAGGAGGATAGTCCTTGCCAGGGAAACAACAGCTGAAGAGATTAAAATGATTAAAAAACATACCGGCGCAGAGATAGAGGTCTTTGCTCACGGTGCGTTATGTATCGCTTATTCAGGGCGGTGCCTGCTCTCAAGATATCTTTCAGGTCGGGACGCGAACAGCGGTGACTGCTCTCAGCCCTGCAGGTGGAAGTATTCTCTCATAGAGGAGAAGAGGCCGGGCAATTACCTTGATATTATAGAACATGCCAGGGGCACAGAGATTCTTTCCTCCAAGGACCTTGCCCTTATAGACAGGCTGGAGGAGTATGTTGACGCCGGGGTTGACGCTTTCAAAATTGAGGGGAGGATGAAATCCCTCTATCACTGCGCCAATACAACAAGGATCTATAAACACGCTGTGAGCCTCGCGGGGACCCCGGAGTTTGATGAGAACCTTCCGTTCTGGCTCGAGGAGCTCGATCTTATAAGCCACAGGCCTTATACGAATGACCTGTTCAATGAATTCGGGGAACTTGGATTCAGCGGTGTCCCGTACATAAAGAGGGCGTCATTCGCCGGATACAGGTTTGAAGGAGCGGATGCCGCGGATGAGGTAATGGTTAAAACATTCAATCCAATATACAGGGATGAAGTTCTGGAAGGCATCTATCCTATAAAAGAGAAGATAATCGATGGAACTTACAGGGTGGTTCATATAACTGACGATGCCGGTAATGAGATCGGTATGGCCCGTCCGGGTACGATTTGCACGATCAGGTTTGACAGGCCTGTAAATGAAGACGCGATATTCAGAAAAAGATTATAAGTTAGTAAGGAGCATATAAATGATATCAAAACCTCCGGGAGTGGAAGATATATTTCCTGACAGGATAGACAGATGGAATTTTGTACTTAACAGTGCGATTGATACATTCAGAAGATACAACTACAGGGAACTCATTGTTCCTGTGATGGAATTCACCGAGGTCTTTGCCCGGGGAATCGGAACTGATACCGATATAGTTTCAAAAGAGATGTTTACTTTTGAGGACAGGGGGGGGAGGAGCCTGACTCTCCGGCCTGAAGGGACTGCGGGGGTTGTCCGGGCCTATGCTGAAAATGGCGAATACAACAGGCTCTCGGTATGCAAGTTTTTTTATAACGGCCCGATGTTCAGGGCGGAGAAACCGCAAAAAGGAAGGCTGCGCCAGTTTAACCAGTTCGGAGCGGAGATTTTCGGAAGCGATGACCCCTATTATGATTACGAGATAATCTCTGTTGTTGATGAAATTTCAAAAGCGGTTGGGATCGATTCCTATACTATACTGATTAATTCCATAGGATGCCGGGAATGCCGCGGCAGCTACATGGAAAAACTCAGGGAATACTACAGGTCAAAAGAGGATAAACTCTGTCCTGACTGTAAGAGAAGGCTTGAAACAAATCCTCTCAGGCTGCTTGACTGTAAAAATGAAAGTTGCGCTGCCCTTAAAAGCTCCGCACCTGTTATAAAGGACCATCTCTGCAGGGAGTGCAGTGACCATTTTATGAAAGTGAAACAGTACCTTGATATTTCAGAGGTGCAATATACCGAAGATCCGTATCTTGTAAGGGGCCTCGATTACTATACAAAGACCACATTCGAGTTTGTTACGGACAAACTGGGGGGACAGAATGCCTTTGCGGGAGGCGGGAGGTACGATTACCTTGTGGAGCAGTTCGGTGGCAAGCCGACTCCGGGAGTGGGGTTTGCCGCAGGCATGGAGAGGATCAATTTAATAATTGAAGAGAATCCGATCCCGGAGAAGGGGACAGACCTTTTTATGATCCACACCGGAGGGGATACGTTTTTAAAATCTCTTGAAATTCTCCATGAACTGAGGAAGAACGGACTTTCAGTTGATATAGATCCCGGTGTCAAGGGGTTTAAAGCACAGTTTAAGCGGGCTGATCGCGAAAAAGCCACTTTTGTTGCCATTATAGGTGAGGACGAACTTGCATCCGGTTCTGCATCTGTAAAAAATCAGAAAACCGGTGAGCAGGAGAAAGTTCCATTTGATAACATTTATAATTTCTTAACAAAATAGAACCTGACCTTAATATCTCTATAAAAATAGTGTAGTGTTTTCCACTACACTATTTTTATGTTAATGACTACGAATATTTGTCAACATAAAGCCTTGCATTTATTGTAAATCAGTTTTATTGTTATCTAAAAAAAAAAAGTGTAAACGGGGGCCTCTAATGAATACTTATTTGAATGAGTATAAAAATAAGCTGATAACTGCTGAAAAAGCGGCAGAACTGGTTAAGTCCAATGATATAATTGATTACGGAATGTTTGCAACAAAGCCTGTTGACTTTGATATAGCTCTCAGTAAAAGAGTCGGGCAGGTGGAGAATGTGTCTATCCGTGGAACGGGGACAGTCCCTCCTTTTCCGGCAGTAATCCAGAATGATCCTGAGCAGAAATCATTCATGTATTTCAGCTGGTATTTCACCCTGCTTGACAGGATGGCAGGGGACAAGAACCTTGCATGCCACCTTCCGTTTAACTATCATGAAGCGACACTTCTTGCATACCATCCGCGCGACCTTTCCTATCTTGCACCAAAGGTGTGGGTCGCACAGGTTACACCAATGGACAGGAACGGCTGTTTTAACTTCGGTCTTGGCAATTCACACAATCGTGGAATTGCGCTATGGTCGGATATGACAATCGTTGAGGTTAATGAGAATATGCCGAGATGTCTTGGCGGAAACGATGAATATATTCATATCAGTGAAGTTGATTATATAATTGAAGGTAAAAACACTCCTATCTTTACAACTCCGAAGATGCCTGAAGCTTCCCCGGAAGAGAAGAGAATTGCTGAATACATAGTCCCTCATATTGAAAACGGCGCATGTCTCCAGCTTGGAATCGGTACACTCCCCAATGCTATAGGGGAGATGATTGCCCACTCGGATCTTAGAGACCTTGGGATACAAAGTGAGATGTTCTGCGACGCAATGGTTACAATGTACGAGGCAGGGAAAATTACGAACGCCAAAAAGAGTTTTGATATAAACAAGAGTACATACTCCTTCTGTCTGGGCACAAAGGAAACTTACGATTTTATACATGATAACCCCAGGACCGCTTCATGTAAGGTCCACCATACGAACAACCCCGATTTTGTAGCCCAGAATGATAAGGTAATTTCAATAAATAATATTGTTGAGGTTGACCTTTTGAGCCAGGTATGTTCTGAAACTTCAGGACTCAGGCAGATTTCAGGTACCGGCGGGCAGCTTGACTTCGTGGTTGGTGCATTCCATTCCAAGGGTGGTAAGAGCTTTCTCGCGTTTAAATCAACATACAAGGATAAACAGGGGAACCTTCATTCAAGGGTTAAACCTCTCCTTAAACCGGGTTCTGTTGTCACAGTACCGAGGACAATGGTGCAGTACCTTGTGACTGAAAACGGTATTTATAATATGAAGGCAAGGTCCGTATGGGGCAGGGCTGAATGTCTTATCAACCTTGCCCATGAGGATTTCAGGGAGGACCTGATTAAATCAGCCCAGGAGATGAATATCTGGACCAAAACAAATAAAATTCCATTCTAATAAGAAGGAGCAGGATGAGGCTATGCTTTAGCCTCTTCCTGTTTTTTTGCACTTTCAAGAAAGCGTATTTCATTTCCGATTATCTTTAACCTGGATTGTGCTTTGCCGTTTTCATCCTCCCATCTGTCCTGCCTTAATGAACCTACAACCATGACTCGTTTCCCTTTGGAAACATTTTTTGAGCAGATTTCCGCTACTTTTTCCCATGTCTCAACCTCAATAAAAGATACCCTTGGCGGTTCATCACTTTTTGAATAATGGTTGATGGCAAGTGAAAATGAACATACTGATTTACCGGTTTTTGTTGTTTTTAATTGCGGTTCATGAGTAACAAAACCTTCAATTGTGGCATTTGAATAATTGTGCATAAGACCCCCATGTTTTTTATATTCCGGGACGCTGCCGGATGTGAAATCTGATACGTTCTGAAAATTTTACATCAGCAGTGCCGTTCAGGTATTAAACGAAGCAGAGCATTATGATGTTAAAAAAAAATATTTCAGAGATAATTATTGAAAAAAATTTAAAAAAAGTCTGTCGGACTTGAATCCTGCCGGAACTTTATATTAGTTAATAATGATTGATTAAACCTTATGCGTAACTGTAAAATTACTATTTATATTCTCTTTCTCTCTGCCGTGATTGCAATATTTTCCTGCATCACGGGAGAGCTTTGTGCGTCCTCAAAATATATTGCGGTGGCCAATTATGATCACTTCCCCTATGAATATCTGAATACGGAGGGGAAACCCGCAGGTTTCACTGTTGAACTTTTCAGGGAAATCGCAGCGAGAAGCGGGATAGACTATACTCTACTCCTCCTGCCTTCTGAAAGAATTAAAGAGATTATTGAAAAAGGAGAGGCTGATGTCCTCATATGCGGAGTTAAGGGGGGAAATTACAAGGGATATACCTGCGCAGGTGCGGCGGACAAAATACTTTTTTCATTCGCAGCAACGGGGGAAACGCGGATTTCCTGTTTCAGGGACCTTTATGGAAAAAGTATAGCGGTAACAGGTCATGAAATTTTTTCCGGGCCGGTATCCGACATAATACGGAAGCTATACAGGGCGGAAGTTTTATTCATTAATAATCCTGACACGGCGGTTATACTGCTGAATTCCGGGGGGTGTGATGCTCTCTTTATGCAGGATTTCAGGCTAAGGGAGATCGCTGATAAACTGGGCGATGGTTCCCTTAATCTGCTTCCCATAAGCCCGGGGCTTCTGAAGTACTGCTATTTTGTAAAAGACGGAAATAACATTCTGAAAGATATTATAACAGGAGAGTTGACCGATCTTCGAAATGACGGCAGTTACCGCAGGATCTATTCCAGGTGGTTTGATACACCTGAAAAGATAAAAAACAGCCTTAACAGAAGGTTTATACTTATCTGGTCTGCGGTCAGTATTGCTGTTTTTTCCGGTTTTATTTTTCTGAACACATTTATTTTAAAGAGGAGGGTCAATGAACGGACTTCCTCTCTCTCTGCGGAAGTGACTGTTTTAAAAAACAGGATTACGAAAATTCAGGGGAGTGAAAAAAAATTCAGGAAAGTATTCGGCCGCATGCCCTCAGCTGTACTGATTTTAGATTCATCAGGGCAGGTTGTACATTTTAATGAAGCCGCTAAAAGGGTTTTCGGTTTTAGTGATCCGGGTGAAATCTATAATCTGAATCTCATTGAAAGCCCCAATGCCACTGAATGGTTTAAAAACAGGATGAGAAAATATCATTCAGTATCAGTTGAATTTAATTATGATTTTGATTTTATAAGGGAGAACGGTTTTTACAGAACTTCCCGGACCGGAATGGTTATCATTGATGCTTTAATTTTGCCAATTTCGCTGGATGAAGAGAGTGACAGGCCGGGATATATTTGTTATTTTACAGATGTAACCGGAAACAGGCAGCTTCTGCAGAAAAGGAAGGAGACAGCAAGAAGGTATAAAATAATTTTTGATTCCATAAGGGACGGACTCTGGGAGTGGAGGCTTGATGATGACAGTGTCAGGTTTAACAGACAGTATGTCAATCTGCTCGGATACAGGAAAGACAGGCTCCCCCGGACTTTCAACGGTATATGCGAACTGATACATCCTGAAGAGAGGGACAGTGTTATAACTGAAATCCGGGAGAGGATCAGCTCGGGAAGGTCCTTTATGGTTGAATACAGGGTGTGCAACAGTGACGGCCTCTGGCTCTGGATCAGGACCAGGGGGGAGATTACCGAGTGGGACCATGAGTTGTCGCCAACTGTGGTGGTCGCGACTCATATAGATATAACTGAATTAAAAAGATCTGATGAAAATAAATATACAGGTTTTTCTCATATGCAAAATGATAATAATAAAATCAGCGGGGCTAATGAGTCCGAACAGAGAGATTCTCTAAGGGGGAAGAAGATACTGATTGTTGATGATAACTGTCTTATTACGCTTCATCTCTCTGAAATACTTACTCGTTCAGGCTGTTTATGTGTGAATGCAAGCAGTGGTGTTGAGGCGGTTGAAATAGTAAAGCGGGACAGCGAACTGGATGTGGTTCTTCTTGATCTTGACATGCCGGAACTTGACGGTATGACAACAATGAAGCTCATAAAAGATATAAAGACCGATATCCCGGTTATAGCTAATACAGGGCATTATAACTCAGGATGTATGGACGAACTGCTGTTTTCAGGTTTTGACGATGTACTCGGTAAACCGGTACAGGATGTGATACTGAAGGATAAAATCAGCAGGCTTACAGCAGATCGTTCAGGTGAAACCGGGGATTTGTGAAGATAACTGAAACAGCAGACTATTTTGTACATAAAAACATTGTTATTTAATAATAGAGCACAAAATTCGATTGATTTCTTGAAAATAAAAAATAAAATGTTATTTTATTTTAAGCGAATAGAGACGAAGAAGTTCCCGGGTTAATGTAACTGATCGATTATGTGTCTGCTTTAATTTATCAGGGGATTCTTCAGTTGCTCCATATCGCATTATACCTGAAAATAAAAAATGATGAATACAAATCGGAGGATAAAAGTGAAAAAGTTTTCAGTAATTATTTTCTCAATTGCGCTCATCGCGTATGCAGCGGGCTGTAAAAAGGGTGATGAAGGCAAAACAGTAGCAAATAACGGTATTGTTAATTTTATGACCGGTGATGTAACAATCACTGCGGATGGCAAGACTTCTAAAGCGAATGTGGGCGATGCGGTTACCCAGGGAATGACAATTAAAACAGGCGCAAAGGCTGTTGTAGATATCTATTTCAGCGGGAGTGTTATAAGGATACTTGAAAAAAGCAGCGTCGTAATGAAAGAACTTGTCAAAGACCTTGCATCAAACAAGGAGCTGTCAGAGTTTTATGTTGAAAACGGTAAGCTCTTTTCGAAAGTTTCAAGAAAACTTATTGAAGGCGAAAAGTTCAGTGTAACAACGCCGACTGCTGTTGCCGGTGTAAGGGGTACTGAATTCCTTGTTGAGGAGGAGGCCGGTAAGAGTAAAATTTCCTGTGTTGAGGGGGCTGTTGCTGTAAAGGAGGCTGAAAAGGCTGATTCTGAATATGTAATGGTTGAAGCGGGAAAAGAGGCTGAACTTGAGAAAGGGAAGCCTGTATCAGTGAGCGACCTTAAAGCCCAGAACCGGGAGAATATACGAAGAATCAAAGAGGAAATTAAGGAACTCAGGGAAGATATAAGGAAGAAATTTGAGGAACAGAGGGAAGAAATAAGAAAAGCAGTCAGGGAACAGAAGGAAGCCAATAAGCAGAGGGTTGAAGACCAGAAGGCCATGGACAAGGCCAATGTTGAAGCCATTAAGGGCTCAACAAAAGAACAGGCTGAACAGATTAAAGGCGATATAGCGGATAAAAAGGAAGCGACAAAAGAGGCTGTTAAGCAGTTTGAGAAGCCTGATGTCAGCGGGGCCAAGCCTACGATTAAGAAGTTCGATGTAAAGAAACCTGATACTGAGTAGTAATTTTATATAGGGGGTGGCGTTCAGGCGTCACCCCCTTCTTACCACCCGCTGTCCCATATTTTTTTAAGTTCAGCTTTCCACTTCACGTTTTCAAATGCTTTTGCTCTCCAGGGTTCTCCTGAAATAATTTCTGTTTCAAGTACCAGCAGAGCTTTTTCGTAGTCGAATTGCCGCCACATGGTCCCTGCTTTGAAGATATATTCAGGATTTCTTGTCCTGAGCAGATGTTTAACCCCTTCGGTATAATCAAAAACTTTCCAGTGCGCTCCGGCGTAGAATATAAATTCAGGATCAGAAATTTCCATAAGCATCCTGAACCCTGTTTCAAAGCTGAACTTTTTCCACTCTTTGCCCGCATAGTAGATATGCCTGGCGCTTTTAAGTTTTCCAAGGGCCTCAAGCCCCTTGTCGTAATCGTAACCTGCCCAGAACCTTCCTGCACGGTAGAGGTATTCAGCGTTTCCGGTTTTTATGAAAAAATTCATTCCTTCGCTGAAATTGAATTCCTTCCAGAATATCCCCGATTTATGTAAATATTCAGGGTCACCGGCGAAAATAAGCTTTTCGAAACCCTTTTGGTAATCGAAGACCGGCCAGTGCCTCCCTGCAAGATATATTGCTTCAGGGTCTGAAAGATGGAATAGTCCTGACAGGTTAAGAGAGCAGTACTCCTCCCCCTGTTCAACTCCCTCCCTGTAAATTTCGAGGGCAGCGGATTTTGATGTATCGCTCATCCTCCTCCCCCCGACTGCCTTAACCGTCTTTCAGGTCTGGCTGTACATATTTTTATGCTCCTGCCGAATGGGGGAGTAAATTTCTCCTCCCTGCTTTCACTTATGAGCCACAGTGTGTTTTTATATTTTTTCAGCCTGTCCATATCGTATATGTATCCGTCAGTAATTACAATGAGGAGTTCACCGTGGTTATCCATGTACCTGTTGAAGAGCGATGAAAAGTAGGTTGTGCCGCTGTTACCTGTTTTTATATATTTCCAGTCTCCCTTTTTATATTCATAGGGCCTGCCGTTTTTCTCAGACTTTACAAAAATATCCCCCCTTTTTTCAGGTACGAAAATTGTTTCATCAATGCAGAGGAGGTATACCCTGAACCTTTTAAGCAGTGCCTCAATAATTCCGAAGGCTGATTCAATATCACCCGGCTTCATTACCATTGAGCCTGATACATCCACCACAACAGTAATGGCCTCCCTGTCTTTGAAGGCCCTGCCTGGGGAGTATATCCCCTGCGCCATGTATCTCCTGTTGAATTTACGGCTTGTGTATTCCCATTCGTTTGACTGTGCTGTTATATCAACAATACTTTTAAGTTTCTCCTGCCAGGTGAGGTCGGTCTTTTTCGGCGCTTTTATAAGGGAGGTCACTTCCATGAAGATCCTTTCCTCGCGGCAGAATTCATCCCTTTCAGCGAAGGTCATGAAGTGGTTCAGCTTTGACTCAGCGACGTTGAGATCTGTTTTACGGTTCATTATATGGACACCTGTGGGTACAGGGTCACCTGCGTCAGTCTCAAACATAAGGCCGTCCATATTTTTTATTCGAGTGTATTTTTCCATGGGAGCTTTGTTGTAGGTCAGGTCAAGTGAGTTCAGGGCCTCTGCCAGTTCGTCAATGCTGCTCTTTGTCTGCAGCCCGATTCCTGAACCGCTTTCAGGAGGGTTGTTGAACCGAAGTTTTTTAATCTCCTCCTGCGGCCTCCCTTTGAGCCATATGTAAAGCTCCTCCCATATGGGATCGAGGTTTTCAGTCTCTTTGAAAAAATCTTCAGGTATTACGGGAAGCCCTGCGGGGAGTATAAGTTCAGGTACGTCATGGAGATACTGTGATTTTCTTGAAAAGAAGGTCTTCCGGTTATCCCCCATGTATGAATTTATTATCATGTCCTGCGCAAGGTTCTGAAGGTAGGTGTCGCCGTCCCTGTTTCCCCTGTGGTCATGGTTGAGCACTATGTGGAGCATTTCGTGCACCAGCAGACCTGTGAGCTCATCATCAGTGAGGGCCTCAATAAATTCAGGATTATAAAATAGAGACAGCCTTGACTGGTAGATTACAAGTGCAAGGGTGGGGAGGTTGCTGTCCGGAATGAGGTCAACTCCCTGGTAGAAGTAGGAGGCGAACCTGCTTTTCCGCCAGAGTGATTCAAGGACAGATTCAACCTTTGCTCTTTCTGTAAATGTCTGCATCAGTTCAGAAGCGCCCCGTACTTCTCTTTAAGTTCAGTTATAACTTCATGTTCACCCAGGGATTTTATCGCATCAGGTATGATTGAAAAAATTCCGCACTCCTTCATTAAAAGAAAGAAGTAGGCCATCCTGATGTCACCGCGTGAATAGCCAATGAACTTCAGCATATTTCCCAGCATCTTTATATCATCACTGTTGAGCTTTCCCGATGTCTGTATCGCACGCTCCTTCATCACCTCAAGAGTGCCGTTCAGGGCCCAGAGCAGATCCTCTGAGGATATTTCACGGTTTTTAAGGAGGAGGAGTTTCGACTCATCCCCCCGCAGTATATCATCAGAGCTTATCTGCCTCGGGGCAGTGAGCTGCATGATAAAATCGCTCCCTGCGATATTTCCGATGAGTGAATAGATTGTTTTCTCAAGCGTGCTGTCAGCGCTTTCACTTATGAAGTTTACCAGCGCTTCATCAGTTTCAAGCTTGTAGGAGTGGAGCAGGGCCCCTGATACCTGGTGCCACCCCCGCGGGTTCGGGTTTACGTTCTGTTCGTCCCATAACCTTTCAGGGAACGTGGAGATATACCTCAGTACCGAGGGATGAAGCCCTTCGCGGTGCCCCCATGCAAGCCAGTCTTCAGCCGAGGGCTTAAGGTGAAATATTGCAAGCCTGCCGTCGAGTGCCGAGTCATCAAATTCGGTAATCGTGGTGTCGTCCTCTTCCCCGAGGTTTCCGGCAAGTATTATGGAAGTTTCAGGAGGGAGGAGATGCTCCCCGCATTTACCTTCTGTGATTATCTGGAAAAGTGTCTGGATTACCGTGGGGTGCGCCCTGTTAGATTCATCTAAAAACCAGAGTATCCCGTTGTATCCTTCAGGCACATCTGCAGGAGGGATGAATTTCGGCCTGAAGTAAACCATCTGTTTAGCGTCATGGTCAGGCACAGGGTACCCTCCAAGGTCTACATTTTCTTTGAAGGCAAGTCTTGTGTCTATGAACCAGTAGTTCATCTCTTCTGCAATCTGTTTTACTACAGCGGACTTGCCCACCCCGGGGTGGCCCAGAATTTTAAGAGCGTAGTTGAGGTTCGGGCCGGCAGAGAGGTATCTTTTAATTATATCGCCAAGCTCATTAACTGATATTTCAGAAGCTGATTTTTTCATAATTGCACTCCATTTAAGAAGAGATATGACCATTGAAAAAGAGAAAGGTTAGATGTCCAATTAATTTTTCCGGAAAAGCTGTTCAAAAAACGGGGTGAATGTTTTTTTACGGTAATGATTTTCTGTATTGGCAGGCTTCGGGGATGTCAACATTGACAAAAAGCGGGGATTGTGGTATAATAACGTTGTGTATACAGAATTATATTTTATTTTATAAATAAGTTCATAGCAAAGGGGGGTAGGTGAAAAAATTATTATTTTACATAATGTTTTTTGTTTTAACATTTTACGGCTTTGCCCGTGCCGAATTTTTAACTTCATTTCAGGGGGCGTATGTTTACTCCTCTTATAATGATGTGAAACTGCCGGGAGATTCAGGTACAAAGTTATCTTACACGGATGACCTGCATTGCGACCCTGTTCTTTCCCCGCGAATTGAGGCTGGTTATGAATTTGAGTTTCCTGTATATATAGGAGTTATGGCATCACTGTTGCGGCTTGAAGCGTCGGGCCAGCTTGATAAAACAGTTTATTATGACGGCCTTGTTTTTAACGCCGGGAGTGAGGTTAAGGCAAAGTACAGGTTTGATTCCTACAGGATTACCGGCAGGTATTATTTTATTGATACTGAAAGTTTTAAGATAGGGGCCGGGTTTACAGGAAAGATAAGGGATGCGGAGATAACACTTGAGGAGGGGGATAAGAAAGGAGGTCTGAAAAACAGAGGAGCTGTTCCTCTACTCAATTTTTATGCGGAATGGAAAGTATCTGAAAAAATATCCCTTCTCTTTTATGGAGACGGGGCATGGTCACCATACGGCAGGGCTGAGGATTTTTTTGCAGGAGGATTATTCAGGTTTAATGAAACAGCAGCGGTAATGGCCGGTTACAGAATGCTCGAAGGGGGTGCGGACAATGATGAGGTCTACACTTTTGCAATGTTCCATTACGCGGTTCTGGGGGTGGAGTTGAGATTCTGAAAGCGGGAATGGACAATATAAAGCATGATAAATACCGGTCCGACGCGTCAGGGATTGCAGCGATATGCCGAAGGCATACAAGCGTAAAGCCCGGCCCGGTGTGCAGGTACGCCTCGGTACAACGCCGTACTTTGAGCAGCCCGGCATAGATATTTTGTCATTACTGTAATATATCATCGGGCGTATGGTGATACGGCGTCACTCGGCGATCGGTGAATTGCGCACCTGGAGACGCCCGGAATATGAAATTTATTGAACATACAGTTATATAATGTTCAATAAAAGATGGTTTCGGGCCTCTTTGTATGTGAACATTTATCACATAAAAAAATGATATTCTATTGACAATATTCCGGTACTGTTTTTCTTTATTTATAATAAAAAAGATCTATAATCAAAATTTATGAGGATTTTTATATCTTCAAAGAAGAGGTTGTAAATGCTACTTTTAAACCCCAAAAAATACAATGTTGAGTTTCCTGACAAAGAGTCAAAGGAAATGATGCTTAAAACAATTGAGTGGTTTGAAAACAAGGGCCTTGCAAAAGTGAAGGAGGACTTTCACAACAGGACATGGCCCGAGGATTTCGTTGAGTTCCAGAAGCAGCACAAGATATTTGCAAAACTCCTGACCCCCGCAGGATACGGCGCTGCAGACAACAGATGGGACACTTACAGGATTTATCACTGGGCTGAACTTATGGGTTTCTATGGAATAGCATACTGGTACGTATGGGACGTTTCACAGCTCGGCATATGTCCAGTGTGGATGGGAAGCAATGAAGAGGCGAAGCATAAGGCTGCCAAACTCCTTGAAGAGGGGCACGTTTTCGCTTTCGGCCTTTCAGAGAAAGAACATGGCGCTGATATCTATTCAAGTGACATGATGCTTTATCCCCAGGGCGACGGCACATACAAGGGTAACGGTGACAAGTATTACATAGGAAACGGAAACAAGGCTGCGATGGTTTCCACTTTCGCGAAGATCGCTGACAGCGATGACTATGTATTCTTCTGTGTCGATTCAAGGCACCCGAACTATGAGTGCGTTCAGAATACTGTTGCTCACCAGAACTATGTTTCTGAATATGCCGTTCATGATTACCCGATAACAGAAGCGGACATTACCGAGAAGGGGCCTAAGGCATGGGACAACATGCTTAACACTGTTAATGTATGTAAATTCAACCTGGGACCCGGTGCTGTAGGTATAGCAACTCATGCTTTCTATGAGGCAATTGAGCACGCTGCAAACAGGAACCTTTACGGCAAGTATGTAACAGATTTTCCTCATGTTAAAAATCTTCTCACTGATTCATATCTTAGAATATGCGCGATGAAACTCTTCAACCTCAGGGCTGTTGACTACATGAGAACAGCGTCCAAGGATGACAGAAGGTACCTGCTTTATGATCCGCTCTGCAAGATGAAGGTCACAAGGGAAGGGGAAGAGGTTATAAACCTCCTCTGGGATGTTATCGCAGCTAAAGGTTTTGAGAAGGAGCCTTATTTTGAAATGGCTACACAGGAAGTAAGGATGTTCCCGAAACTTGAAGGTACAGTACACGTTAACATGGCTCTTGTTGTGAAGTTCATGACAAATTATTTCTTTAATCCTGCTGAATTCCCTGAAATTTCTCAGCGCGGCGGTGCTGAAAATGATGCGTTCCTTATGGATCAGGGCCCCACAAGCGGTCTTGGCAAGATTCAGTTCCACGATTATAATATCGCTTACAACAGCGTCAATCTTCCCAATGTCAATGTACTGAAGGAGCAGATTGCTGTATTCAAGGAGTTCCTTGCAAAAGCTACTCCTACTAAAGAACAGAACAAGGACATAGATTATCTCCTCGCTATGGGCGAGTTGATGACAGTTGTCGCTTACGGTCAGCTCATTCTTGAGAATGCGCCTATATACAATATTGAAGATGATCTCCTTGACATGATCTTTGACGTTCTTGTAAGGGACTTCTCAAAATACGCTGTTCAGCTTTACCAGAAGAAAAGCAACTCACAGTCACAGCTTGATTACTGTATCAAAATGATCAAGAACCCTGTTGCAGACACTGAGAAGTTTATGAGAGTCTGGGAAAAATATGTATTCCCGATGAAAGACGAATACAAAATGAATCCCTGAGAAGATGAATGAGCATGTTGCGATAGACTATATCGCGCTTGCAGGGGGCCCCTGCGGGGGGCTGTTAAGGGGCTTTGCCCCTTAACCCCATAATAAAAATTCATCCTGTTTAGAATACTTAAAAAATATTATTTAAGGAAAAAGCCGCTTCGAAAGGAGCGGTTTTTTTTTGATATTTCAGAATCCTGTGTCTATTATTTAACTGAAGAGGCTGTATACTGTTTAATTGAAAAATCTGCAGTTGAAGGGTAAATTCACAGGTGATTTCAGGCAGGATAAGTCTAATATTCCGCTGCTGATTCAGGTGGGAGGGGAATTTTATGAAAGATATAGAGGATTTTTTTATGATTCGGATTTATAAATCTGAATATGAAACGGCATTTATTTTTTTTAATTCTATTGACAAAAAAGAACAATGTTTTCTTTTATAAACGATATTATGATTTTATGCGCCGGATAAAATAACGAGTGTTTTTTATCCGGCTGTGGTTTGCAGGTTTATTATAAGTTAAAGGAGTTCGTTATGAGCATACTACTTAATCCCAAGAAGTACAGAGACAGGGGCTACCCTGATGAAAGATCAAAAGAGATCATGCTTAAAACCATTGAATGGTTTGAGAAAAAGGGCCTTGCTAAACAGAAAGAAGCTTACCACAACAGGGAGTGGTGCGAAGACTGGCAGAAGTTTGTAACAGATGAGAGGATTTTTGAAACAATATTCCTCCCGAAAGGTTATGGAGATGATCCGAACCAGTATTACAGCACATATAGAAACTATGAATTCTCTGAAATTTGCGGATTCTACGGCGGAGCTTACTGGTACACATACCACGTATCAACTCTCGGCCTTGATCCTGTTCTTCTCGGAGATAATGAAGAGGCAAAACATAAGGCTGCTGCAAAACTTAAGCAGAACGCTTTCTGCGCCTTCGGCCTTTCAGAAAAAGAGCATGGAGCTGACATATACTCTTCAGAAATGAAACTTTATCCTAAGGGCGACGGCACATGGGTCGCAAACGGAAGCAAATACTATATCGGTAACGGTAACGTTGCAAGCACAGTAACTGTTTTCGCGAAATTTGCTGATACTGACGAGTATGTATTTTTTGTGGTTGATTCAGCTCATCCGAACTATGAATGCGTTAAAAACGTAATCGACGCTAACCAGCAGTATGTTGCTGAATTCGCGCTTCATGATTATCCCATTACTGAAGCTGAGATCCTTTCAAGGGGTTCAAAAGCATGGGATGATATGCTTAACACAATCAATATCTGTAAGTTCAACATCGGTTCAGGGGCAACTGGTATAGTAACCCATTCACTTTATGAATCACTGAACCATGCGTATCACAGGGAACTTTACGGAAAGAAAGTAACAGAATTCGCTCATGTAAAAAGGCTCTTCTCTGATGCATGGCTGAGAATTATGGGGATGAAACTTTTCGGCCTCAGGGCAACTGACTATATGAGGATTGCTAATGAAAATGATAAGAGATATCTCCTCTTCAACCCGATCATGAAGATGAAGGTTGCTATTCAGGGTGAGAAAGTTCATGAACACCTCTTTGATATTATAGCAGCTAAAGGTTTTGAAAAGGATATGTATTTCGAGCAGGCTGTTTCCGAGCTTATAGGTTTTCCCAAGCTTGAAGGTACACGTCACGTAAATATGGCCCTCATAGCGAAGCTTATACCAAGCTATATGTTTATGCCTGGCCAGTTCGAGGAGATCGGAAGGATCACTGACAACAGAAACGACGACTTCATGTTTAAACAGGGCCCCACAAAGGCTTATGCGAAAACAAAGTTCCACGATTACAACCCGGCATACCAGAGCCTTGCACATCTGCCGAACGTAAAAGTATTCATGGAGCAGATTCAGGCATACAAGGAGTACCTCATGGTTTCCGGACAGGATCTCATGAAGCAGATGATGGAGTTCGATTACCTCCTTGCAGTGGGCGAGCTTTTCACAATGGTTGCTTACGGGCACCTGATCATTGAAAGCGCAAAGATCGAAAAGATCAGTGATGCTGTAATGAACCAGATGTTCGATCTTTTCATCAGAGATTTCTCGGCATTCGCTCAGGAACTCTACGGAAAGCCGCACAACTCAGATGCGCAGCTTGAGAAGATACAGAAGATGTTCAAGAGACCTGTACCTAACAAGGAAGAATTTGAAAAAGTTCTCCAGGAAGAGGTTTACAGCCTTGTTGATGTATATCACCAGAATCCCTGATTCTGATTATATATTTAATATAGCTGAATTAAAATTTGAGAAGTCCTTTTACGGGCTTCTCTTTTTTATTTATGCAATGAAAGGGTTGCTGTCCGGAAATTCTTTGCCGGGAAGACTGGGATCCATTTTTAATGTATCCGTTAATTTATAGCAGCTAAAGCTTGAATTAGTTCTTTTGGGTCATTGCGAGGAGCGATAGCGACGTGGCTATCTGTTTTTTTGAAAGTATGCGATGTGCAGGGATGCACAAGTGCCGCAGATGCACGGATGCAGAGAAGCGGCCTTCACTCCCTGATGGTCGTTCGCAATGACACGATTTAAACCATTCGTTAACTGCTGTAATACAGAATCTCCCGAGTTCTCACCGGGGATTAGTCATTTTCAGGGTATTTTTCCCTTATTGATTTAAGTACATCCAGGGACTCGAAAAATACTTCAACTATTTCAGGATCGAATTTTTTCCCCGAGAGATCGGAGATCTCCCTGTATACGTCTTTTTCAGCCCATGAGTCCTTGTATACCCGTCTTGAAGAGAGGGCGTCATAAACATCAGCAATTGCTGCTATCCTGCCGAATAGAGGTATCTCCTCCCCTTTAAGAGGGAGGGGGTTCCCGTCAAAGTCCTTTTCAATGGCGAGTCCGGTTGCGAGATCAATCCTTCCGGGGTAGCCTGTTCCGTCCCAGTTTTCGTGATGGGTCATTGCCACTTCGCGGGCCGCTTCATCCACTTTTGACTGGGCATCAATAAATATTCTGGCTCCCTGCCAGGTGTGGGACTTCATTATTTCAAACTCCTCCCTTGTGAAACGTGCCGGTTTTTTCAGGATAAGGTCTGATATTGCCACCTTGCCTATGTCGTGTAGCATTGCAGCCATTCTCAGTGTGTCCCTGTTCTCCTGTATTTCATCTGCTGGTATTCCCTTATGTTTTGCCCATAGCTCATACATCTCCACAGAATATGACGCAACCCTGTTGACATGGGCGCCTGTCTCCTTGGGATCTCGCAGTTCTGCCATCTGTATCATGCGGAGAATAAGGGCCCTGGTCATCTGCGCCTTCTGGATTACCATGCTTGCCATGCCTGCAAAATGGTTCACGTAAAGCATGTCCTCTTCTGAAAAAACTGTTATTTCATTACGGCCGTTTTTCGGGTTTATAATCTGCATGACTCCCAGTATATCTTCCCGTTCATTTTTCAGGGGGATTGTCATAACAGACTTTGTCCTGTATGATGCCTTTTCATCAAAGGATCTGTCAAAGCCGTAAGGTCTTCCTTCTATGGCATAGACATCCTGTTCCACAACAGTTTCACCTGTCAGTGCCGCGTATCCGGAAAGCGACTTCTGGGTTATGGGGAGGCTGAAGCTTGAATATATCAGCTTTTTCCCTTTTGGAAGCCGTGATGAAAGGGTGTCATTCTGGGCGTGAGTAAAAACAAGGCTGTCCCTGTTTTTAATGTATATAGTCCCGGCGTCAGCTCCCGCGATCTTTCTTGTCTCAAAAAGGATTTTTTCAAGGAGTATATCCAGGTCCTGTACCGTGTTTATTTCAGAGCCGAGCTGTATGATCTCTTTAAGTTTTTCGTTCTCTTTCATAATAATCTCTTATGTTATAATAATAAAAAAACAGTACCTTGCCATTAATTTTTCAGTAAACGCAGCCGGCATTAAAGGTGAATATTTTATAGAGGCTAACGATTGAATTAGTTCATTTTCCTTTATTGCCGTCCTTGCACTGCGGGGATAAACTCCGGCGGCGTGGGAAATGTTTTTTACCAGCAATTAGTTAAAGAATAAATGCTGAAAGTTATAATAAATTTTTAAAGCAGGAGGGGCCATAAACGTTATATTTTCAGTTTATCTGTTAATTAAAGGGGAAAAGAATGACTCCTGATGAGAAAATGGCCGCGGTTTTTGTTTCAATACTTGCTTCACCTGTAAAACTCGGCCTTTACGACAATCCTGAAATCGGTTATGAGGAGAAAGCGGCGAACTTTGTAGATAAGAACTGCAGGGTCCAGGAGCATATTGCGGAGATCTATGGAGATGTTCCTCTAAAGGCTTCCGGAATGATAATTGACAGGTGCGGTAAAAGCGGTGTTGAAATAATAGGGCCTCATGATGCGGAATATCCTCCGCTGTTAAGAGAGATTCACAGGCCTCCCTTTGTTCTCTATGTTAAAGGGAAAATTCCGGTTAACCGGATGGTTTCCATTGTGGGAACACGAAATTCATGCAGGGAAAGCGAAGATATTGCCCGCAGGATATCCTCAACTCTTGCCTGTTCCGGGTTTACTGTTGTGAGCGGAATGGCCGTCGGTATTGACAGGTTTGCGCACCTTGGTGCGCTTGATGCGGGAGGTTCCACTGTGGGGGTACTTCCGGGAGGTATAGACTCGCTCTATCCGTATAGAAACAGGGATCTTTTCAGCAGAATAGTATCTTCTGAAGCCTCGGCACTGGTATCTGAAAATCCCCCCGGTATTATTTCGTCTCATAAGTGGACTTTTGCCCGGAGAAACAGGATAATAAGCGGAATGTCATCATCCCTTGTTATTGTAGAGGCCCCCAGGGGCAGCGGAGCAATGATTACAGCCCGTTATGCCATTGAACAGAACAGGGAACTTTTTGTATGTACTGGCAACGCCTTTGACCAAAGGTTCAGCGGGTGTCATGACCTCATCAGGGACGGTGCGGCCGTTGTATCCGGCATGGAGGATATATTTTCAGTGATAGAGCCGGGCTATCTCGCTGACAGCATATGTCGGGCGGATAAATCCTCAGATTCTGTTGATTTAAATTTTCAGTCAGATAAAAGTAATATTCCCGCAGTGAAAGGGGCTGAAAGTATAGATATATCTTCATATTCAGGCGTTGAGAGGGACCTGCTTGAATCTTTGCAATCCGGCTGTATAAATATTGATATATTTGCACGAAAATTTTCATATACACCTGATCTGGTAAGCCGTGCAATTACATCGCTTGAAATAGAGGGCCTGATTACGAGAAAAGGGAACAGTATTCTTTTAAAATAATTATACTGTGAAATCAGTATTAATTTTTTAACTTATTTCAGGTAAAAAAGTTTCTGTTACCACCACCGCCTTCGGCGGTGGTGGTATATAATTTTTATTTTTTATACTAAAATATATATATTTAGTAAGAATTACTGCTGTGATATATCTGATTTCCTGTCAGTAATAAAAAAATGTCTTTTTTTTGAAACATAAAAGTACCTTTTCCAACATAAAGAATTATTTGACAAATAGGCTTCATTTAGATATTTATTCCAGAGTTTGTTTTTTTATATAAAATGCCTCCGTGGAAGAGTGAGACGGAGGCATTATCTTATTTACAATATTGTATGGAGTCTATACAGTAATTATAAAATACTGGAAAGGTTGTAATGGCAAAAAAGAGTAAACCGGACACTCTTGTAATTGTGGAGTCTCCCTCAAAGGCCAAGACTATCAATAAGTATCTTGGTAATGACTATATAATATCTTCATCCGTCGGTCACATAATAGACCTCCCTAAATCGAGGCTGGCGATAGATGTGGAAAACGGATTTAAGCCGGAATATATTACCATAAGGGGGAAGGCCAAGATACTGAATGAGCTTAAAAAACAGGCTTCATCTGTATCCCAGGTGCTTCTCGCAACTGACCCTGACCGTGAAGGTGAGGCGATCTCCTGGCACTTATCCAATGCCCTTTCTGTGAAAAACAGCAATATAAAGAGAATTGAATTTAACGAGATAACTGAATCTGCAGTTAAAGAGGCTGTGGCCCACCCCAGGGAGATAAATATAGACCTTGTGAACGCCCAGCAGGCCAGAAGGATTCTGGACAGGATTGTAGGTTATAATATAAGCCCCATACTATGGAAAAAGGTCAAGCGCGGCCTTTCTGCGGGAAGGGTGCAGTCCGCTGCCCTTAAGGTAATATGCGATCGTGAGGAGGAGATAGAAAAATTCATACCCCAGGAGTACTGGAGCATTGATGCGGAATGCTCGTATGGGAGTAAAAATTTCAAAGCTGCACTGAGTCATTATAAAAATGAAAAGATAAAGCTTACAAACAGGCAGGAGGTTGATGAAGTCCTTGAAGCCGTAACAGGTAAGCAGCTCTCTGTTTCAGAGATAAAAAAGCAGGAGAGAAGAAGAAAACCTCCTGCTCCGTATATAACAAGTAAACTGCAGCAGGATGCTGCAAACAGGCTCGGTTTTACCTCCAAAAAAACAATGATGGTGGCCCAGCAGCTTTATGAAGGTATAGATATAACAGGTGCCGGCCCTGTGGGCCTCATTACCTACATGAGAACAGATTCAACAAGAATTTCTGAAAATGCAGTGGAAGCAGTAAGAAGCTATATTTCTGAAAACTATAAGAAGGAATATCTCCCGGAATTCCCGAATATTTACAAGGCCAAAAAAAGTGCCCAGGATGCACATGAGGCAATAAGGCCTTCCGATGTGCACAGAACACCGGAATCAATAAAAGGGGATCTTTCCCGTGACCAGTTCAGGCTGTACGATCTGATCTGGCGAAGGTTTGTAGCAAGCCAGATGACTGCAGAGGTGACAGAGACTGTAACGGTTAACCTTAAATGCGCTGATTATACATTCAGGGCAAATGGGAACAAGGTCCTCTTCCCGGGGTTTACAGAGGTTGAAAAACAGAGTAAGTCTGAGAAAAGCTCTCTCCCCGCGATGAAGGAGAATGACCTGGTTGATGTAATTGAGATTCTTCCGGAGCAGCATTTTACAACTCCTCCGCCAAGATATAATGATGCCTCTCTGGTCAAGTTCCTGGAGGAGTCCGGTATAGGACGGCCTTCCACGTACGCGCCGACGATTGATACTCTTCAGAAGAGATATTATATTACCCGTTCAGGTAAGCAGCTTATACCTACAATACTCGGCAAACTTGTGAACAATATCATGAGTAATAACTTTTCATCTCTGGTCTCGGTTGATTTTACGGCTGAGATGGAGGGGAAACTTGACCGGGTTGAGAGCTCGGAGATCGACTGGGTCAAAATGCTTGATGAATTTTATGCCCCTTTCAAGGAGCTTCTTGATAAAGCCGAGCATAACATTGAGGAGATGAAGGGAGTCCTTGATGAGGAGACAGATTTTGTCTGTGAAAAATGCGGTCGCAAGATGATCAAAAAACTGGGGAAATACGGGTTTTTCCTTGCATGTTCAGGATTCCCCGAGTGCCGCAGTGCTAAATCCCTTCCTCTGGGGAAATGCCCCAAGTGTGACGGTGATGTTGTCAAGCGGGCCTCTTCAGGAGGTAAGGGGGCATTCTACGGTTGCAGCAATTACCCTGACTGCGATTTTCTCACAAGGGAGGTCCCCTCTGAAAGGAACTGCCCCAAATGTGATAAACTCCTCTTTGTTAAAAAGATAAAGGGGAGGGGGGAGGAGCTTCATTGCCTGAACCCGGAGTGCGGATTTAAAGTTGAACTCCTCGATGATGTTCCCTCTGCCCAGGAGGAGCAGGAAAGCTGATGCTGGGAGCTGTTGACCTCTTCCTTGATTATCTCATAGTTGAGAAAAACTGTTCGGGGAAAACAGCTGACCACTACCAGGGCGACCTTTTCCAGCTTAATGACTTTCTGTCCGGGAAGGTGCCGGAAGAATTTGTAGGCTATTTTGAACTGGATACTGTTATTGAAAACGGGGAGCCTCTTCCTGATTCAGTAACAGTAAGCGATTTAAGGAGCTTTATAGAATTCTGTTTTGACAGGGGACTTAAAAAATCCTCTATTGAACGGAAAATCTCATCAATCAAATCTTTTTTCCTCTTCCTCTACAGGCGTGATATAATAAAAAGCAATCCCGCCGGAAAACTGATTTACCCGAAAAAGGAATCAAGGCTGCCGAAATTTCTTTACCTGAAGGAGTATGAGGCCCTTATCGATTTTGAGGTGAAGAATTTTTTCGATGCAAGGGACAGGGCCGTGATTTCCCTTTTCTATTCCACCGGGTGCAGGATTTCGGAAATTGCCGGGTCACTTCTGGTAGACCTTTCAATTGATGAAAGGAAACTCAAGGTCAGGGGTAAGGGGAGCGTGGAAAGAATGGTCTTCCTTACCGATGAATCAGCCCTTTTCCTTAAAGATTATCTTAAAGAGAGGCGTTCGAAATTCGGCCCTGCAGAGGGTTTTATTTTCGTCAATAAAAACGGCGAAGGAATTTCTGTGCGCGGAATGTATGATATTATTATAAAACGGGGCGCCGCCGCGGGGCTCGGGCATAAACTCACTCCTCATACCCTGCGTCACAGTTTTGCAACCGAGATGCTTAACCGCGGCGCTGACATAAGGGGGGTACAGGAACTCCTGGGGCATAAAAGTATTTCAACCACACAGGTATATACTCATACAACAAAGGCAAGGCTTAAAAAAGTCTATGACCTGTATCATCCACACGCGGAAAAGAGAGAAAAGGATTAAGTATTATTCATCTCCATGCTCTATCTATAACGCCTCCGCCAAGCACGTCATGTCCTTCATCGTAAAATACAGCGCTCTGACCCGGAGAAATACCGGTTTCAGGTGAATCAAAGGTAACAATGAATTTTTCGTTGTTTCTCTTTACCCTGCAGGGGACGGGCCTCTGGGTTGACCTGCACTTGGCAAAGGCCGTTATCTCGTTGTCAATGACCTGTTTCATGTCATAACATCCCGTTGTCTCAAGACGGGAAATTAAAAGTTCATCCCTTGGCCCGGCAATTACCCTGTTTGATTTCTCGTCAAGCCCTGTAACATAAAGAGGGTGGGGGGCTGAAATTCCCATCCCCCTGCGCTGCCCGATTGTGTACCTGTAGATTCCATTATGTTTTCCCAGGACTTTTCCTGATGAATCGATTATATCTCCGGGGCCGGGAAGTTCCCCTGAGCAGCTTTCAAGGAAAGATATATAATCGTTATCAGGTATAAAGCATATCTCCTGGCTGTCAGGCTTGTCCCTGGTTATAATATTTTTTTCAGCGGCAATTTCCCGTATTCTCTCCTTCGTGAATTCCCCTATAGGGAATATAATGTCCGCGAGCTGTTCCTGGGAGAGCATATAAAGGAAATAGGACTGGTCTTTGGCCGGGTCAGGTGACATGGAAAGATAATACCTTACACCATTAAATTTTTTCAGAACGTAATGCCCTGTGGCAAGTTTTTCACACCCTGAATCTCTGGCTGCGTCAAGAAGTTCAGGAAATTTAACATACCTGTTGCATGCAACGCAGGGATTGGGTGTTCTCCCGGTAAGGTATTCTTTGCTGAAAGGTTTAATTACCTTTTCTTTGAAAATATTCATAAGGGGGATTTCTATAAGTCTGAATCCGAAATGATCAGCAACACTTCTGGCATCAGCAAGGGATCTGTTGTATATCTCATCATTCAGATCATTCCCGGGAAGAAACCTTGCTGTTATTCCTGTTATTTCATGCCCCTGTTCTTTAAGTAATACAGCGGCAACAGTTGAATCTATCCCTCCGCTCATGGCGACCGCAATCTTCATTCTTTTTCTCCGGTAAAAAGGAATCCCTGGAATGTGCACCTTCTGTTGAATTCATCTTCAATGGACTGTATCACGGTCCCCTTATGAAGGCCCCATCTCGGGAGGAGGAGTGTGTCCTCCATCCTGTCTCCGCTCAGCCTGTGAATAATAATGTCCGGGCGGAGCCGTTCAATGAAATCGCATACAGTTGAGACATACTCCTTCAGAGAAAGAAGATGAAATTTTTTTTCGTGATAGATACCTTCAAGAGGAGTACCCTTAATAATATGCAGGTGGTGGATTTTAACGCCCGCGACAGGAAGGGAGGATATCTCTTCAGCCGTTTTCATCATGTCGTGCCATGTCTCACCGGGAATTCCGAGTATAACATGTACGCATACAGGTATATTATATTCATTAATCAGGTTAAGGGCCTCTACGGTCTGTTTATGGGTATGCCCCCTGTTCAGGAACTCAAGGCTCCTGTCATGTTTTGTCTGCATCCCTATTTCAATCCAGAGTTCGAACCCGTCCCTTTTATAGCCGTTTATCAGTTCGACAATTTTCCTGTCAATGCAGTCCGGACGGGTCCCTATCATCAGCCCTGTTACACCTGGGAAGTCTACAGCTTCGTCATAGAATTTTTTCAGAAGTTCCGGATCGCCGTATGTGTTGGTAAATGCCTGAAAATAGGCAATGAATCTGGTGTCCTTTTCGGATCTCCGGAAGGTGTTTTTTGCATTGATCATCTGGTCTGTAATTGACTTAAGCCCCCCTGTTGCAGGTGAGGCTGAGCCATCCTCCGAACAGAAAACGCAGCCCATGGTGTCAAGGGTGCCGTCTCTATTCGGGCATGAGAGACCGGCGTCTATAGGGAGTTTTAATACACGGCATGAATGGGTAGAGGCCAGGTAATCGCCGAAAAAATTATACGGCTTACCTGACCATCTTCCGGGATTAAATTTCTTTTTTCCGTATTGTTTCTGCAAAATATGAATTCTTCAGGTACTGCTGGTTCTGGTATTTATGCGGATCAAGGTAGACCGCAGATACACGTTTTGCTTTAACTACACCAAGTTTTTTGTCAAGATTAACTATATATATTCCCGGTGTAAATTTAAAATCTTTTGTTTTTTTCCTCCAGACCCAGATTCTTCTTTTTCTTTTTTTTGAATACTTCCTGACCTTCTTCCAGTAGGTTTTTTTATAGTTTTTCATACTTTCACTTATAAGTTTAATATTCCTGTCATCCGCACCAAGGGATTCGGCAAGGGCGTGTTCAAGCTCCTCCTTGCTGCTAAGTGAAAGTATAAATGGTTTTGTTATTCTTGAAGGTGCAGCATATATTGCCTTTCTTGTACTGACTGTTTTAGGGCTCTTTTTCTTCGAACTGGTTATGGATTTTTTGCGGCTGCTCCTGTTGCCGTAAAGTGCAGCATTATATTTCTTTTTAATAGCAGAATACATTATATTTTTATCCAGGCTCCTTTTTGCCCTGACAAAATATGTACGAGCTTTTCTGTATTTCCTCTTCTTTTTGTATGCGAGACCTTTTTTGTAATATCGCTCTCCTTTTTTTACTCTTTTAATGATTTTGTCGTAATAGTTTATTGTGCTGCGTGTTCCTGAGTTTTTATAATATTTTTTCATGGCGTTTACTGCCGTAACAGCTCCTGAAACATCACCTTTTTTCATAAAAAGAATTGTCAGACGGGCAAGCTTGAGAAGTTCAATCCTTGCTCTGACGTTTTTTGGATTTCCCTTTAGTATGTTTCCTGAAATATCAATGCCGTAAATGTCATGAATTGTTTTCAGCAGCATTCTGTAATGCGAATTAACCATTCCGTCCATATAATAGGGGTCTCTCAGCTTTTCCTCTTCCCTGGGGTGGGAGATAAATCCGCATTCATAGATTACTGAAACCGGGAACAGTAGATAATAGGTAAAACGGTCATCTCCGACAGCTCCATATTCCCAGCCATTGGCTTTATAACCTTTAGCTTCTAGTGATTTTTTTATATTCAGGGCGTATTTTTTAGAAAATCCGCTGGCGTCGAACTTATTGTAAAGGGTAAGGAACCCTGAATATGACCCTTTGATATTTTTCAGCATTCTACGCCCGGAACAGTCTCTTATCATATGGATGCCGGGCATGTTTATAAGGCCATCCGCTTTCTGGAATACTGAAACATTATTCATGTGCATCTCAATAATCATAAAAGCATCTGAGTTATAGGCATTTTCTGTCACATTTCTGAATTTCATATAATGATAAGAATCGGTTCTGCCTTCAAGGACATCCATGTAGTAGGGGGCTGCGGAAATTTCAATGAATTTGTTTTGTTTCAGCAGGTTGTACAGTTTCCTGGAATATATGATAGAATACCATTCTTCCGGAAGTCCTGTAACACCGATCCTCTCTGTGGTAATGCCTCTCCATTCCCCGGTATTGTCTTTACCATGTGCCGGGCCGAAGTATATTGTTAACTTGCCGTTATTTTTAAGACGCTTGTAAAGTGAACCGTATACATCATCAACATAATTAATTATTTCGGCAGCTTCACTCTGGTTTTTAATGTCTGCTTTGCGAAGTACATTTTTTATAATACCAGTCTGATTTTTTTTTATCTCTGTTTTGGAGAAAAGTTCTGATGATGAAAAAATAAGTAGTATCAGAATTGATAGTGAAATCCTTTTCTTCATATGCCCCCGTTCTGCTTTTATTTTATATTTTTTATATTAATAAAGTCTGCTTTGAGATCGTTTTTTTCCAGATCAAAAAAATAGATGTTACTCTCAATACAGCTTTTTCCTGCTGCTATTACCCTGCCATACTTCTCAATAAGGGATTTAATTTTTACTGACGCATTTCTGTTGAAGGCGGGATTCAGCTCTTTATGCAGGTGCTTATATGCTTCGAGTTTGATCCTTTCATGAATTTCATTTTCAGGACTGTTTTTGCATTCTTCAAGGGTTATTATATAAACAACAGCACGGTACCGGCCTTCATCGAGCCATCCGGTTTTTTTGTATGATTCAGAAAGATTTTTTTCACGGTTAATGACAGGCAGGGTAGTTATATTATCTTTCTGCTTTTTTGAACAAAATTGAAGGGTGGCAAGTATGCATGTCAGAGCCATTACCAGTGCAAAATAAAACAGATGATTTTTCCTTTTCATGGGGTGCTCCGATTTTATATTATTAATTAATGTCTCTCCGCGAGACATTGTATTTGTCTGTATAGAACCCTGCTGTAACTTATATTGAACATCAGGTAATATAAGGAAGCATCTTATAGTATTATTATCGGAGAGGTATGAATATTATTGAGGAACAGTTTATATTAATTCTCTGAAAATTTTTTTTTAATCCCTTTATTGTGGATTCTGTAAATAAGAACAGCAGTATTATCAATGAGATAAAATTCCTGCTCAACTTTTCCCGATTCTGCATATCCCCGTGCAGTCTTTTTTATATCATCAGCATCATCTTTTACGGCTGTTCCCTGTTTTTCCCTGACAGAGGTGATGTAGGCAGCAATCTGTTTTTCAGCTTCTGCGTATATGTTTTCCCTGGCCTTAATGAAAGCACTTTCCCGTCTTTCATGCATTGTAATTGCTTCACGATCAGGTACCGCTTTAACCACAACCTGGAAGCAGTCTTCTCCCAGAGGGCCGGATGTGGTAAAATCAGACGCATATGGCTCTTTGAGTTTAATGCTGCTGCAGCCTGACAGGAGTATTATTACAGCAAAAAATACTCCTGCATAAAATAATTTCATTTAATTACCTTTTATAATATTCAGTATTGATCTTATTTTATCAGCGTCTCTGTGATTGGGGTTTATGGCAAGCACCTTTTCAAAGTGGTATGCCGCTTTCTGATTATCTTTTATATTTCTGTAGTAAATCATCCCCAGTTCTTCGTGCGCTTCTATATTGTTTTTTCTGATCTGAAGTGACTTTTCAAAGGAAGCCGCGGCTTTAGTGTAATTTGACTGGTCACGATAGGTAATGCCAAGATCAAAATAAGTTTTGTAATCAACAGGGTTAAGTTCAGAGGCGGTATTATACTCTTCAATGGCCCTGTCGTATATTTTCATCTCCCTGTAGGCATTGGCTAGATTGTAGTGTGCTTCATATGACCGGGGAGAAGATTCAACCCCTCTCCTCAGGACAGAAATGGCTTTTTCATGGAGTTTTTTCTCTGTATACAGCCTTCCGAGATTTATGTACGCCTTTGTATAGGAGGGATTGGCGCTTATTGCTTTTTCGTAACTTTCAATGGCCTTTATCTCATTATAAAGTCCTTCATGCGCTTTGCCTATTTCGTAATAGGATGCTGCGTCTCCTCCCCTTACCTGGGAAGCTTTATCAAACAGGGGGATTGCTTCTGAATAGTTCTTTTTGGCCTGATTTATAAGGCCGAGATTGAAATATGCCTGGTAGTGCTGCGGATCAAGCTGAATCGCCTTCTGATAAAAACTTGATGCGTTGCTGTAATTTTTCATTTCATGATAAGTCTCCCCCAGCTTGAAACTTGTTTCAGCGTTGTCAGGGCGCAATTCAAGGTCTTTGGAGAAGTTCTGTAACGCCGCACTGTAATTTTTAGTTTCAAGATAAAGGATGCCAAGGTTAAAATAGGCCCTGTCCATTTTAGGATCCAGTGAAACGGCTTTTTTGAAATCAGCTATAGCCCCGGATTTATTTTTCAGTTTGATTTTTGATAATCCTCTGGCGTAGAAAGCCTTTGCATTATCAGGTTCCTGTGCAACAGCCTTGCTGAATGACTGTATTGAGTCTTTGAACTGGCTTTTCATATACTGAATCAGGCCGATCCTGTAATGAGCATCGCCGTTTTTCGGGTTCACGGCAACGGACTCCCTGAAAGAACTCATGGCTTCAGGGTACATCTTGTTGTGGTAATAAAGCCTTCCCATCCAGTAGTGTGAATAGTCATCATTTTTATCAATTTCAGTGGCTTTTCTGTATGCCTTTATTGCGTCATTATATTCTTTATCCGATCTGTGTTTATCTCCAATTTCCCGCCATTTCTGAGCGTCTTTAGAAACATTGTTTGATCGGGTCTGGTTTGCTGATCCGGTATCATCAAGAGTTGTGTCGGAAATAACGTCCTGTTTCCCGGAAACAGTGTCGCTGCCGTTATCTGTCCGTACCGCAACTGCTGAATCCCTTTTTTTTCTTTCTTTGTCGAGTTCCCCCATTGTGGAGGCGTATTTATCTCTTAGAGCTTTATCTTTGCTGTTGTACTGAAGTGCTTTTTTGTAATAAGCTGCAGCATTGGCGTAGTCACCTCTGCTTGAGTAAATATCTCCCAGCCTCGCGGCCGATCGCCAGTCTGAAGAGTCGAGCGTAAGGGCCTTTTTGTATGCCTCTATGGCTCTGTCTGTATTCCCCAGCTTCAGTTCGCTGTCTCCCAGTCCGCGGTAATACTTACCGACTTTTGAATTGGCTGTAATGGCCTTTTTGAAATTACTGCGGGCATCTGAATTTTTTCCGTTTTTGAGGTACATTACTCCAAGGTTGTAATATCCTTCACCATCCGCAGGATTGTTTTTTATCCCCTGTTCAATGATGTCAAGCGCTCCCCTTAAATCGCCTTTTCTGTATTTCTGGTTTGCTATGTTTTTATAGCTTTCCTGATCCTGAGGATTAACCTTCTGTGCCTGCTTATATTCATTATAAGCCTTATTTGCCTCCTCCCTGTCGTCGTAGACATTTCCCAGTTTGTTATATGCGGAGGTGTAATAGGGCTTGTTCTTCTTGGCCAGTTCGAATATTTTTATTGCGTTTTCGTAATCACCTTTAAGGGCATAAGCGTGGCCCAGACCGTTAAGGGCGTTATAATTGCCGGGATCTATCTTAAGTATTTTTTTGTAATAATCTATGGCCCTGTCATAATCACCAAAGGACTTGTACAGCTCGGCAATTTTAAGCATTATATCGGTATTACCCTGATCCGTTGCCAGCAGGTCTTCATAAAGTGATATCTGCTTCAGTCTCAGATCGGATATTTCATCAGCAGGATTTGATTTGTGAAACACAAAAAACCAGATAAGGCCGGCCGCAAGTAGTGTTCCGGCAGCAATTGCCGCGTATTTTTTTCGGTTGTCATTGTAGTAATACATATTACCTCACTAATTATAGATCATCATCAAGATATATATCTTCCATGGTCTTTTTGGATTTTTTAGACTCATGGTCAGCCTTTTTGCTCTCGGTTCCCCGTTCTTTGGTGTCAAGTGTCGCGCCTCCAAGAAGCAGGGCCTCTTCTATTGAGATCTCGCTGTCTGCAGGCGGAATTTTAAAATTAGGGTCTTTCAGAAGCGCAATAACCCTCTTAATACTTTCATACTGGGGGTCCTCCGGTACTTCTTTAATAAAGGTCTCCCAGTATTCAATGGTTTTCTCCTTGTCCCTCATAATCATCAGATATGAGAGCCCGATATGATAATAAACTATCTTAAGCTTGCTGTCCAGGGCAAGAGCCCTGTTGTAATTTTCAATAGATTCTGCTCCCATCTTTTTGAAGTAGTATATCTGCCCGATTCTGAACCAGTTTTCGGCACCCCCGGGATTAAGGTCCAGAGCTTTCTTGTACAGGTTGAGGGCGCCGTCGTAGATCTGTTTCTTCAGAAGGATGTCTCCAAGATAAGAGTAGGCGAGGGCATTTTCAGGATCTTTTTTAATGACCTCCTGCAGGAGGAGTTCCGCCATTTCGAACTTTTTCTGGAAAAAGTACTTCTGGGCCTTGAGGAACGTTTCGTCCTCCCTGCTGTAACCTGAAACCGCTGTTAAAAGGAATATTAATGAGACAAGGAATGTAAGAATATCTTTCTTTTTCATGGTATTACTCCAGAATTATTCTTTTTATTCCGGCCTCTATAGACATCTCATCCGCAAGCTGATCGGAGTAGGGGTGCCTGTAAATAAAGGTATCTATTCCGCTGTTAATAAGCATTTTTGTACATATAGAACATGGCTGGTGGGTAATATAAATTTTCGCACCCTTTACTGATACTCCGTGATAGGCTGCCTGAATTATGGCATTCTGTTCGGCATGAAGCCCCCTGCAGAGTTCATGCCTTTCACCGCTCGGTACATTGTATTTCATTCTGAGGCATGTTTCTTCAGTGCAGTGCTCAATACCTGTAGGTGCGCCGTTATATCCTGTTGCCAGTATACGTTTGTCCTTTACTATTACTGCGCCGACGTTTCTTCTCAGGCATGTGGATCTGGTCGCAACGTCTTCTGCAATTTTCATAAAATAACTGTCCCACGAGGGTCTTTCTTTCATCATGTATCCTCAATTACGGTTGTTTTTTGAATTTCCACCCTTGAAAAAAGATAATTCAACTCCTTTTTATGACTTTTTTCAGTTGTATATGTTTCCGGGAATTGAGAATATTTGCAGGGCATAAACAGAGAAAGGAGGCTCAGTTCTGTTTCTCAAGCTGAGTTATGTCCCTGTTAAGCCTTTTGTATTCCATGCTCCCGGGTTTGAATGTCTTAATATACTCCCTGAAATATGAAAGCTGTTCGGTCCTCCACCTGTTTGAAGATGTTTCAGGTTTCATAAACCCCTCCTTTAATAGTACAGCTGGTCAGCTCCCCTTTATCTTTATGACAGGGGAACCATCTTGAAAGTTCTTAATTTCGCATGATTATTATCGGCAGAAAGGCCTTTTTTCTGAAGTATGAGACATAAAAGGTTATACGGTGTACTATGGCAATTAATGAAATGATTAACTGCTGTAATATACTGGCATTTCGAACGCATGTTGGAAATCTGGTTTTTTAAAGAGAGTAAGCATAAAAAGGGGCTGACCTAAAACAAGGTCAGCCTTTTTCTTTTAAAAAGTATGGT
>ERZ795048.741-NODE-741-length-33114-cov-9.276022_pt1 | contig 33114 bp, 36 predicted proteins | sample MGYA00375132_ERZ795048 | MGnify/ENA primary metagenome ERZ795048 (study PRJEB30177, sample SAMN05720225) | activated sludge metagenome | isolation source: Anaerobic digester | place: Hong Kong | collected 2014-12-17 ... | reverse complement strand
CTGCCTTCAGGTCTTCTTCAAGTGTGCCATCATCCGGCATGCAGTTGTTGTCATATAAGTCTACCAGATTCCAGTTTCTGCCTATGTCACAAAGTTCTTCAATAAGTTCTGGGATGTCGTCTCTGGTGGTGAGGATGAAGTGCGGAAGGTGGCATTTGCCGGAAAGTTCCCCTTCAGTGATGGACAGGATCATGCTCTTTAATGTTGATACGACCTGCTTGTAGTTTGAAGGCGTGAGGTGTTCCCATATTATACGTTTTCCTTTCGGGTTGCAGATCTTTGCGAAGGGTCCCTTGCCAAAACCGAGGTGAGATACAAGGTCACCCAGAACAGTCTTGAGTGTCTTGAAGAATGTATTCTTCAGATAATCATCCTGTATATTGATCACTGTGATGGGATCTTGGGCAGAGTAGCTTATGGCGGCACCGATTATTCTCTGAATTCTTCTTATGTTATCCATGTTGCCGCATGTCACTGTGGATATAAAGTGTGACCATTTTTCGGGCTGATGCGTTATGGAAGACCACTTTATTGGTGTTGAGAGGCTTATGAAGTCATTGTACTTGCCGTTGCTCAGGGATCCGTCAATAAGGTTTACTACGCCGTTTCTGCATGCGAGGAGCCTTGGGTTTCTGTCCCATTCTTCCCCGCTGATACCGAGGGAGTTTGGTCCTGAGGCTGCGAGCTCGAGTATCTCTTGTCGATACTGGATCGATGAATTGATATCATTGACACGTACTATGAGGTTTGCTCTCACCTGGTCTGCAAGCCTGGCTACATCCGGAAGTTTATTTTCTTTAGCCTCAACGCTTCGTTTTTCCTGCTGGTTCGCTTCATGGAGGTAAAGTGTTGCTAGAGTGTTGCCTACGGATGACAGGGCGATTCTTGTGATATCCTTTCTCCAGTGGTGCTGGTTCTGATCATAGATGTACCACTCGCCTGCTCTGTGGTCAAACCTCAGGCTGTTTCTGAATATTTTGGAGAAGAGAACAGCGTCACCTGTCTGGCCTTCTCTAATGGCATCAAAGATATCCATACCAGTAATGCTCTGGTTATTGATGGTGTATATGTTCGCTGGGTAGGTTTTATGTTCCCGGGAAGATTGATCAGTGTTGATTCTTGAATCCTTGTCGTTCATCCAGCCTCCGCGTTTATTTTGTATTATACATCCTGCATCAAATCTCTCGTTAATACAGTCTAGGTAAGCAGGCCTGTCAGAGTGTTTACAACAGGAAGCATGGCTTTCCCGAAGAGGCCGGTCACGATGAAGACGAGAACGACGATGAATGCGTATGGCTCAAACATGAGCCACTTTTTCAGAATATGATCCGGTAGGAGGCATTTCACGATATGTGATCCATCCAGGGGGGGCATAGGTATGAGGTTGAAAATGGCGAGGCTCAGGTTGATCTTGATCATGAGCATAAGCATGAGGAGCAGCGGGTGGAAGTATGTGTGTGTGAGGACAGGGGAAAGAGCCTGGTAAGCAGTTGCTGAGAGAAGGGCAAGGGCGATGTTTGATCCCGGACCGGCGAGTGCGACGATAAGCATTGCAGTTTTGGGTTTATCGAAGTTGCCCGGGTACACAGGGATAGGTTTGGCCCATCCGAATGACCTGGTGAGGAACAGAAGGGTTATGCCGACGATGTCCATGTGCCTGAACGGGTTAAGGGTAAGTCTCCTTGCCAGTTTGGGCGTAGGGTCTCCGAAGAGGTATGCCGAGTAGCCGTGGCAGAGCTCGTGTATGGTGAGCGAGAAGAGGATTGGCACGGTAAGCAGTGCTATTTGGACTAGGAAGTAAGCCGGTGATTTCATTGCCTGTGCATGGGCGGTGAGGAGGAAGTCATTCTCTGCCTGTATTCCTCATGGTAGGCATACCTGTTCCAGGCCGCGTCTTCGCGCCTTATCTTGCTGTATTCCGATTGATCTGTAATCCATGCCTGGAATGAGGACTCCCGAAAGGTTTTTCCGGGGACCATTCTGCATATCAGCAAGCATACTTTGCAAATGGTAAACTGATCATTGTGGAGCGCTTCGTAGAAGAACATCCTGCCGGCCTCTTTCGGAAAAGCGATCAATCGCTCCAGCTTATGGATGTGCTCGGTTAGTCTAAGGTTTTTCACCTGTTAAGGTTCCTCCTGGCTTTACTTATAGGCAATGTCTTGTGATACAGGACGCTGAGGGCTCTTCAATCGAGTCCAAATTTCTTCTTTATTTCGATTTTAAGAGGGGGGTGCTTGCAGATAGTACAATCTATCATTCCGTGCCTGCCCCCCTACCCTGCCGTTTAAATCATAAAAAACCCAAGGGGCAAAATCTGATGAAGGCAATCTCGGTTTATCGGACAACGAAGGTTTTCTCTGGGAGGAGAAGACTCTTTTAGATCTTTTTTCTCTTTTAGACCTTTCCGGATCGTAATCCCGCATGACAACTGCAATCACAAAGATAGTCAGTGCCTATTTCCTACATAACCGGGCGCCAAAGACTACAATAGCGGTGGGTAAAGCCTACTTGGGCAGCGTTTAAAACCTACAACTTGTCCTATGGGGCTTAAATCCTACAAAAGAAAGAAGGAATGTTGCATTCTTTTACCATTGCGTCTACCTTTTTCACTCGGGCAAGGAAACAGAACTATTCCGATTTCCTGCAGGGGTTAAAACCTACATAATGGACTATACGAAGACATTTTTATGAAAGTGGTTCACAATTGCTATGGGGCTTAAAGCCTACATTCAGTCGCTGATTAAAAGACCGCTGACTTTCTTGGGAATGAACCTCCTCTTCCTTGAAACACCTGCCACCCTTTTCAGGTTTATCCTGTCATGGATCTCTGTGCTGAATCCGCTGTCGGGCTCCAGATAGCCAGCGTTCGCAAGCTCTGCAAGGGCGGCCTTTATGGTCTTCCTGAGTTGTCTGGGACACCCATGTGTGTTGAGGTTGATGCATGTTGCCAGTGTGTACATATTGCCAGCCCAGAAATCCTTCTTGTGGCTCGACATGAACCTGTGGATCGCCTTGGCCGTTTGGCTGTTGAGAATGCTTCTTTCCGTGATGTCTATGTATGCACTTCGCTTTTCCATGTATCGCCAATAGAAGAATGGATTTATTGCGACATAGATCTCTACCCTTCCCTTCCCTGGTTTCTTCACTTTCCTGAACCTGGAGATCATGTTCGTAACTTCCTCTTCGTACGGCAACAGATTGCCCTGTTCGTTGGGCCTGTAAAAAACGATCTTGAATGTTGCAGCTGCAAGCAATTCAAGAGAATCGAACACGCGGGAATAGCTCCTTACATTCCTTGTGTCAGCGCTTCCCATGAAACTCAGAATGGGCAAGATCGGTCCCCAGTATGCAAGACTGGGCTTTTCGTCATTCCAGAGTGTCATCTGCCTGTACTTGGCAACATCCACCAGTGCCTGAAGAGCGAGGAACACATCCTCATCGAAAATGCTAAGCTTCGGGCCAGTGTAGAAGAGCTGACACCACCTGTCCGGCTCACCGATGGGAAAATTCCGAAGGAAGGGCCTGGTCCCCATGTCCTTCTTGCCCATGATATGAAACGGGCTGACACGGCAAAGATCCCTGGGAAGATTTGCAAGAGGTGAAAATTCCTTGGGCACAGATACCAGGTGCAAAGGTTGTTTTGCCAGAGACATGCTGATCTCCTGCTCAACTGACCAGAGAGCAAGAGTGGAAGCCAGATCATTGATTTGATCCTCTCTGCTGGGAGATGAAAGCACTCCCCTTGTAAAGTCCATGATGATGCGATCATGAAAACTTTCTGCCAGTTCCAAAAGTTGCTCGTCAGTCTTCCCAAGGATTTCTTTCTTTGCTTGGTCAATCCGTTTATGGAAGGTCTTGTCCGGGACTATCATTATGTTCCCTTTTTTGTTTTACTCGCCGGGATAATGATCACGAAATAAGACGGCAAGCACAGAGAAAGTAATAGCCCCTGGTTATTTTTTTGATTGAGGAGAAAACAACAACGCTGTTGTAGTTCTTTTCTCTAACTACTTAACAAATATATTTCTCCCGGGATATCATGTGTTATATCTTGTAGATACATGAGAAAATGACCCACTAATTAGGGTTTCAAAAGCCCATAAAACAGTGCTCATCCATAGAAAGAACCAGGAAATGGTGTGACTCTCAAAAAAACGTGTGCTGCCAGACTCGGCCCAGATCATCTTGAATTAAACAATGATATTGGTATTATATATGGATTTGATGATGATATTCACGTCTTAGGAGCAACACTGATTTTTGGGTTTTTGCACACCATTTAATGGGCTTTTATATGAGTGTATCTATCCGCCTATCCACCTTAAAACTACGCTTAACCCCATTTTGTGGGCTTTCTGGAATAACATAAGTCCTCCTCTGGGCTCATTGAAACCGCCCCATTTTTTGGGTTGTTAAGTGTGATCCAAGAGAAATATCGGTGTGTTGCAAGAAAAAGGCCCATAAAATGGTGTGAGCCTGATGATGGTGTTTGCATCCCCCTTCCCTGGTCAGGTTTGTAAAAGCCCAAAAAATAGTGCCTATTGAGCCTCGCACTATTTGTTGGGCTTTCGTGTTAGAATGCGAAGCAATATTCATTTGTTATGTTTAAAAGGCCCAAGATATAGTGTCTCTCTGAAGTTTGAAGATCTCGCCTCTCTTGATCATGTAGATTTAAGGAAAGCCCATAAAATAGTGCTATTGTATGACCCTGATTTTTGGTCTTTTCATGATATATAGCAAGATTCCATGCGGGATAGCACAGATTAAGATGAAATTAGCCTCCTCCGCGGCAATAATGAAAAGCCCAAAAAATGGTGTCCCTTAGATCGAATAAGATGCCCTGAATAATGGGCTTTTGCCTTGCAACACTATGAATATTTAGTTGAAATATCGGGAAGGCCCATAAAATAGTGTGATATTTCAGAAAGTGATCAAGGGTGCACCCTTCCTAACTATCAGATGTTTCAGTGATATTTAGATAAAAGACCCAAAAAATGGTGTAAGTGGGTTTTTCTCTTGTGCTACATTTTTCTCATATGTATAAGACAAGCATGGGATCAGAAGACCAAAATGTCAAATACGATCTCTTGCAAGTAGTTAAGTCTAATAAACTCATCGAGGCCAGGTATTCTCTTACCCTTCAGGAACAGCGCCTTTTGCTTTGGCTGCAGGCTCACGTCGACCCGGAGGACGAGGACTTCAAAGAAATACACCTTGATGTGCGTGATTTCTGCTCAATGGTTGGTGTCCGTGGGGGTGATTACTACGCAGAAATTAAAGACATCACCCTTGGGATGCTCGGAAAGACATTTGTGATCCCTGAAGACGACGGAGATCTCCAGGTCGGGTTCTTCAGCTCGGCAAAATACCTGGACAAGAAAGGCAAGGTAGCTATACGTTTTGACCCTAGCCTTAAACCATACCTCCTAGGTTTGAAGAAAGAGTACACAAAATATAAGCTCATCATCGTGGTTCAATTAAGAAGTATATACTCAGTAAGACTTTATGAGCTTCTTAAACAATATGAGTTTTTGGGAAACAGAAGATTTGAGATACCTGAGCTCAGGAGGCTTCTTGAGGTACCGCCGACACTATATCCAAGATATAGCAAATTCAAGGATGTCTGCCTTGTAAAACAGCTAGCCGAAATCAATCAAAAGACAGATTTAAGCATTACATATGAGGAAATTAAAAAGAACCAGAAGCATGTAGAAGCAATTGTATTCACTATAGAACCCAATAAGTCATATTTTAAAAAACATCAGAAAGAAATGGTCAGGGAGATCCCGGACTACATCACCGAGCTTATTCCCGATGCATACCTTTCCCAAGTTATCGGTATAGTCTATCAGTACATACTCAAAGAGGGCCCAGAATATGTAAAGCGGGCCATCGAGTACACCAACTCAATGAACTATGGAGACTACAGAAAGTATCTCAGCTCAGTCCTTGTACATAATTATGCGAAAGACTGGGATCCGAATCAACTTGAGCTCTTTTCCAAAGATGGCCTTAAAGCCCATGAAAAAGGGCTGAAGAAAACAGCAGAGGAAATAGCCAAAGCGAAAGAAAAAAGTGAGCTCAAACTCAAGCAAGCTTTTTCGGAAAAAGCCCTTGCCCTTGCCAAAGAAAAGCTGGTAGGCATGCCGGCGGAAGAAAGGGATGAACTGAAAAGGATTGTTATCAATGGAAATCCCGCACTCAAGAAAAAAGTAGACATAGAGCATTTCATGTTAATTCATCTGAAAGATGATATTGAAAGAGCCCTTATCGAACAAGTAATGACGATCCCAGAAAAAAACGGCAACAGTATCACCGCAGAATAACCCCCCTACCCTACCCGCAAAATCGTATTTTTGATAAGATAGTCGTTGACACCCAAGACACGTTTGAATATGTGCTATTACAATATTGTGAAACTGCTCAGGTCCATTGATGAGGAGTAAATGAAACGGGCAACGCTGAAAAGCACAGAAAAAAAAGTCGAACCCGCCCTCTTCTACCTTTCCCCCAAAAACGTGATCTTTCTGAACGACCTTGTCAACGAGCTCAAGCGGCGCCGCCGAGACGTGAATAAAAGCCAGGTCATCAGGTATACAATCGATATACTGGAGAAAGAAAAAACCCCCGCTGAGATCCTGGACGGCATCGACAAGCTGGAAATATAGAGGGAGAGTCTCAATGGTAAAGCGCAAGAAACCTTACGTCATTAGCTTCTCTAACAGGAAGGGTGGCTGCGGCAAATCCACAACCTGCGTAAACATGGCGGCCGCTCTCGCGGAACAACAGAAGAATGTCCTCGTCATAGACCTGGACCCCCAGACCGACGCAACGAAAGGGCTGCACAAAGGCCTCAAGAAATTCTTCCTCTCCTCCCGGGATTTCCTTGCAGGGACCTATCAGGGCAAGGATGTTACCTTTAAGGATGTCGCCCTGGAGAGAAGTCCTAACCTGAAAATAATCCCCGGTAGTGACCTTCTGAATGAATTCGAGGAAAACCTGGTTATCTATGCCCATGAGACAAAGAAGAATCCCATTGTTATTCTCAGGGAAAGAATCCAGGAAATCGAAGAACCTTTTGATTTCATACTTATCGACTGTCCTCCGGCTATAGGAACATTGACAAAAAATGCCCTCGTCGCATCCAATGCCGTGCTGATCCCGGGCATGGCCGACACCCTGAGCTTTGACGGAGCGAAAAGAGTCCTGAGAGTTATTAACGACATGATCAGGCCCCTGAACAAAGACATTCTGGTCCTGGGATATGTTCTTACAAGTTTCAGCGCTCGCGGTGTGTATGATAAGGAGCTACTGAGCCTCATCGAGAGCGACCACCCTGAACTTCTCATGAGGACCCAGATTCGGCAGGATAAAAAACTCAGAGAAGCATTCGCCATGGGAATGAGCATATGGGAATACAAACGTTACTCGAACGGAGCGCTCGATTACGAGAAGCTCCTATTCGAGGTACTGGTCAAAATTCAGAATGGAGGGGCACACCATGGCTAAAGCCAAGTTCGGCCTGAGAGAATCCGCAAGCGAGACAAAGCAGATATTCGATGTGAGCTCCGACACCCCGATTATCCATAACATAGATATCGAGAACATTGTCGCGAATCCCAACCAGCCACGCAAGATATTCGATGATGCAAGCATCAAGGAACTCGCGGATACCATAAAGGCAAAAGGCCTTCTGAATCCCTGTACGGTAAGACAGAGGGGAGACAAGTATGAGATCGTGGCTGGTGAAAGGCGTTACCGGGCATGTATCATCGCGGGCTTTACCAGAATACCCTGTTTTGTGAAGATACTTTCTGATAGTGAGGCCTTTCAGGAAAGCCTGATCGAGAATTTGCAAAGGGAAGACCTCAATCCTTTTGATGAGGCAGAAGGGTATCAGAGACTCAAAGAAGATTTTGGGATGACCCATGAACAGATCGCGCGAGCAGTAGGGAAAACAAGGTCCTCGATAACTCAAACAATGTCGGTAATCAAACTGCCCGTGCGGGTTCGCGAAAATTGTCAGCGCGCTGACATTTCAAAGAGAAACCTGGTGGAAATAGCGAAGGCATCTTCCGAAGATGAAATGCTTGGTCTCGTAGAAAAGCTCACCGCAGGTGTTTTTAAAACAGATCAGTTAAGAAAATCGGTGGGTAAAAAGAGCGGCCGGAAAAAGGATAAGCCTCTGACATTTAAGGCAATTTACAAGCATACCGAATCATACGGGGCATATCTCATGCGTTTCAGCAAGGATGGCATCTCAAATCTTTCTCCTGACAGAAAGAAGGAGCTCAAAGAGAAAATCCTTGCGAACAGAGAGCTTGAAGACGAGCTGCTGGGAAAACTCTAAAATGCAAGGGTAGGGCAGGTAACCCGGATCTTCGTAAGCTCCAGGAGAACCAGACTGCTCGAAATAATCACCTGAAAAACCACTCGTAATCAGATTCAATGGGGTTGCCGATTTTCCAACATGATGGTGGGCCCAACATTGGTTAATCCCCGGCATATTAAAGACGGCATGAAACCATAGAAGCTCTCCGGCTCATAGTTTCTCGCAGGCAAAGTCTCCGGAAAAAATAACCTGCCCGAGTGTAGTCATTCAAAAAAGCGACAATCTCAAGATGATTCTATGTGTCCCTACCATATACAGTGATGAACATACTCGATCTTCTTATTCAGGACGGAGCCACACCACGAAAGAAGACTTCTGCTGGCGGGAAAGAAGAGTGGTGCTCGAATCATCCCGGTTGTGCAGCACCGGGGAAAAACGAGGACAGGCTTCAGATATGGCCAGGAGAAGGTCGGAACAGGGCAGGAAGGGCCTGGTGCAGACAATGCAAGTGGCGAGGGGACGCAATCAGCTATCTGATCGATGTCCGTAAAAAGACATACGTCGAGGCTTGCCAGATCATTGGCATGAGCGCCGGAAATCGCAAGAACGTACATCGGGACAATAAGCATCCTCCAATCTCGCGGCCTCAGTCATGGAAACCAAAAGTGTATCAATTGCCCCTTGATCTGTGGCGAGAGAAAGCCTCGGTGTTTCTTGAAAATTGTGTGACATTTCTGGATACGCCAGGGCTCGAAATTCTTCGGTATCTCAGGGAAGAACGCTTTCTGAAGATGGATACTATCCGAAAACACAGGCTAGGTTACAACGATCGGGATATGTGGCTTTCCAGGGAAGAATGGGGTCTGCCCAAAGAGCTCAAAGTGATCAGCGAAACGGAAATCAGGGAGAAGAAGCTTTGGCTGCCGGCGGGTATCGTGATTCCCTACTATCCGGATGGAAGTATCGCAAGGATCAGGATCCGGAGGAAGGAGGGAGACCCCCCGTATTATTTTGTTCCCGGCTCGTCCCCGGCGCCCATGGTTATTGACAATGGAAAGCTCAGCTCTGTGATCGTAGAGAGTGAACTGGACGGGATTCTCCTTGACCAGGAAGTTTTCGACCTGGTGAATATCATTGCTCTTGGCAACGCCCAGACAAGGCCTGATAAGTCCGCAATGGATGTTCTGAAGAGGGTAGGGGGGGCAATACTCAATTGTCTTGATAGCGATGAGGCGGGAGCCAACGAAGCATGGAGTTGGTGGAACGAGAACATCCATGGAAGCAAGAGATGGCCGGTACCAGTTGGCAAGGATCCGACTGACCTGATGAAGGAGGGACCCAACAGAGTAAGGGCTTGGATCATGGCTGGCCTGGGCATTCGGATCGAGGAGCTGGAAAGATTCAAGGATGAGCCAAAAGAATCCATTGATGGTATCGGCAGGATATATACTGATACTACTGGGGAATTGAGGAAGTTTCATGCTGCCACCTATGAAGAAGGACGGCTCTTTGATCGTGTAAGAAAGTACATGAGGGGAAAGAGGTACAAGGTACGGTACGAGCCAGTCACTGTGGACGTTGATGACAAGAGCAGGGGGATCTACGTTTTCTTTCTTGCAGAGGCTCGGCTGGCCCTGAAAGTTACTGTTGCTCCATCTGAAGGGTATCGGGTTGAAGGATTGGGATTATCAGTCGCAGCCCCTGACAAACTGGTGAATGTGTTAGAGGAGCTGGCCTTACGTCAGGAGCTTACCTTTGTGAGGGATAGCCTGAAGGGAGGTTGGAGACTCACACACTTATATCCAGTAAGCATTGAAAGCAAAAATGCACTTCTCAGGACAATTGAAAAGATCAGACGATTCGTTATGGTGGCAGGGGAGCTCTGGGTCTAGACCCATATTATTTTCAATTGGAAAATAAATGATTGACAATAGCAATAAATAAGGTGATTTATTGTCATGAGAGATAACTGTTATGGGTTGTCGATTACAAGGAGGTGATCATGAGAACAGCGCTTTCTGAGAACAATGCAAGGATTAAGATAGATTCTATCATATTTGATTCCAGCATTTATCCGCGGGATCTTGAGCAGCATCCGGAGACCGAAGCCGAGATAGCGCGATTTGCAGATCTTATCATGGAGGGTGCTCAGTTCCCGCAGGTCGAAGTGGATCAGAAGTGCAGACTTCTCGATGGGTATAAAAGGTGGAAAGCACATCTCAGGGCACGGAGAAAAGAAATTGAGGTCATTTTCTGTCCGGTCAGCAGCGATTATGAAGCATTCCTGATAGCATGCGAGAGAAATGCCAAGCATGGCATGCAGTTTACCCGCCAAGAACGTAAAACAGCAGCTATACGGCTCTACGAAGAAAAATGCAGGGAGAAGGGTGAGTTCGAGCTTCTCGGCGCAGAGGATAAGAAAGAGATCGCGGGGGCAACGGGGCTATCGATACGTACCATCGAAAGGGAGACCAAGGAGTTCCGCAACGGGATCCGTGAAAAAAGGAATGAGGTAATCCTTTCCCATGTAGAGGGGAAGGAACTTTCGTTGAGAAAGACAGCAGGCATCATGGGGCTCACACACAGAAGCGTGAGTATAATCTTGAAAAATAAAACTCAGGCGAATACTTACCGACAGATGACGGAGAGTAGCCAGGGGGGATCAGGGCCTTCCTCCGAGAAGCTACTGGAGGAAATGGAGAGATTCGGGATGCCGAAGGATATCTTCAATGAGAAGATAAGCAGGCTCGAAAGCACAGTAAAGACATATAAGCGTGTACGTTCTGACATATACGACGAGGTGTTTGCCCTCCTTGAGCACGTGAAGGACAAGGAGGCAATACACGAGATCTACAATATGATCGCACCGCTGGTCCAGCAGGACAGGGAGTACGCCAAGGTTTTCCATTCCAAGGTTAACCTCGGCGAGAACGTGGAGAATCTTGCCGCCCACAGGAGTGAGGCGGCATCGAATTGACTTATGTATTCAAACATCTACCAGGGCGTGGGCCTTGCTCGTGCCACACACCATTTTGATGCACAAACAATATCAGTAAAAACAACATAAAGGCATGATGGATCTATATAATGTTTTCAGATTGAATAGAAATGGATTGACACACCCCTTGTTATCAAAGTACTTGAATCATGAAATATAAGAAATGGTGTCCCATGGGGAGGAGAGATGACATTTCCTGAATACGTGGCGGAGCTCAAGAGGAATAAGGTAAGGCAGTACCAGATTGCCAAGGAGCTTAAAATAACGCCGGGGCATCTGACCAATATCCTCAAGGGAAAGAGGAAGATCGATACCAATCTTGCTCAGTTCATCGAGGACTGGTCTGATCATAAGGTTTCTTTTGCGGAATGCCTGCGTACAACCGCGACGTTCACAATGAAAGAGCTGCCTAAGTCCGCTGGCGACGAAAGTTTCGGGACGCCGTACAAATCGGACGAGAGTTGTGCCCAGTCTCTCAGGGAAGCAGGATATGAGACGGATAGCGGCAAGGGTTCTGCTCTGTAACTTCATCTGCTGTCTGTTCTTCCTGGGGACGGCCCATGGTGGGGATGAATATTGCTTTTACCAGGCCGGCCGTTTCTACAATATTTCCCCTGATCTTCTTCGCGCGATAAGCAAGGTTGAAAGTAGTCTTAATCCTTTTGCGCTGAATCTCAACAATGGCAACGGCTCCATTGATGTATGCCACATGCAGGTCAACTCCTGCTGGAAAGATACAATCGGATCAGGATGGGACTATCTCGGCAACCCTTGCTACTGCACATACTGGGGAGCCTACATACTCAGCCTTTGCATAACCCGTTATGGTCAAACGTGGGATGCAGTGAGCTGTTACAATTCCAATAAGGCCCTGTATGAACTGGAAGGTGAAAAGCTCGAAAAGGTCCGTGGATATGTCATCAAAGTGGCCAGGGAGGTCAAAATGATCAAGGAGATGCAGCAATGAAAATCCATGACGCCATACGGGAAATTACAAAGCATTACGGCATCGAGATTGATGATGCTGAGGTCAAGAAGATCGCGAACTGGGTACTGTACAAGTTTTCCAAGATGGCCCCACCGAGAGAGAGCTGGGAAAACTGGAAGGAAGAGTGCCATAACATAGCATGTGCAGCTTTGGTGGAAGCAGCGGCCAAATATAATCCATACGCAAAGCCCAGGATAAAGGACGAATGTGAGCAGGAGGATAGCGAACTATTGGATGACAGCGGACAAGATGAAGCGGCCGAGAGAAAGGTTCCGTTCCGGTACTGGGCCTATGAGAATCTGCAGCGAAGGTTTGTTGAGAACTGGAAGCCCGATTTTACTTTGAAGGACATCGAGGTGGAGATCCAGCCGCAGGATATGCATTATGTGATGACACTTCTCAATCTTGCGGCCCTTGTCACCATCGAGTCAATTGATTGGCTTACGGTGGTTTTGAATACCAAGAGGCTCAATGAGCTCAACAAGTTCCTGGAGAAGAATTACTTTTGGAACAGAGCCAAGTTTGTCAAACGTAAAGGCAGAAAATCGATATATCTCCAGGTAAAGAAGGAAGGGGAGGCGCTCTGCCTGAAGGGAGAGTGCCGCAGAGTGGTTGACTGCTCATCTGACGTGAGCGACGAGCACAGAGACATGTCTCTCAGGAGCAACTATGAAGACGCGGAGGAGATCGAGACCCACACCGACGAGATCGATGACGTCACGAAGCTTGATCTTCTCATCAAGCTGCACAAGCTTCCACGGCAGCATCGTCGAGTAATTCTTAACTGGTTTGGTCTGTACGAATACAAACCCAAGAACGCAACAGAGATAGCGGAGCTTATCGGGTATACACCAACGACGGTGCATATTCTCAAGCAAGAGGCTTTGACAGCGCTCAGCAACATGTGAGCACCATGTTCTATCATTTTCAATACTCCAGGGGGAACGAGAGATGGAATCAGATAAGCTTGATGATGGATCACAGCTGGATATCATCCTCAGGGGAGCTGTAGGAGATCATTGCCTTGAGCGTTACGAGACGGTGAAGAAGGCCTTGAAGGCCAGCAGGGATATTGGCGACCGGGCTTTGGAGAATTGCACTGAGCAGGAAAAGGATGCTGTGGCGAAGTTGCTCATTGATCATGCCGTCATCACACCTCTTGAAGGGGCTGAGGAGGTTCTTCATAAGATGAAGGACAGAATATCGCCGGCATTGAAGTCCTCTGTGATGAACAAGCTCAGCCAAGTCATATTCGTCCTGAGCAGCAAAGATGGAAAGCAATAGCTCTGCATCATGGAAATTGTTGGCGGTGCCTGGAAGAGGAAAAATTACACCGGAGAATATCTTTCTGTACGTCTGGACCGTGGCTACAACGGGGCACAGAATGTCATGGTTTTCCCGAATGGGGATGAATTCAGGGTGGTTCTGCCCCTTTCTCCCGGAAAGTATATCGAAGTGGGAACAGGAGTTAAGAGAGAGAAACCAGATGGCTCGCATCATTTTGAGCTCACATTGCTGAGGGGCCTTGATGGGGATCCTATCAAGGTTTTTCTTCTCCCGAACAAGCGCATAGAGGGAGATGAAAAGCGCGGATCTTCTAGGGAGCCTGACTACAACGTGTGCAGGAGGCATAAAGTAGTTAAAGGGTAGGGGGAGGGCATTCTCTACCTGAGAGCCACTTTTTTCTGAAATGGGGCAGTTGTTGCAGGACTGATCCGCTGGACCTTGATAATGATCACCTCTCCCAGTTCTTGAGACACTTCACGTATGACCTTTTTATTCAGATACACATCTGAACTGACGTAGCTCTTTACGCCAGGATATCGTTTAAGGCATGTGAAGTTTCCCCAGGGCACCTTTTCTCTGAGAATAGCAGCGGGAAGATTTCTTGCGTTTCTACTGATGCGGATTGTCCCTTTCCGATAAATACCCTGCATGTAGAACCACTTGAGTTGTCCCTGGACATACCTCTCGTTTGAGATAAAGTGATGTTTTTGCATAAATCCTATTTGGCTGCCCAGGTCCACGTCAACTAGAGCATTTGTAGCCCTTATGATGATCCCTTCTCTGGCTGTGTATTTGTAAGAACGCCAGTAGTTGTATCTTTGGCTCACCTCGTGGGATTTGATAAATTCAGGTAGCAGCTGTTTTACCTGAAGAATGAGCCACTTGGGGATTTTGTTTATCGAAAGATCACGTTCTTCAAATCTCGAACTCAGGGATATGTTAACATCTCCTGATTCTGCGTTGATAATCACGGTCGTCTCGACATGGTAACCGTAATATCTGCTTATTGCGATCTCCAGGCAATCCTCCAAGGCGTGGCAGATATTGAGGGTTGAGACCCCCCTCTCTTTTGACACCTTCTCCAGAAGTTCCGGGATCCATCTGTGATCATGGCCGTTCATGTCCATCCTATTTATTCGTAATAGGTCATCTTCGGTCAGGGGGCGTGAATGTCAGGCTGGCTTCTGAAGCATCTTGCAAGTGCGAGCGCGTCGTTCAGGGCATGGGCGGAGGATTTTCGCAGGCGCCACAGGATCATCATGTTCTTCATAAATTCTGTGTCTTGGCTTCTGTTTTCCGTGTTCGGTGTCTTTTCAGGCATATTTCAGATGCTATTCGGCAATATTCTTGTGCTCCTGTTTATAGTCGTGATCGGGGGCACCTTGCTTGCCGGAACAATCTTTGAGGATATGATCCGGATGTATGACCCGACATTTTCGGGGCCCCTGCTCATAAGTTCTGTAGTGCTGATAGGCGGTCTTGTGTACGCCATCATCGAACGGAACATCATAATCGGCATTTTTGCTGTCATAGTGTCCATGACTGTGCCTTTGGTGCACGAATACATACGCATGTACGGCTCAAATATCGTGCAGGCTTTGTTGGGAGGGTAGGGGATGTTTTTCAAAAGCAAGGAGATAGTAAGCATACCGTGTTCGAGCACAGCATATCTCTATGGCTACAGAATCGAGAAGACACTTGGCCTCGTGCAGATGGTTGTCGCACCGTCCGCTGGAATAATCTCCGACTGGCTTGCAAGGTGGGCAGATATTTTCGGTGCCCGAGCGGAGTCCTATGAGGACAAATTCACGGCTCCGCTCGCTTTGGCTGTACAGACCATAAAAAAGCGGGTTGTCAACCTGGGAGGGAACGGGCTTGTAGGTGTACACCATGCAGCGGTTGCTCCTCCCGGGGATCAGTCGGTGATTCTGTATTCCATCATGGGTACTGCGGTCCTGTGCAGGAATGAGGAGACTGGCAAACTGCCATACATCGAGGAAGTGTTCGTCGAGAAGCATGTACCTTGCACGACGTTCCAGTCTTCTTCCGAACCAGCAACGAGAAAGGGCGATGACCTGACAGATAGTGCGTATGGGCCTGATGAAAGTTCTTGCAAGGCCGAGCAGGCATCGTCGAGCAAGGCACCATATGATTACTCAAAGATGGGGCCATCATCAAGATCGAAAGGGTAACCGAGCATGTCCAAGGGAGCTGGTGGAGGCGAGGGCATAACCCCTATCAACCAGAACGATCAGGGGGTCAAAACAAAGATTCACAGCCTCATTGAGGCAATCACCATTATTGAACGGTATTATTACTTCGAAAAGAAAGGGAACAACATATCGCCACATCTCCTGGCCCTGGATGGGTCTCTGGCTTTTTTCAATGTCGGATATTTCGCTGCCATACGAGAAGGACTTTTCTTCCTTTTTTGCGTTCTTCTGAGTCTTCCCTTCCAGGTAGATCCCTGGCTCATGGAAAAGGCCGGCAAGGTCCTCCCCATGTTGGGTAGTCCAAGGATTTTATGGTGGCTTAACGTGGTTCCGGTAGGAATCTACACGGTCATATATTCCTATCTTGCAAGGTTCTACCACGTTTCCATGAAAGAAAAGTCCATCACGAAGAGGGCCATCGATTCCTTGCTGGTGGGAAGACTCACAGGGCTTTTCAGCAAGGCTTTGATCCTGTTTTTCGTGTTCGTTGGCCTGTCGAACCATATTCACCCCGAATGGATATGGAAATACTCGAGGTTCTTCGGAGAAGCTGCCAGGATGAGAATCTACACGATCGTAATGGAGATGAAGCCCGCCCTGTTCAAGTGGGCTTTTGAGTCATGGAGTATCTTCTTCATGGGAGTGTGCATCATGTTCATGCTGATCTGGGGAGCTGCGTGGAAACGGCGCATTAGGGCCCACATGAACAAGAGGAGATGGGAGTCGGACAAGCCGAGATTCAGCCTCATCAAAGCAATCAGGAAGGCAATATCACTCAAGAGAAAGATAGACATCGGCATAGGAAAATCCATAGAGGATGAAGGGTACATCCCCAACGACTTCAGTGTTCTTTATGATCTGGAGCTCTTAGACAGCTACCGTAATTCGCACCTCATGGTGAACGGCACGACACGGGTAGGAAAGTCTGTTTTTCTTGGGCATCTCGCCTGCCAGGATATTGAGGCCGGCAACTCGGTAGTAATTTGTGATCCTAAGGGCGACATTCCCTTGCTGACGACCATTGTTCAGAAGGCGGATGAGTGTGGTCGGTTGGACGATCTCATAGTGGTCTCGCCTATTTTCCCCGAGTTGTCTGCCAGGATTGATCCTCTGGCATACACTTATGTGACGGAAGAACGCGTGAACCATCTGGTAGCGGCTCTCGACACAAAGGATGGCAAGTCGGAAGTGTTCTTTCTCAATGTGGCGTATGAAGTATGTTTTGCGATCGTAAACGGTCTTGAGATCCTGGAGGATTATGGCGCTTACACCAATGTGATCAACATATCTACGGTCAACTCGTTTTGCACGTATGCGGACCTTGAACGCTTGAGGGATGAGCTTTTAATCATTTTACACCATGCCCCTGAACGGATCAAGGAGGCTATCGACGCTATCAACAGGATTCTCACGAGCCCGGCTGGCTATTTTGCCGAGGTCAGCAATTCCCTGAGAACGGTGCTTATGGCCATGAGCATGGGCATTGTGGGCAAGATCATCGGAAAGGCCGACAGCAACGAGTTTGTGAGGAGACTTGAGCGGAACAAGCCGGTCATTTTGGTCGTGCAGACCGGGTCGATGATCACGAAGAGGACGGCCCACATGGTTGCCAGGACCATAGTTTCGATGATCCAGTCTCATGTTGCACGGCGGCTGGCTGTTGGAAAGAAATGTACACCGAAATTGTGCCTATACCTGGATGAGGCTGCCAAGATCATGTACCCCGGCATCCAGGATATGTTCTCCATGGCGGGTGCCGCCGACTGTTATCTCCACGTGTTCACTCAGTCCATGGCCCAGTACGTGGAGGAGATAGGTGAAGATGCTACACGGAGCATCATGGATTGCACCAACACGAAGATATACATGAGGCTTGTCGACAACGATACGTGTGACTACGTGTCCGACACTGGCGGGACGATTGCTCGGTTCGATCAGATCATATCATCCACAGGATCAGTAACGGTGAGGGAGGTTGAGAAGGAGCGGATAAAGCCGGAGCATGTCCGAAAACTTCAGAAAAGGGAGATCTTTATGTTTTCATATGACGGCATGTTCCATGGGAAAACTGCAGCATGCAGGGTACCTGGGGCAGATGAGCTGATCAGGTATCCGGAAGTTGATGTATCATGATGGAGATCTACCTGTATGCCGCACTTGGTTTTGCCGTTTTCCTGGTGGTTCTTTTTATGCCTTGGGGCCGTCTTCTTAACAGGCAGGGATCAAGGTCTGAGGGCGAGGCAGACGAGCTGTTTCAGGATGTTCCTGCCATGCCCGGAGAGAAGGTACGGTACCGGAAGGGCATAGCTCTTGAGGAACTCTCTCACATCTGGAGGTCAACCGATTCGGATATTATAACGAGAGAGGTAGGGGGTCTTGAGATCAGTCCTCTGCAGCTGACGCTGGTAAACGAGGGAGATGACCAGGGAGAAGGGCAATCTTCACAGGAAAAGGATAGTAGCGCTTCGGAAGAGGGGAAGGGGGTAGATACATCTGCGGGTAAGCAGGCCGGGGATACAGGTGAAAATGAAACAGCCGAGCCCGCCAATAAGGGCGGCATGTCGGAGAACAAGCCCAATGTGTCTCCTCTGGTGATCACTGAATCCCCAGGGACATGGCGGCACCAGGATACGACAGACTTTTATAATCAGTATATCAAAGCGAATGAAAAGCTTTTCAGAAACACGTTTATTTATGATCCTATCATGAAGCTCTTGAACGAACTGGATCAGTACGGAGATTGTCCATCCATTGTCGGATTCACATTTGATACGGAGTTTGAAGACCTCAAGACCCTCTATGACATTCTCAGGACGGTTAAGCTCAGAGAGCATGCCCTGAACACGACAAGGCAACTTATTGCATATTCCCAGAATGTAGAGGGAAGGGACAAAGGGTTATCGAACGGGAAGATGATCCTGACAGGGCTGGCCCATGACATCGGCAAGATTCCCAGGATGAGGGCTGATATCAAAAAGTACAATTCTGCAGACCATGCGCACATTTCCTGGAACTACCTGAAGGCTATGCTGAACCCTGACCTCTCGTATGCGGCAGAGGTCCTTGATGCCGTCAGGGATCATCACCTGAGGCAATGGCAGATAAAAGCTCCATGGACCAGGGCTCTACAGATTGCGGATAGGGCGGCCCGGGAAAGGGAACTCATGCAGGCAGGCAACGAAGGTGCGGTGCCTTTCCTCGAGTTGCTGAACAGACAGGATGAAGAGAATGGGAACGGAAAAAATAAAAAGAAGGGCCGGGTGCCTCAGGAGATGAACATATCCTGGTTCGACATAGACGATTTGTTGAAATGGCTTGAGCCGCAGATCAATTCAAGGGATACGACCAAGCCCCAAACGTTCTCGATGAGGGATGGCATAGTCTATGTGATGACTGCAAGACTATCTCACAGGGTTTTCGAAGAGGCGGAAAGAAAGGGCATACATGAAGTTGTCGCCAATGCAGCCAGCAAGGACTTTAGGAGAGACATCGAGTTGTCCGTTACGAACCAGCTGAGGAAGAGGGGATTTATTCCCGGATATGTGAAGCCGACGTATGTAGGGGGGAATCACCAACTGCTGGGCAAGGACGGCGAGCTTGCGAGGGGACTTTATACCCCTATCAGGTTTGAGGCCTTTGCCAAGGAGCTTTCCGAGCTTGAGGACAGGAAACTGAAGGCCCATGATCTTCAGAAGATCAAATCCGTGAAACCATTGTTCGGCGATGGTTGCTGACCGGCCTATAAATACAATTACAACCATACAGGAGGTTTTACATGGATCAAAGGAGGGATAAACCAAACAACAGGCAGAGGATGGATGTACCTGACACGTTCACATGCGCCATAGACAAATCGCTCCCGCCCTGGATGAGGCAGCAGATTTTCAGGAATCTTCAGCGTGTATCCAAGGACCCGGATTGCTTCGCGATCAGCTGCAGGGCTCCTGAAACGAAGATATGGGCGGAACTGGCATTCAATGTCGACAGGCTGTATGCCAAGGGCTTGCGCAATCTTTTCATCAAACTGAACGACAGTGAGGAGAACCACCCGTACCAAGTCCTTAAGAGGGCACACCAGCATGCCATTGAAGCGGGAAAGAACATCAAGGAGGCCTGTAGTCTGTTGAATGTCAGGTACCGGGATCCCCGGGGCCTTCGTGACGTTGTAAAGGATGAGAATCCGGAAGGTCAGGTTGAGGACAAAGGAGATGGTGGAACCGTGATCGATCTGGCGGAAGGACCTCAACGGAAAAGCCAGAAGAAGGCGGCAAGTGCAGGATAGTGTCATGGCCAGGGTAACAGCCAAGTACTTGCCCTTTGCAATATGCATGGGAGGTGTTTTTTACACGGCATCGGAGACCGTTTTGAAGTTGCTGGGCACAAGCATATGTGGATCCCAGGGCTGCAATGTCGTGTCTTCATTCGCCCGGTATGGTGATGTTCCAGTACTGTTCATGGGGGTATCTTTTTTTGTCGTGATGGCGGCATTCACGCTGCTTGTTGCATCAGGAAGGGAAAACTTGGGCGTGAGGTTCTTTGGCAGGCAGGTGCGGATTAACCTCCATATGGCGGTCATGGTGATGATCATGGCCGCCTGTGCTGCGGAGGGATATCTTGTTGGTTTTCAGTTGTATTCTGCCGCCGCAATCTGCTCGTACTGCATGGGGATGCTCGCTTTGGTAATCGTGACCATGGTCACATATGCGTTTGTCCATGGCAGGCTTGTCATTCTTTCTGGCGTTTTGACATTCTGCGCTGTCCTTGTGGTGACCTCGTTGATTAATCCGGTGGGCAGGGCAGTGAACCTTGATGAAGTATCCGTGGAGAAAATCACCAGAGGGAAGCCTGGGCATACTTACTACCTGATATATGGTGCCGATTGCAGGCATTGTGAGAAGGTCATTGATTATTGCAGGAAGAACCTCAACGACGACTTCTGTGTAGCCTTGTGTCCTATGGAGAGATGCCGTGCTGTCCTTGAATCGCTGAATGTTCGTGAAGTTCCTGTGTTGCTTGCCGACCGCGGGAGGCGCAAGGAGATCATCACGGGAGAGGGCGAGATACTGAATTACCTTGGATACCGGGAACCACTCGATACATTTTTACTAAGCACCCCGATGGTACGTGCCTTGTCGGGGCATGCAGACACATGTGCTGCTGGAAGGGTTTGTGCCGAATGAACGCTCAGGAAATTTCGAAGTATAAGCGGCTTGCCGCTGACGCTGTGAACCGCAAGCTCAGCATGAGGGACATGGTTATCTTCCCAGTGGAGATTCTCAAAGAGATAGGTTGCATCAGCCCTGAGATATTCGGTCAGTGGCGCAGAGGGGAGGTGGAAACCCTTGAGAATGCTTTCAGCGTTCCCATCGAGGTTGTTCGTGAAATCGTCTTTTTCATACGCAACCTTGTGTGTCGTTATGACATAGCGAGGCTTCGGTACAGCAAGAGATCGGCAGTGGACAATACCAAGACGCTTTTGCTTACCAGGCGGCGCAGTCTCGGCAAATGGCTGTCCGAAGGATTCTATGTCCACATGAAGGCTACAGGACCTCAGCTGAAGGGTCTCAGAAATGCTGCAAGGAAGCGAAGAGAGGAACAGCGAAGAGAACAGAAAGGCTACGCATCACCAATCAATAGGGATGATGTGATTGATGTAGGGGAAACACTGCATGATAGGGATGCTTCACGAAGACCCGCCAGGGAACTGGAAGGTGACCAGAGGATACTGGGAATTGCAGTGAACGATTGATTTCATCCAAGGAGCCAGGGGAGGAACCATGTTTTTATCTGACATGATAGTGGAGACAGCGCTTTTTGTGGTCAGCTGTTTTTTTGTAGGCATCGGTGTCGGCGCCCTGTTGAGGGCCTCTGTGCTTGCGACGGTCAGGGTGATTGCGAGAATGAAAGCTCGTATCCCTGCTGTTCAGGGGTTGATGGTACCTGAAGCAGAAGAAGTGACAGTCCGGGAATAAATAAACGCATTCTCTCGTCCAATATCCTGAAGTACTCCGGCTTGAGTTTCATGGTAATCCCGCTCGCCCCCTGCCAGGGAAACTGGAAGCGAAAGCCGGATATTTTTATAATTCTGGTTGACCTAGACGGCCTTTCTGCCTATAATTCCGGTCATATTATATCCTTCATCGCATTTGCGATGATTGAGCCGGCCAGACCGGAACAACGTCAGGCAGCGCAGCTGCCCACGATAGACAGGGAGCCAGGGGACAAAGAACTCTTTAAGTACCGCCCTGGAGCAGTTTGTGGCCCTCGGTACAGCCACATTGTATGACCGAAAGATCAGGGGATCATAAAGGTGCCGCCCTGATCAAACCTCAAAGGCTATCGGCACGGCCTATCAACAAAAACCCGCCTAAACACTATAACCGCCAATCTTTGATCGCCTGGTGTGCTGCCCATTGGGGCAGGGATGTCGTCCCGTAATTTTACGGGGTTCTATTCGTGCGTTCAGGGAAAGGTGAAGGAATATATTTCGAGAGAAAACCGGTAAGGCCTGAACCGGCAACGGCAGGCACGGGAAGAGAGCAACATACAGTTTTCCGGAAGTGACCCGCCTGAGCCTTTGGCATCTCTCATTACAGGCATATCCATCATCTCTCATCGTGGCTGCACCGCATTGCGGAGCATCCCTCGTCACGGTTTGATGGTTACCTGGAGGGACGGTACAAGCGCATCGGATGTTGTCACAGGGCATGATCGGAAAGATCCGGTCGCAGATCAGGGTGGTTGCAGACTGCCCGTGGAAGGAAGGAGGTGATGTTCAACCACGAACTTGTTTCCCCCGCACGGCGCAAGCCTGCGGAAAAAACCAGGAGGTTGAGCATGGTTATCAAATGGGAGGATTTAAGGACATTCATGGCGTGCCTGTGCGTTCTTCTGATCATAGCGGGCCTGTTCGGGTTCGTTGGAAGGAGGTCAGTACACGACGAAAGGGTGACCATCCGCAAGGGTGGCAGGATTGTGGCGACTGCGGACCTGAAAACGGGAATCATGCATGCCATAGGGTTCGCCCAGGCAGGCATTGAGGATCAGCAGTCGGCAGCGGAATGCGACGCGAAAACCAATCTGCTCGAATGCGCTCTGCAGCTCAAGGGCAAGGTCGATGAGGATGGAATAGCGTCTGCTGTTACCCGGCACTGTTTTCCGGGTCCGTGCCTGACACAAGAAGACGGCAGTATCACGGTTTCTTTCTACGCGGAGATACCGACGGCATATCTGCCGAAAGGGGGTGACGTTTTAATCAAGAGTTTCTGATGTGGAGGCGCATCATGGCTTCCGCGATCAGGGCGACACAGAGGGAAGTAGTCAGAAATCTCATCTTGAGAACTGTTATCAAGGAATCGAGATCAGGAAGAGACTGATGCTAGTAAAGGAAACCCTGCGCTGTCTGGCGTAGGACGTAAGAAAAATGCCGGATAAGACCTGAACCGGAAACGGCAGGCACGGCAGGAGGTTGAGCATGAACACAGTCGCAAAAGAGAAGTGCACCATCAACAGCAAAAAGTCAGCCGTGGAATTGACCATTGGCACGGCAAAGGGGAAGTACGGGAATCCTGGGCGCGGGTACCTCAGGTTTGTGGACTTCGAGAAGGGACGCGATGGTCAGATCTCCATCGCACTCGATCCCGTCGAGATGTTCGCCCTGGCCGGATACATGGACTACGCCGCTAAAAAGGGCGAGGGCATGGCCGGCACCAGCATCCACAAGTACAACGATGCCACTACACAGGTCTGGGTCGTCGTTGACAAGAAAGAGGACAAGACGTTCTACGGCCTCAGGGTCACCCGGGCAAAGGGAGATCAGAAGACCAATATCTCGGTCAACATGGACCGCCTCAGGTACCAGTACTTCGCATACATGCTGAAGTCCTGGACGCCTTTGGCCACCTTCGTTGAGTACGAGATCAAGGACGAAACGGCCGATGGGACGCATGCCGGCAATGGCACCAATGCACTGAACGGTTCTGGTGGCTCTGTGCCTACGCAGGGCGACGAAATGATGGACCTTCCCGGTGATCTGGGAGACGATCTTCAGGACATCCCGTTCTGATCCGGCTTATCTGACGTAATCCAACCAAGCTCGCAGGCAAACACAATTATCCACTGAGGCAGATTTGCGCCCTTTGGGTATCTCTGCCTGCGGGCTTTCCCGTTTGAAAACGGAAGGAGACAGACATGAAATCTGCAAGCATCCTTGCAGTGGCAAAGGTAGTTGAGGCGATCATAAGGGAGATCTTCCGGATCACTGAAGGCGACCGCCAGCTTGAATACAGCGATGGAGCCGTTGGTGTGACGAGCCTGATCTACTGCCCCCTCAAGGCGGAGTTCAGGGAGAGATATCCTGAGATCAGAAGTGAAGGGACCGAGATATCGGACGGATTCATGCACGAGAAGCTGGTGCACCAGGCCATATGCAACCTGTTCGGGGAGAAGTTTTCCACTAAGGAATACGTTCTTCCGTACGAATCGGTGAGCGGTCTGAAGATCGAGTGTCATACCGACATCGCCATGTTTGGCAGGAAAATGATCGTGTTCCTGGAATGCAAGGACACGAAGATGACCTACCACAACATGCCGTATAACTCGATCAAGGAAAACCAGGTGCTGGTTTGGGATCCTGCCCTTGTGGAGAGGATCAACTTCTCCGATGCCTATGTTCTGCAGAGCAAGATGCAGAAGTTCCTTGCAGAGAGGAATCTGCCCGGGCAGGAGATTGATCATTTCATACTTCAGAAGACCATGATGAAGTGCCCTCCGTTTGGACTGAAGAAACTGTATGTACTTCGGCAGACCACGGAGAGCATGACACAGGAGGAGTTCGAAGGCCAGATTCAGGCCTTTCTCGTGGACAAGAGGCCCCGGTATGGCTGGGAGTGTGACTACTGCCAGTACCGCAAGAACGAGAAGTGCCGGGGCCAGGAATTCGTAGAGAAGATCACGGCCGCCGATATCGCAGAGCTTGCCCCCCCTGTGCAGGATGCCCTCCAGGATTACCTGAAGACCTTTGAGTCTCTGAAGGACAAGGAGGACTATCTCAAAAGGGCGCTCAAGGGCAAGGTCATCCGCCTAGGCAAAGGCAGAGGCAAGGATATCGGCTGGGTCAACAAGACCATGAGGACATGGGACAAACGGAAAGTCATGCAGATCCTCAATGACCAGACACCCGATTACTTTCAGATCGACTGGCGAAACCAGGATGAGCTGGAAGTGCTTCTCTCGTCAATGGGAGTCGATCTTTCGACCGTCAGGACGAGCGAGAAGAAATCCGAATGGAGGGGTCTTTAATCTGGGGAGGCATTCCATGGCTGAGAAATTCACCAACAGAGAGAAGGATATCGCATGCAGCACCCTTGAAAGGCTGATCGACAATGTTAAGGAACTCAGGGCATACCGCCAGTCGGTGACGCCTGGGCAACTCTGGGGCATGGAGATCTCCTTGCGGGTGTTGTTGCTGAACATCCAGGAGGCGCCGCAGGACCTCCGGTCCATCAAGGTGGCATAGGGCAAACCAACAGACCGCAGGACTTTGCGCTGAGAACATCCCGGCGTGTCCTGCGATTTCTTTTTGAAAGGAGGCTCGCAATGATGTTTGCTGGCCAGGCAAAAAGCGGTTATTACCCGACTCCTTTCGGAGTCATGGAAAATATCCGCAAGATCATCAGGATACAGCCGGGTGCCCGGGTCATCGACACCTGTTGTGGCGATGGCGAAGCTCTTAGGCAGGTTACACGTGAGGCCAGAGATGTAAAGACATACGGCATTGAGCTCAATACTGAGAGGGCCCAGGCGGCAGCGTTCAAGCTCACGGATGTTATCTGCTGTGATGCTATCGTTGAAGCGCGTGCCAGCTGGAACTCTTTCGGGATGTTGTGGCTTAATCCTCCGTATGACTGGGCTGCAGGCGATACGGATCAGGATAAGGAACGCCTGGAGGTGCGGTTTCTGAAGCACCATCACTACTATCTTCAGGACAGGGGGGTGCTCATCTACATAGTGCCTTTCAAGATCTTGAAGAAGATTGCCGGGTTTCTTGCGAACCGTCTGGAGAACCTTCGTGTGTTCCCCTTCTTGGAGATGGATTACATGAAGTACGAACAGGCGGTTGTGCTTGGCGTATACCGGCAGAAGGGTGTCTCTCCCGAAATCAAGGAAAGCAACAAGGACTATCTGGATCACGTTCTTTCGGTCCCTCATAAAGAGGCCCCGAGAAGGTTGCCCGTGGTGGGAAGGGAAGAATTCAACGCCATGAGGTACGAGGTACCGACGTCACCGGTAACGGATGACGAGGACATCACGTTCCGAAGCATCAGGTTTGACCCCGACCATGCGCTCAGGATTATCCAGAAGGACGGTCTTTATGAGCGTTTTCTGAAGGACACGGAAGCCAGGGACCTGAAGTCGATCACCACGTTGTCTCCACTCAGGATCGGGCATACCGCCATCGCACTGGTGAGCGGGTACATGAACGGTCCTGTGAGGAAAGACGGCAAGTGGTACATCGTCAAGGGTACGGTCAAAAAGATCGAGCATGTCACGGACATCACCGAGTCACAGAGCGAGAAGGGCGGATTTTTGGTCAAGAAGACTGAAATGTTCAGGAACAAGGTCCGCCTTTTCGAGTTCGATGCCAGGGTATTCCGTGACATCGGGTAACGAGGTGATCCATGGAAGAGAAGAGATACAAGATCATTCACAAGCAAAACAGGTATGGCCATGTTGTGACTGTCTGCCATTGCGACATGTACATCGCTTCGGTTTCAGGAAGGACCGGAACGTTTCACTTTCTTTCGCTCTTCGGGCGTGAGGATGATGTGAAGGTCATCACCGCCGAGTTCATAGAGCACGGCGAGCTTGCAACTGGCAATATCGAGGTAAAGAAGCAGGTGGGAGCACACTACAGGATGCTCACCAGAAAGTCCCCGGGAGTCTTGCACCGCATCATCTACAACGCAGGTGCTTTTGGCTCAAGGAGACCCAACCAGGTGGTCATCGGCAGCAGTGAATCTGAAGTTGCGGCATGTCTCGTCAAGGCGATGGACAGGGCCCTTGATACTCCCCTTTGGGAGGGCTGGTCCAAAGAACTGTTCAACTGGCTCAGTGAGGGAGGTTTTCTCGGTAACCTTGAATTGTACGGGTTTCCTGAAAACACCGTCGCATACGAGATCAACATGCCTCAGCAGGAGATCCTCGAGCAGTACATCTGTTCGATGGAACTGCCCTGGCCCACGGGCGAGATTTCAGTATAACACAAACGAACAGGTGATCAGTGAATGCTATACCAGTGTCAGCTGATACCATGAAGGTGCCGTGCAGGTGAGGATCATGTACACGCCGGCAGAGTAGTCAACTATCAAACTTAAACCCCTGCAGGGGAGCACGATCTCTCCCTGACAGGGAAGATTTGTGTCTCCTCTTGCAGGTCAGGAGGAGACGGAACATGGATGCGATAATCGAGACGGTTCATCCCGAGCCGTCGTGTCCAGAAGGTGAGCCCTCGCAGGCTCAGTCAAGTGATACAAGCATTGACCTCAAGGATTTTCTCTCCGAGTTCGGCGACATTCTCAAGGAAAGAATTGCCAGGGACATGAAGCCCCTGTTCGACCCGTTCCGGTATGACGCCAGGGACAAGGAGAGGGCTGAGAGGTTGAACGGTCTTCAACGGCAGCTCAAGCCCGGACAGGTACCGGCAGTCCTTGCCCTTGCCAAAGGGTATCTCGAAGGAGAAAAGAGGGGGCTGATTCTGTGTGCCGAGATGGGCTGCGGGAAAACGATCATGGCTCTGGCCGTGGCGTATCTTCTCGGAGCGAAGCGGGTACTGGTTCAGTGCCCTGGCCATCTGGTCAGGAAGTGGATCAGGGAGACCGAGGAGACCATTCCCGGGGTGAAGTGCTTCAACATCAATGGTCGAGGCCTTGATGAACTCATGGCTCTCAGGCATGGGATGCCCGTTGCGCCCACTGAACTCTGGGAAACGGAGCCGGTCAGAAACCGCATGGAGGTGTGGGTTCTCGGAAAAGAGAGAGCCAAGCTGCACTACCAGCGGGAGAACGCGTATGCAACGATGAGGGTGAAAAGGCTTTCCGAGGGGTGTTTCTGTCCCAAGTGCGGGAAGGACCTCACATCGTATTTCGAAGACTTGCCCAAGAGCACAAAACCGTTTTGTCCGGGCAGGATAAAGGTAGGCAAGAACCAGACCAGGGAGTGCAGGGAGCCGTTATACCAACCGGGCTATAAATTCCGGCGATTTGCCAAGGCCGAATACATCAAGCGTTACCTCAGGGGTGCGTTTGATTTCTTTATTGCCGACGAGCTGCATCAGCTCAAGGGAGGAGTTACGGGCCAGGGCCAGGCTTTTGCGGATCTCGCGACTGCGTGCGACCGTACGCTTGCACTCACAGGGACGCTCATGGGCGGATATTCGACCAACATGTACTACCTGTTGTGGAGGTTGATGCCCAGGGAGATGAAGAACCAGGCACTGGCTTTCGGCCAGGAGATGTCGTTTGCCTCTCGCTATGGGATTCTCGAACGGACTTACAGCACCGAGGACAGCTACAACAAGATAGCCATAGGCGGGTTCAAGGGAAAGCTTGTCCGGACCGCTGAACGGCCCGGGATATCTCCACTGCTGCTGACGGATTTCTTGTTGCCGTACACGTGCTTCATGAGGCTGGCTGATGTTGCCGACTCATTACCGCCGTACAGTGAGAAGATCACCATGATCCCGATGCAGGAACGGCAGAGGAGCGAGTACCAGGATTTTGAGGAAACGCTCATAGCAGCAGTCAAAGAGGCGCTCAAACGGGGAGATCGCCGACTTCTCGGCAAGATGATCAATTCTCTCCTGGCATACCCTGATGGGTGCACCACAAGGGGGGAGACCATCACTCTGCCATTCGGTGATGAAGAGCTCGTCATAGCAACCGCACCGTTGATCGCGGATATTGAACTTCCCAAGGTCGACGAGCTGCTCAACATATTGAAGTGGGAGATACAGGACAACCGTAAAGTGCTTCTGTGCCTTGAGCACACCGGCACGCGGGACCTGGTGCCCGGGCTTGTCGATGCCATCGAGAAGGCAGGCATGAAGTCTCCCTTGGTACTTAGACAGAACACCGTCAGTTCTGAGAAACGGGAGGATTGGCTGAGGCAGAAGTCAAAGGAAGTCGACTTCGACGTGCTCATCACCAACCCCCGGCTCATCGAGACAGGTCTGGATCTCATAGATTATCCCACGATCGTCTATTACCAGACCGGGTACTCCATCTTCACCCTGCGGCAGTCCTCGAGGAGGTCCTGGAGGATCGGACAGGAACGACCTGTCCGGGTCTACTACACGGCCTACGAGGAGACGGCTCAGGCAAAGGCGCTCAAGCTGATAGCGAGCAAGCTGGAAACGGCTCTCGCCGTCGAGGGAGATCTTTCAGACAAGGGCTTGGCAGCTCTGGCGAATTCGGAGAGCTCCATGCTGTTCGCGCTTGCCCGCGAGCTGGTCGGAGGAAGTGATGGCATATCAGTTCAGGAGGCCTGGGAAGGTTACACCAGGGCGCAAATGAGTACGGATTCGTTCATCACTGACTACAGGGAGCCCGTGTCGGCATTCATCCGTGTCTTACGGGGCATGGTGAAGCCGGAGGTCAGAAAACTCGGCAGAGGGAAGACCAAGGTGGTCGGCAACGGATTCTTTGACAAGAAACACCAGCTTATCTTCCAGGATGGCAAGATCTACTGGGTAGATCGGGAAGTCGGCTGGTATCGGGGGCCTGAGGGAGAGATCCGCGGCAAGAAGATACAGCTCATCAAGCACAAGCAGGAAGAGATCTACTACCTGGTTGAGCTTAGGCTGCAGGAGGTCCCGACGGCATAGGATGACAAGGCAGGCGCACTTTATGTGTGCCATGGACGAGAGGCGGGTACCCATATGGGGCCTGCTTCTTTTTTTGGAGGAAGCCATGAGGCTTGAAGACATGGAAAAAGTCAGAGGGCTCAAGTATCAGGCCATGAGTCAGATCAGGGCTCTCAAGGATCCGGAGACGTACATGAAGTTTCTCGACTGTGCGTCCCTTGCGTACCCCCGGTACAGGAGTTTGCAGAACTTGGCGCTGATATTCAGTCAGTGCCCGCATGCTACCGACGTGGGCGCCCTGGGCAACTACTGGAGCCCCAGGAACAGGACAAAGAAGGAATATGAGCCGGGTATAGAGATAATAGTACCCTGCCACAAACAGAACCAGGACGGCAGGAAGATTAAGGCCGGGGAGATAGCCGTGTCAGTCTTCGACATATCTCAGACTGAAGGCGAACCTGAACCGGAAGATCGCAGAAGGGTCATGGAAGTCTCGGATCTTTATGTCCTGTTCGTGCAGTTCCTTCAGGACCACGGACACGATGTGATCGAGGCAGAGTTGTCAGAAGGACACAGTTCGATCGATGCCAAGACAGTATGGGTGGAGATTCGGGACGATGACCTTGTCAAGCTGACCAACCTGATCAAAGAGTACAGCCACGTTGTTCACGGACATCTGCACATTCTTCACATGGCTGCATGTACTCGGGTGCTGGAGTTTCAGGCTGTCAGCACTGCGTACTCGGTATGCAGGAAACTCGGCCTGGAATGTCCGGAAAACCCGTTCATCTTCCTGTCGGGATGGGCGCAGAGGATCAGAGAGGACATTTTCGTGAAGGCCCTGGAGCTTTCCCTGGCGATTGCGTTTCAGATCCATAGAGATTTCGCTGATTACGCGGGACTCGAGCACAACGATCTGGCCGAGGTTGCCGAAGAAAGGCAGGTGGCCTGATGCTGTTCACTGACAAGGAGCATGAATGTCTGGTGAAAAGGCTTTTGGGTGATGCTGCCCGGAAGCTGGCAGGTGATGTAAGGGGATTTCTCGACTTCAATGCCGGACTGATGACGAACCTGTCCATAAACAACCGTATGCTTGTCTGGGTCCAGATGCCGCATGCGACCCTCATGGAGGGGCGCGGCAAATGGGAAGCCAAGGGGCGGAAGGTCGTCGTAGATGAGGTGCATGGCATTAATGTCTGTGTTGTTGATTTCCTGAAAGACGGGTTCACTTTCTACAAGACGGCGAAGCTGTTCGATCTGTCGCAGACCGTTGGCGAGAATGTGATGCCCCGCATACCGAGCTTCATTGGGCCAGAGGAGCTTAATCTCATACTCAGGTGGTTCGCAGCGGATCTTGGGTGCAGTTTGGCCGGGATAGACTCGGAACCAGTTATGGGGACCCACCGCATTGCACTGCAGGTCCTGCAACGGCTGTTCGTGTTTGATGGCTGCGAGGAATTTGATTTCAATGCGGCCGCATACATGATGCTGAAGCGATATGGAGTGACTAAAGACACACAGGTGTATCCATTCGAAAGTCTGTTCAAGGATCACGCTGCCTGCAGGAAGGACCTGAAAGCCAATCTCAACAGGGCATGCACGCTCTATGCGAGGCTGGACCAGAAATTCTCCGGCTATGTCAAGGCGGGATTCGATGTATCGGTTTTCGAAGGCCTGCGGAAGACAGCCTGAAGGTGAGTGCATGAGCGCTTACATCGTCAAGGACATCATTATCAATCGCATTGTCACCCACATGATCTTTAGTGACGACCAGTGGGTGATCAGGGACGTCATGCCCAGCCTGTATGAGGAGGGCGTGCACGAAGCATTCGCAAGGAAGCTGTTCGACCTCAATGTGGAGGCTGTCAAGGCAGCGTACGGCGAGGGGGCTTGTAAGAAGTGGAGGTATCGGTCTCTTGACTTCAAGTTTGAGATCGTTCCACGGCCGGATGACCTGCAGGTGCATGAGGATCTCGATGAGTATCTGTACCAGTGTCATGAGGGAAACATCCCGAGAGAGAATCTATACAAGCTCATGAGGAACTACCATTGTCTGCTCTGCAAAAGGATCATTCAGGAACGGCTTCAGAAGACCATGAAACCTTAAAGAAAAAAGACCCAGGAGGTTGAGCATGAAACTCAAGAAGAAGTGGATCGGCAGGATCATCTGCAACACCGACTCTGAAAGGTCCAAGGCCAGGGCGATGGTGAAGTTCCTTGCGTCGCACCCGGAACTGGAACTGGAGGATGAAGCGAAGAAATTCAACGTTGCCATGAGGGACAGGGAGAACATCTCCATGGTGATCGAGGAGGCGGAATTTCTCATGAACGAAGTCGCCCCTGTTGGGAGTGTCTTCGGTCTCATCAACCCCGACTTCCCCGGATGCTTCGGGTATGTCAGGGACACGAGGGAGGCTGCATGAACCTCACCGAGACCATTCAAGCCAAGATCATGGCTGATGATGGGAGACAGTCGAGCTGGAGGTTTTCGATGGGTGTAGTGGAATCCAGGTAGTTTCCAGCTGTTGTTTGCTGTCTGACCTCAACCAACCCGTGAGGGGTATTCTTCATGCCCTTCCGGGTGTGTTGAATACCCCTCCACAGACAATCAGAGGAGAAATCCGGGATGATACATAAAACGAGGATGTTTTCGGTGAAGAAGGTGGAATCAACCGAGGAGCTGGCACACATGTTGACGGAACGTACATGGTGCCTTTGCAACGGATTCCAGCTTGGGGATCTGTATTTCCTCAACGACTCCTTCAGTGAGGATGGAGCTCAGGAGTACGCCGTTTTCAAGGATGGGCACCAGATTGAATCCATCACGTTCGGGTGGTGTTCTTTCGATGAAGCCTTGAGGCTTATCAATGACCTCATGAGCGGTAAGCTCTATATGGACATGAAAACTCCGATGCCGTTCATAGAATCACCCGAACAGCACGGGTCATGCCATCTTTGTGAGTAGGAAGCGACGAGCGCTACTGGTGCTCGAGCCGTGTGCTCGATGTGCTGATCGTTGTTGTAGTCATCGGGCTGATCCTTCTTTAAGTCCAGGCAAGAAACTGTGCGGCTGACCCGATTGGGTGCTGCACACAGGCCGGGGGTTCTTCTGGGAAGACAATAGGCGGGTTCATCGTCTTCCCTCCCCCGTTTCAAACCCTCCCTTGTTTCACCGTTTCTTCTCTGTGCCCTGTGTTGTGCTTTGGAAAGGGGTAATACGCCTTGGTTTTGGCACAGGGCATATCATTCAAGGTTTTCTGTATCATGCTGTTGTCATTATCCGGGTTTGCTCCTTGGATTTTTCGCTGTCGGCTTCCAACATAGATCAGACACCCAGACAAGATGATGCCCGAAAGGAACAAGTGCTTAACCCAGAGACGTCGTTTTCAGGGGGAAGGGGAGGGCACAGAGAGAAACAAAGCAGGTTGTGAT
>ERZ795048.740-NODE-740-length-33145-cov-33.301511_pt1 | contig 33145 bp, 36 predicted proteins | sample MGYA00375132_ERZ795048 | MGnify/ENA primary metagenome ERZ795048 (study PRJEB30177, sample SAMN05720225) | activated sludge metagenome | isolation source: Anaerobic digester | place: Hong Kong | collected 2014-12-17 ... | reverse complement strand
ATGATGATTGTTTTTTTGTTATCAAGATTTCTTATCGCTATCTCTGCACATTTTTTTGGTGTTATTCCTTTAAAGGCGGTTTTGACTCTCGCTACATCGGCAAATTCGGTTTCCACCGGACCCGGGCAAAGTATTTTAATTCTCACGGGTTTTTTCTGTTGGACCAGTTCACTATTGGCGGCGAGGGAATAATTGAGTACGAACGCCTTTGAAGCCGCGTATGCCGCCATCAACGGAGTTGGTAAAAATGCCGCCATACTTGCCACATTCAAGATGAGGCCCCGTTCCATTCCCGAAGCGAATAGTTTGGTTAACCGAGAAAGTGAATCAATATTCAGTCTTATCATTTCGCTTTCTTTTTCCGGAGGAATTTCTTCAAATGAGCCATATTGTCCGAAGCCGGCGTTGTTGATAACGATCAAGGGCTTATAAGTTATTGTCTCGTCATAAAGCTTTTGAGTGTTTTCAGGCAAGGAGATATCCATCGCTTTGATCACAACATCAGTTCTATAATTGGATGTCAATTCTATTTTCAACTCTTCTAGTCTTTCTGCTCTCCTGGCAACCAAAATCACGTTGTATCCTTTTTTTGCCAACCCTCTCGCAAGTTCTCTTCCGATACCGCTAGACGCTCCGGTAATCAAAACAAACGGTTTCCCTTCCATGGCAAAACAACTCCTTCGTCTTCTATTGACATTATACCATCATAGTGACGCGAAAAAAAGCGTCGTGTATTTTCAAACAAAAAAACCGTCTGTTTCGACGGTTTTCAATTATATCTGTTCATCGTTTCTTCGAATGGTTTTCCGTTCTGGAAGTCATCGATTATTCCCGTGCACTCTATGATGGTATCATCTAACATTTTACTTTCCGCTTTGGAAAATCCGCTTAGCACATAGTCTACCGTATCATTTTCTTCGCTGTGTCCAATTCCGATTCTAACCCGTTTGAATGCTTCGGTTCCCATTTGCGAGATGATTGATTTGAGTCCGTTGTGCCCTCCGGATCCGCCTTTTTCTCTTAGGCGAATTTTTGCAAGCGGAAGATCCATGTCATCGGATATCACCATTATTTCCTCAACCGGAATCTTGTAAAATCCCGCAACCGCTTTGACGGAGTTTCCCGACAGATTCATGAAAGTTTTTGGCTTCAGAAATATGGTTTCTCCTATAGTCAACACTTCTCCCATGAATTTTGTTTCTTTGGAGAACTTGGCTTTCTTTGTTTTTGCATAGGCATCAAGGCACATGAATCCGACATTATGCCTTGTTTTGGCATACTTTCTTCCCGGGTTGCCCAATCCGACAATCATGCGCTTCATGCTATTTATTCTTGGGTTTGATTACGACGTAACGGTTTGGCTCTTCGCCTTCGGATTCGGTGATGACATCGCGCCAGTCCGCTAATTTCGTATGGATGATTCTACGCTCGTAAGCATTCATTTTCCCGAGTTTGGCGGGCACTTTCGTCCTAGCAACTTCTTTTGCGGTTTTAGTGGCCAAAATCTCCAATTGCTTTTTCTTCTGATTTTTATATCCGCCAACATCGACGGAAACAACATAATACTCGTCAGTGAAAAGATTGACAAAGTTTTTTATCAGAGTCTGAACCGCATCCAGGGTTTTCCCGTTTTTGCCGATAAGAAGAGGATTTTCTTTGGCGTCAATCGAAAAGGTCAATTGTCTTTCCTCTTCGGCTTTTGCCTCGACGATGGCTTCGATTTCCATGGCGGTCAATATTTCTTTGAGATATTCGATTCCGTCGCGTAGGGGATCAAACTTGATTTTGGCTTCTACAATGTAAGTCTTGTTTAATCCAAGAATACTCTTTTTTTCCTCAACCACCTGCAAGTCGACGTATTTACGATTCACATGCAACTCTTCGGCTGCGTATTTGTATGTGGATTCATTAAGGGTTTTGGCCTCAAATTGGATTGATTTCATTCGATGTCCATCTCCTTTAGAATTTGCTTCTCATTTTTTCTTGTTTGCTTTCAATGTTTCGGCGGCTCAGATAACTTTGCAACAGTTGATATGAGTTACCAAGAATCCAGTAAAACGCGATACCGGCATTGCTTATGGCGATATACCCCATCATCAATACCATGAAATAGTTCATATATTTCATCATTTTCTGGCTTTGCTGGGCTTGGCTGTTTTGGTACTTGTTTACCTTCTGGTTTTTTCTCGTTTGTTTTTGAATCAGCCATTGGCTCAACATCATAGTTGCCACAACAACCAGCGCCAATGGGAGATTTTCCCAGAAACCGGTATTGCCAAGATCCGTCCAAAGGAAATTGTAATTCATTATCGCGTCGGTATTTCCGAAAGCCGATACCGGCGTGATGGGGAACCGTCTAACCACGGTGTACATGGCGATGAATATCGGCATTTGCAACAAAGGCATCAAACATCCGAAGAAGTTGATCTTGTATTTTCGATAAACTTCCATTGTTTCCATCTGCATGCGTTGTTGCGAGGCTTGATCGGATCTTCCTTTGTATTTTTCCTGAATCCTTGTTATTTCCGGCTGGGCAATCTGCATTTTCAGTGTCATGTCGTTGCTCTTGGAATAAATCGGCCAGGCCAAGGTTCTGATCACAAGGGTCATTATCAGTAGTCCGAGCCAGTAGTAATAAGTTTCGCCCAATAAACCGAAAAGGTTGCTGGCATAGAATGTGAATTTGGCCACAACCATGACAACCCATTCCGTCCATGAATCTTTTTCTCCGATCGGAAGAAGGGTGCCGGAAGCGCTTAGTCCTTCCTGGGTTTTACTGACAGCTTTATAAGTTGTAAACGTGACTGTGACGGTGGCGGTATCAGTTGACCAAACAACGACTCCGTCTCCGTTAGCATAACCGCTCTCGTCACTTGGAGTTCCCAGCAGATTGATCGCTTCATAGTAGGACGTGGCATTTGTTTCATCTTCAGAAACCGTGACGATGCTGGTATAATTCTCATAGCTGACTTCGGCTTTGCTGCCGCACGCAGAGAGAGCAAATACCAACACAAATAGCAAAATTGCAGCAATGATTTTGGTTTTTTTCATGTCATTCCTATCCTTTATGTTATTTTTGCCTTGACAAACAAAGGCGTTAAATTGTCTTTGATTTCCTTAAAATCTAGTTTTCGGGCAGTTGGTTTCGCGACAATCAAAAAGTCGGTTTTAGCCGTTATGTTTGCTTGTCTGGTTATTTCTCTGATTCTTCTTTTCATTTTGTTCCGCTCAACGGCGTTTCCATATTTTTTTGATACGCTGACGGCAAAACGAAAATGATCGATCTTGTTGACTGCGGCGTACACTACGAAAAAACCGTTGGCCGCGCTATTTCTTTGTTTGACCAGCGCGTCTATTTCTTGATTTTTTTTGATGCGGTATGCCTTTTCCAACCCGGTTCATCCCCTTTAAAAACAAAAATCACCAAAATATATTATATTCAGGTGATTACAGGTTTTAATATAAATTGGTTATGAAATTATTTGGATGTGGACTGATCGGAAACCGTCAAGGAATAACGTCCTTTGGCTCTTCTTCTTGCCAGTACTTTTCTGCCGTTCGCAGATTCCATTCTGGCTCTGAAACCATGGGTTCTGATTCTTTTGATCTTGCTCGGTTGATAAGTTCTTTTAGTCATTGGTGACACCTCCAAAGCTTGTTCCTAAGCCATGCTACATAATTATACGGGATTTTCAAAAAGAAGTCAATATCTTTCGCTTTGGAGAAAAAAGCCTTTTTTATTTTTTGAAAGCACTTTTCTGTTTCTTGTGTTTTTTCCTTTTTTTTACTTGTTAAGTTTCTTTTCAACAAAGGTTTTTCAACTTGCTTTTTAAACATTTTACGGTCCTGTTTTTTCCAGTGGAATTGTGGAAAACCCACTTTCTTCGCCTTCTTTCGGCTGTGGTTTTCCACATTTTGCTTGTTCTTTGATTTTTGCTTGTTGAAGTTTTCCACAAATTTTGTGGAGAAATAGTTCACATTTTTGTTGGGCGTTATGATATATTTAGGATTATAGAGGTAGCCGCCTGTGGAAGAATTTCAAAAAATCTGGGATAAAATCAAATATCAGCTTCAACTCACTTTGGATGAGGACGTTTACAACGAGCATTTCGCTCCGATTTCCAACGTTTTTAAAGTTGTAAATAATTATGTTTATCTTATTTCTCCTAACTCTTTCATTAAAAGCAAAATTGAATCATTCTACTTGAATCGACTCAATGCCATGCTGAACGAGCATGTCTCGGAAAAGCACATGTTCAAAATTATCACCAAGGAACAAGCCGCCGAAGAAATTGCCAAAACCTCCACCTATGAAATCAATATTCCCGAACAAGGATTGGAAAACAAATATAAAACCGGACTCAACAACTCTTATACTTTCGATAATTTTGTTGTAGGTTCAAGCAACCGCCTTGCCTATACATCGGCAATGAAAGTTGCTGACCAGCCCGGCGAAGTTGCCAATCCTCTTTATATATTCGGTGACGTCGGTTTGGGAAAAACCCATCTGATGCAGTGCGTCGGGAATTATATATTGGAAAACAACGTGAATAAAAAGGTCCTCTACGTAAAAACTGATCAATTTATCGAGGATTATGCCAAAGCCGCTCAAAAAAAGAGTTTCGACGATTTTTCCAAAAAATATGAGGATGTGGATATTCTTCTGGTTGACGACATCCAGTTTTTATCCGGAAAAACCCAATCCCAATTGGAATTTTTTAAGATATTTGAAAAACTCAAAGAAAACAACAAACAGATCGTGATAACTTCGGATCGCCAGGCAAAAGAATTATATGATATCATGTCGCGTCTTACTTCCAGGTTCGAATGGGGACTGTCAGTAGATATTAATCGCCCGAATCTAGAACATCGCATTTTGATTCTCAAGAAAAAACTTCAAGCGGAGACTGCCGATCCCGAACTGATTCCTGAAGAAATTTTGGATTATATCGCCAGTATCTTTGACAACAACGTCCGTGAACTTGAGGGCGCTCTGAAAAGGGTTTTATTCTATTGCACCGCGTTTGATTACAAATTCACGATCAATAACGCTCAAGATGCGCTTAAAAATTTGGTCAATTCCAAAAACATTTCAAATAATTCTATCGAAAGAAGCAATTTCAATAACGTTCTCGACATCGTCAGTTCCTATTATAATATCTCGACCGTCGACCTTTTATCTAAAAAGAGGAAAAAACAGTATGTCTTCCCGCGTCAAATTGCCATGTATATCCTTAAAGATCTATATGATCTTACATACAAAAAAATCGGTCAAATCTTCAATAACCGCGATCATTCCACCGTCATTTACAGCATCGAACAGATTTCCCACGATATTCAAACTGACAACACAAAGAAAACTGACATCGACAAACTGTTGATAAAATGTGGAAAAAAAGGGTAAATCCACACAGTCCAAAGATTGATATATCTATGTTATTTTGGCCAAATATGGTATAATGATAACAGATATAATTTCACGTTTTCTTCTTTTCCACACCTATAACAATAATAATAAAAAGAAAAAGATAATAAATGTCATATAGGAGGCTGTCCATGAATTTTATCATTTCGACAAGCGTGCTGCTCAATAATCTGCTTATCGCTCAAAAAGCCTTATCCACCAAAACCCCGGCTCCTTATTTGCAGGGAATTAAGATGGAAGTTTACCAAAAGGAAGTTGTTCTAGTCACCAGTAACTCGGACATATCTATCAAACTGTCTATCAAAGACGAATCTCTGAAAGTCGAATCGACGGGCGAAGCTTTGGTTCCGGGAAGATTTTTCGTTGACATAATCCGTAAGGTTGAAGGAGAAACAGCGGAACTTTCCGTCATCGATAACAACATACTTCGTATTGTTGCCGGCGAATCTGACGTTGTTTTAAACCTTCTCAACATCGAAGATTACCCCGAATTGGAATTCCCGCTCAATGACGAACCGATTAAATTGGATTCGAAAATCATGAAGGCGATCATCAGACAAACCACTTTTGCTACATCCACGATTGAAAACAGACCGATTCTTACCGGTGTGAATATTCGCGTCGAGGGAGAAAAGTTAATCGCCATCGCGACCGATTCTTTCCGGCTGAGTCAAAAAGTCGTCGACATTCCGAAGAACATGGACAACATGAACGTGGTGATTCCCGGAAGAAGTTTGGACGAACTGGCAAAGATATTGGAAATCGATTTGGAAGAGATATTGATTCATTTGAATCACAAATCAATCTTGTTCGAATATGGCAATGTTTTGTTCCAATCAAGGTTGCTTGAAGGTAATTTCCCGGAGACATCGAGATTGATTCCGATGGAATTTCCGATCGTCATCAAATTCAACCGCGATAAATTATACGTGGCCGTCGAAAGAGCATCATTGCTTTCTTCTAAAGAAGGAACGTCCAGCATCGTAAAACTCAATTTGAGAAACGACAACATCGTGGAAATAACTTCCAATTCGCCAGAACTTGGAAAAGTGATGGAAAAAGTATATCCGATCGAAAAAGCAGTCGGAATGACAATAAAAATCGCTTTTAGTTCCAAGTATTTCATGGACGCCTTGAAAACATTCAATTCGGAAGAGATTTTCGTCAAATTTACCGGAGAGATCAGGCCGTTTGTTCTCGAAGGCGACAACGATCCGGGATTGATACAATTGATCCTGCCGGTTCGCACAGAATAGTTTGATAAAAAGACAGGAGCAATTCTTGTCTTTTTTGTTTTATAGCAAAGAAAGAAAAAGATGAAAGTCATTGAAAATATCTTTCATCCTTTTATGTCGGTAAAACCAAACCGGTATATGTTATAATTGTGGTGCGCAAAAACGAACATACAAGCGTTCCAATAAAATACGAAGGATGTGATAAAATGCAAAATCAGATCGCCGGACGTCATGCGGCAAACAAAAAATTGGAATCGAACATTTTGCAAATTTCGCAAGAAGCAAAGGCTATGAAGAAGAAGTACGACGATGTAATTGATGCTACCGTGGGAATGCTTCATCACGAGGAAGGTAACGTCTTCAAGTATCAAATCGTCGAAGATTTGCTGAAAGGATTGACCGATGCGGAAACATATCATTATGCTCCCGTGAGAGGAACTCCTGCTTTCAGCGAAGGTGCATTCGATTGGGTTTTTGGGAAAAACGCCGAAACGATCAGGAAAAATTTTTATCATGCGGTTATCCCGACAACCGGAGGTAGCGGAGCTATCAGCGATACTTTTTATAATTTCAACGATTTCGGTCAAAAAGTCTTGATTCCCAACCATTATTGGACACCATACCAAAATTTCGCCTATGAGGCAAATTTGGGATTACAGACCTTTTCAATGTATGATGACATGAAGCGATTCAACGTGGCCGCATTCAAGGAAGCAGCTCTGAATTTGGCGCACGAACAAAACCGTCTAAGCGTATTGTTGAATGATCCGTGTAACAATCCGACCGGACTTTGCATGACAAGGGAAGATTGGGACAAAGTCATAGAGGTGTTGAACCAAATTGCTTCAGAAGGCATTCCAGTAACTTTGATGCAGGATATTGCTTATGTCGACTATCAAATGAAACCAGTTGAAATGTCCCGCGATATTTTTCTTTCTTATCTCAATCTACACCCGGATATTTTGACAGTAGTCATATTTTCTGGTTCCAAAACATTTTCATTGTATGGATTCAGGGTTGGAGCTCAAATCGGATTGAGCAAAAACAAAGATGTTCTCGATACGTTCGTAAACGTCGGAGACTATTCCGTGAGAGCGAGATTCTCAAGCGTAAACCAACCCGGCATGAGCATTATCGGAAAAATATTCTCTAACCCGGAAAACAAACAAAAGTTCCAGGACGAACTTGTCATTGGAAGAAAATTATTGCGCGACAGGGCGGTTCTATTCATGGAAGAAGCCGACAAAGTCGGGCTTGATATGTTACCGTACTGCGGTGGATTCTTCATAAGTGTTTTGACCGATAACAAGAATATTTTCCAGGATTTGGCAAGTGATCACGTCTATGTGATTCACATGGACAACCTCATAAGGATAGCAATCAGTTCGCTTCCGCTTACCGATATTCCCCGATTGGTCAGAATCCTGAAAAAACACGTATAAAAAAAGGAGTCATCGCGACTCCTTTTTTATTAGACCAAAAAGACGACTTTGCCCTTGAGCAGGATTGAAATAAGATCCACTAGCCAAAGAATGCAGGCCCCGAAAATAATCCACAAAATACCGATTATGAGTCTCCCTTTGGCGATGCGGTAGATCCCATAGATGATACCGTCGATAAACGGCAGAGCCAAAATCACTTTGATGATCAAGGGCAAACCGTCTATGGTCCTTACGTATTCTTTCATATATATCATCTCCTTTATAATAAATTATATCACATCAAAATCTTTTGAAAAGCGGAGCGGCAAAATTAATCACTCCATTGTTCTGCCTATCGCGCCGGCTACCAGACGGCAGCTTTGCATGAGAGTTGAGAAACGTTCTGGTTTCAAGGATTGTTGACCATCGCTCAGAGCTTTCTCCGGGTCGGGGTGAACTTCGATTATAAGGCCGTCAGCTCCGGCCGCCACGGCGGCTCTCGACATGGATTCGATGAATTCCCATCTGCCGGCGGCGTGTGATGGATCGACGATTACCGGCAAATGCGAAAGTTTTTTCAAGACAGGAATGGAACTGATATCCAAAGTGTTTCTGGTCGATGTTTCGAATGTACGGATACCGCGATCACATAGAATCACCTTATCGTTTCCTCCGGCGAATATATATTCCGCTGACATCAACCATTCTTCTATCGTGTTGGCCATGCCGCGCTTCAAAAGAACAGGCTTGTCGAGTTTTCCTACTTCTTTTAAAAGTGAAAAGTTTTGCATGTTTCTTGCGCCGATTTGAATAATGTCGACGTTTTCTATGAATAAAGGAATATCTTCGATGCTCATCAGTTCGCTTACAACAGGAAGGGAATATTCTCGGCCGATCTGACCCAGGATTTTCAACCCTTTTTCCCCTAGTCCTTGGAAAGAGTACGGACTGGTACGCGGTTTATAAGCGCCAGCACGCAGGATTTTGGCACCGGCAGCTTTAACAAGCGGGGCGATAGATTGCATTTGTTCCAGCGATTCCACCGCACACGGCCCGGCTAGAGCCACAACGTTTTTGCCTCCAATTTGTACTCCTTTGACATTTATGATTGTATCTTCGGGATGAAACTTCCGATTCACCTGCTTATATGGTTCTTGAACTCGTAAAACCGTTTCAATAAAATCATATACGTAAAGAGAATTCGGATCGAATTTGGATGTGTCTCCGATTACTCCGAAAAGGGTAATTAAAGTCCCTGTGCTTTCGTGGATGGAGAATCCCTGGTTTTGTAAAACGTCACGTAGCAACGCGATTTCTTCTGGTTTGGCTTTTTCTTTGAATTTGATGATCATTTTGTGCGGGATCCTTTCTTCAATAATTCAATAGCTTCTGTATATCCAGAAAAACCTTTGCCACATATCGTACCGATGCAAGCGGGCGAAATGACTGAGTTTTGCCGAAATGGTTCGCGGGAATAAATATCGGATATATGTACCTCGACAGCGGGGATCGGAACGGAAAGCAAACAATCGTAGATGGCATATGAGTAATGTGCGAAAGCGCCTGGGTTAATAACGATTCCGGAGGCCTTAGTATAATTCTCCTGAATGAAATCAATGATGGATCCTTCGTGATTCGATTGGAAAAAAAACAAATTGTCCCCCGATAAAGCCGAGTAACCGGAAAGATAACCCAACAAATCGGAATAACTCGCTTTGCCGTATATAGCAGGCTCGCGTAAGCCGAGCAGGTTCAGATTAGGCCCGTTGATTATCAAAATATCCATAAAAGCGCTCCTTGATTAGCGCTGCCTCCGAAGCGGGATCGTTAGAAACGGATTCATATCGGATGTCAGCGTATTTTTCATATAAAGACCGCCTGCGTTTTTCTAAGGCAAGCAAATCTTCGGGTGTTTTGAGCAAAGGACGGCCAGAAACACTTTCTTTCAGGATGAAAGTGATTGGACGGTCAAGAAAGACTAACAAGCCGTTTTGACGCAAAAGGCGCATCAAGTTGTCGTTTTCCACCATGCCTCCGCCGGTAGAAATAACCAACCCTTGATTTTGATACAAGCCCTTTGTGAGTTCGTATTCCAGGTTGCGGAAATAGGGCTCTCCAAAAGAAGCGAAGATGTCGGATATCGACATGCCCGCGGCATCGGAAATTAGTTGGTCGCAGTCAGCGACCGTTTTTTTAAGTCCTTTGGCCAACAACCCTGCAACGGAACTTTTTCCACTTCCTGGAAGACCGATCAAAACCAAGTTTGTCATTTGTGCGGACAAAATGGAAAAAACAGAGTCGATCTGATTTTTTGTTGCAGGAATGCCGGTGAACAATTCGTTGGACTTGGCAGCTTGAGAAACCAGCATATACAAACCGTTAGTCGCAAAAATATCTTTGGACTTTGCATCAAGCAAAAGATTTGTATGCAAAGGATTATATATCAAATCAATTACGGAATCAAGCCTGTAAAACAGATTGAGATCAATCAAAACGGAACTATCGTTTTCTGGATACATTCCCAAAGGCGTGGTGTTGATTATGATTTCGCTGTCAACAACCTTTTCTATTTCCGAAAAAAGGAATTCGTTTTCGCTCTTGATCCGCCGGCAAAGTTTGACCGGTTGCTTGGCGCCGAGTTTATGCAAAACAAATGCACATGCTTTTGCCGCCCCGCCATTACCCAGAATAAGAACCTTTTTTTGATATGGATTGATTCCGGCGTGAACGAGCAACTGTTCGAAACCAAAAACATCCGTATTGTAACCTACGAGTCGGCCGTTGTTATTTAAGACCGTATTGACCGCGCCGGTCGCTCTAGCAACCGGATCAAGTTCATCCAGCAACGGAATTACAGATTCTTTGTATGGTATGGTGACATTGATTCCGGTGAAAAGTTTCGAAGATAGAAAAAACTTGGGATCGGGACTTTCAAAAAGACGGTAATCGGCATTTCCCAACAAGCGATGGATTTCCGGCGAACGACTGTGGGAAAGCGATTTGCCAAGCAGACCATACATTATTTGACAACCGACCTTCCTATTCGTGACAAAAGCAATAAATCCAATATAGTGAAGGAGGCGACGGCAGATATAACAGGGATTACACGCGGAACAATCGACGGGTCGTGGCGGCCAGAAACTTCTATTTCGGAATTTGTGCCGCTTGAAAGATCAACGGTTTTCTGTTCCACGGAAATAGATGGAGTCGGTTTAACGGCAACCCGAAACACAAGTGGCATGCCGGTGGAAATGCCACCGACAATTCCGCCGTTGTGGTTTGTGGTGGTAATGATTTTTCCGTCCTGTATTCTGTATGGGTCGTTGGCTTCGGATCCCAATTTTTCCGTAATCGCAAAGCCGGATCCAAATTCGACGCCCTTGATTCCCGGTATGGAGAACAGATTACTTGACAGGACGCTTTCGCACGACGCGAATAACGGTTCGCCGATTCCAACAGGCAATCCGACAATCACGGTTTCCACGATTCCACCGACCGAATCCCCGGATTTTTTGGCGTTTTCGATTTCTTGTTTCATTAATTCTGAAACGCGATCGGAAATGACGGGAAAACCGCTAGTTTTCATCTTTTCTAAAAATTCATTATTTAACATATCATTTGCAAAAAGGGTACTTTTTACGTTTTTTATACTGACAATATGAGAGAAAACATTGATGTTTTCCTTAGCAAGAAATTGTTCGGAAATTGCTCCAACGACCATCCACAAAGCTGTGATTCGACCGGAAAAAACACCACCGCCTCGTACGTCGTTTGCCCCGTCGTATTTGACATGCGCCGGATAATCAGCGTGCCCAGGCCGTGGTTTGAATTCGTTTCGACGGTAATCTTCTGAACGCATTTCCCGGTTTTTAATCAAGACCGTAAAAGCCGCACCCGTTGTTTTTTCGTTAAAATACCCGGAGATAATTTTCCAATCATCCGGTTCCACTCGAGCGGTTGACAGATTCCCCTGGGGTCTTCTCTTTTGTAGCCACGCGTCAATATTGTCATAATCTATTTTTATTCCGGCAGGAAGGTTATCGATAACGACGCCTAAATATTCTCCATGCGACTCACCAAAAAAAGTCAGCTTAATAATGTTTCCAATCGTATTCATAACAGCTCCTCCTTTGATTTTGCTGTTTTTAAAACATAAGATCCGATGGCGTTTACATCAACATACGTGAGAGCTTTGGCGCGATTCTTTTTGTCTTTCATCACATAATCCCAAAGCAACTCGTTCGAAGCTTCGTCTGCGGTTGGAAGACCTTGCGATCGAAGCGCGTTTTCCAACCTTTGTTTGATGGTGGCGTTTGACACTATGCGCATCATTCCAATAGCGACGGCCTCGCCGTGCAAGTATTTTTCGTATCCATAGAAAGCTTCGATTGCGTGGCCGAAAGTGTGGCCGAAATTCAAAGCCTGTCTGGAACCGGTATCGAATTCATCCTGTTCGACAAAACGTTTTTTGATGTTTATCGATCTAGTTATCAAAAAATTCAGCTCGGAAGGGAGTACCGGGTTTTCTAATTTTTCAAACAACAACGAATCGGCGACCATCCCGTATTTTATCATTTCGCCCAAACCGTTTCGGAATTGTCTTTCCGGCAACGTTGATAACAAAGAAGGATCGACCAAAACCATTTTGGGCGGATAAAAACACCCGACAATGTTTTTTGCTTGTTTTGTGTTGACTGCAACTTTTCCGCCGACGCTGGAATCGATTTGTGCTAGAAGGGAAGTGGGAATTTGAACATACTCTATACCGCGCAGATAAGTAGCTGCTACAAATCCGGCAAGGTCACCTGTGACTCCGCCGCCAAGAGCAACAAGCAAAGCGTCGCGGGAAACATGGTTTGCCGAAAGCAAACCGACGATCCTTTCGTATTGTTGAAGGGATTTGCTTGTTTCTCCCTGAGGGAAAATAATTTTGAGGCAGCCGGGGAATTTGTTTACGACGGTATCTACATAAGAAACCGGAATACCATCGTCGGATATGACCACAACCTGGCGAGTCACATCCCAAAATTCGTCCAAACGAGAAAGAATGCCGTTTTCAACGTGAATGGGATAAGAAAAGAAACGGGATTTGATTATAATAGTTTCCATTTATTCTTCCTCCTTTATAAAATCGATTTTCAAACCCAAAGAAGCCAGGTCTCGGAAAAAGCGGGGATAGGATTTATTTACCGCTTCGGCGTTTTTGATCAAAACCGGATTTTGGCAGCGGGAGGCAGCGATAGCCAACGACATGACAATCCGATGATCGCCAAAGGAATTAAAAGAGCCACCAACCAGTTCGTTTGCGCCTGTTATGTTCACATAATCATTTCCGAGTTCTGCTTTTCCGCCAAGGCCGTTGATAATTTGCCAAATAGCTTCCAAACGATTTGACTCTTTGATTTTTAATCTGGCCGCGTTTGTTATCGAAGAAAGTCCTTGGGAAAAGGCGGCCATAACCGACAATACCGGAGCAAGATCGGGAGACTGTCCGACATCGCACGTGATAGCTTCAAGCGAGGAAGCGAGAAAGCGATACCCGGTTTCGGTACGGATATATTTCCCGCCGGCTTCGCTTATGAAATTCAAAATAGCCCGGTCTGGTTGCAGAGAAGTTTCCGGCATGTTTTTGCATTCGACATCTCCGGCGAGAATACCGAGAACAGCGAAAAATGCCATCTGAGAAAAATCGCCTTCCAAAGAAATGTCAAAATGCTTGTAGGATTGATTTCCTTTGATCAGGTAACGATTGTTTTCTTGTTCAACAACAATTCCCGCGAGTTTTAAAACCGAAACCGTCATGTCGACATAGTAGCGCGATTCAAACGGCTCGGAAACAACGATTTCCGAACTTCCGTCCAGCAAAGGAAGAGCAAATAGCAGCCCGGATATGAACTGGCTGCTTACATTGCCCGCAAGCGTATAAGTTCCAGGAACGAGGGATCCGGCAACGATAACCGAATCGTCGTTTTTTATAAAACGGGAATTTGCTTTGGCGAACAAGGAATCATATATTCCCAAAGGTCTCTGAAACAGGCTCCTTCTTCCGGTGAAAACTACTTTCTGATTGCAAAGAGAAAAAACCGGAATAAGAAAACGTAGAGTGGAACCGGATTCGTTGCATTCGACGAAGTTGTCTTCGGTAAAACCGATCTTTGAAGTTCCGTAGACTGTTAGTTTGTCCGCGGAGCGGATGAATCTGGCGCCGATTTTTTCCATAGCCCCGATCGTAGCGTCAATATCTTCGCTGTATGATATATTGGATATTGTACTTTTTCCCAAAGCAAGCGAAGCGGCAATGACTGCTCTATGTGTCTGGCTTTTAGAGGCCGGGATGGAAACTTTTCCTTTTGGAAGTCCGGGGTATACGACGGCTTTCATGATTTGATATCCTTTTCTATGGCGATTCTTGCTGCTTTGGATTTCTTCATTGCTTTTCGTAACCCCTCATAATCGCCGTCAGCAATCAGTTGTTTATAGCGTGACAACTCATTTTGCATAATTTCTATTTTGTCAAGGAGAGCGGTTTTGTTTTCAATCATTAGTTCGCTCCACAGATCGTCGTTGATCATGGCTATTCTGGTAAGGTCACGGAAAGAGTCGCCGATGAAACGACTGGTTGTTACTTGGTTGTCATCGGAATCTATCAAAGCCAACGCAAGAACGTGTGCCAGTTGCGAAGTGTATGCAATGATTTCATCGTGGACTTGAGAATCTATGCGGACGACATTGCCAAACCCCATTTGTCTGGCGAGATTTTCTACTAAAAGAAGATTTTTTTCCTGATTGGAAGCAACCGGAACAATTACAAAATTTTGATCGAGAAAAATGGTTTTATCGGCATATTCGACTCCGGATTTTTCTTTGCCGGCAATCGGATGAGTGAACACCATATCAAATTGCCCGTTGACATACAAGGATACATCTCTTATGATCCCGGATTTAATCCCGGAGATTTCAATAACCAGGCAGTCGGGTTTGAAATATGAGTTCCATTTTTTGACGAAAGAAACACAGTCGCGGGGATACAAACAAATGAATAAAATATCAGTTTCGGCAAGTAGAGATTTCGGATCGGTAAACGCACGATCGATGATATGATTTTCCAAGGCGTAATCAAGAGAGTCCTTCCGGACATCATATGCAAGGATATCGTGTTCTTTTTTTAAGGCGGATGCAATTGAACCGCCCATCAAGCCCAAACCAACAAATCCGATTTTCATGTATAGCACCCCAAACATATTTTATCTAATTTTATCACAAAAAAGGTCTGACAATATAAAAAAATAAGAATATTGGAATTTGATCCAAAAACGAAAACGGTACCATCAAAAACACGCCGAAACAGACTTTTTATGGTATAATCAAAAAAGGAAGTGATACTATGTATCAGGAAATAAAACCATACGAATATGCAAACGAAGTCACAAAAAAACTCCCTGGTGGTATTTTTCTGACCACCAACGCCGCCGGTAAAACAAACACCATGACAATCGGGTGGGGCGGTATAAATATAATTTGGGGGCGGCCGGTATTCATCGTACTTGTAAGGGATTCCCGGGCGACATATGGCCTGATCGAAGAAAGCAATGAATTCACCGTGAGCGTTCCTATGCAAAAAGACATGGCTAAAGAGTTGGCTTTTTGCGGAACCAGATCCATGCGTGATTGCGACAAATTTAAAGAGTTAAACATTGCCTTGCTTCCTGCAAGGAAAGTATCGACTCCAGTAATTAAGGAAGCCGGATTGCATTACGAATGCAGAGTGATATACAAACAGCCGTTGGACAAAGCTGCAATACCGGAATTTATAAAAGAAAGATATTATGGACCAACGAAACCCGGAAATACATGTCACACGGTTTATTACGGAGAAATAGTCGATCAATACATATATAAAGAAGGCGAATGATATGGCAATTATTATGGACGGCAAAAAATTATCCAAAACGATCAGGGAAAAAATTGCCAAAGAAACCGAGATTCTTAAAATTAAATATGGCAAGACACCAAAACTCGCAGTGATTGTGATCGGAAACGATCCCGCGGGGGAATCATACGTGGCCGGAAAGGAAAAAGCCTGCAGGAACGTCGGCATCGAAAGCGTTGTATATCACAAAGAAGAAACAGTAAGTCAAGCGGAGATGCTCGAACTCATAGGCGAATTAAATTCTGATGACGAAATAAACGGTATTCTTTTACAAATGCCCGTACCGAGACACTTGAACAAAGATGAGCTGGTCGATAAAATATCACCTCAAAAAGACGTTGACGGTTTCACCCCGGAAAACGTTGCCAACCTGACCAACAGCAGACCGGCGATGGTTCCTTGCACTCCACTCGGGATCATGGAACTTTTGGAAGCCTACGAAATCAATCCAGAAGGAAAAAGATGCGTTGTGATCGGGAGAAGCCAAATTGTAGGGAAGCCGGTTGCCAGTCTGCTTTTGGCAAAAAACGGAACCGTCACCATTTGTCATAGCAAAACCAAAGATCTTCCAGCAGTCGCCAGGGAGGCAGACATTTTGGTCGCGGCTACAGGCAAACCTAAAATGGTCGATGACACCTTCATCAAAGAGGGAGCCGCGGTGATTGATGTCGGTATATCCAGAGTCGACGGGCAACTAACGGGCGATGTTGATTTTGACAAAGTCGAAAAGAAAGCCGGATACATAACCCCCGTTCCGGGAGGCGTCGGGCCGATGACCGTGGCATGTCTCTTGGAAAACACTCTTCTTTGTTTCAAACGGATGCAAAATGAAAACGGAAATTGAAACAAGTTTGGAACGAATTCAATCCATAACCGAACTTCGTCCACAGATCGCTGTGATACTAGGTTCAGGGCTTGGCGGATTCGCCGATCTGATAAGCGAAAAGAAAACAGCAACTTACAAAGACATATTTCCTTTTTGGAAGTCGTCCGTACCGGGGCATTCAGGAAAATTCCATATTGGCAAATTCCGTGGCAAACCGATTTGTTGCATGGAAGGCCGCCCACATTATTATGAAGGATATTCTGACGAGGAAATGAGAGTTCCGGTATTGTTGTTGCAGGCGCTTGGAATCAAAACGTTAATCGTGACCAACGCGTGCGGAGGAATGAATCCGGAATATATTCCCGGAGATATCATGTTGATAAGCGACCACATAAACATGACCGGCCGGAATCCGCTTGCCGGAATGATTTCAAAAGAAGGGACAAGCGTGTTTTGCGACATGTCCGAACCATACGATACTCATCTCACAAAAAAAGCCGAGAAAGCGGCGAGCGCTCAAAACATTAGAACACATACCGGAATTTATGTTGGCTACAATGGTCCCAGTTATGAAACCAAAGCGGAAATCAACGCATATCGCCGATTAGGCGGCGACGTTGTGGGAATGTCGACGGTTCCGGAAGTTATCATAGCAAAGTGGGCGGGAATGAAAATTCTCGGGATATCATGCATTACAAACAAAGCCACCGGACTGGGAGAAAAAAAACTATCTCACCAGGAAGTTTTGGAAGTCGCCAACAAGACAAACGATAAATTGACAAAAATACTGACGGAAACCATCAATCAAATTGATTAACGAGACAGCACCCGAAAAGGGTGCTTTTTTTTACATATAATTTACGTAACTTTACCTAACAACGGTATTTTCAAAAACCTTGGATGGAATAAGATAAAGGCATGAAAAGGAGAGAGAAAATGAAAAAAATCTTATTCGGTATAATGATATTCATGGTAGCGGCAATGACCGCTTGCGCGGGAAACACATCGGATGTCACTACTACAGAAGCATTTGACAGTTCAAGAAATATCACAGTGTATACCAGAGACACAACATCCGGAACCAGGGACGCCTTCTTCAGCGGGATAGATTTTGACGACGCGGTGGCAGACAACTCGGTTTTAGCAACTTCGTATGTTGAAGTCGACAGCAACGGCAGTATGATCACCGCCGTAACGAACGACATCTACGGAATCGGATATATTTCGTTAGCATCACTTTTGGAATCTGGATTGACAGGATTAGCGTTCGACGGAATTGAAGCGACGGAAGAAAACGTGATTAACGAAACATACGCACTCAAGCGTCCGTTCAATTACATCGTTCGTTCCGATTGGACGGGCATGGACAGAGAGCAGCAGATCGTCGAAGCGTTTGTGGCATACATGTCAACGACCGACGGAAAAGCGACCATCGCCAATGAATCGGGCATTGTGAGCATAGCGGTAACAGATGTTTCGTGGGATGATATCAAAAACCAGTATCCGGTTTGCGAACAAGACAACTCCGATGTTACGATCTATATCGGAGGATCTACTTCCGTGGAAAATATCGCCAGAGCCTTGACTCAGGAATTCAGTACAAAATGTGGAAACTTTGTCGCCGAACACAACCACACGGGATCCGGAGATGCATACAAGCGTACTCAAGGAAGTGAATCGGAAGGAGCAAATCTGCTTCATATCGGATTTGCATCAAGATACTTTAAAGATACGGAACCGGCCTCTGTTGGGACAACGGGTCAAATTTGTTATGACGCCGTGGTGGTGGTTGTGAATTCCCAGAACAATCTGTTGACTTCTTTGACTGGCGAACAATTGAAACAAATCTTTGACGGTCAGATCAACAAGTGGGAGAATCTTGATTGAAAAGAAAACGGGATTTATAAAAAATCGGCGGACCATGAAGATCGGGTCTGCCGCTTGTACTTTGGGGGATTAGCATGGTTTGCAGGACGATAGATAAAAAGAAAAACAGCCGGGATAAGTTAACGCACATTCTATTGCTGGTTCCGTCTGTCATCAGCGCATCCTTCGTTTTTTTCATCATCATCTTTGTGGCGAAGCGAGGGGTCGCACCTTTCCTTGTTTCCAGTTATGGCAGCGAAAGTGTAAATCTTTTGCGCTTTCTGACAGGAACCACATGGTATGTTCCGCCAACGGCTTATGGCATTTTTTTCATTGTTGTGAACACAATATATGTTGTGGCGCTAGCGGCGATTATAGCGGTGGTCATATCCGTCACGACGGCACTATTTATTGCCAAGATGACAAACAGAATCATCGGCGGATTTCTGAAAACCGTCATTGAATTGTTGGCGGCAATCCCTTCGATAATCTATGGGGTTTTCGGACTTGGAGTCATAACCAAATTCGTAATCGGACTCGCGGATGTGTTTGGGTCTCAGACGGCCGGTGGCATTTCGACTCTGTCGACCATACTGGTCCTGGCGATAATGATTTACCCTACCGTTACACTTATGTCGATCACGGCGATAAACGCCGTGGATACCAATTTGGAAAAAGGGTCTCTCGCGTTGGGGGCATCAAGAATCCAGACATATTTCAAAGTCACATTGTTAACAGCGAAATCAGGAATATTTTCCGGTGTCATCCTTGGAATCGGGAGAGCCCTCGGAGAAGCTACAGCCGTAAGCATGGTTGCGGGAAACGCCGGGAGCGGGCCTTCTTTTGATCTTTTTTCCACAACCAGAACCTTGACATCCACCATGCTTCTCGGTTTGAAAGAAACATCTGGAGTCGACTATGACATTCGTTTTTCCGTGGGGATTGTGCTGGTGTTTGTCATTCTTTTTGGCAATCTGCTTTTGAATCATTTCAAAAAAAGGATTGGGAAATATTCATGATGAAAAAAAGGAGGAAAAATATTCTTGATCGAGGAGCATATGCAGGAATAGCCACGATTTCACTGTTTGGCTTGCTTATTTTGATGCTTTTGTTCTCGTACATAATCGATAAAGGAGCTAATCTGTTATCATGGGACTTGATCACGGGCGATTATTACGCAGCCACCTACGACAGCTATTACGAAGGAGAACTGAATCAGGACGGATACTCCGCCAACAGAGAGTTTGAAAGTGACGTTTTCTACTCTGAAAAATGGGGAATAGCCTTAAAAGATGACATCAATTTTGAAGGAAAAGACTACGTCCTTGTAGTTTATGTATCGGATGAATCTCCGCTGGCCAATTTGCGCGACAAGAATGATGAAAAAAATTATGTGGCCATATCTGGCGGTCAATCGATGGTAAAAATTATTTTTTCTAACAACACCGTCATGTATAGCAAGAACGGAGCAAAAGCTGCGATAGAGCTTTTTGACAACGCTGACGGTATAAAAGACATGATAACAACAACTGCCGGAAGCGGAATCAGAGGATCGCTCGTCACAACCGGATATTTGATATTTTTTACCATGATAATCGCGATGCCGTTAGGTGTTTTCACTGCAATTTATCTTCACGAATTCGCTCCGAAAGACAAATGGTATATCAACGTACTTAGGAGATCGGTGGAATTGTTGACAGGGGTTCCTTCAATCATATTCGGTCTTTTGGGGGCTGCCGTTTTCATACCGCTTACCAGTACGCTTACCAAAGCGTCCGGAGGCAACATAATATCCGGATCCTTAACTCTTGCCGTAATCGTTTTGCCGGTGATAATTTCATCGGTGGAAGAATCCTTGAAAGTCATCCCCGACGATTACCGGCAGGCATCGTTTGCCCTCGGCGCCAATAAAACCCAAACGACTTTTAAAATAATATTACGCTGTTCTCTTCCGGGGATATTAACAGCGACATTGCTTAGTGTGGGAAGGATCATCGGAGAATCGGCGGCTTTGATCTATGCAATAGGAACCGTTATAAAAGACAACATAGTGGTTACGGAAAAGTCAACATCGCTCGCCGTCTTCATTTGGAGCATCATGGCCGGCGAGGTTCCCAACTTCGAACTCGCCTGTGCCGTTTCGCTAATCATTTTGATTGTCGTTTTGATTCTCAATATGACAGTGAAATTGATTTCTTATAAACTGACTTTCGATCGGAATCGAGGTTGATAATATTTATGGAACAAGTATTTGAAATTGATGAATTGAATTTGAGATACAAAGACAAACAAGCTTTGATAAACATCAAAATGGATATCGAAGCAAAAAAAATCACTGCGCTTATCGGTCCATCCGGATGTGGAAAATCTACTTTATTAAGATGTCTGAACCGGATGAATGATCTGATTGACAACTGTTTTATAGAAGGATATGTCAGATACGAAAACAACGATATCTACACAAAAAATTATGATGTCATAGAACTCCGCACAAAAGTCGGAATGGTCTTTCAAAAACCCAATCCGTTTCCGATGAGTATTTTTGACAATGTCGCTTATGGTCCGAGATGTCAAGGCATAAAAGGAAAAAAGGAACTGCAGGATATTGTAAAAAAGGCATTGGTTAACGCGGCTTTGTATGATGAAGTGAAAGACAGATTAAACGATAATGCCTTGAGTCTTTCCGGCGGGCAGCAACAGCGTCTTTGCATTGCAAGGACGATCGCCATGGAACCGGAAGTGATACTGATGGACGAACCGACAAGCGCGCTGGATCCAATTGCCACGGCGAAGATTGAAGAGCTGATCGTCGGGCTGAAAGACAAATACACAATTGTCATTGTCACTCACAACATGCAACAAGCAGCACGGGTTTCGGATTACACGGCGTTCTTCTTGTTGGGAAGATTGGTCGAGTTTGGTACAACCGATCAGATATTCGGCCAGCCGAAACAAAAAGAAACCGAAGATTATATCACCGGCAGATTCGGATAATCGTTTGGCCGGAAAGACAACTTTATATTATAATAATAAATGGAGGATGATACCTTTGATGCAAAGGACAAAGTTCGACAGCGAACTCGAACACCTCAAACTAGATTTGGTGAAAATGGGAGATTTGGTGATTGAAAACATTCACGAGAGTTTTCGATCCTTTCTTGACATGAATACCGAACTGGCTACAATGATTATCGAAAAGGACAAAGAAGTCAACGCCTGCGAGGCGATGATAGAAAAAGAGTGTCTCAGAATCATTTTACGGGAACAGCCGGTAGCAAAAGATTTGCGTCTGATCACGTCGGTTTTAAAAATGATAACCGACTTGGAAAGGATCGGCGATCACGCCGCCGACATAGCAAAGATAACCGTTTTCATGGAAACGGAAAAACAAAATACAAAAACCGAGGACCTGACAGAAATAACCGGAAAAACCCAGGACATGATCAGAGATGCGCTGGAATCATTTACTTCTCTCGATATCCAACTAGCAAAAGCGGTTATCAAATCCGACGACGAAGTGGATGCTTTGTTCGACAAAGTAAGAAACGATGTCGTCAAAGCCATAAGAATGCAAACGATGGATGCGGATTATGCGATATATCTGATGATGGTAGCCAAGTATTTGGAGAGAATTGGCGATCACGCCGTCAACATCGGCGAATGGGTGATATTTGCCATAACCGGAGCGCACAATTATGATATATGAAAAGGAGACTATAAAATGGGATCTTTGATATATACTGTTGAAGACGATATAAATATTCAATACGTTATAAAAATCGCTTTGCAAAATTCGGGGTTTGAAGTTGAGGTCTTCGGCGATGCCGAGAGTTTTTACACGCAGATGGAACAAAAACTTCCCGATCTGGTTTCGCTTGACATTATGTTGCCGGGAGAAGATGGCATTGGAATATTACAGAAAATGAAAAACACCGTTATGTGGAAAAACATCCCCGTACTGATTGTGTCGGCTAAAAGTTCGGAAATTGACAAAGTGGTTGGACTCGATTTGGGAGCGGACGACTATATGATCAAACCGTTCGGGGTCTTGGAACTTGTCAGTCGCATAAAAGCACTTTTGCGCCGCAGCAAAAAAGGCGGGACAGAAAAAGAAATCGAAGTTTCCGGCCTAATTCTTTTCGATAGCGAAAGAACGTGTACATTCAAAGGCAAAAGCGTCGTCATGACCGCGAAGGAATATGAACTGTTGAAGCTGTTGGTTTCTAACAACGGGCAAACGGTAACTAGAAACGAAATCGTCGAAACCGTTTGGGGCTATGATTTTATTGGGGAATCTAGAACCGTCGATGCCCATATCAAGACGATCAGGCAAAAACTGGCATCGATAGGACTGGCGGAAGCCCCGATTCTTACTATACGCGGTATCGGCTATAAGGCTATCCTATGAAAAGGAAAATAACATCTCAGTCCATACTTGTCGTTTCCGTCGCACTGCTTGCTTTTGTGGTCGGTTCGATATTTCTTGTTCGCCGCAACTTGAACAATGTAACCGAATTTAATTTGCGGTATTATTTAGAGATAGTGAAGACCGACTACGAAAACGATTTGACGCCGGCAGAAATAATTGAAAAATACGACAATATCGAAGATTATCTAAGAATAACATTCATGGACGATACGGGCATAGTCCTGGCAGATTCTTCCGCAACCGAATTGGAAAATCATTTGACCCGGCCGGAATTTCAGGATCCCGGAACAATCTACATCCGCAAGTCAGTTACGCTTGACCAACAGATGATGTATCTGGCTTTCCAGTTTGATGACGGCGATTATGTTAGGGTGTCGGTCCCCATTAATTCGATTCTCCCGTTTTTCAACGACTTCATCGGACTGCTTTTATTGATAGCCGCCATCATCGCGGTTCTGGCTTATTTTTTAAGCAAATCGCTTATCGACCGAACCATGGCTCCGTTCAACGACCTGAAAAAAGTGTTGCAAGCGGTCGGAGAAGGCAAATACAACGAACTGTTGCCGGTTTCAAAATATGACGAAATCAATGGGCTACTGGTGGAAATCAACGAAATAAACAAAACAATATCCGATAACATAGTTTCGCTGAACGCAGAAAAACAAAAAAGCGATTTTCTCCTTGATCACATGAACCAAGGATTATGCATGCTCGACTATCAAGAAAACATCGTTCTGGTCAACTCGTATCTCGCCCATCTTTTCAACTATTCTTCAGAAAATCATCTCTACCGCAATTACAACTTTCTTTTCCGTAGTCAACCGCTTCAACAGGCCGTTGACCGAGTATATGAATCAAAAGGATCGACGACTTTAGTCATTAGCGTCAATGATTCATACTACTCCGTTGGAGTCGCATATGAAGAGAAGGATTGGCGTAATCAACCCGGCGTAGTGATGATATTCACTGATGTTACCATTATCAAGAATATGGAAACGCTCAAACGCGACTTCTTCGTCAATGCTTCCCACGAACTCAAATCTCCGTTGACATCGATAATGGGTTCTTCTGAATTGATTACTTCCGGCATTATCCACAACCAGGATGAAATTGCCGACCTGGCCTCGAGGATTCTGGATGAGTCAAAACGGATGAATAAACTTGTGCTTGACATGCTTGATCTTTCTAAATACGAAAATTACATTCCGCTTAAAGCGCCGTCGACCATTGATTTGCAAGCGGTGATTTGCGAGGTTGTGGACAAACTCGAACCGCAGGCACAAGCAAAAAACATCAAACTAATCAATCAATCTGTACCGATGACCTTTAGTGCCAATCAGGAGCATATGGAACAACTTATAAGGAACCTGATGGAAAATAGCATACAATACGGCAAAGAATCTGGATGGGTGAAAATCGAAACAAACGCGACAGACAAGGAGATTACCATCAAAGTAACCGATAACGGAATTGGAATTCCAAGTACAGATCAAAGCCGTGTATTCGAACGTTTTTACAGGGTTGACAAAGCAAGAAGCAAAAAGTCCGGCGGAACCGGACTGGGACTTTCGATCGTGAAACATATAGTGCTTATTTACCAAGGAAGAATCGAATTGGAAAGCAAGGAAGGAAAAGGAACCGAAATAACTATTGTTCTTCCTGAACAAATTTGACGCAATATAGAACAAAACATTTCCCTCGAACACATGCGGGAAATGTTTTTCATATTTGAAAATAAATACCGGAACACATCTGAATTATCACCGGGAAAATAGTATAATAAAGATGAAAGGAACGAAGTGGGAAAAATGATGGACGAATACAAACTGCACAAGCATATCATCTGCATCGACCTGAAAAGTTTTTTTGCTTCGGTCGAATGCAGTCTTCTTGGCTTGGATCCATTTAAGACGCCGCTGGTCGTCACTGACAAAGCAAGAGGCAGCGGAGCGATCGTTTTGGCCGTGTCGCCTTACCTGAAAACAATGGGAGTTCCGGGAAGATGCCGGATACGCGAACTGCCCAAGAATGTGGATATCATTTACCGCAAACCGCGGATGCAGACATATCTTTCTTTTTCCGCTCAGATTATCGGCATCTACTTAAGATACATATCGGACGATGATATCTATGTATACTCGATCGACGAAGCATTCATGGATTTTACCAATTACCTGGAATATTATCACAAGAACGATTTGGAAATAGCTAAGGAATTGATGGATACAATTTACAAGGAAACCGGAATATATTCCAGTTGCGGCATCGGGCCGAACATGCTTATGGCCAAACTGGCGCTGGATATCGGATCAAAAAACAAAAAGGATTTTGTTGCCAAATGGGACTACGAAGATATTCCCGAGCAACTGTGGCCGGTATCACCGTTAAGCAAAATGTGGGGCATCGGGAGAAACATGGAAGCCAGATTGAATCGAATGGGTTTCTACAAGATCGGTGATATTGCCGGATCCGATGTAGATAAACTCAAGAAACGATTTGGCATTCTTGGCGAAGAACTTTTTTATCACACGCACGGAATTGATATGAGTCTGATCCAAGACAAAACCAAAATAAAGCCGTTTAGTAAAAGCTACGGAACCGGACAAGTTTTATTCAGGGATTATTATAAACCGGATATATATCAAATCATGCTCGAAATGGCCGATGATGTCTGCCGGCGTTTACGCACAAGCAACAAGCAGGCCAGAACGGTCTATTTTGGAATTGGATACGGAAAAGACAACGGCGGTGGATTCTCCGGCAGCAAAACTATGGAACGACCAACGGCCAACGCATCGCTTATCTATGACGAATTTGTTCGGATTTTTGACAAGCACTATGAAGAAGATCTTCCCATAAGACGCGTTCAGATCGCCGTAGCCAATCTTGTAAATAGCGAAGATCTTCAACTGAGTCTGTTTGAGGATCCGGAAAAACTGGTCAAGGAACAGAAGGTAGCCAAAGCCATCGACGGCATCAAAAACCGTTTTGGTAAAAATTCCGTCAATCGGGCTTCCAGCGAACTTGACGGATCTACCGTCAAAGACAGAAATAAAATGATCGGAGGCCATCATGCGTAAAAAATATGTGGACCGGGGCTTAATCAAATGGGGCGCGTTCGACGCGTTGGTGGGTTACAGACCGTTGCTTGAAGCGATGAAATATCGGATGGGAAAAAAAGAAAAACCGGCCGTCAGCGAAGACATGCTGGAAGAAATGAATCGCATACTGGATTTTGCGCTTTGCAAAAACAAGGAAATCAATGTAAACTATTATAGCGACGGATACATGCGTTCCACTTTCGGCAATGTAATTAAAACGGACAAAGACAAAAAAAAGATTTTCATGTCAACCGGGGAAATAATCGATTTCGATGATATAACAACAATCGGGACGGAAAAATAAAAAACAGCCGGGAACTTGAAATACCACAAAGTAAAACGCTACAATAAAAGGAGAAAAGCGATGAAGAAAAGAAAACGCCTGGAAAGTTCGAAAATTGTATATTTCATATTTGTCGGAATCGTGATCGGTGAGTTGATAGCGTCAATCTTTAGTGTGATATTCGCCAATTCGTCAGACACAAGAGAGGCCGGACTTTCCAACATATTTCTATCTGTCCTCGCCATTGTTTTGTTTTCGGTTCCTTGGTTGATAGAATCAAGGTTCAAACTCGATATACCAAATTATTTGGAAATCCTGGTTTTGAGTTTTCTCTTTGCATCGATCGTCCTCGGAAACATTCATAATTTTCTTGTCGACGTCCAGGGATACGATAAATTGTTACACACGGTAAGCGGAATAACAATCTCGGTGATTGCTTTTGAAATCATTCATTTCATCAATCTTAGCAAACCTATGGAAGCGCGGATGAGCCCGGTGATGACTGCGGTGTTCGCCTTCACGTTTTCCGTGACGCTTCTTGTGTTGTGGGAATTCTACGAGTTTTTTATCGACACGTTGTCATACAACATAAATAACGAAACGTTGCGTAACATGCAAAGATATCAATGGGACAACACCAGCACCATTTTTCCCCAAGACTACGGATTGGTGGACACAATGCTGGATTTGATTGTTGGAACCGCCGGCGCCATATTGGTTTCTGTGTCGGGAGGATTCTGGCTTTATTCCAAAGAGAAAAAGAGACTGAAAAAGGAGGCCTGACAACATGGTTACCGAAAAAGCATACGCTAAAGTCAATCTGTTCATAAACGTCCTGGATGCGAAAAACAACGGATACCACAATCTGAAAATGATCAATGCCAAAATCGATTTTTACGATACGATAAGAATATCCAAGATAAAATCGGCCGGAGTGGCTTTGATCGAATCCAACGATCTCTTTTTGTCCAACCAGAACAATATCGTTCAAGACATTGCTGAATACATGGTGGAACACTATCTTCCCGACGAAGGGATAAAAATCGAAATTGAAAAAAAGATTCCGTTCGGAGCGGGATTAGCCGGAAATTCCACAGATGCCGCGGCCATCATCAGGGGCGTGGACAAATTGCTGGAACTCCATCTAAGTTTTACAGAGATGGTGGAGATCGGTATGAAATATGGAGCCGACATACCATATTGCCTGGTTGATTACCCGGCGATCGTCGAAGGCGAAGGGGAAAAGATTACCAAGATAGATTTTAATTTTTCCGGATGCCAGCTCTTACTTTTGAACCCGCGAGTATATGTGGCGACAAAAGATATTTTCACCATCGGTAATCGTAAAGGGTTTGATAACTCCGATGACCAGAAGATAATGAAAGCCATAGCCAAAAAAGATATTAACAAATTTGCCGAGGCGATGCATAACGCTTTACAGAAAATTTCCGTCGAGAACAATTCCGATGTTGCGGAAGCGGAAAAAACACTCACAAAAAACTTCGGGACAACCGGTTTGGTAATGACTGGATCAGGTTCGACTTTCATCAAACTGTTAACCGGCGAAAACCAGAATGTCGAGGATTTTATGGCTAAATACAAAAAGAAATATTTTGTTGAAATTTACAATTTTTTGTGAAGCAATTTCGTTAAACGTATAGAAAAAGTAAAAATCGCATGATATAATCATCTAAAGAGGTGGTAATATGCAGATAACGGAAGTGCGTGCAAAAAGAGTCAATGGGGATAATCGCTTAGTAGGAATTGCCGCCATTACTATTGACGAGTGCTTCGTTGTTCATGAGCTGAGGATCATTGAGGGGAAGAACGGTCTCTTTGTGGCGATGCCAAGTCGCAAAATGCCTAATGGGGAGTTCAAGGACGTCGCCCATCCTATCAATACCGAAACAAGGAGCGAAATAGAGAAGGCCGTTTTAGAAGCCTTTGCCAAACTCCCGGAGCTCAAGGATGCCAAAGAGGAATAAATCTTTTTGATAAACGCAAGTGCCGACCGGGAAAGTTGGCACTTTTTAATTTGCTTTTTATGTTGTATAATATCTGTGTCATCAAAATAAAGAACCACGGAGGAAAGAAATGGCAGTCTTTCACGGATCAAAAGTCAAAATCTTCGCTTTGAGTTCCAACAAAAAACTGGCTCAGGAAATAGCCGATTACATCGGTATCCCTTTGAGTCAATCGGAAGTAACCCATTTTGCTGACGGCGAACTGAGCATCAATATTCCAGAAACCGTCCGCGGACACAAAGTGTTTGTCATCCAATCGACCAATCCGCCGGTGAACGAACACATCATGGAACTCCTGATCATGATCGATGCGCTGAAACGCGCGTCGGCCAGGGAAATAAACGTAGTCATTCCTTATTATGGATATTCACGCCAGGATCGGAAAGTGAAAGCCAGACAACCCATTTCCGCCAAACTAGTCGCAAACCTCATTCAAATCGCCGGGGCTACGCGTGTCATCTGTATGGATCTTCACGCCGCTCAGCTTCAGGGGTTCTTTGATATCCCGATCGATAATTTCCGTTCGATGCCTCTCATTTCCAAATACATGAAAGATAAGAATTTGCAGGATATCGTCGTCGTGTCTCCGGATCACGGTGGCGTTACTAGGGCGAGAACCTTGGCAGACGTTCTGTCCGCGCCAATCGCCATCATCGACAAAACCCGCCCGGAACCCAATGTCGCCGAAGTGATGAACATCATCGGTAAGGTCAAAGGCAAGAATTGCATTTTGATCGACGATATGGTCGACACAGCCGGTTCTGTGTCTGCGGCATCCAAAGCCCTGCAGGAAGCCGGAGCCAAGGATATCTACTGCTGCTGCACGCATCCGCTTCTTTCCGGAAACGCCATCAAATTGATCATGGACTCGCCAATTTTGGAACTTGTATGCACTGACACGATCGAATTGCCGGAAGAAAAATATTTTCCAAAACTGGTCCAATTATCTGTGTGCGAACTCTTAGGACAAGGTATTATAAACATTATCGACGATCAAGGAGTGTCCACTCTTTTCCAATAAAAAGCATCGGCAAACGCCGATGTTTTTTTCTTGTGTTTACAAAGAAAGCAAACATGATGTATAATATAGGTACATCGATGAACGGACGAGTAGAATGTCGTTTTGTCCAAAGCGAGCAAGGGGCGGTGGAAGCCTTGTGACGGAGACATTTCGAAAAACACCGGGAGAGACAGAAGAAATCAAGTAGACCTGTACGTCATTCCGCGTTAAGGATATCGAGCGCCGGCAAAGCCGGAACAAAGGTGGTACCACGGATTTTTATTCGTCCTTGAAAAAGGACGATTTTTTATTTATACGGAGGGGTAACATAATGATTATCGAAGAACTATACTCCCATAAAACCATGGATAAAGAAGTAGACAGAAAACCAAGATACAATCAAAGGCCGGTAAAAGAAACCTACTGGGGAATCAGCGCTCCGACAATAAGAAACGTTGCCAAAAAATACCAGAACGAAATCACAGAGGCAAAATTGGACGAGATGTTGAAAAGCAGAGTCCATGATGTAAGAACTTGTGCTCTCGTCATCATGAACGGGAAAATGAAAAAAGCAACACTCGAAGAACAAAGAAGGCTAGCCAGACAATATTCTAAACATCTCGACAAGATCGATAATTGGGATTTGGTTGATATATCGGCGCCTTACATTCTTGGCGAATACACTCGCAACACACAGGATTTTACTTTATTGTTTTCCTACGCTACCACCGATGATGTTTGGCATAGAAGAATAAGCATAGTGTCCACCTTGACCCTTGTAAGACACGATCAATATGATGTATCTTTGAAGATAGCGGAAATCTTGCTTGAGGACAAAGAGGACACAATTCATAAAGCTTGCGGATGGGTTCTGAGAGAAGTTGGAAAGCACAACCGGGAACTACTCGATGATTTTTTGGAGAAGCACTATGAAAAGATAGATCGTACGACTTTGCGTTACGCAATCGAAAGACACGAGGAAAACATTAGACAAATGATTTTAAAGGGGGATTTCACATGGAAACAACATTGATGGTATTAAAAGAGGATTATCAAACGTTTGCTGGTCAAACGGTGGTTTTGCAAGGGTGGATCAGAAATAACCGAGCCCAGAAGGAGTTCGGGTTTATCGATCTGCATGACGGCACTTGTTTTGATACAGCTCAGATCGTATATGAGGAAAAAAACATCGACGGATTTAAGGATATTCAAAAATACCGGATCGGATCATCGATCGAAGTTGAAGGTATTATCGTTGCCACCCCGAATGCCAAACAACCGTTTGAAATCAAAGCTGAAAGAATAGTTTTAATCGGAGACAGCCCGGAAAACTATCCCATACAACCAAAAAGGCACACAAGAGAATTTCTCCGGGAAAACGCGCATTTGCGCGTAAGAACCAATTTATTTCAAGCTGTCTTCCGAATTCGCAATACGGTTTCTTACAGTATTCATAAATTTTTCCAGGAACAAGGATTTATATACGTAAACACGCCGATCATAACCGGATCAGATGCCGAAGGCGCTGGAGAAATGTTCAGAGTCACAACCATAGATATGGACAATCCTCCTTTGAATGATGATAAAAAAGTGGACTACGGACAGGACTTTTTCGGAAGATCGGCCAACCTGACCGTATCCGGACAGCTTCAAGCCGAAATATTTGCCATGGCGTATAGAAACGTCTACACTTTTGGACCAACATTCCGGGCTGAAAACTCCAACACGCAAAGACACGCATCGGAATTTTGGATGATTGAACCCGAAATAGCATTTGCCGATCTGGACAAGGATATGGCTTTAGCGGAAGCAATGATCAAGTATATCATTGCCGAAGTGCTTTCGGAATGTGCCCAGGAAGTGGATTTCTGTGACCGCTTTGTCGAAAGTGGATTGAAAGATAAATTGACTAAAGTTCTTAACTCCACATTCAAGTCTGTCAAGCATAAAGATGCCATAGATATTTTGTTAACAAGTAAAGAAAAATTTGCAATTGAGCCAGAACAAGGGCAAGATTTGGCCACCGAACACCAAAAATATCTAACCAAGTATTTTGATGGGCCGGTTTTCGTAACGGATTGGCCAAAGGATATAAAAGCCTTCTATATGCGTTTGAACGATGATGGCAAAACCGTCGCCGCAGCGGATCTTTTAGTGCCGGGAGCCGGTGAAATTATCGGTGGATCCCAAAGAGAGGAACGACTCGACGTGCTTGAAAAACGCATGGCGGAAATGCATGTGGAAGAAAAGCCGCTCTGGTGGTATTTAGATCTCCGCAGATACGGAGGGGCACCGCATGCCGGATTCGGTTTGGGACTTGCGCGCATGGTGATGTATGTGACGGGCGTAGATAACATCAGAGATGTCATCCCGTTCCCGAGAACACCAAAAAACTGTGAATTCTAATTTAAACAAAAAACCGGACTTCATAATGAAAGAAATCCGGTTTTTATTTGTATGGAATCGATAATTATAATTATCTGTTTTATCTGGTTACAAAGCGGAATTTTGAGTATAAAGCTGTTTGCGCGAAGCGATAAAGATTGTTAGATCCGAGATATTACTTCTTGTCTTTTGGATCTTTGAGAGCTTCGACAAGTCCCGATGCGAGACCGACGATACCCTGCATTTCGGAAGGGATGATAATCTTAGTGGCTTGTCCTTCCGATACTTTTTCCATGGCGCGGTAGGCTTCCAAGGTTAGTACGGCGCCGTCGGCTTTGACGCTTTTGATGAGTTCCAGACCTTTTGCCGTTGCTTCCTGAACTTTCAGAATGGCGGCAGCCTGTCCTTCAGCTTCTCTGATGGCAGCTTCTTTTTTGGCTTCGGCACGCAAGATCGCGGCGGCCTTTTCGCCTTCGGCTTCCAGGATGTTCGAAGCTTTTTTACCTTCGGAAATCAGAATGGATTCGCGGCGTTCACGTTCGGCACGCATTTGCTTTTCCATGGCTTCACGGATTTCTTTCGGTGGAATGATGTTTTTCAACTCGACGCGGTTGATCTTGATGCCCCAAGGATCGGTGGCTTCATCAAGGATTCTTCTCATTCTTTCGTTGATGAGATCGCGGCTTGTCAGGGTTTGGTCAAGTTCCAGTTCGCCGATGATGTTACGAAGCGTGGTAGCGGTAAGCTGTTCGATCAACAATCCGGGGTTTTCGGCGCCGTACACATATTGTTTGGCGTCTGTTACCTGGAGAAAGACAACGGTGTCGATCTGCATGGTTACGTTATCCTTGGTGATAACGGCCTGTGGCGGGAAATCCAGAACTTGTTCTTTCAAAGTGATGCTGTCGGCCATTATTCCCCTGGCATTATAGGTTTTTCTGATGCGATCCAGGAACGGAAACAGGAAATGAAAACCGGCATTCCATGTGGTATAGTAGCTTCCCCAGCGTTCAATGACATATTGTGTGGCTTGCGGAACGATCTTGATTCTGGCGCCAAGATAAATAAGAATGATGACTGCGGCGGAGACCAAGGCGATGATTCCTCCAGTGCCAATGCCTCCAAAAACAAATGAAAACATAGTGATACCTCCTTAAAATATATGGTTTTTAATATTTGTATCCGGTAGTTACAACTCTCATTTTTAAAATCATATCACG